>Ga0137395_10000365_pt1 | contig 18372 bp, 14 predicted proteins | sample czobulk216metaG_FD_108283 | JGI IMG/M metagenome (GOLD analysis project Ga0137395, IMG submission 108283) | Vadose zone soil microbial communities from Angelo Coast Range Reserve, California, USA - czobulk2.16 metaG | ecosystem: Environmental > Terrestrial > Soil > Vadose zone | place: USA...
AGCGAAGCGCGCTCCGCGGGCGTGGACGTGCCGCGCACGCGCGAAAACGTGGCGAGCGGAAATTCGAGCGCGGATGCGCAGTTGTTGGGCGCGCAGGCGGATTTGGCACGTGCCCAGGCTACTTACGAGCAAGCGCAGACGGCGGATTTGGCGTGGGCCCAAGCCAACGTAGAAAAGAGCCGCGCGAACGCCGAACTGGCCAAGGCGGACTTGGCGCGTTACTTGCCGCTAATGGAGAAGGGCGAGATTTCGAAGCAACAGTACGACGCCGCGAAAGCCAATGCGGATGCCACCGCAAGCGCACTGAAGGCAGATCAAGAAAAACTGGCGCAGGCGCAGCGCAACGTGGATGTGACCAAGGCGCAATTGGATGCGGCGAAGGCGCGAGTCGAGCAGGCGCGCGCGGGAGTGGCGGCCGCGCATGCGGACGTTAAGCAAGTAAACATGAAGGCCGCCGATGCGCAGGCGAAAATCGCAAAGGTGGAACAAGCGCGGGCGGCGGTGGAAGCGGCGGAGCTGAACTTGAGCTACACGGAGATCACCGCGCCCGTCGATGGCGTGGCGACGCACAAACAAGTGGAGCCGGGACAGATCGTGCAGGCGGGACAAGGATTGCTGGTGGTCGTGCCGCTGCAGAACGTGTGGGTGACGGCGAACTTCAAAGAGACGCAACTGAAAAACATGAAGCCCGGGCAGAAAGCGGAAGTGAAGGTGGATACGTACGGAAAAACTTTCAGCGGTCGAGTGGATTCGATCGCGGGAGCGACGGGGTCCGTGCTGAGCCTGCTGCCTCCGGAAAACGCGACGGGAAATTACGTGAAGGTGGTGCAGCGCATTCCCGTGAAGATCGTGCTGGACCCGATTTCTTCGGAGCAGGCGGTTCTGCGGCCCGGAATGAACGTGGACGCCACGGTGGTCACGAATTAACAGGGAATAAGGATAGGGATTCGAACGGTCTTACGTAGATACATCAGAGGCACAGAGCAGACGCGATGCGAAGCAGGATTCTAGCCAAGCTGAGGATGCCGGACGGGACGATCAACCCCTGGGTGATCGCCATTACGGTGACGCTGGCGACGTTCATGGAGGTGCTGGACACGTCCATTGCCAACGTGGCGCTGCCGCATATCGCGGGGAGCCTGTCTGCGGGATCGGATGAATCGACGTGGGTGCTGACGTCGTATCTAGTTTCGAACGCGATCGTGCTGCCGCTGTCGGGGTGGTTTTCCGGGCTAATCGGGCGGAAGCGTTTCTACATGACGTGCGTGGCCATTTTTACGGTGAGTTCGTTTTTGTGCGGGCTGGCGCCGAGCCTGGGCGTGCTGGTGATTTTCCGGATTTTGCAGGGCGTGGGCGGCGGCGGGTTGCAGCCGAGCGAGCAAGCGATCTTGAACGACACGTTTCCACTGGAGAAACGCGGCATGGCGTTCGCGGTGTACGGGCTCGCGGTGGTTGTGGCGCCGACAATTGGGCCGTGGCTGGGCGGCTGGATTACCGACAATTTTTCGTGGAGATGGATTTTTTACATCAACGTGCCCGTGGGAATCATCTCTCTATTGTTGACGAGCTTTTTGGTCAGCGATCCGCCGTACATGAAGAAAGCGAATGTCAAAGCGGGATTCCGGATCGACTACATCGGGATCGGGTTGATCAGCCTGGGCCTGGGGAGCATGCAGATCATTCTGGACAAGGGCCAGCGCGAGGATTGGCTGTCGTCGAATTTCATTCGCGTGTTTTTCGTAATGATGGTATTCGGGCTGATCGCCGGAATCCTCTGGGAGTTGCGCGAGAAGGAGCCGGTGGTTGACTTGCGGATGTTGAAGGACCGCAACTTTGCAATCGCGACGACCGCGATGTTTTTCCTCGGATTCGTGCTGTACGCCAGCACGGTGCTGATCCCGCAATTCCTGCAACAGCTGCTGGGGTATACGGCGCAACTGGCGGGAATGGCGTTGTCGCCGGGCGGAGCGGTGATCATGTGCATGATGCCGGTGGTGGGAATCCTGGTATCCAAGGTGGACACGCGGATCCTGATTACGTTCGGATGCATCGTGTCGGCCTCGGCGCTGTTTGTGATGGCGGGATGGGATTTGGGTTTGGATTACGGGCACGCGGTGCGGGCGCGCATGCTGCAAAGCTTCGGGCTGGCGTTCTTGTTCATTCCGATCAACGTGGCGGCGTTCGCGTATGTGCCCAAAGAAAAAACCAACATGGGCACAGGGATCATCAACCTGGCTCGCAACATCGGGGCGAGCGTGGGAATCGCCACAGTGACGACGATGCTGGACCGGCGCACGCAATTCCATCAATCGCGGCTGATGGAACACGTCAACGATTTCAGCGCGGCGTATCACAACATGCTGAGCGGGATACAGATGAAACTGATCACGGCCGGCTCGACCGCGGCGCACGCCAGTGCGCAAGCGCACGGAATGATTTACGGGACCATCCAGCGGCAGGCAGTGATGCTGTCGTTTATCGACAATTTCAAAATGCTCGGTGTGGTTTTTTTCGCGGTCATTCCGGTGTTGGTGATGATGCGAAAGCCAAAAGCGCCGGCAGGTGGTGTACCGGTCCATTGAGGGAAAGTTTTTGCGCCTAGGTCGCGCAAGGTTTTTGATTCAACTGGGGGGAACGATGGCAACTCAAGCGGCAGTGGGAATACAACTGAACGAAGAAAAGTTGATCCGCGCGGGGCAGCGAGGGGACGAGCAGGCGGTCGAAGCGCTGTTCAGGCGTTACCAGCGGCCGTTGTTTCAGACGGCTCTACGGGTGCTCGGGAACACGGAAGACGCGGAAGATGCGCTTCAGGACGGGCTGCTCTCGGCGTATCGTAATCTGAAGCGGTTTGAGGGGCGGTCGCAGTTTTCCACGTGGCTGACGCGCATCGTGATCAACGCGGCGCTGATGAGGCGGCGGAGCGCGAAGGCGCGTCCGGCGGTTTCCCTGGACGAAACGCCGCGCGAGGAAGAACTGCCCGCTTCGGAGCGCTTCGCGGATGACGGGCCGAATCCCGAGCAGGTTTTTGCGAGCACGGAGATTCGCGAGATGATCAGCGAGAATCTTGACGAACTCTCGCCGCTCCTGCGGACGGCCTTTGTCCTGCGCGAAGTGCAGGGATTTTCGACGGGTGAAGCCGCCAAGAAACTGGGGGTCACGGAAAACACTCTGAAGGCGCGGCTGTGGCGCGCGCGGCAGCAACTCGCCGAGCGGCTGGGACGGCGTCTGCGGCGGATGAAGGACGGCATGACCGGAGGCATGGGGGATCCGGAGTGCAGCTACTGCTGAAGAAAGAATCATCGACGCAAAGAAATAATGAAGTAACGAAAGAGGTCAGCGGAAGCGCTGGCCTTTTTCTTTTGACGCAATTCGAAGGAATTGCTAGCTGCACGTTAGCGGGATGCGGCAACGTAGCGGCCAAGGACGCGAAGTTCGCTGGTGGCGGCGCGCACTTCATTCAGCGCTTGATCGAGCCGGGCAACGTCGCCTGCTTCGACATCAATGAAAAATTGATATTCCCAAGGGCGGCCGTGAATCGGACGGCTTTCAATCTTAAGCAGATTGACACCGTGCCTGGCGAACGGCTCCAGTGAAGCGAGGAGCGCGCCGGGACGGTGTGCGAGACGCATGGCGAGAGAAACCTTGCGCGCATCGGGAGAAATCCATGCCGCCGCTTCGCTTTCCGGAAACAGTAGCACGAAGCGCGTGAAATTTTCGGCGTTGTCCTGGATGCTCTCGGCAAGAATCACTCCGTGATAATGCTCGGCAGCGCGTCGTCCGGCGATGGCGGCACAGGATTTGTCTCCGTGTGAGAGCGCTTCGCGCACGCTGCCGGCGGTGTCTTCGGCGGGCACGCGTGTCCACTGAGGGTGAGCGGCGAAAAAACGTTCGCATTGCGCCAGGGCCATGGGATGAGACGCGACCGACCTTATATCGTCGAGCGACGCGCCAGGAGCGCCGATGAGTTGCATTTCAATCGGCAGAATCGTCTCTGCGACAATCGCAAGCCGGCTCTCCTTCAGCAGGTCGAACACGCGCACGACGGAGCCGGCGAGCGAATTTTCCACCGGAGCCAGAAGAGCGTCGGCCGCGCGTTCAGGGACGGCCCTGAACGCGGCCTCAAACGTGGGACATGGAATCGTAGTGATCCGGTCGCCGAGAAGCTGGACGGCGGCGGCTTCGCTGAATGCGCCGGGCTCGCCCTGAAAAGCCACGCGCATGGTCTTGCGATCGGATGTGCTCATAGGCAGGCGTTATCTTGCAATAAGGGGCGCAAAACCAAAAGCACAGTTTCGCTGCGGCAGGAAAAGCTTCCCGACTTCGCATCGGGTCGGCCTGTCTGTGCGCGGAAGCTCCCCCAAGCGTATAATCCCGTTTCCAGGGAGAGAACATCCATTATGAAGAGACCCGAAGCGACCGAATACGCGGAATACTATGCGAACTACATTTCTAAGGTCCCGGGGTCCGATGTAGTGAGCGTTCTGGAATCGCAGCGATTACAAATGCTTCAGTTGTTCGCTGGCCGGAGCGAGCGGGACGGAAGCTTCCGGTATGCGCCCGGAAAATGGACGGTGAAGGAAGTCCTCGGGCACATCTCGGATACCGAGCGCATTTTTGCCTACCGGGCATTGCGGTTCGCGCGCGCCGATCAAACGCCGCTCCCCGGATTCGAGCAGGATGACTACGTGCGCAGTGGTGCGTTTGGCGAACGGACACTCGCGGACCTTGCTGAGGAGTTTGGCGCGGTACGCAGCGCGAGCATCGGCCTGTTTCGTTCGTTCAAGCAAGAGGCCTGGCCGCGGCGCGGTAAAGCCAATGAGAAGGAAGTGACGGTGCGCGCTCTGGCTTTTATTACCGCAGGCCACCAGATTCACCATCGCATCATCCTGGAGGAGCGTTACTTCCCGGCTATTCCACGCGCGTAAACCAGCAACCCGGTCTGCGGCCGGATGCGGGAATGATCTACGTAGAAGCGTTGATACGTCAAGGTATTCCCTGAATTGTCCCGGCGCGTAGCCGCGGTAGCCGGATCGGCACCAGGCATCACGGCAGGAGCTTCGGAACCAGGGCCGTGGTCATGACTCACCATTGGAGGTCCGTTCGTTGGCTTGATGAGGTAGAAGACCAGCATAGCCGCAAGGGCGATAATAAACGCGGCGCAGATCACCGCCGCCGCTCCGGCGTTGAGAGGATGCGCGAAGGCATCTTCCGGAATGTAGAGCCCCCGCAAAGAAAGGTCACGGCGACGAATCCGGCAAGGCCCCCCAAGATGCGCGCGGGCCCGACGCGAACTGGGCAGACGCTCAATCGAAGCGTGATGGATGGCCCGGGGGTCAATCCTTGGCACCATTCCGGCGAGCGAGTGCAGGCTCCGGGAATTTTAGGAAATCGAGGTAGCGAAGGACCGGCGGAGAATAATCCTTCTTCATAGCGCCGCCGCAGGTGCATCGTGGATTTTGTCCCTCGATTTCCCCGCTGGCTTCCACCACAACCGCGCAACCACACACTGGATTGACGCAATGCCAGCGCTCTCCGGATTTCATGACCATGGCCCTGTGCCCTCCCTTCCGAAGAACGATCGGATGCTCGCAAAGGCAATCGCCCACGGCGCCTGCAATGTGCGGGGAGCTACGGTAAGCGTAAGTAAACAGAAAAGCAAGAGGAATTTTTCATTTCATTTAACGTACATAACTAGTACTGGGGAAAGGCGAAACGGGGCTGGTGCGGAAAAAACTGTGAAAATTCGCCGCCGCTTCGGCTCACAGGATGCTTCTCCAACCCAGGAGCGCTCCAACAAACTGTTGGCGGGCACAGCCGGGCCGAGGTTGCGAGGGGGACGGGTGGCTGCTAAAATTCAATGTTTGCTGGGACGCAGCCGTCTGCGCCGTAAGCGCGGGCGGCTTTTTCTCCGTTTGGGACGACGTTCGCAAACGAAGGTCCGGCGTCCCGTCTTATCGGCCTGACTCCCCTCGAGCTTTTTTCGAGTGTGACTGCGGTGAGGAAGCACGCGACTCACCGGTTCTGGCCCCTGCGGAAGGGAGACTACGAGTGGCAAAGTATGATGTGGCGATTATCGGGAGCGGTCCGGGCGGCTACGTGGCGGCGATCCGGGCGGGCGAGCTTGGCCTGAAAACAGTGGTTGTGGAGAAGGATCCGTATCTTGGCGGGACCTGCCTGCACGTCGGCTGCATTCCCACCAAGGTGCTGCTGCATCATGCCGAGGTTTACGATCAGTTCAAAAACGGCGCGGAGCTGGGCTTCGAGGTCAGCGGGCTGAAAATCAACTGGGCCAATGTCCTTGCCCGAAAAGATAAAATCGTCAAGAAGCATTCCAAGGGCATCGAGTTTCTCTTCAAGAAGAACAAAGTGGACTGGGTGCAGGGCTGGGGAAGGTATGAAGGCCCTGGTCGTGTGAGCGTGGAGAAAGACGGCAAGAAAAGCGAGATGGAGGCGGCCAACATCCTGATGGTGAGCGGATCAGAAGCCAAATCGCTCCCCGGCATCGAACCGGACCATAAAACGATTCTCACCAACCGCTCGATTCTCCAGCTCCCAGAAATTCCGAAGACCCTGATTGTGGTGGGCGCGGGCGCCGTGGGCGTGGAGTTTGCGTCCATCTACAATTCCTTTGGGACGCAGGTGACCATCCTGGAAGCGCTGCCGCGCGTTGTGCCGGTCGAGGACGAAGAGATATCCGCGGAGCTGACCAAAGCCTTCCAGAAAAAAGGCATCCAGATTTTCACCAGTTGCGCCGTGGAGTCGGTAAAGAAGGATGCCAAGGGCGTCACGGTAGCGTTCAAGGACAAGGACGGAAAGGCACAGACACTGCAGGCGGAGAAACTCCTCCTGGCCGTGGGCCGCAAGGCCATGACGGATGGATGCGGGCTGGAGAAATCGCAGGCCAAGGTGGAGCGCGGATTCGTCCACGTGGGCGATAACATGGAGACCGCCGAGAAAGGGCTGTATGCCGTCGGCGATATCGTTGCCGGGCTGCCGCAACTGGCGCATGTGGCGATGATGGAAGGGATTATCGCGGTAACGCACATCGCCGGGAAGCCCACCCACCAGATCGTGAAGACCAGGATTCCGAACGCAACGTATTGCGAGCCGCAAATCGGCTCGATTGGGCTGACGGAAAGGCAGGCGCGCGACGCGGGATACGATGTGAAAACCGGGAAGTTTCCGTTCGTGGGCAACAGCAAGGCGACGATTCTGGGGAGTCACGGCGGATTCATCAAAGTGGTTTCCGATGAATCGTACGGCGAGGTGTTGGGGATTCACATCATCGGACCACTGGCGACGGAGCTTCTCGCGGAGGCCGCGACGGTGTTGAACCTGGAAGGAACCATCGACGACATGATGAACATGATGCACGCGCATCCCACGGTGTGGGAAGCGATGGGCGACGCGTTTGCAAGCGTGAGGGGATTGCAGATTAACGTTTGATGTCTTGCTTGTAGGTGCGCAGCATGCTGCGCACCTACAGAGAAACTCGACTCATGTTGAGCAAATGTCAGATTATCGACCTGGGATTGATTGGCTACGCGGAAGCTTACGCGTTGCAGAAGCGCATTGTCGCGGCGCGCAAAGCCGAGGCGATCGAGGATGTCCTCCTGTTCTGCGAGCATCCACACGTCATCACCCAGGGACGAAACGGAAAGCGCGAACACCTCCTAGTCTCCGAGCCTGTGCTGCGGCAGAAGGGCATGGAATATTACGAGACTAGCCGCGGCGGAGATATTACTTATCACGGGCCGGGCCAGATTGTCGGGTATCCGATTCTGAACCTGAGCGCGATCCGGCGCGACGTGGTTTGGTATGTGCGGACTTTGGAAGAGGCCATGATCCGGGCGACCGCCGAGTTCGGGGTTACGTCCGAGCGCCTAGCCGGCAAGACCGGAATCTGGATGCGCACAGGGAATACCGAGGAAAAGCTGGCGGCGATTGGCGTACACATCAGCCGCTGGGTTACTTCGCACGGATTTGCTTATAACGTGTCCACGGACTTGCGGAATTTCGATTTGATCGTGCCGTGCGGGATCGCCGGGTGCAAAGCTACGTCGCTGGAGAAATTGCTGGGCCGCAGCGTCGAAAAAGAGGAAGTCGCGCCACGGATCGCGAAGCATCTGGGAGAAGTGCTCGCGCTGGAGATGAAGGAAATCTCCAGAAAAGAACTGCTGGAGAAACTGGAGCACGCGGAGCAGGCCGTCGTGGTTTCCGCATAGGAATTGGAGCAGGGGATGAAGAAGGAATTGACGCGGCAGCAGTACCTGGACTTGTACTACTACATGCGGCTGAACCGCGCCGTTGAAGACATGATGGTGAAGCTGTTCCGGCAAAACAAGATTGTCGGGGGCCTTTACTCCAGCCTTGGCCAGGAAGCGATTTCCGTGGGCACCGCGTACGCGCTGGAGAAAAAGGACTGGCTGGCGCCGATGATTCGCAACATCGGGGCCCTGCTGGTGAAGGGTGTACGGCCACGGGACATTTTCATGCAGCACATGGCGAAATACGATTCGCCGACGAAGGGTAAGGACGGCACTAGCCACTTCGGGGATTTGGACGATCTGCACATCGTCTCACCGATTTCCATGCTGGGCGATCTGATTCCGGTGATGACCGGCGTGGCCATGGCCGGCCGGTACCTGGGGCAAAAAATCGTGGCGATGACCTGGATCGGCGACGGCGGCAGCTCGACCGGAGTGTTTCATGAAGGTCTGAATTTTGCTGCCACGCAGAAGGCGCCGTTCGTTCTGATACTGGAGAATAATTTGTGGGCGTATTCGACGCCGGTGCGCAAGCAGGTGCCACTGGAGAATTTAGCGGACCGCGCGAAGGCCTACGGAATCGACAGTTACATTGTGGACGGCAACGATGTCGTGGCGGTCTACTCGGTGGCGAAAGAGGCAGTGGAGCGTGCGCGTGCCGGGGAAGGGCCGATCCTGATTGAAGCAAAGAGTTTCCGGCGCATGGGTCACGCCCAACACGACCCGGCCGAGTATGTTCCGAAGGAGATGCGCGCGTATTGGGAAGCGCGCGATCCCATCGTCCTATGCGAAAAGTTTTTGTCGGGCGAAAAAATCCTTGATTCCAGGAGCAAGAAAGAGATCGAGGACAAGATCGACACGCTGCTCGCCGCGGAACGGGAGTTTGCGGAAAATTCGCCGATGCCTCCGTCGGAATTGGCGGAGACCGGCGTCTACTGCACTGGCGATGATTGCCACAAGATCCGCGCGAAGTGGGAGCGGCCGATTGCCGAGGTGACGCCGCCGAGAGCGAGTGTCAAGGCGGTCTGGACGGTTCCCGGATTTGGATCGGGCAAAGCATCGGACGGCGCAAACGCGCCGATTCATTTCGGCGATACGCAAGCCGCGCAGCATAGAGTTGGGAATGACACGAAATCCGCGAACGGTGGAAAGCCGGCGGCGAAAATGGCAGCAAAAGCAGCGCCAAAGAAAACAGTTAAGACAGCGAGCGCTTCGAGAAAGGCGCGGAGATAGCCATGCCCAAAGCAAACGGAGCCGGGCCGAATGGCAGCGCGTCCAACGGAACGCAAGTCACTTTTCTCGAAGCCATCAAGCAGGCGATGTTTGAAGAGATGGAACGCGACCCGGCGGTCATTTTGATGGGGGAAGACGTCGGTGTGTACGGCGGCGCGTTCAAAACCAGCGAGGGGCTGCTGGAGCGCTTTGGCTGGGAGCGCGTGATTGACACTCCGATCAGCGAGAGCGCCATTATCGGCGCTGCTTGTGGAATGAGCTACTGCGGGTTACGCCCTATTTGCGAAATGCAATTCATCGACTTCATCGTTTGCGCGTTCAATCAAATTACGAATTTTGTGGCTAAAGGGCATTACCTATGGAATGCGCCTGCGCCGATGGTGATTCGCGGGCCATCCGGAGGCGGTGTGCATGGAGGGCCGTTCCACTCCGCGAATCCGGAAATGTATTTCGTGCACACGCCGGGGTTGAAAGTGATTTATCCCTCGACGCCCTATGATGCCAAGGGTTTGCTGAAAGCCGCCGTGAGGGACAATAACCCGGTGCTTTTCTTCGAGCACAAGTTCCTCTACCGCCGTATCAAGGGAGAAGTTCCCGCCGGGGATTACACCGTGCCCATTGGCAAAGCGGTGGTGCGGCGCGAAGGCAGGCATCTGACGATTATTTCCTATGCGGCGATGATGCATACTGCGCTCGAGGCGGCGGATGCGCTGGCGAAGGAAGGCGTCGAAGCGGAAGTGATCGATTTGCGGACGCTGCTGCCGCTGGATGAAGAGACAATTTTGAATTCGGTGAAAAAGACCAACAAGTGCCTGGTCGTGCATGAAGACACCAGGACAGGCGGAATCGCAGGCGAAATCGCAGCCATACTATTCGAGAAGGCCTTCCATGATCTCGACGGGCCGCTCGTGCGCGTGACCTCGCTGGATACGCCGGTGCCGTATGCGCCGACCCTGGAAGATCATTTTCTGCCAAACGCGAAAAAGGTTTTTTCCGCCGCGAAGGAACTCGCGCGGTATTAGGATTTCAGAGAGAAGAGGAGAGCGATCATGGCCGTAGACATTGTAATGCCCCAGATGGGCGAGAGTATTTTTGAAGGCACCATCACCAAGTGGCTGAAGAAGCCCGGCGACAAGGTGGAGCGCGACGAGCCGTTGTTTGAGATTTCCACGGACAAAGTGGATGCGGAAATCCCGTCGCCATCGGCGGGCGTGCTGAAGGAGATCAAGGTCGGCGAAGGACAGACCGTGCCGATTCAAACCGTTGTCGGCGTGATTGATGCGGCGGGCTCCGCGGCCGCTTCGTCAGCGCCGGGTCCCGCGAAAACATCTGCTCCAGCGCCTGCACCTGCGAAAGCTCCTGCCGCCGCTGCTCCGGCCCCGGCAATATCGCGGCCTGCGGCTCCTCCTCTGACGGCAGCGCCGGTCGCGGCCGCTTCTGCTTCCTCAAGTTCCGGCAGCGAGCGGATTCACAGTTCCCCGCTGGTACGGCGCATGGCCAAGGAGCACGGCATCGACCTTTCCGCAATCGAAGGCACGGGCGCGGGCGGACGTATCAGCAAGCAGGACATCGAGGCAGTGATCGCCGCCGGTGGCGTGCCGGCTGCTGCACCACCGGCTTACTCCGCTCCGGCTCCCGCGGCGATTTCGCGCCCGGCGGCTCCCTCGCCGACGACAGCCGCGCCGGGGGCGCCCGGAGCGCAGGTCCACGTCGCGCTGGAAAATGCCGTGCCGCGCGAAAAGATGTACTTCGGCAATTACGAAGTGCATCCCATGAGCACGATGCGGCAGCGCATTGCCGAGCACATGGTGGCGTCGAAGCGCGTTTCCGCCCACGTGTACTCCGTGGATGAGATCGACATGACCAAGGTGGCCGCACTGCGCGCAAAATCCAAGGACGAATTCGAGAAGCGCTACGAAACCAAACTGACGTTCATGCCCTTCTTCGTGAAAGCCGCGGTCGCCGGGTTGCGCGCGTATCCCACGCTGAACGCTTCGCTCGACGGCACCAACGTGATTCTGCACAAGGAGATCAACGTCGGGATCGCCGTAGCCCTCGATTGGGGCCTGCTCGTGCCGGTGGTGAAAAACGCTGACGAGAAGAACATTCTCGGCATCCAGCGCAACATGAACGACCTCGCGGAACGCGCGCGCGCGAAAAAGCTGAAGCCGGAAGAAGTCCAAGAGAGCACCTTCTCTATCACCAACCCGGGCGTCTTCGGCGGTTTGTTCGGGCTGCCGGTAATTAGCCAGCCCAACGTGGGCATTCTTGGCCTAGGCGCCATCGAGAAGCGCCCGGTGGTTATCAACGACTCGATTGCCATCCGTTCGATGTGCTACGTCACGCTGAGCTATGACCACCGCGTAGTGGACGGTGCTGTCGCGCACCAGTTCCTCCACAAGGTCAAGGAGACGCTCGAAAACTGGAACGAACCGGTACTGTAGGAAAACACCTGCGCGAGGCGCGACAAAGGAAATCGCACACCGACGGTTACTCCTGTTCCCACGATTCGTGGGCGGAGAAAAGCTCCCCGGCAAGCGAGCTTTCTTCTCAGCAGGAGGCTTTAGTTCTCTCTTTATGTCCGAAATTGGGATGAACGTTCCCGCTAGTGGCCAGACGGAGGCGTTTCCCTTCTGTTTCATTTTCCACAAGCCATTCACTGGAAAGCCTTTATTCGCGCTGGTCAGTGGCATTCTGGCTGCCCCAGGTGTTCTGGCGCGGGGCGGTCCCCGCGCCTGGGAACCAAGGGACAGCCCGTGATGACCACCGCAACTTTTAAAATCCCAAGGGACTCTGGACCGATGCAGCCGCGAATTCTCATCGCCGATGATCAGCAGGACGTGCTGGACGCGCTGCGCCTGTTGCTCAAGGGGCACGGCTACAGCATAGAAACCGTGAATTCTCCGGCGGATTTGCTCGCGGCCGTAGTTCGCCAGGAGTTCGATATTCTCCTCATCGATCTGAACTATGCCCGCGACACCACGTCCGGCCGCGAAGGTCTGGATGTGCTCAGCCGTCTGAAGGAAATCGAGGACGCTCCGCCAGTCGTGGCAATGACCGGATGGGCCACCGTGGGCCTCGCGGTGGAAGCCATGCAATTTGGCGTAAGCGACTTCGTGGAGAAGCCCTGGACCAACACGCGGCTGTTGGAAATCCTCACCAAGCAAGTCGGCCTGGGACGCGAACGCCGCGAATCGCGCCGCCGCGCCGAAGAGGAGGCCCGGGCTCGCGACGAGGCCTTGCTTCATCTGCAGGAACAGGAGCGGGAGATCGCTGAAGCCAAGGCCATCCAGGAAAAACTCCTGCCGCGCGACATTCCTCAAATGCCGGGATATGAAATCGCCAGCGCGTGGCAATCTGCCCGGCTGGTAGGCGGCGATTATTTCGATATTCTGCCTCTGGACGAAAAAACCCTCGGAATCTGCATCGCTGACGTCGCCGGGAAAGGCATGCCCGCCGCGCTGCTCATGTCCAATTTGCAGGCAGCCGTGCGCGGTCTCTCTTCTCTTTCCCTGGCGCCAAACCTGCTCTGCGGCCGGTTGAATTCTATTGTCCATCAGAACACAGACAGCGACCGCTTCATCACCTTCTTCTATGCGCAGCTGGAAGGCCCCCCGCGCCGTCTGGCCTACGTCAACGCCGGGCACAATCCGCCGTTCGTGGTGCGCTCCGACGGTTCGCACGAGCGGTTGCGGGAAGGCGGCGCCGTGCTTGGCGTTTTCACCACCGCGAACTATGAACTGGGTTCAGCGCAGTTGTCCCCGGGCGATCGCGTGATTTTGTTCACCGACGGCGTCACGGAAGCGTGCAACCCCTCCGGCGAGGAGTTTGGAGAAGCCCGCCTGTTACGCTTGCTGGAAAATCACCGCAAATTATCCGCCGACGAATTGCAGGCGAAAATCCTGGCCGTAGTAGCAGAGTTCAGCGGAAGCCGCTGGCAGGACGACGCCACGCTCGTGGTTCTCGCCGTTTGTGAATAATGCTTGCACCGAAATTAGAGTACGGTCCAGTTTTCTTTGCGCCCTGATGCGAATCATCGGTCATTGGATCGTTGGCTTCAGCTTTGGCACCCAGGTAGCGAAGTGATCCATCCCAATGGGTTCGATCCCAGCGTCTCAGAGGGTGTCGTGTACGAAGCGATGGCGCTCATTCTCAAGCCGCAGCGGAACGTCGGTCACCGCTACAAACTCTGAGGCAAAAGGCGCCCGGGCGCCGATACGGGCTGCGGTGTACGCGTAGAGCTTGCAATCCGCGGGGGCGCGCGAGACGCTGAGCGTTTGCACGTAGCCCCGGGTGCCGTTTCGGCGGTAACTGTGGTCGATCCGCATGGGGTCCCCTGGAACAGTAAACTCTGCCACGCGCACCGATTTTTGGATGCGATCCCAGGCCGGCCGCCTTCCCTACTTGCGAGCAATAGTGGCGAATGGTCGCCCGATTGCCTGGGGCACCCACACGGATGACCTTGCGCGGCGGAGCGACGTGCTCGGTGTAGAGCCGCTCCAGGTCGATATCCAGGTCATCCGCGTAGACTCCTTTTTGTGGCGCCAACGGCAGTCCATTGGAGAGGGTATTGTTCCAATTCTCGATAAGTCTCTGCAGTTCGGGAAGTTGCATTCCTGGATTGAAAAGCTTCGAATTCAATGTGGGAAACAGACAGAAGTACGAGTAGTCGCACTCCCGGAGCATGATTCCGCAAAAAGAAAAAAGCCGGAACGCTTGTTCCGGCTTCTTCCTCACGCCAATCTCTGGTTTTGAAGGAGACCTAGCGCCTCTTTTTCTTTCGGGCCGGCTTCTTCGCTTTCTTCTTGGCCGCTTTCTTCTTCGGCTTCGATTTTTTCGCCTTTTTCTTCTGAGCGGCTTTCTTCTTGGCCGCCTTCTTCGCTGGTTTCTTGGCCGCCGGCTTGGGCGCTGGTTTTGGCGCGGCCGCTTCTTCCTCGGGTTCTTCGCCGACAATCACCAAATCCTCTTCCTCGGTTTCGACGATCTCTTCCGTTTCGCCCGCCAGCTCCTCGTCATCTTCCAGCCGAGACAGCTCGTTGTCGTCTTCGAAATTGTCCTTCTCGAAATCCATTCCATCCTCCCCTGGGAGAATCCCTGGGCCCATGCACAAAAGGGTCCGTTGGGTCGCTGTTCTGGCCGGAGTTACGTCAAATAGTCCACCCCGTCCGTGAGCCGTTGTTACCGTACTCGCCGTGCGTTGTCAAGCATTCTGCGGTGCTCCGCCCCAGAGACAGGCAGAGGCATGGATCATGTTATGCGCTCAAACTGAGGCAGGAATCCCCTGGAGACCTTTGACCACGCGTAAATAATTCAAAACAAATCACTTAGTTGTGATTCACGGCGACCGCCCCGCCCGGCGCACCGCCCGCCGCCGGCTGCGTGGTCTTCTTCTTTGAGCGGGATCGCCCGCGCGCTGGCGAAGTTTCCAGAGCGCCGCCTAGCGCATAAATGCGTAGCACCATGCCGCGGCTCACTCTATTCGCTCTCAACCGATTCCATTTGCGCAAGTCATCCGCGCTGACGTTGAAGCGGTCGGCGATTCCCAAAAATGTGTCGCCGCGCCGCACGCGATAACTCACCAGCCTGCGCTTCGTTTCCGACTGCGCCTGTACTGCGGGAATAATCAGCTTCTCTCCCGCGTCGAGGGCCGCATTGCGTTCCACGTTGTTGGCGTCGGCGATGGCCGCCGCCGTCACGTGATATTTCTTGGCGATGGAGGTAAGCGTTTCTCCACCCTCCACGCGGTGGCGCCTCCAGCTGACCCACTTGTCGGGAGGAATATCCGCGATCTCCGCGGAGAATTTCTGCGCCGTGCCCACCGGCAGGTGCAATTCGAAGGAAGGATCGTCGGGACTCGCGAGCCGCAGGAGAGAAGGGTTGAGCGAGCGCAGCGTCTCCACGTCCACATCGATGGTTTCTGCTACCAGCCGCAGATCGATGGCGCGTCCCGGTTTCACCATGTCCGTCGGGATTGGCGCCTCCGGCTCGGCCTGAATGTTGTAGTGCGCCGCATCCTTGGCGATGAGCGTCAGCGCGATGATGATGGGCACGTAGTTTTTCGTTTCACGTGGCAGCACGTTGCGCTTATACAGCTCCCAGAAATCCGCGTAACCCGTCCGTTCGATGCCCTTCTGCACGTTGCCGGGGCCGCAGTTGTAAGCGGCCATCGCCAGATACCAGTCGCCGTAGAGATTGTAGAGATCACGGAGATGCTGCGCCGCCGCGCGGGTGGCTTTCTCGGGATCCTGCCGTTCATCAATCCACCAGGTGTGACGAAGGCCGTATTGCTGACCGCGGTAGGCCACGAACTGCCAGATCCCGCGCGCGCCCGCCCGCGAAAGCGCCAGCGGCTGGAAAGCGCTCTCGGCTTGCGCCAGGTAAATCAGATCCTGTGGCAGACCCTCTTCCCGCAGCACGCGGGAAATCATTTCGCGATAGCGCCCGGCGCGTCTCAGCCCGGTTTCCACAATGTCCCGCCCGCGCGGTGTTTGGAAGAAATTTACAAAGGAGAGAACCTGGTCATTCACCGTCAGCGGCAGGTCGTGGGAAATGTTCTTGGCCGCTTCCTCGGCCCGCGCTTTCAGCCCCGGATCTACCGGAAAAGTCATCTCCGCCACTTCATCGATCGCCGCCGGAACAGCAGGCGCTTCGTTGAAGCCGTCTCCGGCCCGGAAGGCTTGCAGCTCGTAGGCATACACCGTGTCCACCACGTGGTGGAACAGCTCGCTCAGTTTGGGGTCACTGTTGGGGTCGTAACCGCTCTCCAGCAGCCAGTCGACAGCGTCGTCAAAATCCTTGCGCGCGGCTTCCAGATGACCGGCTTTGAAGTTCTGCTCGCCAGAGGCGAATTTTTGCTGGACTTTCTGGATCAGGTAGTCCTTTCCGGAGGGAACCGGAGGCAACAGCCAGACATAGTGGCGCCGCGGCGGATTCAATATCGGCAGGGGCGCAAGTTCCACGGCAGCCTGTTTCGAGTTCGCGGCCTGTGGCGCGGGAGCCAGCGCCGGAACGTGCGCCTGCACGGACTTCTTTCCCGCGTCCTCGCAACCCAGGATGCCTACTGCGACGAACAGTGCTCCTGCAGCAATGTGCAGCCCTCGATTCATCTGTCCATGGTAAGGAGGGCTTCCCGCCCAGGTCAACGCTTTCCGCAACGGGTGGTGCCGCTCTCACCACGCCCCAAAATCGGCCCGACCGCCATTCCGGGCGCCCGTCCCTTAGGGTAGACTCGCCTTCGAGGTGCTGCGCGTGAAAACCAACGTACAACTCAGCAGTGCGAATTCAATTCGCAATTCGTTCCTGCGGCTGCTCCTTACGTTTCTCGCCGCCGCGGCCGCCGTTTCCGCCCAGCAGAAGACCATCTCCCAGGAAAAACGCCTCGAAATCGAGAAGGCGATTTCGAGCTTCATGTCTGCCAACAGCGTCCCGGGAATCGGCGCCGCCATAGTGCTAGAAGGCGAACCGGTGTGGTCCGCCGGATTCGGCATGGCCGACCTCGAAGACTCTGCCCCCGCAACGTCCTCCACGCTCTTCCGGCTCGGATCGATTTCCAAACCCATCACCGCCACCGCCCTTCTGCAACTCTGGGAACGCGGCAAATTGGACCTCGACGCCCCAGTCCAGAAATACTGCCCGGCGTTTCCCCAGAAAGAATGGCCCATTACTTCGCGCGAATTGCTCGGCCACCTGGGCGGCATCCGCCATTACAACCGGGACGGAAAAGGGGACATCCCCGAAGACAGCGCCCGTCACTTCGCCACCATGGACGAATCGCTGCAGGTCTTTGCCAACGACCCCCTGGTCGCTAAGCCAGGAACGAAATTCAATTATTCGACCTACGGCTACACGCTCCTCGGCTGTGTTCTTGAAGGCGCCGCGTCGCAGAAATACGTGGACCTCGTGCGCGAAAATGTCTTCAAGCCCGCAGGCATGGCGCAAACTCAAGCCGATGACTCTTTCACCGTCATCTCTCACCGCACACGCTGGTATCACAAGGACAAGTCCGGAATCGTCCGCAACGCCGGCGTTCTGGATTCCAGCTACAAGATTCCCGGCGGCGGCCTGATCTCTTCCGCCGACGACATGGCGCTTTTCGAGGCCGCCATGCTAGCCGACAAATTCGTAAAACGTCCCACGCGCGACTTGATGTGGACTCCTATGAAGACTTCCGACGGGAAGTCAACAGGTTATGCGCTCGGCTGGGGCGTCTCGGACCAGTTTGGCGTTCACATCGTGGCCCACACCGGAGGACAGCAAGGAACAAGCACGGCGTTTGCCCTCGTTCCGGAGCGGCGCGGCGGTGTCGTCGTGCTCGCCAACATGGACAACGTGGATTCCGGCGGCCTGGCCGATCAAATCCTGAAGATCGTCCTCGAGCTCAAGGACTAATCACCGGTCCCTTGCGCGCCACAACACACCTCCAGAAACCACTTGCATTACCTCCTATCCCGTGCTATGCTGTATTTGCGTTTGTTGCTCTTGTATCGCCTTTGGGTAGTAAAGCGGTCGCAAGGTCACACTTGCGGCCATTTTTTTGTTCGGCTGACCGCTTTGCAGTCCTCCCGAACGAAGCTTGAAGACGGCCGCGGCTCTGTTGAGGGGCTCGGAACCTGGGCATCAGATAGCTCAAATGTTGTGCTCAGTCGTAACCCGGCTGACGGAAAAGAGTAAAGCAGTGAGTAAAGAACAAGGTACAGTGAAGTGGTTCAATGCCAGCAAGGGCTTCGGCTTCATCCAGCGCCAGAGCGGTGAGGACGTTTTCGTCCATTTCTCCGCGATCGTGGCTGATGGCTATAAGACGTTGAACGATGGCCAGGCGGTTGAATTCGAAGTTTCCAAGGGCCCCAAGGGCCTGCAGGCCTCGAACGTACAG
>Ga0137395_10000366_pt1 | contig 18342 bp, 13 predicted proteins | sample czobulk216metaG_FD_108283 | JGI IMG/M metagenome (GOLD analysis project Ga0137395, IMG submission 108283) | Vadose zone soil microbial communities from Angelo Coast Range Reserve, California, USA - czobulk2.16 metaG | ecosystem: Environmental > Terrestrial > Soil > Vadose zone | place: USA...
CGGCCGAGGACCTGAAGCGCCTCGAGGGCGCCGTCATCCCGTCCGCGAGCCCCAGCAAGCTCATCTTCACGAGGCGCGTGCCGCGCGGCGTTTACGGCGTGATCACGCCGTGGAACTGGCCGCTCACGATGGCCACCGAGCTCATCGCCCCGGCGCTCGCTGCGGGCAACACGGTGGTCTGGACGCCGGCGTCATCCACGAGCGTCATCTCGGTCGCGTTGATGGAGTGCATCGCGGAAGGCGACTTCCCGCCCGGTGCGGTGAACCTGGTCACGGGGCCGGGCGCAGAGGTCGGCGACGAGGTGGCCGGCCATCCGCTGGTGGACGGCGTCGGATTCGTCGGCTCGACCGCCACCGGCGCGTCGGTCGCGCGCCGCGCCGCGGGCAAGCACGTGATGCTCGAGCTCGGCGGCAACGGGCCAATGATCATTTTCGGCGACGCCGACATCGACCACGCGGTCGAGGGCACGATCGTCGGCTGCTACCTGTGCGCAGGCCAGAGCTGCACCGCGGGCGAGCGGATCCTGGTCCACGAGTCGGTGCACGACGAGTACGTGGCCAAGCTAGATGCCGCCGCGCAGAAGCTGAAGCTCGGCGACCCGTTCGCGCCCGACACGACGTTGGGCCCGCTCAACAACGAAGGCGTCGCCACCAAGATGGACGACCACATCGCGGACGCGCTGAACAGCGGGGCGCGCCTCGTGCTCGGTGGCCGGCGTGCCGAAGGCTATCCGACCCGCCTCTACTACCCGGCCACGATCCTCGACGCCGTCACGCCGCAGATGCTCGTCAGCCGCGAGGAGACGTTCGGACCGATCGCGCCAGTCATCAAGTTCAAGGACGAGGCCGAGGCGATCGCGATCGCGAACGATTCGCCGTACGGCTTGCTCGGAGCGGTCTACACGCGCGACCTCTCGCGGGCGCTGCGTATGGCGGAGGCACTGGAGGTCGGCTGGGTCAACATCAACGAGTCGTCGAACTACTGGGAGGCGCACATCCCGTTCGGTGGCCGCGCGGGCAAGCGCAGCGGCATCGGGCGGGTGGGAGGCCACGGCGCGCTCGAGCAGATGACCGACCTGAAGACCGTGGTCATCGAGATCGAGGGCTCGTAAAGCTCGGTGCCCGACGGACCCCTCGAGGACCCGATCGCAGAGGCCGGGCGCATCGCCGAAGCGGCGAAGAAGGCGGGCGTGAAGGTAAAGCTACTGGGCGGCGCAGGCATCCACCTGCACTCCCCCAGCGCAACCCGCCCGCCGCTCAAGCGCAAGTACGGCGACCTCGACTACGCCATCTCCAAGAAGGAGCGCAAGGCGGTGCTCGCCCTGTTCCCGTCGCTCGGCTACGAGGCCAACGACCGCTTCAACCTGATGAACGGCGATTCGCGGCTGTACTTCTACGACAACGAGCACTCGCGCCAGGTGGACATCTTCATCGACGTTTTCAAGATGTCGCACGTCATCGACCTGCGTGGCCGCCTCGAGCACGACGGCCCGTGCGCGAGTCCCGCCGACCTGCTGCTGAGCAAGCTGCAGATCTTCGAGATCAACCGCAAGGACCTTGTCGACGTGATCGCGCTCGTGCTGGATCACCCGATCGGCGATGGAGATGACGCCATCGACGCGCGCTACGTTGCGCGCCTCGCCTGCGAGGACTGGGGTTTGTGCCGCACGGTCCAGCTCAATATCCCCAAGCTGCTGCAGACGCTGGACGAGCTGGACGTGGATCACGAGCTCGTGCGTTCGCGAATTGCCGAAATAAAGGCGGCAATCGACGCCGGCCCGAAGCCACTGAAGTGGCGGCTGCGCGCGCAGGTGGGTGATCGCCTCCAGTGGTACGAGCTGCCCGAGGAGGTCCGCTCGCCCTACCAGCCGGAATGAGCCTGCCCAAGCACGCGCGCGTCGTCGTAATCGGCTGCGGCATCGTGGGCAACAGCGTCGCGTACCACCTCGGCCGTCTCGGCTGGCGCGACATCGTGCTGCTCGACAAAGGCCCTCTGCCCAACCCGGGCGGCTCGACCGGCCATGCTTCCAACTTCATCTACCTGGTCGACCACTCCAAGGAGATGACGGCGCTCACAGTCGAGAGCGTGCGTCAGTACCGAGAGCTCGGCGTGTTCACGGAGTCGGGCGGCATCGAGGTGGCGCGCACGCCCGAGCGCATGCAGGAGCTGGCGCGGCGCATGGCGTCGGCGAAGTCGTGGGGCATCGAGCCCGTGTCGCTCGTCACGCCCGACGAGGTGAAGAAGCTCGTGCCCTACATCGACGAGAAGATCATCCTCGGCGGCTTCTACACGCCGGGGGTTGGCGTCGTCGACTCGCTTCGCGCCGGCACCCTGATGCGCGAGAAGGGAGTCGCGTCGGGCGCGGTGCACGTGGCGGCCAACACCGAGGTGACCGCCATCGACGTGAAGGCCGGCCGGGTGAGCTGCGTCCGCACCACCGCGGGCGACATCGAGGTCGAGAACGTAGTCGTCTGCTGCGGCGTGTGGAGCCCAAGCGTCGGGCTGATGGCCGGCGCGCACATCCCGCTCACGCCGGCGGTGCACCAGATGATCGACGTCGGGCCCGTGCCGCGCTTCGCGGGCGCCAAGAGCGACATCGAGCACCCGATCGTGCGCGACATGGACACGAACATGTACGAGCGGCAGGCTGGTGGCGACCTGGAGATCGGCTCCTACGCGCACCGCCCGATCCTCTACAACCCGGAAGACCTGCCCTCGGTAAAGCAGGCGGCGCTGTCGCCCACCGAGTTCCCATTCACGCAAGCCGACTTCGCGCAGCAGATGGAGCACGCGCTCGAGCTGATGCCCGAGATCGTCGGCGACGAGAAGGTTGGAGTGAAGTACGCCATCAACGGCATCCTGTCGCTGACGCCGGACGGCATGCCAGTGCTTGGCGAGTCGTCGGACGTGGGCGGGCTCTGGTCGGCATCGGCGGTCTGGGTGAAGGAAGGCCCGGGCACGGGCAAGACACTGGCCGAGTGGATGGTCCACAGCGAGTCGGAGATCGACGTCCACGCCTCGGACGCGGCGCGCTTCCACGAGCACCAGAAGACGCGCACCCACGTTCGTGCGCGGGCGGCCGAGGGCTTCAACAAGACCTACGGCATCGTCCACCCCGCTGAGCAGTGGGCTTCGAACCGCAACGTGCGGCTGGCGCCGTTCCACCAGCGCGAGCGCGAGCTGCAGGCGTTCTTCTTCGAGGCCGCGGGTTGGGAGCGGCCGTTCTGGTACGAGTCGAACGCCTCGCTGCTGGACGAGTTCGGCGACCGCGTTACGCGGCGTTCCGCGGAATGGGAGTCGCGGTGGTGGTCGCCGATCATCAGCGCCGAGCACCTTGCGATGCGGGAGCGAGCCGGCATCTTCGACCTCTCGGCCTTCTCGATCTTCGACATCACCGGGCCGGGCGCGCTGAGCGCTGTGCAGGGTGTGGCGCTGCGCCAGATGGACGTGCCCGTCGGGCGCAACGTGTACACGCCACTGCTGAGCCCGCACGGCGGGTTCAAGTCAGACCTCACGATCATGCGGCTCGGCGACGAGCAGTTCCGAGTCGTCACCGGCGGCGCCTCTGGCATGTCGGACAAGAAGTGGTTCCGGGACCACATGCCGGCCGACGGGTCGGCGCAGCTGCACGACCTGACCTCGGCGATGTCGACGATCGGCCTGTGGGGCCCTCGCGCGCGCGACATTCTTTCTGCGGCCACGACCGATGATGTCTCGAACGAGGGCTTCAAGTTCGGCACATGCCGCTCGATCGACGTCGGCACGGTTCGCGCCCTCGCCTCGCGCATCTCGTACGTCGGCGACCTGGGATGGGAGCTGTACGTGCCGATGGAGCAGGGCCTCTTGCTCTGGGACACGCTCTGGGAGGCCGGGCGGCCGCACGGCCTGGCCGCCTGCGGCATCGGCGTGTACGGGACGACCGGCCGTCTCGAGAAGTGCTACCGGGCGCACGGCAACGAGCTCGAGACCGAGTACAACGTCGTCGAGGCGGGCATGAGCGCGCCGCGGGTCAAGGCCGAGGACTTCGTGGGCAAGGAGGCGCACCTGCGCCACCGCGAGGAGGAGCCCGCCGCGATCCTGTGCACGCTGACCGTCGACGACCACACCTCAAAAAGCGGGGCGAAGCGCTACATGCTTGGTAAGGAGCCCGTCGTGGCGCGTGACGGTAAGCGTCTGGTCGATCGCAAGGGCCGCGGCTCTTACGTGACCACCGCGGGCGCCGCGCCGTCGGTCGGGAAGCACATCCTCATGGCCTACCTGCCGCCCGAGCACGCGAACATGGGCGAGCAGCTGGCGGTCGAGTACATGGGCGAGCGCTACCCGGTCTCGGTCGCCGTCGCCGGATCGACGCCCCTGTTCGACCCGGAGAACCTGCGCGTCAAAGCGTGAAGGTTCTTGTCTGCGTCAAAAGGGTGCCGTTCACCGGCGGCAAGATGGTGCTCGCGCCCGACGGGAAGGCCCTCGAAACCCGCCACCTCGGCTTCACCATCAGCCCGCACGAGGAGTGCGGTGTTGAAGAGGCAGTCCGCATCGTGGAGGCCGGCGGGGCGGGCAGCGGCGAGTCGGTGGTGCTCACGCTCGGGCCGGCCGAGGCGGTCGAACAGTTGCGCGACGCCATGGCGCTGGGCATCGACCGCGCCATCCATCTGCAGACCGACGGCAGCGAGTGGGACGGCGAGTCGACCGCGGCTGCCATCGTCGAAGCGATTCGCACTGAGGAGGCTGCAGGCCCGTTCGACTTGATCTTCTTGGGCAACGAGTCAGCCGACGCGTGCGGCTTCCAGGTCGGACTCCGCGTGGCGCACGAGCTGGGCCGTCCGTGCGCGACCGGGCTCAAGCGAGTGAAGGTCGAAGGTCCGAATGTCCGCTGCGAGCAGGACACGGGCGCCGGCCGCGACGTGTATGTCCTGCCGCTGCCGGCGGTGGTGACGGTTAAGGAAGGCCTGAACCTCCCGCGGTATCCGTCGGTTCCCGGACGCATGCGCGCCGCGCGCAAACCAGTGGTCACCTCGTCTCCTGCTCGGCCGGAGCAGAACCTCGGTCTGGTCGAGCTGTCCGTGCCAGGCGGACCTGGCCGCCAGACGAAGCTGCTCGGCAGCGGACCCGCGGCGGCGCCGGTCGTGGTCGAGATGCTGTGCGACATCGGAGTGGCATGACGGTCCTGATCCTGATGGAGGATGGCGAGCCGTCCGAGCAGGCGCTCACGCTCGCACGGTCGTGGGGCGGAACGGTTCACTCGCTGCGCATGGACGCGATCACTCCTTTCGCGCCGGTCGCGATCGCGGCGATCCTGCAGAGGGCGGCCGACGACCTCAAGCCGGCGGCGGTCTTCGCTGCCGGCACCGACCGCGGCAACGACGTGATGGCTCGCCTGGCCGCTCGCACGGGGTTGCCGTTCGCCGCCAACGTGGTCGCTGCCAAACCAGGCGACCCTGTCAGGGTCACGCGCCAGCGCTGGGGCGGCAGCCTGCTGGAAAACGCGACTCTGCGGGGTTCTCCGGCCCTCGTCACCGTCGCGCCCTACTCGGTTCGCATCGCCGAAGGCGCCGCGCCCACTCAGGTCGACGCCAGCCGTTATCTCCAGGAGGTCGATCCGCGGGACATGCTCGTCCAGGTCAGGGAGCACATCGACCCGCCGGGCGGCGGTGTGACGCTCGCGGAGGCGAGAGTCGTGGTCAGCGGAGGCCGCGGCGTCGGCTCGAAGGAGGGCTTCGCGATCATCGAGGAGCTCGCGGGCCTGCTGGGCGCGCGCGTCGGCTGCTCGCGCGTCGTCACCAGCGCCGGCTGGCGCCCGCACAGCGACCAGGTCGGGCAGACCGGCACGAAGATCTCACCCGACCTCTACATCGCGTGCGGTATCTCCGGCGCAACCCAGCACATGGCCGGCTGCAAGGGCGCGAAGAAGATCCTCGCGATCAACGCGGACCCAGAGGCGCCGATCATGTCGCTCGCCGACTACTCGGTCGTTGGAGATTTGAAGGACGTAGTGCCGGCCATCTCGGCGGAGATCCGCAAGCACCGGTGAACGCCTCCGCAGCGGCGCTAGCGCTCGCACTGCTTATCGCGTTCGGGCTATTCGGGCGCCAGGCGTGGCGCCTCTATCGGCGAGTGCGCGAAGGCAAGCCCACGTCGCGGTTCGACGACCTGCCCTCGCGAGCGCGCGCCGAGGCGGTGGTGGTGGTCGGTCAGAGCAAGCTGCTGCAGCGCCTCGGTCCGGGACTCATGCACGCGGTCATCTTCTGGGGCTTCATCGTCCTGCTCCCGACCATCGTCATCGCGATGATCGGCGCGGTCGACCCGCACGCGACCCTGCCGTGGCTCGGAGCGCAGGGCTGGTACGCGCTGCTGGTCGACGTCTTCGCGGTGGGCGTGCTGGCCGGCGTGGTCGCGGCCTACGCGATTCGACTGGGGCAGCGACCCAAACGATTCGCCGGCAGCCACCTCGGCGAGGCCAACCTGATCCTTGCCTGGATTGGCGGCATCGTCATCTCGCTTCTGCTGTGGCACTCGAGCCAGATCGCGCTCGGCCTGAACGACTATCCGCGCGAGTGGGCGCCGGTCTCCAATCTGATCTCCGGCGCCCTGCATGGCGATTGGGTCGCCGTGCTCGAACGCGCCGCCGTGTGGGTGCACGTGCTGCTCATCCTCGGCTTCCTCGTGTACCTGCCCTACTCGAAGCACCTGCACATCCTGGTGGCCGCGATCAACGTGTTCTTCACGCGCACGCGCCGGCGCGGGCGCCTCGAGCCCGTCGACTTCGAGCAGCCAGAGGCGGATGTCCGTTTCGGCGCCGCCACCCCGCGCGACCTCACCTGGAAGCAGCTGCTCGACACCATGTCGTGCACCGAGTGCGGCCGCTGCCAGGACGTGTGCCCTGCCTACAACACGGGCAAGGAGCTGTCGCCGAAGCTGCTGATCATGGCGCTGCGCGACCAGGTGCGCGCCGAGAGCACGGCAGCACTTGTCCCCAACGCCGTCACCGACAACGTGGTGTGGGACTGCGTGACTTGCGGGGCCTGTGTGCAGGAGTGCCCTGTCGGCATCGAGCACATCGACCACATCGTCGACCTGCGCCGCAACCTGGTGATGATCGAGTCGCGATTCCCTGAAGAGGCAGGCACGATGCTGCGGGACGTCGACCGCGCGTCCAATCCGTGGGGCAAGCCGCAGGCGGACCGCACCGCCTGGGCGGACGGCCTCGACGTTCGCGTGCTGCAGCCGGGCGAGCCGCCGCCCGACGTGCTGTTCTGGGTCGGTTGCGCGCCGGCCTTCGACGAGCGCGCGAAGCAGGGCGCGCGGTCCACGGCGAAGCTGCTGAAGCAGGCCGGTGTGGACTTCGCGATCCTCGGCCAGCGCGAGGCGTGCACGGGCGACCCGGCGCGACGCATGGGCGACGAGTACACCTACCAGCGCCTTGCCCAGCAGAACGTCGAGACGCTCAATCAATCAAAGGTCACGAAGATCGTCACCACCTGCCCGCACTGCTTCAACACGATCGGCAACGAGTACTCCGATTTCGGCGGCCGCTACGAAGTCGTCCACCACACGGAGTTTCTTGCTGAGCTGGTGCGCGATGGCAAGCTGCAGCCCGAGGCCGGCGGCCGGAAGATCACGTACCACGACTCGTGCTATCTCGCGCGTCACAACGACGTGCTGTCGGCCCCGCGTGAGCTGGCGTCGGCCTCAGGCCAGACGGTTGAAATGCCTCGCCATGGGCGCCGCACTTTCTGCTGCGGCGCGGGTGGCGCGCGCATGTGGATGGAGGAGAGCCGCGGCCGGCCGATCAACGAGGAGCGCGTGCGCGAGGCGGCCGAGACCGGGGCCGACACGCTGGCGGTCGCGTGTCCTTTCTGCACTGTGATGCTCGACGACGGCGTTCGCAACACCGGCACGAAGATGCAGGTGATCGACCTTGCCTCGCTGCTTCACGAGGCGGTCGAGCGGAAGAACGCTAGGCCGCAGTCGTAAAGAGAACTCGATTCGCCGACGGATCCACCGCCGCGAAGCCGCCGGCCTCTTCGATAAGGCTCACGTCACCGTGCTCCAGCCGGCCCACGACATCCTCCAGGGCGCGCTTCGCCGGCAGCTCGACCGTGAAGCGGCGCAATCCGGCCGAGCCGGCCGGCGCCGGCTTCGCGCCCAGTCCGGCCCAGGTGTTGAGTCCGAGGTGATGGTGGTAGCCGCCCGCCGAGACAAAGCCGACGCCGGGCACGTGGCCCATCACATCGAAGCCGACGAGGTCGTGATAGAAGCGCAGCGCGTCGTCAACGTCCGCGACGTGAAGGTGGACGTGGCCCATCTTCGTCGCCTCGGGCATCGGCGCGTCCAGCCGGTCGTCCTCGCGCAGGTGGCTGAACAGCTCATCGAGATCGATCGGGTCGCGGCCCGAGCGCGGCTTCCCGTCCTTGCCGTACGCGACGAACGTGGCGTTGCCGAACCCCATGGTCCCGTCCTCCGGCGACTCGGTGTAGATCTCTATGCCGTTGCCGTCCGGGTCCCACAGGTAGTTGGCCTTGGTCATGACGTGGTCGGTCGGGGACTGGTCCCAACCCAACCGGCCCAGCCGGGCGATGACCCGAGCCAGCTCGCGGCGGTCCGGTACGAGGATCGCGAGGTGGTACAGGCCCGAGGTCCGAGGCACCACCGGTCGCTGCGCGTCGGGGTACAGCACGACCAGCTCGCGGCCGCCGGCGCCCAGCCTGATCGCGCTGTCGGATGAGGGCTGAGGCGTGAGCCCGACGTAGTCGCGGTAGAACCTCAGCGCCCGGTCGCCGTCTGTGACCGCCAGCTCGACGGCGCCCATTCCGGTCGCGGCGGCGATCGAATCGGTCTTCATCCCACGGATTCTTACCCAGCCTCGGCTGCCGCCATTCCTGATAATCGGCATCGGTGGAGCGAGCCAGGGCCGTCGTGGTCGGCGGCGGCATCACCGGCGCGAGCGTCGTGTACCACCTTGCCAAGGCAGGGTGGACGGACACGCTGCTGCTCGACAAGGGCGAGCTGACGAGCGGCTCGACCTGCCACGCGGCGGGCCTAGTGACGCAGTTCAACCCGTCGCCGACGATGATGCGATTCCGCCGCTACAGCATCGAGCTGTACCGCGAGCTGGGCGTCTTCGAGACAGTCGGCAGCCTTCGCTTCGCATCTAGCAAAGAGCAGCTGATGGAGCTCCAGCGGGGCGTGAGCCGGGCGCGCGGCATCGGCCTCGATGTTGAGCTCGTGTCGGCCGACGAGGCGGCGCGACTCATGCCAGTGATCACCAAGGAGTCGCTTTACGGCGCGGTCTGGGTGCCGGGTGACGGCCACCTGGACCCGCACACGGCGACGCACGCGCTGGCGAAGGGCGCGCGCGAGATGGGCGCGCGAGTCATGACCGACACGCGCGTGACCGGCATCGAGCTGTCGGAGCGCGGCGCGATCCAGGCGGTGATCACGCCAGCCGGCCGCATCGAGACCGAGGTTGTGGTCGTGGCGGGCGGCCTGTGGGGCCCGCAGATCGCGGCCATGGCGGGTGCGGTCATCGTGTCCACCCCGGTCGACCACCAGCACGCGGCGCTGCGCGCCGTCCCGGGCCATGAAGTCCCGCACGACATGCCGTGCTTCCGCGACCCGGACAACCTCGTCTACGGCAAGGCAGAGGCCGGCGGCGTGGTGCTCGGCGGCTACGAGGGCGACCCCGTCGCGCGCTGGCTCGACGGCGCTCCGTGGGATCACTCGGGCGTATCGATCCCACCCGACCAGCGGCGCTTCGAGCCGCTACTTCACGGCGCGGCTCGGCGCTTTCCTTTCCTGGGCGAGGCGGGGATCGTGAAGCTGGTGTGCCACCCGGACGCGATGACGCCCGACGCCAACCCGCTCGTCGGTCCCATGCCCGGAGTGCCGGGGCTCTACATCGCCGCAGGTCTGTCGCTGAACGGGTTTGGCGGCGCCGGCGGGATCGGCCAGGTGCTGGCGCAGCTCATCACCGGTGGCGAGACCGAGCTGGACCTCTATTCGTACCGGCCGTGGCGTTTCGGTCCCGTGCACCGCGACGCGCGCTACGCGGCTGAGCTGGCACGCGAGTCGTACCGCTACTACTACCTGCTCCGCTATCCATTAGACGCTGACGAATGGGGCCGGCCGAAGCGCACCAGCCCGCTGCACACCCGCATGCAGGACCTCGGCGCGGTCTTTGGGGCCAAGCACGGATGGGAGCGGCCCGAGCATTTCGAGCCTGGGCGGCCCTGGCGCCGTGCAGGAGCCGACCAGCGGAAGTTCGGCTGGAGGCGCCCGCCGTGGTTCCATCGGCTGGCCGAGGAGCACCGCGCATTTCGCGAGCGCGTGGGCATCATCGACATGAGCTCGTTCGGCAAGTTCGAGCTGCACGGACCTGGCGCGCTGCCCCTGCTGGAGCGCGCCGCCGGCAGCCTCATCGACCGGCCTGTGGGCAGCGTCGTCTACACCCAGCTGCTGGAGAAGGACGGCGGCATCGCGGCCGACGTCACTGTCACGCGGCTGGGCAAGGAGCGCTTCCGCGTCATCACCGGCGCCGGTTTCGTGAACAGCGACATGGGCTGGCTGCAGTTGCAGCGCCTCAAGAAGGATCCGCCGGTCGCGATCCGCGAAGTCACCGAAGAGCTCGCGGTGATCGGCATATGGGGTCGGCAGGCGCGAGCCGTCCTCGAGAAGGTGACGCGCGACGACGTCTCCGAGGAAGGCTTTCCCTTCATGCAGGCGCGGCCTATCAAGATCGCCGGCGCCCCGGCGTTCGCGCAGCGCGTGACGTATGTCGGCGAGCTTGGCTGGGAGCTGTACCTCGATCGGGCATGGGCCGGCCAGGCGTGGGACCGGCTGATGGCCGCGGGCCGCGACTTCGGGATCACGCCCGGCGGCTACCGCGTCCTCGACTCGCTCCGCATGGAGATGGGCTACCGCTACTACGGGACCGACATGGGCCTCCTGGACAACCCGTACGAGGCCGGCCTTGGGTTCTGCGTGAACCGCGAGAAGTGGCCGTCGATCAATCGCGACATCACGCGGCGCCTGCGCACGCTCGCAATCGGCGGCGAGGATTACGTCACGGTCTACGGTGGCGAGGCGGTGCACGCGGGCGGCGGCGTGGTCGGTCGCGTGCGCAGCTGCGGGTACGGTTTCACGGTGCGACGAAACCTCGCTTACTCGTACCTCCCGGTCGAGCTCAAGCCCGGCGCTTCGGTCGAGGTCGAGGTGTTCGGCGACAGGGTGCCGGCCACGGTCATTCCCGACGCGGTTCTGTCGAAGAAGAGTGCTGTCCAAGCGAGTTGAGGCCGCGACCGGCGGGGTGGCCCTCTGGCGCGGCCGGAAGGTCGATGTCTCGCCGCTGTCCGGCGGATTGACCAACGAGAACTACCTGGTCGAGGTCGACGGCGAGCGTTACGTGATGCGCCTGCCAGGCCAGTCCACCGAGCTGCTGTCGATCGATCGCGAGAACGAGGTCTTCAACACGAAAGCCGCGGCCGAGACTGGCATCGGGCCACGCGTGCTCGAGCACGTGCCGGGCCTCGACGTGATGGTGCTGGAGTTCATCCCCGGCCCAACCATGTCGGCCGAGACGCTGCAGTCGGTGCACATGGCGCGCCGTATGGCCTCGTCATTCAAGACCCTGCATTCCGCGCCGCGGTTCCTGCAGGACTTCAACATGTTCCGCTTGATCGAGAACTATTTGCGGATCGTCGACGAGCACGGCGTCGTGATCCCGCGCGGCTATCGCGACAAGCTGGCTGTGGTCGCGGAGATCGAGCGAGCGGTCAGCGTGCACGCGCTGCCGGCGGTCTCATGCCACAACGACCTGCTGTGCGAGAACTTCATCGACGACGGCGCATCGCTCCGCATCGTCGACTACGAGCTCAGCGGCAACAACGATCCGTGCTTCGACCTCGGCAACACGGCGCAGGAGGCGATCTTCGGCGAGGACCTGCGTGAGGTGCTGTGCGAGGCGTACTTCGGCCGGCCCGACCCGCGTCAGCTGGCGCGCATGAACCTGTTCGCCGTCATGTCTGACGTTGGCTGGACGCTGTGGGGCGCGATTCAGGGCAAGATCTCGACGATCGACTACGACTTCGCGGGCTACTACGCCAGCCGCTGGGCGCGCGCCGTGGCGGTGATGGACACAGACCGATTCCAGATCTGGTTGCGCGAGGCGGCCGGCTGAGCCCCCGCTACCACCAAGCCACGGGCCTCTAGCTCAGGCTTTCAAGTAGGTGAGAACTGCGAGAACGCGCCTGTGGTCCTCGACCGCCGGCTCCAGGTGAAGCTTCGAGAAGATGCTGCGGACGTGACCCTCGACGGTCTTTTCGCTCATGTGGAGCGCTGACGCGATCGCCGAGTTCGACCGTCCTTCGGCCATTAGCCTGAGGGTCTCGCGCTCCCGCTCGGTGAGCTCGTCGACGAGGTCCTTCCGCCGTTTCCGCGCAAAGAGTTGGGTGACGACCTCGGGGTCGATCACGGACCCGCCCGCCGCGACCCGCCGCAGCGCGTCGACGAATTGACGAACGTCCGAGACCCGATCCTTCAGCAGGTAGCCGACTCCACCTCCGCCCCTCTCGAGGAGCTTGAGCGCGTGCGTCGTCTCTATGTACTGCGAGAGCAGCAGCACGGCCACGTCTGGGTGCTTGACCCTGATCTCCGCCGCCGCCAGCAGTCCTTCGATCGTGTGTGTGGGTGGCATTCGGATGTCGGTGACGACGACATCCGGCATCTGCGCCTCGACCAGCTGAATGAGCTCGCCCCCGTCTGCAGCACGGCCGGCCACCTCGCACCCGGCGCCTTCCAGAAGGCGGGCCAGACCTTCGCGGAAGAGGGCTGCATCCTCGGCAATGACTACGCGCATGGAAGCTCCGCCTTCACCCTCGTCCCACCACCGGTTGGGCTGTCCACGAGCAATCGTCCCCCCACCGCAGCTGTTCGGTCGTAGAGCCCGATCAGGCCCGATCCACGTCGAGCGTCGGCCCCGCCTTCGCCGTCGTCGGCGATCTCGATCTCAAGGCGTCCGTTCGCCTCGCCAATCCGGACCGTCACCGTGCCGGCCCCGGAATGCTTCACGGCGTTCGTCATGGCCTCGGCGATGACGTAGTAAGCGGCCGACTCGATCGCTTCGGGATACCGCTTGTCGGCGGCGGACTCGACTGTAGTCAGGACCGGCGACCGATCCGCAAGCGACCGGGCGGCCGAGGCGATTCCTTCCTCGACGAGCAACGGGGGGTTGAGCCCTCTGGCCAGACCGCGCAGCTCGCTGAGCCCAGCCTGAACTTCCTCTGAAGCCTGCATTAGCAGATTGGCGCTGCTGCTTCCGGGCTGTTCCTCGGCACCGGCCATGCCCAGCGCCAGCAGCGCGTTGACGAACCTCTGCTGTGCCCCATCGTGAAGATTGCGCTCGATGCGCCGGCGCTCGGCATCCTGTGCGGCGACGATCCTGGCTCGCGATTCGCGCAGCTCCTGCACGAGCCGGAATCGTTCGAACACCATGCCGGCCTGAGAGGCAAGGTCGTCCAGGAGACGTCCCTCGACGTGGTTGAGATGCTCACCTCGGTGCTTGACGACCACGAGAGCGCCACGGAGCTCGCCGTCGCGATAAACCGGCGCGAGCCGGCATTCATCGCCAAGGCGAGCCGTGATCTCGTCAGTGGTATCGACGACCAACAGCCTCGAATCGGTTGCGGGACTGGATGCGGCCAGGTGCAGGCGCTCGTCGACTCTCACCCAGACCTCGCTTGCGATTGCGCGAGTACCCTCGCGGAGGAGCTGGGCCATTCGCGGTAGCAGCTGGGTCGCCGGCTCGGCGCGCCCAACGTCGCGCACGAATCCCGAGAGAACGTCATAAGGTCGGGCGCCTCGTCCGTACACGGCGACGTCGGCGAGAGCCTGCAGGCGCGCCCGCACCGGCAGCAGCAGGGCGGCAACGACGGCAATCGTGATCACCGTCAGCACCGGATTGGCGCCGGCACGCTGGCCGAGGAGGCTTCCCGCGCCGGCGACAACAAGCGCGTACGAGCCGGTCACGAAGATGGCGAGGCCGGCGAGGAGGATGGTCCGGTTTACTACCAGATCGATGTCGTAGAGGCGGTAGCGAACCATCGCAATGCCGATCGCGATGGGGACGAGAATCGTGCCTGCGATCAAAGCTGCAAAGCCTCCCCAGCCCGCAACGCCGGCAGCCGCATCCGATTGCGCAAAGGCCTGGAGTGGCTGGTACACGAAAGCCGGGAGCCAATCGAGGCTGCCCAGTCCCTGGACAGTCCCCAGGAGCGCGGCGATTACGTAGACAGCTGCGGCATATGCGAACCATGCGAGCTGGCGCCGCGCATCACCCTTGGCGCCGACCATGCGCACGATCACGCCCGCGCCAGCGACCAGGCCGATTCCAGACAGCCAGATGAACGCGCTCGACGCCCAATCGAACGCGGCCCCGACAGGCCATAGAGCGGGAGGCACGGTGACGGGGACTGGCTGCCGGTCGGGGAGCCCGACCTGGATTGGAAACGGATCATCGAGGCTCGCAAGCACGTCCGCCGCCGCGCCGACCAGCGCGGCTGCGATGACGACGGCCCACCGCGCCGACTTCAGCCGGCCATCCGGGTACAGGAGGATGGCGGCGATCGCCCCGACCGTGACAACGTCGGGCAGGAGCTTTTGCGAATAGGCCGCGATGTCCGCCAGGGGAAGCGAATCAGGATGGATGGTGAGGCCGAACAGCGCGTATCCATCGGCGACGCTCCCGATCCCCAGCGTTATCACCGTGGCGGTCAGGACCCAGCCGAACAGGTTGCGCGGCTGGCGCCAAATAACCAGGCCACATGTGGCGCCAAGCGTCAGGAGGCCCAACAGGCCGGCGCTCGCCCGAACCGTGGTCGACCACTCTGGACTGAGCCCGGCCAGAGGATTGGTTCCTGGGCTCAGTCGGTTGGCAAACGCCAGTACGCCGCTGGCCACCGCGAGGACACCGATCACGGCCGCGATCAGCGCACCGGACCGGGGCGACCAGGCGCGATTGGCAGGCGGGACTGTCAGGGTCGCCATCGTGGTAGGTCCTTGTCGCCGGCGTCGTTGGTCAGCTGTACCAGCCCGCTTCCGTCGGGGTGGATCGCGAAAAGCTGGTGGCTGTCACTCGCACGCGTAAATACGATCCAGCGCGTGTCCGGTGACCAGTCCGGCCATCCATCCCACTTGGCGCGAGGCTCGTCGGTAACCTGAACAGGCGCGGCTGCATCCAACCCCATCCAGAACACTTCGCCACGCCCGGTCGACGACATCGTCTCGGTGAATACGATCCGGGCGCCGTCGGGCGACCAACGCGGCCACGTCGCCGAGCCAGGGGTGCCCTCGTGATGGGTCAGCTGCTCGAGGCGAGAGCCGTCATCACTTACCACATAGATGTCGAACCGACCGGCGCGGACGGACTGGAACGCGATTCGATCACCGAGCGGCGACCAGGCGGGCCCCGAGCTCAGGTCGTTGAATGCCAGAAACCGGCGGAGGCCGGTGCCATCGGGCCGTATCACGTAAATGGTCCGGTAGTAGACGGGAGGATTGGGCGGAGCTTCGATTCCATCCCGGCTGCTGTCGAACGCGATCCAGCGTCCATCAGGGGACCAGCTTGGATAACCGCTGAAGCCACGGCCGTCCGTCAAGCGCCGGACGTCGCCGGACTCTACGTCCATGACATAAATGTTGTCCCGACCGTCGCGGGTCGTCTGGTAAGCGATCCGCCGGCCGTCAGGTGACCATGCGGGGTCGAGGTTCCAGGCGCTGTCTGGAGTGAGCCGCCGCACCTCGCCGGTGCTAACGTCCAGCAGGTAGAGGCTGCCGTGATTGCCTGGCGCATAGCAGACGAAAACGACCTGGCCGCCGATGTCCGGATGTGGCGCCTCACCGCCCACACCGCACGCTGACGGATTCGACGAGACGCAAGCTGGTACCTGGAGAGTGGCCAGGATCGCTAGCAGAACTTGAGCCACGCGCCTCATGCGCCCGATCTTGCCACCAGTGGCCGAAGATCGACACCGGGCTGTCCCTGATCGATGCGCTTGAAGTCAAGGGTTGTCCCTGGTCTGGATTCAGGGCCGCCACCGGTGGCCCGATGTGGCTCGACGCCTACGTTTGCTGCGCAATGAAATCCTCAATCCGAGAGCTCATCACAGTCGGTGTGATAGTCGGCCTTGTGTTCGCTGCCACGCTGGGGGTGGCCGGCTTCTGGAGCCACGCCGGCGGGGCGACCAGCGCGAACCTGGTTCTGCCAATGCCCACACCGGACCCCCACCCGTAGGCGGGGGTTAGCTCAGGCCGACGATGTCGCCCTTGTCGTTGATGTCGATCCGGATGGCGTTCGGGCTCGAAGGCAGGCCCGGCATCGTTCGCATGTCACCGCAGATCGGGTAGATGAATCCCGCACCCACCGACGCGCGAACCTCGCGCACCGGCAGCTTCCACCCCGTCGGGGCGCCCTTGAGCTTCGGGTCGGAAGAGATCGACAGGTGGCTCTTGGCGATGCACACGCTGAGCTTGCCGAACCCGTTGCGCTCGTATGAGTCGAGCTGCTCGCCCGCGGGCGGGTAGTAGTCGACGCCGTCCGCGCCGTAGACCTTGGTCGCGATCGTCTCGATCTTCTCGCGCAGCGGCATGTCCGACGGATAAAGGAAGCGGAACGTGCTCGGCTCCTCTGCGGCCTCGGCCACCATGTGCGCAAGCTCGACGGCGCCTCGGCCGCCGTCGGCGAAGTTGTGACACACCGCCGAGCGCACCCCGATCTCGTCGGCGATCTCGCGCACGGCCGACTGCTCAGACGCGTGGTCTCCAGGGAACGAGTTGATCGCGACCACCGGAGTGACGCCGTGCAGCTTGATGTTCTCGACCTGCTTGCGGAGGTTCGGTGCACCGGCCCAGACGTCGTCAGGATTCTCTTTGAGCATCTCTGGCGGCAGCGGACGGCCCGCGACCACGCGGTAGCGGCCCGAGTGCACTTTCAGCGCGCGGACCGTCGCCACGACCACCGCGGCGTCCGGCGCAAGGCCCGACGCGCGGCACTTGATGTTGAAGAAACGCTCCGCGCCCATGTCGGCCCCGAACCCTGCCTCGGTCACCAGGAATTCGCCGCAGTGAATGCCGATCAGGTCCGCGATAACCGACGAGTTGCCGGTGGCGATGTTGCCGAACGGACCCGCGTGCACCAGCACCGGCGTGTTCTCGAGTGTCTGCAAGAGGTTGGGCTTGATGGCGTCGCGCATGATCACGGTCATCGCACCGGCGGCGAAGATGTCCTCCGCGCTGATCGGCTTACCGCCTGTTGTGTTGCCGATGACGATGCGGCCGAGGCGTTGGCGCATGTCTCGCAATGAGGTCGACAGCGCCAGCACTGTCATCACCTCGGACGCGGCTGTGATGTCAAAGCCGGTCGCGCGAATGACACCGTCCTCGCGAGTGCCGAGGCCAACAATCACGTTGCGCAGCACGCGGTCGCTGACGTCCAGCACGCGCCGCCAGGTGACGCTGTCGCGGTCCACGAGCGTCTCGTGGTGGTGGATCTGGTTGTCGATCATGGCCGCCAGCAGGTTGTGCGCGGCGGTGATCGCGTGCATGTCACCGGTGAGGTGCAGGTTCAGCCGCTCCATCGGCACGACCTGGCTGTAGCCGCCGCCGGCAGCGCCGCCTTTGATGCCGAACGTCGGGCCCATCGACGGCTGGCGGATCGCGACGATCGCCGTGCGGCCGATGTGCGACAGCGCCTGGCCGAGACCCACCGTCGTCGTGGTCTTGCCCTCGCCAAGTGGCGTGGGCGTGATCGCCGAGACCACCACGTACTTGGCCTTGGGCCGGCCGGCGAGCTCTTCAATCGCCTCGAGCTTGATCTTCGCCACGTCGTGCCCGTACGGCTCCAGCAGGTGCGCCCCGATGCCCATCCTCGCGGCAATCTCGGGCATCGGCAGCAGCTTCGCCCGGCGGGCGATCTCCAGGTCGCTCGGAAACGTCACCGCCACACCACTCCCTCCTAACGCGCTAACGCAATCTCGCCAGCATCTGCTGCCGCCACTGCTCGGTCGGCTCGATCTCGTTGAACGTGAACACGTGGATGCCGGCCACCTTCATCTCGGGCCGGGCCAGCTCAGGCATCAAACCCGTAGCGAAGCGCTCAGGAGCGTAACCGCCCGGCTGGATCATGCGCATGAGCCAGTTCGTATGGCCGCGCAGGAATCGCGCCGAGTCGGCGATCCCGATGCGCGTCGACACGCGCAGCAGCTTCGCCGGGTCCGCGACACCGGCCATCCCGATGAAGATCGGCAGCGGCACCCGGCGCTTGCGCACGCGCGCGACCCACCTCTTCACGACGCGCA
>Ga0137395_10000367_pt1 | contig 18312 bp, 15 predicted proteins | sample czobulk216metaG_FD_108283 | JGI IMG/M metagenome (GOLD analysis project Ga0137395, IMG submission 108283) | Vadose zone soil microbial communities from Angelo Coast Range Reserve, California, USA - czobulk2.16 metaG | ecosystem: Environmental > Terrestrial > Soil > Vadose zone | place: USA...
GTGGCAACTCACGCGTCAGTCGTTGACGGAAAGCCTGTTGCTCGCCTTTCTCGGGGCAAGTGTGGGGGTGGGCGTCGCGTACCTGACGCTGCCGGCGCTCGCGCCGCTGGTGCCCGCGCCACTGCAGAGCGTGGCGGCCGTGGAAATCAACCGCACGGTGCTCGGTTTTACGGCGCTCATGGCGGTCACCTCCTCCGTAGTCTTCGGCCTGCTGCCGACGCTCGCAGGGATTTATCGCCGGGACGAGCGGGTCTTGCAGCAGAGCAGCCGAGCGGGCGGAACGGTCCTCTCACGCCGCGTGCGGCAGCTTCTGCTGGTGTCGGAGGTTGCGCTCGCGGTGACGCTCCTCGTGGGCGCTGGGCTCGTGGTCAAGAGTCTTCGGCGTCTGCAGAGCGTTGATGCCGGGTTTGTGCCGGATCACGTTCTTCGCATGCACGTCGCTTTCCCGATCGGCAAATACAAGGAACGGGGCCACCTGGTACCGTTCTACGAGCAGGCTATCGCCGCCGTGCGAGCGTTGCCGGATGTGCGTTCTGCCGGTGCCGTTGTCTGCCCGCCACTTGGCGGCGTCTGCTGGGAGTCTGTCTTCACCGTCGAAGGCCAGGCCGCGATCACGCGATCGGAGGCGCCAAGCGCCAGGTTCAATGGCGTGGTGGGCGACTACTTCGGCGCAATCGGAATCCGCCTCCTCAAGGGCCGGACGTTTTCGCAGACTGACTACGCGTCGGCCAGGCCGCTCGTCATCGTGAACCGCAGTCTCGCGCGTCGGTTCTGGTCCGACCTCGATCCCATCGGACGGCGCGTCAAGATGGGATGGCCTCAGAGCGGCCCGGATCCGTGGCTCGAAATCGTGGGCGTCGTGGAAGACGCCAAGCGAGATGGGCTCGGAGAGCCGCCGCAGATGGAAGCGTTCCTCATGCACACGACGGCGCCCAGGCCGTTCATGGATCTGGTGGTTCGCACCCAGGTACCTCCGTTGAACGTATCTCGCGCCGTTCGCGATGCCGTGTGGCGAGTCGACCGTGACGCGCTCCTGTACGACATTGGCACCATGGAGGATGCGCGAATGAAGTCGCTTGCGCCGCTGCGTTTTCCTGCCGTCCTTATCGGCGTCTTCGCCCTCCTGGCGCTCGTGCTCGCGACGGCTGGCGTGTATAGCGTGGTCGCCTTCGGTGCGGCACAGCACATCGGGGAGATCGCACTTCGAATCGCCCTCGGAGCCAGGCAGGGAGAGCTGCTACTAGCGACGGGACACCAGGCATTCCGCGCCGTCATTGTCGGTGTGGCGTTAGGACTTGGGGGAGCCTGGGCGTTCGGGCGGATTCTGTCCGGTCTGCTGTTCGGAGTTCCGTCGACCGACTTGCTGACCTATGCCAGCGTTCCGTGCATTGTCGCGGCTGTAGCGCTAGCCGCGAGCCTCGTGCCCGCAGTCCGGGCCATGCGTATCGATCCGGCGTCGATTCTTCGCGCTCAGTAAGTACGATCCGCTTGTCGCGCCAGGTAGGTTCCCTGGCGCTCCGGCCGGACACAGGCCTCTATCACGGTCATCTTCAGGTCAGGCAACAACAAGTGCAGTGCGTCCGCACGGCCGTGTACTCGTGCGAGCGCTCGCGTCATCAGAGAGGTGCTGCAATGAACCCTTCACACCGACGTCTGCTAAATGGCCGGCCACTGACCCTGTTAGCGCGGGGACTTCTCATTGTTTCCGTCGCGGCGCTCACGTCGAGGCAGCACTCGGCCCTGCGCGCGGCTCAAAACGAGGTTGACGCGAACGTCGTCTACGGCACGCAGGCCGGCGTGCCATTGTTCATGGACGTTCATCGGCCACAAAAGGCTAACGGGTACGGCGTCGTGCTTGTCCCAGGAAACGGGTGGGCAGGTCTGTCCGAACCTGGTGGCAAGCCTTTGAAGGACTACAACCCTCAGGTGCCACTCTTCATGCCGCCGCTCGTCGCTGCCGGCTACACGGTCTTCGTCGTCGAGCATCGCGGGGCGCCGCGCTTCCACTATCCCAGTCAGATTGAAGACGTGGCGCGAGCCGTGCGGTTTGTCCGCCACGAGGCGACGCGGTACGGAATCAACGGCGCAAGGATTGGCGCCGTGGGGTACTCATCCGGTGCGAATCTAGTCGCCATGCTCGGGGTGCGCCCGGATATCAATCACTCCACCGCAGCCGATCCGGTGGATCGCGAGAGCGCCCGGATTCAATGCGTCGTCGGCGGCGGAACACCTGCCGATTTGACACAACCCAGCGTACCGGACGCCAACAAAATGCTGAGCGGCTACCTCGGCGTCGACGTCGGCGAATACGGAGCCCGGAGCGCCGGCGCGGAGGCACTGCTCCGTGAGGCGTCTCCGATCAATTACGTCACCCCGGACGACTCGCCGATGCTTTTGTTCAACGGCGCCACCGACCTGCTCGTACCGGCGAGTAATTCGCGATCGATGGCTGCCGCGCTACGCAAGGCCGGCGTGTCGGCGCAGGTCATCGAACTGAGCGGCACAGGGCACTGGCCGCTCAATGCCGCTGAAGTGCCGCACCTGCTGACGGAAATGATCGCCTGGCTCGATCGCTGCCTGGCAGGGACGCTGCAAGCCCCGGTCAAGTCGCCGCCTCGCCTGAAATAGCCTGAACCGGAGAGAGACCATGCTGATCCTGGGCTTCAACGGCGGACCGGATCTTGTTCACGAGAACCTCTTCGATATCACACCGATTGGCGTCCACGACTCGGCGTGCGTGCTGATTGAAGATGGCGAGGTGGTTTTCGGAATCGAGGAAGAGCGACTCAATCGCATCAAGCACACGAACAAGTTTCCCAGCGGGTCCATTCGTGCCTGTCTCAACGCGAAGGGCATCGAGCTGGCGGACGTGGATCTCTTCGCCTATTACACCACCAAGCAAGGCCTCGACTTCTACAGCAAGGGCCTGTTTCTCAGGAAGCTGGACGAGCCGATCCTGTTGGACGGCCCCGGTCTCATCGAGCGCGTGATGGGTCGAGCGCTCGATCAAGCCGTCGACCGCAACAAGCTGCGCTTCGTTCACCATCACTACGCGCACGCCGTGAGTGCCTATGGACCGTCGGGCTTCGACGCGGCACTCATCGTCACGATCGACGGCCTGGGTGAGGCATCCTCGGGAATGGCATTGCTCGCGGACGGATTGCGCCTCACACAGTTGTCGGATTTTCCCGCCTCGAAATCGCTCGGCTTGTTCTATATCGACGTCATCAATTATCTCGGCTTCAAGCCGTTCGATGAATACAAGGTGATGGGACTCGCACCGTATGGAGACCCGACGCGCCTGCGGAGCCTGTTCGCCAAGTTCTATACCCTTCGTTCAAATGGCGATTACGACCTGCACAAAGAGCGTTTGTTCTCGCTCTTCGACATCGTCCAGCCTCGCCGGCGAGGCGAGCCGATCACCCAAACGCACAAGGACATCGCGGCCGCGCTGCAGGAAAGCCTGGAGGAGATTGTGTTTCACGTTGTGTCGCACTATCGCGACGCCACGAAGCAACGGAATCTCTGTTTGGCAGGCGGCGTCGCGCACAATTGCACACTCAACGGAAGGCTCCTGCGCTCGGGGCTGTTCGAGAAGGTGTTCGTGCAACCCGCGTCGCACGACGCCGGTGCGGCGCTCGGCGCAGCGCTCTACGCCTACTACCAGGCGAGACCGACAGCGGCACGAATTCCACCCTTGACACACGTCTATTGGGGGAGCGATATCGGCGACTGCCAGACGATCCTCTCAAAGCTGGTGAGATGGGATCGATTCATTAGCGTCGAGCGGTCGAACCACATTCACGACGATGCCGCTCGACTGCTAGCCGAGGGGGCGGTGATTGGCTGGGTGCAGGGGCGATCCGAGTTCGGGCCCCGCGCGCTGGGGAACAGAAGCATTCTGGCCGATCCCAGGCCGGCGGAGAACAAAACGCGCATCAACGCGATGGTCAAGAAGCGCGAGAGCTTCCGTCCGTTCGCGCCCTCCGTTCTCGAAGAGTACGTCGACGAGTACTTCGAAGTGCCGCCGAGTCATCGCGCGCTTCCGTTCATGATCTTCGTCGTGCCGACCAAGGCCGACAAACGCGAGCTTCTCGGTGCGGTGACGCACGTCGACGGCACCGCTCGCGTACAGACTGTTTCTCGTGAGGTCAACGAGAGCTTCTGGCAGTTGATCGACACCTTCAGGACGCTGACGGGCGTTCCTGTTCTACTCAACACATCGTTCAACAACAACGCGGAGCCAATCGTCGACTCGGTCGACGACGCAGTCGTGTGTTACCTCACCACGCAGCTCGACTATCTGATCGTCGGTGACTATCTGATCAGGAAGAAGGAGCACGGCTGGCAGGATTACCTGGCGCTAACGCCGATGTTGCCGGCGCAGGCGACACTGCACGAGATCAAGAAAGGCGGAGCGAGCGGCCTCCCACCAATCCTGCACTCGCTGCGCGATACATGCGATCCGCAGTTCGAACTGCCCGTCGCGCCGAATATACATGCCATCCTTCACCGCGCCGACGGCCGGAACACGATGGGCGAGCTCCTCTCCGAGGCCGGCATCGCAGAAGAGGACTCGGCTCGTGAAATCGCGTTGGAACTCGCCGACATGTGGTCGCGGCGGCTGATCGTTCTCCAGCCCTCGGCGTGAATCGATTCCGTTCTCCAGCCCGCGTTTGTCCCCGCACGAGAGCCCGCTAACCGCACATCGTTCGTGCCGTGAGGTCCCTATGAAGATCGGACTGATGACGTACCAATGGCAAGACATGGAGAGCCTGCACTACCTGGCGCGGCTCACGGACTACTCGCTGCGCGGGCGCCACGAGTTGAGATATTGCCCGCCGCAATATCTCCAGATCTCACGCGACCAGCGCATGGCGCTCGTGAAGGAGTGGGTCGAAGGGTGTGACGTGCTCGTTATCCCCGTCGACGAGATGGTTTTGCGGGCGCGGAGCGAGGTCGTGGGAAACAAACCGCCGAGCGTCACGTTTCTGATGGGTGGTCCCTCTCGCGGGGGCCGCAATGTGGCCAGCATCTGTCAGTACCTTCGTACATCGGACGTGCTCATCGGGAATTGTGTCGCGGAGGTGGAGCAATGTCGGGCGTTATTGCCGGACGCGACGTTACGCATGCTGCCCTTTCCAGTCGACGACACGAAGTTCTATCCCGAGAGCCCAGGTGTCATCGAGGCCGCGAAGCGTTACCTCGGCGTCGATCCGCGATCGAAGATTGTTGCCTACTCTGGCCGCCTCAGCCTGGAAAAGAACGTTCATACGCTGCTCAAGGTGTTCAGCGTTGTCCAGCAGAACGTTCCGGACAGCGTGCTGGTGATCGCCGGAACCGAGACGAACGCCTCGTTCGGCGAGTTCGGTGTGTTCGCGCTGGAAGTCACGAGGATGCTCAAGAAATTGATCCCCGCGTTGGGGATCGATCCCGGGCGAATCCGATTCGTGGGGCAGCGTGGACCTGACGAGCTGAGGGCGCTGTACAACATCGCCGATCTCGTGCTGAACCTGACGCTCAACCACGACGAGAACTTCGGCCTCGCGCAGGTCGAAGCAATGCTGTGCGGCACGCCTGTCATTGGCACGAATTGGGGCGGGCTCCGCGACACCATCATCGAGGGCGTGACGGGCAAGAAAGTGAGCGCGCTTCTCACGCGCGGCGGGGTCAAGGTCAACTGGTGGCAAGCCGCCCAGACGGTCGTCGACGAATTGCGCTCGTCGGCCGATCGGGAGACTGTTCGGCAGAAATGCCGGACCGCCACTCTCGAGCGTTACTCCTTGACCAGGTATCGAGATGATTTGGAGCAGATCCTGGCTGAGTGCATGGCCCTGAAGAATGTGGAGCGAGAGCCGGTGACGCCAAGCTGTTTCGCTACCGATTTGTGGGCTCTATTCACCGACGGCGACTGCATTCCACCGTACCGGCGCGGGCCGAAGGGCCTTCAGATGTACCGCCAGCTGGTAACTCCTCTCATGGGCGATGCTGACAACAGCCGGCCGGTGGCTGTGACCGTCTCATCTAACCAGGTCGTCTGCCTTGCGACGCCGGTCGTCGAGCGTTCCAGCGGCTGCCTTGACATCAACGATCCCATTTTTCCAATGGTCGTCGATGTTCCTGAGGACCTGCGGCCGATCGTGTCGCGGATCATCCAAGTGTTGCAGTGTAAGTCCGTGAGTCGCGCCGACGAGCTGCTCGATCATCCCGATCCCGCCGAGCTGGGAAACGCCCTGACCTGGATGTCGGAAGCGGGCATCATCCTCGCGAACACGTGCACAGCGGGCAATTGGTTGAACAGTGCCGGCGGAGGCCGTGAAGAGCCTGCATTCAACATCGTACCAGTCGACCATTCGGTCGACGTTCTCTATATTCACTGAGTGGAGGATGACCGATGCTGCAGGCACTAATCGATGTCGTGCGTGCTGTTCAGCAGGACGAGTACCGTTTTCGCTTCGGTCGTCCGGCCGAGGAATGGTGCGCCGAGAGCGCCGACAACGATTCGCCCGTCCATTGCGAGGTGCGTGAGAAGACGATTCCGAACGTAACTGAACTCGATGTGGACACCGGCGGGACCGGTCACATTCGGGTCCGTCCTTCCCGCGACGGCTCGACACGAATCAGAGCGCGGCTGCGCACGCATGCCGAAACCGCAGAGGCCGCCCGCGAGCTGGCCGGCCAGGTCCAGTTGGTCGTTGGGCCTGACGCCGTCCGCGTACGAGGACCGCGTTCGGTGGATCGTCGCGGATGGTCGACCGACGTGGAGATTGAGGCGCCGCCGCGAGTCGCATTGATGTTGAAGACTCGTATCGGGAGCGTCGAAGTCGAGGACTTTATCGGCGCGGTGCGCCTCGAAACGCTCAATGGTGGAATTCATTTGGTCAACGTCGGCGGCGAGATACGTGGCCGAACGATGAACGGTTTTGTTCGAATTCGCCTTGGTGGGAGCGCGTGGGATGGCGCAGGCCTCGATGTGGTCACCAGTAATGGCGGGGTCAGCGTTGCCGTACCTGAGATGTACTCCGCGGAGCTTGAGGCGGAAACCACGCACGGGAATCTTCATGTGGATGTCCCGACCAACGCGGACAATTCTGATCTCAACAGGCGGCGGCTTCTCATGAAGCTTGGCGCCGGAGGGGCGCACCTTCGCGTGCGCACCATCAATGGTCACGTCAATATCAGTCGAGCGTCGGTTCTCAATTCGTCGGACCAACGCTGAAGCGCTGGCGGCGAGCGGTCCCGAACGACGCGTCGGAAGTTGTCATGAAAACCGCCTTCTGCGAGGACATACGGTGTCTTGGGACGCTCATGACCGCCTGCGATTCGTGCGGAGAAAGCATTCCATTGGCCGAAGACCGCCGCCGCTGCCTGGATTGTCTCCGCGATCTCTGCATGAGCTGCGAAGAGTGCTCAGCTCACACCGTCGTGACGTATTTCGGATTTCGGGAGGTCGCCGACTTTGTCGAGGTACTGACGAAAGCAGACGAGTATGTGAAAGACGCCTGCGGACGTTTCAGCGGCAGGGACGACATCTATATCGCGGGCGTGCAGAAGCTCGTGGCGTTCCTGCTGCTCAAGCTCCACGATTCCGGCGCGGCCGCGGCAGTGCTCCAGGAGATGCCACTCGGCCTCCGCGAGGCCATGGAACGACATGGCGAAAGCTGGCTGCGGCGCTGGGTCAGTTTGCGGAGCATGGGTCGGTACGTCGACTACTTCGCACGGCGGGCGATCGCGGGTCGGCTGCCCGACGACGTCACGTGGTTGCACGCGCAAGGCGGGTACGGACCAATGACCTGGAAGGGAAGGCCGCTGATGCGAACGGTGTGGGACTTGGCGTTGTCCTCCATCATGCTCGAAGAGATTCGGCCACGAACCGTAATCGAGCTTGGCACTGCGTCCGGAGCGTCTGCTATGTGGTATGCCGACCTCCAACGCCTGTTAGGGATCGAACCGTGTGTGAAGACCGTGGATATCGACCCACCGAAACTGGAATGCAGCGGAGTGACTTTCTTGCGCGGTGATGCGAAGGAGATCGGCCGCGTTCTTCCACACGATCTTTTGGAAGCATGGCCCCATCCATGGCTGGTCATTGAAGACGCTCATGAGAACATTCGCGGAGTTCTGGAGCACATTCATGGGGTCTTGCGGCCTGATGACTACATCACGATCGAGGACGTGGATGCCGAGCAGGCGCTCGGACCGTTCTTGTTAAATCATCCAGGAAGCTACATGGTCGATGCGCGGTATACCGACTACTTCGGACACAACGCCACATGCTGTGCGGATCAGATTTTTCGCCGAACGCATCCCGGCGCGCCGGCTGAATCAAGGCGGATGTCCGCGGGAAACCGCGTCGCTTGATCCGGTGTTCGACCAGTCGACATGCCGCAGATGCAATCGATCTTGGACGGAATTGAGTTCGCGGGGTCCGGCGGGGGTGGCCCATTGTCGCTCAACCAGGAGGGTCGGCTGCTCCTCGAGGGCACCCACACCGCCCGACTCGTCCCGTTTCATGTCGTCCGCTGCTTCGCGCTCGATGGTCGCTATGATGCCGCCGCGATCGAGCGCGCGCTCAACGACATCATCCAGCGGCACGAGAGCCTCAGGACCGGATTCAACAGACTGTCGGATTCGGCGCCGAACGCGCCTGGATTGACGCAAATGGTCGGGGCGCCGAGATTCGCCCCGTTCATCCGACCGGACGCCAGCCTTTCTCTCGTGACCCATGCCCCCAGCGACAGCGAATATCTTGGCGCGTACTCGGCCGCCCTCAGACGTGTTGCCACCGAGTTCAACCGGCCGTTCGATCTCGATCGCCCGCCTCTGATGCGCGCTTCGGTTGTGCGTGTCAACGCGCAGAAGCATCTGCTCGTCGTCGTGGTTCACCACCTGTTGGCGGATGATTGGTCGATGCAGATATTCGAACGAGAGCTGCGCGCGGCGTACGAATCCTTCGCAGCGGGTCTCGAGCCATCGCTGCCGTTGCCTGCCATGCGATATGGCGACTTCGCAACATGGCAACGCCAGCAGCTCGAGAGCGGGTGTCTGGCAGCGTCCCTCGCGTATTGGAAGGAGCAGTGGCGGACTTACGGCGATGCGCAACTGTCGGTGCGCGATCTTCCCTTCGGCCGCGTGACCGGCCAGATGACTCTTGTCGCGCGTGAGGATCACGTCAGCTTTGATCGTCCGTCATGGACTGACATTCAGCAGTTCGCGCGGGATCGCAAAGTGACGGTCTATGCGCTTCTACTGGCGGCCTTCGTGAGAGCGCTCCATCTGGCGACCCACAAAGACAGGATCGCGATCTGGGGCCAGTTTGCAAACCGCCTTCGCTTCGAGACCGAAAATGTGATCGGCTGGTTTGCGAACGCACAACTCCTGGGTTTCGCCTGCGAACAGATGGATTCGCCCGAATCGCTGCTCGCGCAGGCTCGGAAGGTAGCCGTGGGCGCAAACAACCATCAGGTCATACCACCGGCGTTTCTCTGGGCATTCCTCGAGCGCCTGCCCGAGCGCCCGTCGCATTTCTTGACCGATGCGTGGGTATCGTTCGATCTCAAAGCCGATCGACGAGTTGACGAAGCTGAACCACCGACGCTCGAACCGGTCCATGTCCCCGTCCCGAAGGTTGTCCGCGGAATCCAGATGCTCGCGGTTCGACGGCGGAACAGCTTGTCCATCACCGCAACGTACTCGCAGGAGACATTCGATCGCTCGGGTGTCCGCGCGTTGCTCACATCGATGCAGGACAGCGTTGACTTGCTCGTCGGTAGGGGCTGGTCCACCAACTCCTCGAGCGGGAGAGACCCGGCGGTGCGTATCACGACCGGGTGAGACGGCCGGATGCTTGCGCTTCGGGGCGAGCGCCACTCCGAGCGGTTCGTCATGAGGCGCACAAGAAGGGGGCACGATGACCATGGATGACGCTGAAGACACCACTGTCTACCGAGTAGTCGTGAATGAAGAAGAGCAGTACTCGATCTGGCCGGAGTACTTGGCTGTACCCGCCGGATGGAGAGAGGCGGGGAAGTCTGGAGCGAAGACGGATTGCCTCGAGTACATCGAGCAGGTCTGGACGGACATGCGCCCGCTCAGTCTTCGGAAGCGGATGGAACAACAACGAGGTGAACCACATCAGGCTTCGTGAGAGACGACCGGAACGCCTGTGTCGAGGCGAAAGGGGCCGGACAGGCGTCTCACAGTCTTTCGAACTGGTGCGTTGACGCCCCCGCAATAGGAGGCAGGTATGAACTCCGCCGTTGTGTCCTCCCCGTCGTCAGCAGTCGCGGACTCCGTTGCCTCGAAAGTGCAGCGCCGTGTGCTGCCGTTGCTGACGCTCGCTTGGTTCGTGGCCTACCTCGATCGGTTCAACGTCGGCTTTGCCGGCCTCCAGATGAACCGCGAGCTGGGACTGTCAACTGCAGCCTTCGGCCTCGGCGCAGGCATCTTTTTTCTCGGTTACAGTGTCTTCGAGATTCCAAGCAATATCGTCCTGGCACGCGTCGGCTCTCGGCGCTGGCTTGGGCGGATCATGGTGTCGTGGGGCCTCATCAGCATGGCAACCATGGTAACGACGGGTCCGAAAAGCTTCTATGGATTGCGTCTCCTGCTCGGTCTTGCGGAGGCGGGGTGCTTCCCGGGAATGGCGTACTACCTGAGCCAGTGGCTGACGCCTCGCGAACGGGCGGCAGCACTAGGTACGTTAGGTGGCGCGGCGATGGTTTCCGGCATCGTCGGTGGCCCCCTCGCCGCCGCTCTCATGTCACTCCACCACGTGTGGGGGCTATCTGGGTGGCAGTGGCTCTTTCTGATTGAAGGGTTGCCAGCCGTGATCCTCGGACTGTGCGTCTTGAAGTATCTGCCCGAGGGACCCGAGCACGTGGCGTGGCTGACGCCTGACGAGCGGCGGTGGGTTCGAGCGCACATGGCGAGCGAACTGCAGGTCAAGTCCGCGTGGCACAGCTTCGTCGAGGTCGTGTCCGACATGCGGTACTGGACGTGGTCCGCTGCCTATTTCTGTGCGAATTTCACCGGCGCCGCCGTCAGGCTGTTCCGGCCGATGATTCTGCGGGACGTCACCGGGATGTCGAATGAAATGAGCGCGCTGTTGACAGCGGTACCCGGGGTCGTCGGCGCCGTGGCGATCGTATACGTCGGCCGGCGTGCCACCAGGAAGAACGAGCAGGCCTGGCACTCGAGCGTCCCGATGATGGTAGCCGCGGTCGGAATGGCGATGGTAGGCGTCACGTACGGTGTGGCCGGCGCATTGCTTGTGTCTGCGCTCGCGGCGGTGGGCGGCGCGGCCCAGCCTCCGCTGTTCGCGGCCATCAGCTCCGCGTCGAAGGGCTCCGTCAACGCGGTCGGAATTGCCTTTGTGAGCTCCGTTGGCACGCTCGGGGCGTTCCTTGGACCGGTGGTGGTCGGACAGCTGATCGATTCCAGAGGTCTCGCCGTGGCGTGCGCCGTCGCTGCCACCGCGATCGCGCTTGGCGCATGCCTCGTCCTGATGGTCCGCCCGGCACACCGCGAGCCCGCGATACCGTCGTCGCAATCGGAACCACTCTCCGCGTCCTGACACTCACACCCGCCGGCCGACATCCATAAGCAGACTGGTCGCGCATTCGACCTGTGCAGCTCATTCGGAGCCGTGCGTCCACGGCAGCGAATTGTGCAGCGCGCGGTGGCCTAGAAACTCCCACTTGAGAGGTTCCGATATGACATACACAGTTGAGCGAGCGGATAACTCCCTGGGACACATGCCGAGCGGCGATCGCTGGCAATTCGACCAATCCGTGACCGACGTGTTCGCCGACATGTTGCGCCGATCGATCCCGCAGTACGAGGTCATGCGCCGGGCCGTCTTCGACGTCGGTTCCGACTTCGTGATGCCTGGAACCAACATCGTCGACTTAGGTTGTGCACGCGGCGACGCGCTCGCGGATTTCATCTCCGCTCATGGGTCTGCAAACAGCTACGTCGGCGTCGATGTGTCGGCTCCAATGCTCGACGCCGTCTCCGCGCGGTTTGCGGACCACATCACGGCAGGTGTCGCCAGCTTTAGTTACACGGACCTGCGGACCAGTTATCCGGACGGGGAGGCTAGCCTCACGCTTTGTGTCCTAACGCTCCAATTCACACCAATCGAGTATCGTCAGCGAATCGTCCAGGATATGTTTCGAAACACCGTGCCTGGAGGCGCGGTGATTCTCGTGGAAAAAGTCCTTGGAGCGACTGGAAGGCTGGGCAGCGTGATGATCAAGCACTACTACGCACACAAGGCCGGCAACGGCTACAGCGCCGAAGAGATCGAACGTAAACGGCTTGCCCTGGAGGGCGTCTTGGTGCCAGTGACTGCACGTTGGAACGAGGAGATGCTCCACGCCGCGGGATTCCAGGAAATCGACTGCTTCTGGCGATGGATGAATTTCGCAGCCTGGGTGGCGGTCAAGAGCCGGTAAACGCCCGCTGAATGGTACAAGGCGAAGAGTAAATGAGTGGCATCTGGATTTGCGATGTCAACGGTGTCCTCGTTGATTCGAAGTTGACAGTCTACCAAGCGTTCTCGGCTACCGCTACGCGGTATCGGTTCTCATTCACAGAGCGGGATTTTCAACGAGCGAAAGATCGGCCGCTGCTGGATGCGTACCGAGTCCTCGATCCCGGGAGCGACCCCTACGTGCTGCGCGAATTCCATCTGTGTCACGTGCGTGATCGAATCGCGAACGTACGCGCCTTTCCCGGCGTGCGCGAGGTACTGTCCGCCGCAAGGGCAGCAGGCATTCGGGTCGGAGCGGCGACGGCTGACGGAGAAACAGCCGAGGCAGCGCTTGTTGACAACGGTCTGTATCCCTTTATCGATTGCCTTGTCACTCAACAAGAAGTGAAGCGAGCGAAGCCTCACCCCGACTTGCTGTTGCGGATCCTGCGGTTATTCGGCGTAGATCGGCACATTCCTGATGAGGAAGACGTCGTATGCGTCGGCGATACCGCCAGCGACATCGAGGCAGGTCGGGCAGCCGGCGTTCGAACGATCGGGGTGACGTACGGAGTGTCGCTGGAATCGGAAATCCGCGCAGCTGAGCCCGATTACATCATTACGTCCTTCGACGAGATGCGCCAATTTCTATCGCGTTCAATGAGGCCGTCTGCCGCTTCGCAGCACGTCACGCCCGCGGGCCCTCTGTCGAATCAGTTACGGGACGCGCGGTAAACCCAAGCTTCGCGACCAGTGTGCCGCCGGTGCAGTCGCGAGCCACAAACGCGAATAATCGCGTGTAACGAGCGGCCGCTCCAGGAGCCTCCTGTGCGAACGTCAGCGTTGTCGATCGTGATCGTCCTGCTCGGCTGCTGTCCTGGTGCGGCTGACGGATCGCGGTCGGACCTGGTGCAGGAACTGTTCACGACCGGCCTGATGGCTCCAATGAACTTCGATGCACTTCTGAAGCTGCGTGCATCGAAGTTTGATCGGCCGTTTTACAATTGTCTAAACGATCTGCGGGTTAAGTTGGCGGGGGTCGAATCGTTATACGACGAGGGATGCGAACGCAATCACACCACGCGCGACCGGGTTGAGTGCAGAGCAGACAATCCAGTTCGTCGCGCGGCGTCGGCGTTGTCCGATATCGAGATAGCGACACATGGGCGCGCGACCTGGTCGCAAACGACGTCAGGGAATGGTGCATCTCTGATTCAGTCTCGGCTGACTGAGCGCCTGAACGAATTTGAGGAGCGGACGATGCCAACATTGCGGCAGGTGTTTGGTGGACAGATCGCGGATAAGGTTCGCGAGGACTTCGTCGAAGATGAGACGATCGCGTTGCGGCAATATTCGGCGCGGCTGCGTATGATCTTGACCTGTCCTGGTCCACAGGACCGTTGAGCTCCATCGTTCCTTCGGCTGGTTGACTGCGTTGCCGATGGCTTCGGAGTTCTCGATCGAGAAAGATCAAAGGCCGGCATCCAACAAGATGCCGGCCTTTTGTTTCGTCGGCCCGCTGACTCCTCCAGTTGTTGTCAGTCATCTTCCTATCCGGCGCATATTGAACGTGAGCACGAACCGCAGTAGACCGGTGAGGAGATTGAACAGAGGATTGGGTCGGCGAACATCATGGCAGGCCTCGATAGCCTGGCGCAGCCCCCCCAGTTTGATCAGAGCATAACGTCGAGCCTGGGAGGGACACATTCCGTCTCTGATATTGTCTTCGATGTGCATCTCGAGATGGGTGGCGATCTCGCGCGTCAGCTCCTCATCGTGAGCAGCTGCTCGTGAATCCACGAGGCGAAGTGCCCATTCGAAATAGCGTTCAAAGACCATAAGTACCGTCCACAAACGACGCCACGAACTCCTCCCTGATAGCGACAGTATAAGCAACTCTTTGTTTCGGTGTCTTCGGCGGTTTGGCCGCACTCGTAGAAAGGATATATCGCGATGAGCAGCAATTGTCTCAGGATGAATGACGAGCTATATGCCTATCTGGACTCGGTAAATGGGCATGAACAAGCGCTGCTGCGCGAGTTGCGAGAGGAGACACTTCGCGATCCGGCGGCGCAGATGGCAGTATCGCCAATGGAAGGGCAATTTCTTGCCGCCGTGGTCAAAATGATTGCCGCGCGAAAGATCTGCGAGGTCGGCGTGTACACGGGCTACTCGTCATTGTCTATGGGGCTAGCGCTGCCGACAGATGGACATCTGTGGTGCTTTGATATCAAAGCAAGTTGGACCGATGTGGCGCAAAAATATTGGCGCCGTGCCGGTGTAGACACGCGAGTGACGCTGTGGATCGGTGATGCCATGGCGTCGATGCGCCGGCTAATCCAGGAAGGTCATGCGAATACGTTTGATCTGGTCTTCATTGATGCTGACAAGAGCGCCTACGGCGACTATTGGGACATGGCGCATGTCCTGTTGCGATCGGGCGGCCTTGCCATTGCCGATAACACTCTCTTTCAAGAAGCGGTTCCGGCGAATTGGACGGACGACCGTTTGGCAACGAAATGGTCGGTTCTGCCACCCGTGGCCCGAGCCGGATGGATTTCCGCGACGCATAGCATTCGGGCATTCAATCAGCAAGTCCACAACGACAGCCGATTTGCCATCGCGATAATTCCCGTGGGCGATGGCATGACGTTCGGGGTCAAGTTGCAGTGAAGCCGCAATCCTGCGAAGACTGCCCTGGGTTGATAGCGTTGGACGATTTGCTCTAGCCGGCCGAGACGCCATGCCAACGAATGCGGAACGACTTGCGTCGATGCCTCTATGTCAGGTCGCGATCAGTGCGACGCATCTGCTGCGAACCCACTATTGGTATCGGCGAGCGCTCGGCTTTCGAGCTGCAGGAGATCTGCGCCACCGCGAGTCCGAGGGACATGCCCCGGTCTCGGACGTTCCAGAGTCGTCCTTCGACGTATGGTGCCTCGTGGGACGGCAGGACTGGTTTCAAATCGAGATGTTCGAATTCCAAAAGCCACGAATGCGGATGATTCCGGCGGATTGGCGACCATCAGACTTCGGCTATTCGACGCTTGGTCTCCATGTGAGCGATTTCGAGCGAACGCTCGAGAGGCTCATGCGCACGAGCGGCCGATTACTGAGCGAGCCGCTCGGGTCGCTCGGACAACGTCGAGTCTGCCTGCGTGATCCCGAAGGCATCCTGCTAGAGCTGATGGAGGAGGACTTACGGCAGCCTGGAACCCCCGGACCGGTCAATGGAGAAGTGCCGCCAGCCATCCGTTCGGTCACTGTCTCGGTTCCCAACCTGGACAGGGCGTACCGCTTTTGGGTTGAAACGTTGGGTCTAATCGAAGCGGCAGGGATCACTCTTCACAGTGCCGAGCACGAAGGGCTTTGGGGACTGGACTGCGCGAAACGTCGGTCACTGCTGCTCTGGGCGGGCGATATTCTCATCGAGTTGGTGCAGTATGCCGAACCAATGGGACGTCAGCGGCCTGCCGGATATCTGATGACCGATCAAGGGATCCTCAACGTTGCCCTCGGATCGCGCGACAAGGAGGTATTCGATCACATGTACGACTCTGCGCGTGCCGCTGGTTACCGTTTCAACAGCGAGCCTTGGACGGTGCCTGGTGTCGCCACCGTTGTTTACCTCAATGACGATCAGGGATTCAGCGTCGAACTACTACACGTTGAGCCCGGAGGAATGGCTCGAATGGGGTTCGTCGCAACGCCAGATTATGACGCGCCACGATCAGAATAGTCATTGAAGCTTCGTCGAAAAGCAGACCGTGCTCGCAATGCACCCCGGTCGCGTGTCCCAGGGCCGTTTCCGCCGCAAGGCCAATCCCTCCTCGATGTACACGCGATAGAAGCGCTCGTTGCCCACCTCCCAGCCTTCACGTAACAACAACACCCGCAAGCGTCGGTACCCGAAACGAATGCGCGTTTCGGGCGGAAGTCCTCTTTGCCTCCGTGGCGGCGAGTTACTCCTGGTCCTCTCAGAAACCCAGCCGCTCGTCAGCCGACCGCAGGCCGCAGGAAGGGCTTCGCTGTTCAACCGCAAATACACGCCAGGCTGCGCGCGGTGGTGCACGATGTGGTTCAGGAACATCTGGCGATACGCCAGGAACCGCGTCCCCTCGAAGATCGGTGGGTCGGACCACGCCTGACGTAATGCGTTTCAGTCGTGACGCGATCAGGCTGTTTGACGCCACTCTCGTAACACGAGACGTTAGACCCATTCGAAAAGCCAGCAAAGGCAGGGCGTGCGAAGCTCGCCACACGACAACACAGCGGCCACGGCGGGAAGGTCTGCACTGCATCCGTTTCTAGCCCTTGAACACCACGATGTCGTAGGCGCGCGAGAGTCGGGGAGTAAAATGCGGAGTTCGAGGGAGGCGGCATGGACACCCTGCTCCAGGACCTGAAACACTCGCTGCGGACCTTCGTCCGGAGTCCGGGCTTCACGATCGCCGCCGTCGCCGCGCTCGCGCTCGGCATCGGCGCCAACACCGCGATCTTTTCGGTCGTCAACGCGGTCCTGCTCAAGCCGGTCCCGTTCCCGGATCCCGACCGGTTCGTCTACATGATGAACACATCGCCTCAGGGAAGCGGGCCGGGCGCATCACCTGCCAAGTTCGCGCACTGGCGCCAGCAGACCAGCGTGCTTCAGGACGTCTCCGCGTTCCGCATGGGCGTCGTCAACTACACCGGCGGCGGCACGCCCGAGCAGCTTCGCAACGGGCAGGTGATCGCCGACTACTTTCGCCTCGCCGGCATTCCCATCTCGCTCGGACGCACCTTCACGCGCGAAGAAGATCTCCCCAACGGCGAGCACGTCGTCGTCCTCAGCCAGGGCTTCTGGAAGCGCCGGTTCGGCAGCGATTCGTCCGTCATCGGAAGGACGATGCAATTGAGCGGCGATCCCTATGTGATCATCGGCGTGCTCAACGAGAGCCCGAACGTCCGCGTGCTCGAACCGAACCCTGAAGTCTGGACGCCGTTTCAGCTCGATCCGAACACGGCCGATCAGGGCCACTTTTTCCAGGCGCTCGGGCGCCTCAAGCCGGGCGTGACGCTCGAGCAGGCGAATGCCCGGATGAAGATCGGGGCCGAGGAATTCAACCGCCGCTTTCCGAACGCGCTTCAGCCCGGGCAGTCATTCGGCGTCGAGCGATTTCAAGACGTGCTCGTCCGCGGTGTGCGTTCATCGCTCGTCACGCTGGTCGTGGCCGTCACGTTCGTGCTGTTGATCGCTTGCGCGAACGTCGCGAACCTGCTGCTGGTGCGCGCCACCGGCCGCAAGCGCGAAATGGCCGTGCGCGCCGCTCTTGGCGCCGGGCGCGGCCGCATCCTGCGCCAGTTGCTCACCGAAAGCGTGATGCTCTCCCTGGCTGGGGGAGCCCTGGGCCTTGCGCTCGGCCTCGTCGGCATCCGCGCTCTGCTCACGATCAATACGGCCGGCCTGCCGCTTGTCGGCATCGACGGAGCCGCGGTAGGAATCGACTGGCGCGTCCTGCTCTACACGCTTGCCGTCTCGATTGGCACCGGCATTCTCTTCGGTCTCATTCCCGCACTTCACGCATCGCGTCAGGATCTCGTCACCAATCTGAAGGAGAGCGCCGGCCGATCGGGCACGGGATTCAGGCAGAACAAGGCCCGTTCCGTGCTGGTCGTCGCTGAAATTGCGCTGGCGCTCATCCTGCTCGTCGGCTCCGCGCTGCTCATCCGCACAACGCTCGCGCTGCACGCGGTGGCCTCGGGCTTCGATCCCAACAACGTGCTGACGATGCGCATGTCGCTGTCGGGGACGCGCTACATGAAGTCGCAGACGGTGAACCTGTTGTTCCGCGAGGGCA
>Ga0137395_10000369_pt1 | contig 18308 bp, 18 predicted proteins | sample czobulk216metaG_FD_108283 | JGI IMG/M metagenome (GOLD analysis project Ga0137395, IMG submission 108283) | Vadose zone soil microbial communities from Angelo Coast Range Reserve, California, USA - czobulk2.16 metaG | ecosystem: Environmental > Terrestrial > Soil > Vadose zone | place: USA...
CGTTGCGTCTGTTCGGCAACATCTTCGCGGGCGCGGTCATGATCGCTTTGATCGCAAGCATTGGCCTTCTCTACCTGCCGGCCGTGCAGAACGTGCCGACGATCATCATCGGGTCGGTGCTTCTGGCTGTCTGGAAAGCGTTCGACGTGCTCTTCATCGGTTTCATACAGGCGTTCATCTTCATGCTGCTGACGGTCATCTACTTCGGCATGGGCCGCGAAGGCCTAGAGCACGAGCACAAGTAAGGAGGGGCTATGACAGACCATGGAATCGAGCTTGCGGGAGCCCTCATCGGCTTCGGCCTGTTGATGGGACTGGGAGCCATCGGGGCCGCCGTCGGTGACGGTCTTGCCGGCAACGCGTTCATCAGCGGCGTCGCGCGTCAGCCCGAAGCCCAGGGGCGGATGATCCCCTGGCTCTTCACCATCATCGGCCTCGTCGAGGCGATGTACTTCATCAACCTGGCATTCGGGTTCGTCTTCCTGGGCCAGGTGCACTAGCAAACGCAGATGCTTTTCCTTGCCGGCATTGCGGGCGTCATCGACATCAACGGATCGGTGATCGTCGAGCTGCTCACCTTCCTGGTGATGTTCGGCCTGCTCGCTCGCTACGTGTACCCGGAGATCGTCAAGCAGGCTGAGGCGCGCCAGCGCGCCGTCGCCGAGCAGCTCGCCGCGGCGGAGAAAGCCCACACGGAAGCCGAAGCGCAGCTCAAGGAGGCGCAGGCCAAGCTCGAGGACGCGCGCAAGACCGCGCAGGGCGTCATTGACGCCGCCGGAAAGTCCGCCGAGCAGCTCCGCCAGGAGATGCGCCAGAAGGCCGAAGAAGATGTGAAGCGGATCGCCGAGTCGTCGCGAAAGGAGATCGAGGCAGAGCGCGACCGCGCGATCCAATCAGTGCGTGGCGAGGTCGCCAACCTGGTGGTGATCGCGACGGAGAAGGTGATCGGCGAGACGCTCGACGCCAGCAAGCACAAGCAGCTCATCGATAAGGCGATCGCGGAGGTGGCGAGTGGCGACGGCAGCCGCTAAGCGTTACGCGCGTGCCGTGTTCGAGCTCGCCGGGGATGAGCGTGAGATCGATGAGTGGGCGCGCCGCCTGGCGCAGCTTCGGGACCTGATGTCGGATGAGAAAGTGGCCGCCGTGCTGACCAACCCAACAATCCCACGCGAGCGTCGTATGGATCTCATCACGTCGGCGTCGCTCGAGCCCGAGGCCACAAACCTCGCGAAGCTGCTCATCGAGTCCGATCGGGTGCACGAGATCGGCGCCATCGCGGACGAGTTCCAGGACCTCGCCGATGCCGCCGCCGGGCGCGTGCGCGCGACCCTGACCACCGCGATCGAGCTTGGATCGCACGACCGGGATCGCGTCGCTACCGAGCTGTCGCGGCGTCTCGGCAAGACGGTGACCATGCGGGTCGAGGTCGACCCGCGCATTCTCGGCGGACTGAAGATCCAGTACGGAGACCGACTCATCGACGCCAGCGTCGCCACCCGCCTGCAGCAGCTGCGCCGACGGCTGACAGAAGCTTCTTAGGAGCAAAGATGGGCATCAGCACCAAAGAGATCGCAGAGGTCATCAAGGAACGGCTCAAGGATTTCGACGCGAGCCTGGTCGCGACCGACGTCGGCCGCATCGTCGCCACGAGCGACGGCATCGCGCAGATCTACGGCCTCCAGAACGCGATGGCCGGCGAGCTGCTTGAGTTCCCGCGCGATACCTATGGCCTCGCGCTCAACCTCGAGGAGGACCAGGTTCGCGCCGTCATCCTCGGCGAGTTCGGCCACCTGCACGAGGGCGACGAGGTGCGCACCACGGGCCGGCTGCTCGAGGTGCCCGTTGGCGAGGAGCTGATCGGCCGCGTCGTCAACCCGCTCGGCGAGCCCATCGACGGCAAGGGGCCGATCAAGACGACGAAGACGCTGCCCATCGAAAAGATCGCCCCCGGCGTGATCACCCGCAAGCGCGTCGACAGCCCGGTGCAGACCGGCATCAAGGCGATCGACGCGATGATCCCCATTGGGCGCGGCCAGCGCGAGCTCATCATCGGCGACCGCTTCACGGGCAAGACCACTGTCCTGCTCGACACGATCATCAACCAGAAGGGCAAGGACCTCATCTGCATCTACGTCGCGATCGGCCAGAACGCGGCCTCGATCGCGCGCGTCGCCGCCACGCTCGAGGAGCAGGGCGCGATGGAGTACACGATCATCGTCGCCGCGTCCGCCTCCGAGCCGGCGTCTCTCAACTTCATCGCTCCGTACGCGGGCTGCGCGATGGGCGAGTACTTCATGGAGCAGGGCAAAGAGGCGCTCTGCTGCTACGACGACCTGACCAAACAGGCGTGGGCCTACCGCGAGCTGTCCCTGAACCTGCGCCGCCCGCCCGGCCGCGAGGCGTACCCCGGCGACGTGTTCTACCTCCACTCGCGACTGCTCGAGCGCGCGGCGAAGATGTCACCGAGCAAAGGCGGCGGCTCGCTCACGGCGCTGCCTGTCATCGAGACGCAGGCCAACGACGTGTCGGCCTTCATCCCCACCAACGTCATTTCCATCACCGACGGCCAGATCTACCTGCAGTCGGACCTGTTCAACGCGGGCCAGCGCCCCGCGCTTAACGTGGGCATCAGCGTCTCCCGAGTCGGCGGAGACGCTCAGACCAAGGCCATGCGTCAGGTCGCGGGCCAGATGCGCCTCGACCTTGCCCAATACCGCGAGCTGGCCGCGTTCGCGCAGTTCGCGTCCGACCTCGACACCGCCACGCGCAACCAGCTCGAGCGCGGCGCGCGGCTGACCGAGCTGCTGAAGCAGGACAAGTACCAGCCCGTGTCGCTGGGCCTGCAGGTGGCTGTGATCTATGCCGGCACGCAGGGTTACGTCGACAAGGTGCCGACGGCGCGCGTTCGCGAGTGGGAGGCCGGATTCATTAGGTTCCTGAAGAGCGAACGCCCCGGCGTGGTCGAGGAGATCGAGCATAAGCAGGCGCTGGACGACGCGCTGTTCGAGCGGCTGAAGGCCGCCATTTCGACGTTCAACCACCAGTTCGGGGTCGAGGGGTACAACGACGTGCCAGACCCTGGGGCGGGCAAGGCGGCTCCGAAGACCGAGGCGAAGGCAGAGCCGAAGGTCGAGGCGAAGCCCAACGCGGCGCCCAAGCCAACGCCAAAGCCGATGGCCAAGGCCGGGTCCGAGGAGGAAGCCGACGACGAGGGAACGGGGAGACCTTCGCAGCTGAACGAGATGCGGGCAGCGCTCGACGAAAAACCGAAGCAGCCTCGCAAGGCCAAGGACAAGTAATTGCCCGCCTACCGCGACATTGTCCGGCGCATCGATTCCATCAGGAACACGCAGAAGATCACGAAGGCGATGCAGGTCGTGGCCGCGACGAGGCTGCGGCGCGCGCAGCAGGCCGTCCAGGCGGCGCGGCCCTACGCCGAGAAGATGGTCGAGGTGCTGCAGACGACTACGGAGCGCGCGACGGAGTACCGCCATCCGTTCCTGGTCCGCCGCGAGGGCAGGCGCGGGGTGATGGTGCTCATCACCACCGACAAGGGTCTGTGCGGCGCCATCAACGTCAACAACATCCGCGCGGGGACGCGCTTCATGAACGAGAACTACCCCGAAGGCCAGCGCTACGTCACCGTCGGGCGCAAAGGCCGCGACTTTCTCCTGCGCTATCGCCGGGAGGTGGTCGCGGAGGTGAGCGGCGTCGCCGACCGGCCGACGATGGCCCAGATTCTGCCCGCGATCACGGTCGCGCTGGAGGAGTACACGAAGGGCAACACTGACGCGGTCATCCTCTGCTACTCGAAATGGATCTCGACCATGCGCCAGGACCCGACTGTGCAGACGCTCATCCCGGCCGAGATTCCAAAGCGTGCGGGCGGCGAGGCGCAATCAGGGCCGCGCGCCGACTACATCTACGAGCCCGACCCCGAGTCCGTCCTGGACGGCCTGCTTCCCCGCTACGTGGAGACGCAGATCTTCCAGGCCGTGCTGGAGAACAAGGCCAGCGAGTACTCGGCCAAGATGATCGCGATGCAGAACGCGACCAACGCTGCCGGCGACCTGATCGATGCGCTGACGCTTTACGCCAACAAGGTCCGCCAGGCCGGCATCACCACTGAGCTGATGGAAATCGTGAGCGGCGCCGAGGCGATGCGCGCCGCCGAGAGCAAGTAAGGGGGAATCGAATGGCGCCGACGAAGAGCAAGACTCGCGATGGCAAGGTCAGCCAGGTCATCGGCGCGGTGGTGGACGTCGAGTTCCCGCCCGGCGATCAGCCCGAGCTTTTCGAGGCTCTCGAGGTCACGACTCAGAGCGGGCGCGTAGTCGTGCTCGAGGTCGAGGGCGCAATCGGCGACAACGTAGTGCGCTGCATCGCGATGGACGCCACAGACGGATTCCGCCGCGGCGACAAGGTGAGCGCGACCGGCGCGCCCATCTCTGTGCCGGTCGGCGTCGAGACTCTCGGCCGCATGTTCAACGTGATCGGCGCTCCCATCGATGACGAGCCCGCGCCCGAAGGAGTCACGCGCTGGCCCATCCACCGCGCGGCTCCGCCGGTGTCAGAGCAGCAGGCGAAGGTCGAGATCCTCGAGACCGGTATCAAGGTCATCGACCTCATCTGCACGTTCGCCAAGGGCTCCAAGATCGGCCTGTTCGGCGGAGCCGGCACTGGCAAGACCGTGATCGTGCAGGAGCTGATCCGCAACATCGCCTATCAGCACAAGGGCCGCTCGGTGTTCGCCGGCGTCGGGGAACGGACGCGCGAGGGCAACGACATGTACCACGAGATGCAGGACGCGGGCGTGCTCCCGCAGACAGCGCTCGTGTTCGGGCAGATGAACGAGCCACCCGGTGCGCGTGCGCGCGTGGGCCTTACCGGCCTGACGATGGCCGAGTACTTCCGCGACGAGGAGGGCGCGGACACGCTCCTCTTCGTCGACAACATCTTTCGCTACCTGCTCGCAGGCTCGGAGGTGTCAGCGCTGCTCGGCCGTATGCCGTCGGCCGTCGGGTACCAGCCGACGCTCGCCACTGAGATGGGTGAGCTTCAGGAGCGAATCACCTCGACGAGCAAGGGGTCCATCACCTCGGTGCAGGCGGTATACGTGCCGGCCGACGACTACACCGACCCGGCCATCCAGACCGTCTTCGCCCACCTTGGCGCGACGGTGCGCTTGGAACGCTCGCTTGTCGAGATCGGTATCTATCCCGCCATCGACCCGCTCGGGTCGTCGAGCCGCTTTGTCGAGCCCTCCATCGTCGGCCAGGAGCACTACGACACTGCGCAGGGCGTGAAGAAGACCATGCAGCGCTACAAGGACCTGCAGGACATCATCGCCATCCTCGGCATGGAGGAGCTATCGGAGGACGACAAGCTGGCGGTGTCGCGCGCGCGCAAGATCCAGCGCTTCCTGTCTCAGCCGAACTTCGTTGCGCAGCGGTTCACCGGCCGTGAAGGCAAGTACGTGCCTGTCAAGGAGACCGTGCGCGGCTTCAAGGAGATCCTCGAGGGCAAGCACGACGACCTGCCGGAGCAGGCGTTCTACATGGTCGGCACCATCGACGACGCCCGCGCGCAAGCCGACGCGATGAAGAAGAAGCAGTAATGAGCGATTCCTGCTTCTGTGCACAAAAACGGGTTATGCCGGCCCGATTCCCTGCTTTTGTGCACAAAACCGGATTTGGGGGCTCGAGATAGATGCCGGTACCGCTCCGGGTCGTCAGTGTCGAGCGCAGCCTGTTCGAGGGCGACGTCGACTTCATCGTCGCCAACGGCGCCGATGGCGAGCTGGGTGTTCTGCCGCGCCACGCCGCGCTCATGACGATCCTCAAGCCCGGCGCTCTGAAGATCGTCCAGGGCACCGATGAGCAGTTCCTGTTCGTCGGTGGCGGGTTCCTCGAGGTGCTGCCCGACCGCGTCACCGTGCTCGCCGATGTAGCAGAGCACGCCGAAGAGATCTCGATCGAGCAGGCGGAGGCGGCGAGGAAGCGTGCCCAGGAGCGGCTCGCCGGCACGCTGTCAACCTCGGAGGAGGTCGAGTTCAACCAGGCGCTGGCTATAGCTGAGGCGCGTCTGCGGCTCGCGCGTGCACGCCGCGGGTAAGGACCACGACCTGGTCCTGAAGATCAGAGGCGGGGCACCGCTCGCCGGCGATCTCTGCGTCAGCGGTTCCAAGAACGCGGCCCTGCCCGAGATGGCGGCGGCCCTCCTCACCGACGAGCCGGTGTACTTGAAGAACGTGCCGCGGGTGACCGACACGCACGTGATGGCGCGGGTCCTCAAGAGCATTGGCGCGAAATGCGAGGGCGAGGGAGAGATCACCATCGACGCCCGCGGCGCCTCGGCGCCGCGGGTGCCGGACGATCTGGGCAAGCGCATGCGCGCGACGATCCTGCTGCTGGGGGCGCTGATCGGACGCTTCGGCAGTGCCCGACTTCCGCGGCCCGGCGGCGACGATATCGGTGCCCGCCGCGTCGAGCAGCACCTGCGGGGACTCCGACAGATGGGCGCAACCATCTCCGAGTCGGCCACCGAGCTGGTCGCGCACGCCGATCGCTTGCGCGGCGCCCGCATCGTCTTCGACCTGCCCACCGTCACGGGCACTGAGAACATCCTGCTGGCGGCCGTGCGCGCCGAGGGCCGGACCGAGATCTTCAACGCCGCGCGCGAGCCTCACGTCCAGGACCTCTGCCAGCTGCTCGGCAAGATGGGCGCGCGCATCGAGGGCATCGGCACAGAGCGCCTGGTCGTCGACGGCGTGCCCGAGCTGGGCGGCGCCGAGCACACCGTCGTGCCTGACTACCTCGAGGCGGGCACGTACGCGATCGCCGCGGTGGCCGCGGGCGGTCAGCTGCGCCTCGAGTGCAGCCGGCCAGAGGACCTCAACATCGTCCTCCTCAAGCTCGAGCAGGCGGGCGCGCGCGTCGAGGTGGGCGAGGGGTGGTTTCGCGTCGGGCGGCCCCAAGGATCGAAGATCCTGCCGACCGACATGTCGACGTGGCCGTTCCCAGGGTTCCCGACCGACCTCCAGGCCCAGTACATGGCGCTGATGACGCAGGCCGCGGGCGAGACGGTGATCTCCGAGTACGTGCACGAGAACCGCTTCCAGCACGTGAACCAGCTGGCGAGGATGGGCGCGAGCATCAGCGTCGAGGGCCGCCTGCACGCGTCAGTGCACGGTCCAAGCCGGCTCAAGGGCACGGAGCTCGCGGTGCCGGACATCCGCTCGGGCGCCGCGCTGGTCATCGCCGCGCTGTGCGCCGAGGGCGAGAGCGTGCTGCACAACGCATGGCACGTGGCTCGGGGTTACGAGGACCTCACGGGCAAGCTCACCGCCGTCGGCGCCCGAATTGAAAGTATCGAAACCACTAGCGACGCGGAGAGCGGAAGCCGGACCTACGAGTGAACCAGGCCTAGTTGCGCTGACCGGATTACACCTCGCAGTCGACGGTTACGGGCTCTCTCGACCGAGGGCGGGCGTCGGGGTCTACACGCGAGAGGTGCTGCACGCCATGGCGGTGGCGAGGCCCGACTGCCGCATGACCGTGTTCGTCCCGCCTGGGGTGGATCCGCCCAACGGCTCGCCCGCGATCGCGCACCGTCCGCTCCCATCAGCGCGCCTCGTCGGCCGCCATTTCCAGTGGCCCGGACGGATCCGCGCGCTCCGGCCAGACGCGTTCTTCGGTCCGGCCGGCGTGCTGCCGCTGCGTGAGGTCGGCTGCCCGACCGTGATCACCGTCCACGACCTCGCGATCTATCGCAAACGCGAGTGGTTCCCGGCCGGCCAGCCTCTCAGCACGGGTTGGATCGTGCCCCGCTCGCTGCGGAACGCGGACCGCCTGATCGCCGTGTCCCAGAGCACCGCCTCCGACCTGCAAGCGATCTTCGACGTGCCTGCGTCGCGGATCGCCGTGGTCCACGAGGGCGTCTCGAAAATGTTTCGGCCGATGGGGTCCGAAGACCTCAACGAGGCGCGCGCCCGCTTGAACCTGCCAGAGCGATTCATCCTGTTCGTGAGCACCATCGAGCCGCGCAAGAACCTCGAGACGCTGCTCGAGGCGTGGGCGATGATGCGCGACCGGCCCGACCTGGTGGTGGTCGGCGGCTGGGGCTGGCGTTACGAGGCGATCCGCGCGCGCATGGAGCGGCTCGGCCCGGGCCTGCACCACCTGGAAGGCCTCGATCCCGCGGAGCTGCCCGCGGTCTACAACCTGGCGCTGATGCTCGCGCACCCGGCCTGGTACGAGGGCTTCGGCCTTCCGCCGCTGGAGGCGATGGCGTGCGGAACGCCGGTTGTCGTGTCAGACACGTCAAGCCTGCCCGAGGTTGTGGGTGACGCGGGCCTCATCGTTCCGGCGGACAGCCCTGAGGCGTGGCGTCAGGCGCTGGAGGAGGTGGCCGGCGACGCCGACCTTGCGGCCGATCTGCGCCGTCGCGGCATCCTGCGCTCGGCCGAGTTCAGCTGGGGGCGCAGCGCCGACCTCACGTGGAAGGCGGTCGACGAGGTGCTTAAAACAAGGAGCGGGTGAAGCGCTGCGGTGTCCCCATGTGCGCCGCAACGTCGTCCCCGTACACGTAGATCTCGTAGCGGCCGACCTGATAGACGGTCACCACCTGGTCGAGTCCCGGCGGCGGAGGCTGATCGAGATGCTTGATGGCGGGGTCGACCAGGATGAAAGTCGGTCCGCCGTCGCCGCGGTACCAGTCGCTCAGGCTGTTGTACGCGAACGGACATATGGCCCCTCCGCACTGGTCGTCGGGGCTGACGAAGACCTCAGTCACCGGATACACGCGCAGCCCGAAGCCGGTTTTGAATGACATCGGCGCCGCGTCGTCGTAGGCGGCGTAGCCATGCGTGAGTCCGTGCTGCTCGAGGAACGCTATCGGCTCGCTGAGCGAAGGGCCGAAGGACGGTTCGAAGCGACCGGCCGCGGCCACGGTGTCAACAGAAGCGGCGTTGGCGAGGATGAGCAGCGTCGCCGGCGCCGCGATCACAGCCAGGCGCAGTGGATCGCGCGCCGCCCATATCGGTAGGGTCGCCGCCACCGCGTAGAACATCGAGATCAGGTAGCGGCTCGAGTTCTGCAGGAAGTCGTGCGGGATGTCGCTGAAGAAGAAGGCCGAGGCCACGCCCACGATTGACACGACCCAGAAGCCGACGACTGCGAGGGTGGCGGCGTCCATGCCGCGAGCGCGCGAACTGATCAGCCAGACGATTGGGATCAAGAGGGCGGCGACCAGGATGACCCCAAGCACCTGGCCGAGCAACGATCCCCCGCGCGGCATACCGGCGACCTCAAAGACACCCGATACGAGCTGGCGCGCGTTGCCAGCGATGTGATCCGGCGCCACGAGGTGGGTGAGGCCTCGCGGAAAAGACGCGCCGTATCCGGTCAGTCGGTCGGCCAGGAGCATCCCGCCGGCGGTGAGCGCGATGCCGGCTGCGGTGCTGGCGCCCGCAAGCAACTTCTCGCCCGGCACCTCGTCCTTGCGCAAACGCCACAACGCAATGAGGATCACCGCGAACGGCGCATCGCCGGCAGGCACCAGCAGCGGATCCGTCCCGGTCGCGAACCCGGCAAACAGCGCGACCACGACGGACATCGCGATGAGGGCGCGGCTCGACATCTTCGAGGACATGAGCGCGCACAGGTACGTGGCCAGCAGCGCGCAACCGAACCAAGTGGTGCCGTGGAACGACTGCGCTACTTGCGTCGCCACCACAATCGGAGCCGCCGCGATTCCGATCGATGCAGCCAGCAGTGCTGCGAATCGACCGGCCACGCGCCATGCCGTCCAGACGATCAGCGCCAGCGCCGACATCGCCAGCACGAACGGCGCGTACTCCCACACCTGGCGGTGGAAAGGCAGATGCAGCGTCGCTAGGTCGAACCAGTACCAGCCGATCTGGATGATGACCGCGCGCCCCGACTTGCCATTGGTGCCGACCGACTGCGCCAGCACCATGACTGAGACGTAGTCGGCGTTCCAGGTCAGCTGGTCGACGATCTCGGGCAGGCGGCGGAGCAGTACGAACACGTAAATGAGCGCCGCCGCCGGCGGCACCCAGCGAGCAACGCGAGCGATCTTCCCTCCCCACCTTGGGGGGAAGGTTGGGTGGGGGCGTGATGCGGCCTTCAGCCCAGGGCCTCGCGGATCACTGCGGCCGTCTGCTGTGCGCAGCGGTCCCACGTGAACTCGCGCGCGCGTTTCAACGCCCGACGCGTGATCGCTGCACGCGCCTCTCCGCCGGCCAGCGCTCGCTGCAGCACGAAAGTGAAAGCCGCGGCGTCGCCTGGATCGTCCACGTACAGGATCGCGTCGCCTCCAACCTCGGGCAGCGAGGATCTTCGCGCCGCCACCACCACCTGGCCGCGCGCCATCGCCTCCAGCACAGGTAGCCCGAAGCCCTCGTACAGGCTTGGCACGACCACAGCCTTCGCGCGCTTGTACAGCAGCTCGAGCGTGGCGTCGTCCACGCGGCCGAGCACCCGGCAGGCATTCGAGGCTCGCAGCTTCACGGCCAGCCCCGAATCCACCTCCGGGCCCGCGACCGCGAGCGTCAGGCCAGGCACGCGCTCGACCGCGGCGAGCGCGGCCAGCTGGTTCTTGCGCGCTTCGACGCGCCCGACCTGGAGCACGAAGTCACCGGTCAGCCCGAGCGCGCCGAGCTGAGATGCCGACGCAGCGCGCGCGTGCGGAGCCTCGCCGCCTCCGTGCGGGACCACGCGGATGCGGCTCGGGTTGGCGCCGTACAGCGAGGCGAGGTCGTTGCGGGTCGATTCCGAAACCGCGATCAGCAACCGGCAGCGGCTGACCGCCCAGCGCGTCGTCAGCTGCAGGTGCAGCCGCTGCGCGGCCGAGTACGCCTCCGGATGACGTTCGAACGCGAGGTCGTGCACCACGGCTAGCGCGCGACCCGTCCACGCGAAGGGGAGCGAATGCCCCGGCACGAACAGCAGATCGGGGCGCGCGCCCGCGAGCGCGATCGGCAGCCTCACCTGCGACCACAACCGCCGGAACGGCAGCACCGTGACGTCGACTCCGAGATCCGACTTCGGCCGGGAGGCGAAGAACCGAAACGCCAGGTCGGGCGCCGCAGCCCGAAGCCTCGAGCAGAGCTCGCGCGTGTAGCGCTCGGTGCCCGTAACGACGTCGCGAGTCGCCGGGTTGATGTCAACCGCGATGACCTGGCTCACGATCACGTGTATCGCATTGGCGTCACGGGTCACGACCTTAAGCTAGGCGCCGTGGTCGCGACGCTCGGGTCTTCAGACACCCACATCGCATCCCACAAGGTCGATCATGCCAATCTCTCGCGCATGGGCGCGCGGTACGTGATCACGACCACCCAGGTCCAGTCGGCCTCCTGAGCCCCCAGACCCAGACCCGGATCCTCGGAGTCCGCGTGGACTGTGTCGACATGGAGTCGGCGCTGGTGAGCATCGAGTCGATGGTCCAGGAAGGCGGCCACCACCTCGTTGCCACGGTCAACCCCGAGTTCGTGATGCGCGCACGGAGCGATCGCGAGTTCGCGCGGGTCCTCGAATCCGCCTCGCTCTGCATTCCGGACGGCCAGGGCGTCGTCTGGGCCGCGCGCCGCCAGGGATGCGAGATGTCGGGGCCGGTGACCGGCGTCGATCTCATCCCTCGCCTGGCCGCGCTGTGCGCGAAGCGCGGCTGGCGCATGTTCCTGCTCGGCGCGGCGCCGGGCGTGGCGGACGAGCTGGCGAAGCGCCTCCGCGCGGAGAATCCGGAGCTCGAGGTCGAGGCCGCCGCGGACGACGAGTCGGCCGAGCTGGTCCGCCAGAAGCGGCCACACGTGCTCCTGGTCGCATTCGGAGCGCCCAGGCAGGAGATGTGGATCGACAGTGCCGCTCGGGCCGCCGGCGTGCCGGTGGCGATGGGCGTGGGAGGGTCGTTCGACTATCTCACTGGCCGCGTCCCCAGGGCGCCGGGCTGGATGCGGCGCGCGGGACTGGAGTGGCTTTACCGGCTGGTTCGCCAGCCATGGCGTCTCAAGCGAATGGCCGTGCTGCCCGGCTATGCGATCGGTGTGATAACTCAGGGCCGTCACGGCTCGGCTCCCTAACATTTGGCGCCGATGTTGACCGTCGTGATCCCCTGCTACAACGAGGAGGCGCGCCTGCCCGCGACGGTGGACGCAATCAAGCGATACCTGGCCGCGCGCGGCGATCGGTACGAGCTCATCCTCGCGGACGACGGTAGCGTGGACGGCACGCAGAAGGTGATCGCCGCAGCCATGGCCGGTGCGTCCAACGTCCGTAACGTCCACCTCGTGCAGAACCGCGGCAAAGGACGTGCGCTCGCGGAAGGCGTCGCCGTGAGCAAGGGCGACCGAATCCTCCTCACCGACGCCGACCTGTCGACGCCGATCGAGGAGCTGCCCAAGCTCGAGGCGAAGCTCGACGCGGGCGCCGGAGTTGCCATCGCCTCGCGTTCGATCAAAGGCTCCGAGGTCGTCGTGTCGCAGCCGGTGTACCGCGTGCTGATGGGGAAGACGTTCAACCTGATGGTCCAGGCGCTGCTGCTTCCAGGCCTGTGGGACACCCAGTGCGGCTTCAAGCTGTTCAAGGGCGATCTCGCGCGCTCGGTCTTCGCCGACATGCGCACCGACGGCTTCGGCTACGACCCCGAGGCGCTGTTCCTCGCCAAGAAGCGCGGCGCGCGCATCGCGGAGGTGCCGGTGGTGTGGCGGCACTCCGCGCCGACCAAGGTGGCCGCGATCCGCCACTCGGTCGACATGTTCAAGGACCTGGTTGGCGTTCGCTTTCGCCGATACGCGCCGAGCAGGTGAGCATCGCCCCGCGCAAGACGCAGCCGACCGAGGTCCTCGTGGTGCTGCCGACGTACAACGAGCACGAGAACGTTGAGCGTGTCGTGGGCGCAGTGCGCAAGCTGGGCCACGACGTGATGATCGTCGACGACAGCTCCCCCGACGGCACGGGCGAGATCGCCAACCAGCTCGCGGCTGCCGATTCAGGCGTGCGGGTGCTGCACCGTCCCAGCAAGTTGGGGCTGGGAAGCGCCTACAAGGACGCGTTCCGGCTCGGCCTTGAAGACGGTTCGCAGCTCTTCGTCGAGATGGACGCCGACGGATCGCACCGGCCGCAGGACCTGCAGCCCATCGTGGACGCGGCCCGCAAGAGCGGCGGGCTGGCCCTTGGCTCGCGCTACATTCCCGGCGGCTCGATCGAGGGATGGCCCAAGCGCCGCTGGCTGCTTTCGTGGGGCGCCAACATCTACTGCCGCCTGCTGCTGCAGGTGCCGACGCGCGACACGACCTCCGGCTACCGCTGCTACACCCGAGACCTGCTGGCGCACATCGGGCTCGACGAGGTGCGCTCGCAGGGATACTCATTTCAGATCGAGATGGTCTACCGCGCGCGTCGCCTCGGTTACAAGGTGGTCGAGGTGCCCATCAAATTCGAGGACCGCGTCGCCGGCGCGTCCAAGGTCTCCGAGAACGAGGTGCGCCGTGCGCTTATGACCGTGCTGCGCCTGAGCCTGGGGCGATGGCGGCGGTAGGCGGCGGCCCGGTGCGACGCGGACTCGGCGATTGGACGGTGCCATTGGCGACCGGCCTGGTCCTGGCGATCGTGACCGCTGTGCCCTACGTGTACGGGTACCTCGCGCAGCCGCACAGCCAGGTGTTCCTGGGCTTCTTCTACCTGGGCGACGACGCCAATACGTATATCGCCAAGATGCGGCAGGGCTTCGAAGGAGCGTGGGCCTGGCAGAACCGCTACACGACGGAGGAGAGCCCCACCGCATACCTCTTTATGTTCTGGCTGCTGCTGGGCCACATCGCGGCGATCGCCGGCCTGCCGCTCATCGTCGTTTTCCACCTGGCGCGGGTGGCCGCCGCCTTCGCCCTCATGGCCTCTGCGTGGCTGTGCATCACTCACTTCATCCAGGACCGCGGCGCCCGGCTGTTCGCGTTCTTCTTCCTTGCGTTCGGCCTGGGCATGGGATACGTGATCCAGGCGCTCGGCCATCCGATCGTCTTCGGCAATCCCACCGACACGCTCGACTGGCGGATGCCCGAGCTGACCGCGTTCTATTCGATCCTGGCGCTGCCGCACTTCGCGTGGTCGGGCGTCTTCGCCGCGCTGGGGATCCCGCTCACGCTCAAGGCGATCGAGCGGGGCGATCTGCGCCTGGGTGCGCTCGCGGGACTCGCCTGGCTCGGCCAGGCGTCGATCCACCCGCAGATGCCGATCCTCATGGGCGGCGCGACCGCCGTCGCGATGCTGCTGAGCAGGCCGTCCACAAAGCGAGGCTGGGTTGCCGGGGCGCTCGCGTTCGCGATCCCCGCGCCGTACATCCTCTACGCGTACTTCGCGTTCATCGGCAACCCTGAGGTGCAGCGGTGGACGTTCCACTCCAAAAACGCGCTGCCGCCGGAGGGCTTCAGCTTCCTCCTGGCCATCGCGCCGCAGCTGCTGCTCGCCCTGGTCGGTATACCTGGAGCGCTGCGCCGGCGCAGCCGCGAGGACCTGTTCCTGATCGCCTGGCTGGTGCTGCTTGCCGCGATCCTCTACCTGCCCAACCCCGCCGGCGACCTGCGGCGCAGGTTCCTCGACGCCCTGTACATCCCGCTGGTGATCCTCGGCGCGCGCGGGATGTTCGATGTGATCCTGCCGCGGTTCCGCTGCGCGCGGGCGCGGCGGCTCATCCCGTTCTCGTACGTCGCGTTCGCCGCGGTGGGCAGCGCGTTCCTCGTACTGGCGCCGATGCTGGTCGCGACGCAGCCGCAGTACGTGATGAGCCGTTCCTACTACGGCGGCCTCACCTGGCTTGGCGACCAGCCGCAGGGCCGCGTGCTGTCGATGCCAGGCATCGGGTTGTACGTCCCGGCGTACTCGCCCGACACGGTTTTTGTCGGGCACTACGACGAGACCTTCGACTACTACACGAAGACTCAGACCGCGCTCGCCGTGCTCACGGGGCAATCGGACATCGAGGCATTCGACCAGACGAATCACATCCGGTACGTGATCTGGACCGCAGACCTGAAGACGCCGCCACCGGCCGCACTGGGGCCGCCGGCCTACGACACGCCTGATTTCAAAATATGGAAGTTGTATTAGCAGGGGTGGCGCCGACTAGCAGCGCGGCGGCGTGACCCAGTTGACGTGCCGCACGTAGATCACCGCCACCGAATCTGAATAGACGAGCTGCCAGTCGCTCTGGCTCGCGAGCACGTTGGCCAGCGCCTCGCCGCGGTTGTACACGATGTAGTCGACCTGGCAGTCGTCGAGCACCTGCTTCCAGTCCGGACGCAGCGTCTGCACGTCCTCGTACCGGTTCAGCAGGTCGTCGCCCATCAGCGCCGCCTCACCGAAGATGAACACTCGCCTGTTCGGCTGCGGGTAGAACCGGTTGGCGAGGTAGCCGCCCCAGCCGTACTGGTTGTACATGCGCGAGCCGACGTCCGGGTGCGCAGCGAGCCAGTCCGCGGCGCCGACCGGATAGCTCGAGGCGTCCAGCGAAGCCTGCTTGTCCGGGGTGATGTCGGCCGTGACGTGGATCACGGACGCGACCGTGATGACGACGAGTGCGAGCGCGGTGATGGCGGCGAACGCCGGACGGGCCGGCGTTTCCAGCTTCCACTTCCGCGTTGCAGCGATCTCTCGCCACCACGCGCCGTAGGTGTTGACCAGCACGGGAGTCGTGGCCGCGACGAACAGCGCCACGTTGCGCACCGACTGCAGCGCCAGCGCCAGCGCGGCGATGAACAGCAGGAACTCGTACAGGGACGGGCGGCGAAGCGCGAAGCCACTGATCGCAAGCAGGATCATCCCCTCGAACGGCAGCAGATAGCGCTGATGGAAGTCAGGCGAGAACCACTCGACGATCAGCTTCTCCTGCGCCACGCTGCCGACGGTGTTGAAGGGGTAGAGGTAGACGCCCAGCCCATGCGGTGTTGCGAGCACGGCCACCGCCGACGCGGCCGTGATGATGCCGAGGAACTTCAGGTGCGCCCAGTGCGCGGGGTTGGCGCGATCCCACGCCCACATGCCGAGCTCGGACACGATGGCGATGCCGAGCCACACGAACCCGATGACCCAGCCGCCGTGGAGGTTGGCCCACAACGCCATCACCAGCGGGAAGTACATGAGCATCCGGCTGCGCCCGCTCAGGTAGCCCTGCAGCCAGTACAGCTCGAGGCACGTGAGAGCGAACGTGATCATCTGCGCGCGCGGCCCCCAGATCGGATTGCCCGCGATGGCGGCCAGAGCGAGGCCCAAGCCGGCGATCACGAACGGCTGGCGACGGACCTGGCGGTACATGAGCCAGAAGCCGAGCCACGTGATCACGCCGAACGCGATGGCGATGCCGACCGTGCCGGCGCTGCTGAACACTAGCCACATCAAGACCTCGGTCAGGTACTCGTGGTCGGTCCAGACGTGGTCAGGCACCGTGAACGTGAAGATGTCGGTCGACGGCAGGCGCCCGTTTTCCATCATCCAGCGGCCGATCCGGATGTGCCACCAGAAGTCGGGGTCCTGCTGCGCCGTGGCGAACAGCGAAGCGATGACGATCAGGACGCCGCCGAGGAGCAGCGTCCGCGTGCTCAGCAGCCGTGTCAGGTTCAGCTCTTCGATCCCGCCCTGAACGGATTCGGGAAGTAGCGGGGGACGCGCGCGGCGTAGGCCGGGTAGTCGGCAGGGAAGGCCGTGGACAGCACGCCCTCCTCCCAACGCATGCGCAGCAGCTCGGCGCCGATGAAGTAGGCGATCGCGATTGCGCCCAGCCAGCCGGTCGTGGCCAGGTTGACGCCGATTGCCGTCGCGATCTCGCCGAGATAGACGGGGTGGCGGCTCAGCCCGTACGGCCCCCCGGTCACCAGCCGGCGCGCCTCGGGGATGATCGAGAACGACCGGCGCAGGTAGGCCAGCCCCCAGACGGAGTAGACGAGGCCGAAGGTCGCCAGGACGTCGCCCGGCAGCACGAGCCATTCCCGCCGCTCGCCGCCGGGCAGGAACGTACCCAGCAGCGCCGAGAAGGTGCCGGTGAAGGCGACGAAGATCACGCCCAGCCGGTGGTCGGTGCCGCGCTGGGGCAGCCGGGTGCTGTAGAGGACGACAAGCATCGTGAAATAGCCGAGGGCGAGCAGCTGGCGCAGGACGAACAGGTAGTCGCTGAAGGTCCGGGCCGCCTGGACCGTCTCCGAGAGCTGCAGCACCTGGTTGGCGACGAAGAGGCTGAAAAACAGGGCTGGGAGCACGCGTCCGAATACGAGATCGCGCCAGTAGGCCCCCGTCCGCCGCTCCGAATGAACCCCGGCAGCCACCATGTGCGAGCCGGAATCTATCAGCAGGCGCCGAAACCCGGATGCTTCTTGCTTCTTCGCGGCCTAGGCGGCCGGGCGGCTGCGCCGCTGAAGCCGGCGTCGCGGGGCCCGGCCCTCCTCGTCACGCATCTCCAATGCGCTCCTCGTCGCGCCACCCGCTCCTTGGCTCCGGCCGCCGATGCCGCGAATAAGCGGCGGATCACCGCGTTTCGGCACCTAGGGACCCGGCGCCCGACAACTTTCGTTATTGAATTGACCTGCCGGGGACCCCCCGGATAGGATCTCGTCGCGATCAGGCGGCGACCCGCAAGAACCGGCCCCCAGGGCCGTCTAGCAGGTTGAAAGTCCTGGAGTTCGAGAGAAAGGAGGTGAAATCGCAGAAATGTTGAGCCTGTACTGGAAGCTTCGGAGCCTTACGACCCGTCAGGAAGGCCAGGGTATGGTTGAGTACGCCCTGATCCTCGTCCTCGTTTCAATCGTCGTCATCGTGATCCTTCTTACGATGGGCAACCAGATCAAGAACGTGTTCTCGAACGTCGTAGCCGCTCTCGGCTAACGAGAACCCAACGTAGTAGCACCTTCTACTGGAGAGCCCCGAAAGGGGCTCTCCGCATTTCGGGCAGGATCGCACTACAGAAAGAGGGGGACGATTGGGGTCCCTCTGGCTACAATCACGACGCACTTTTTCTGAACACGCAAATCTCGGAGGTGACTTAAACCTTGGCAACGGCATCAGCTCCGGCAAGGCCGCGACCGGGCGGCGGACGGCTTTTCATCATCGTTGGTCTTGTCCTGGCGCTCCTCGCGGGAGGTGGCGTCTTCTTCCTCGGCACGCTTGGCGGAGGTGGTGGCGGTCTCGCGGGCGGTTCGAGGGTCACCGTGGTCACCGCGGCCACGTCCATTCCGCTGCGCTCCTCGATCAAGTCGGAAGACCTGACGACCCAGGACGTCTCGGGCGTCTTCGTCAACACGTTCA
>Ga0137395_10000374_pt1 | contig 18257 bp, 18 predicted proteins | sample czobulk216metaG_FD_108283 | JGI IMG/M metagenome (GOLD analysis project Ga0137395, IMG submission 108283) | Vadose zone soil microbial communities from Angelo Coast Range Reserve, California, USA - czobulk2.16 metaG | ecosystem: Environmental > Terrestrial > Soil > Vadose zone | place: USA...
TGGAGTTGCAATCATCGCTGAGCTCAAAAAAGCATCTCCCTCGCGGGGATTGATTCGCGAAAAATTCAGGCCGGCTGAGCTTGCGGGGGAACTTGAGCAAGCCGGGGCCGCCGCGCTTTCGGTGTTGACGGACGAGCAGTTTTTTCAAGGATCGCTCGATTACTTGCGCGAAGCCTCTGCGAGCAGTTCGCTTCCCTGCTTGCGCAAGGACTTCATCGTCGATGAATTTCAGATATTGGAAGCGAAGGCTAATCGCGCCGACGCGGTCCTGCTGATCGTCGCCGCGCTCGAGCAAAAGGAGCTGATTGCGTTGGTGGAAATCGCGCAGTCCCATGGCCTCGACATTTTGAGTGAGGTCCATGATGAAGTGGAACTACAGCGAGCACTGGATGCCGGCTGCGACCTGATTGGCGTTAACAGCCGCAATTTGCGGACCTTCGAAGTCAATCTCCAGACGGCGTTGCGGCTGGTTGAAAAAGTGCCGCCCTCATGTCTCCGCGTGGCTGAAAGCGGCATCCAATCGGGCGCGGACTTGGCTCGACTACGCTCCGCCGGGTACGACGCATTCCTGATCGGTGAGTCGCTGATGAAAGCGAAACATCCGGGTGAGGAGTTAACGAAGTTGATGGACGAGGCGAGAGCAGTGGTCAGCGAGTAGTGCATTTACTGAGAGCTGACAACTGAGAGCTGATAGCCGTTTTTATGACTTGGGTCAAAATCTGCGGGATCACAAATGTCGATGACGCGCTCGCCGCATCGGAAGCGGGCGCGAATGCAGTGGGCTTTGTGTTCTATCGGAAAAGCTCGCGCCATGTAATGGTGGAGACGGTGCAATCGATCGCCGCGAAGCTACCGCAGCAAGTTGAAAAAGTTGGCGTGTTTGTGAACGAGACCGTGGAATGCGTTCGAGATACCGTAAAGGAAGCTGGACTGACAATGGTGCAATTGAGCGGTGACGAGACCACGGAATTCAGTCGCGCGCTCCATAAGGGGTTCGCCAATGGCTCTAAACGGCCAATGATTTTTCGCTGTTATCCCGCAAAACTTTTTGATGCTCCTGGTGAACGATCGGTAGGATGGGATCCGGTTGCGGCTGGGTTGGTTGAACCGGACGAGGCTTACAAAGGGAAACGCGTGCACAAAATTCATGTGGCGAAGAATGGCGATCTGTTTCTGGAGACCCACGGCTTTCGACCGGGAGTACTCTCCGGCGTTATGCTGGACTCTTCGACGGCCGAACGGCGCGGCGGCACTGGGCAGACCTTCGATTGGGAGCGCGTTCAGCCCTGGGCCGGAATCATTAACAGCATCAGCAAGCTGATTGTCGCCGGTGGCCTGCATCCAGGCAACGTCCAGGAGGCAATCCACTTGCTCCATCCGTGGGGTGTCGATGTTTCATCGGGTGTAGAACGCGAGCCCGGCAAAAAAGATCCGCGAAAGGTTCGCGCGTTTGTTAAAGCGGTGCGGGCCATGGAAGAAGCAAGTTGACGATGGCGACCGCGACGGCAAGTAAACCTCTAATTGGAAAATCCCCTGGAACACAAGCGGCAAAGGCCGCTACGGCCGGGCGTTTTGGGGCCTACGGGGGCCGCTACGTTCCCGAAACGCTGATGGCGGCGCTCGATGAACTGGAGCGCGAATACGAAAAAGCGAAGAACGATCGCAAATTTCAGCAGGGTCTCGATGTACTGCTGAAGACGTATGCGGGGCGGCCAACGCCGCTGTTCTACGCCCGCCGCCTGACCGAAAAACTTGGCGGCGCAAAGATCTATCTCAAGCGCGAAGACCTGCTTCACACCGGAGCGCACAAAATCAATAACTGCCTCGGCCAGGGATTGCTGGTCGATCGCATGGGCAAGCATCGCGTCATCGCGGAAACCGGCGCTGGTCAGCATGGCGTCGCCACGGCAACCGTGTGCGCCCTGCTCGGCTTTGAGTGCGTCGTGTATATGGGCGCCGAGGACATGCGGCGCCAGGAACTCAATGTCTTTCGCATGCGACTGCTGGGCGCTGAAGTTCGCCGAGTTGATTCCGGATCACGCACGTTGAAAGATGCCATCAATGAAGCGATGCGTGACTGGGTGACCAATGTGCGCACCACGCATTATCTGCTCGGCAGTGTGCTGGGAGCGCATCCTTATCCGACGATGGTGCGCGATTTTCATCGCGTGATCGGACGGGAGACGCGCGGGCAGATTCGCAAAGCCGAGGGCAAGCTTCCTACCGCGATTATTGCTTGCGTTGGCGGGGGATCCAATTCTATTGGGATTTTTTACGACTTTATCAAAGATAAAAAAGTTCAGCTCATTGGCGTCGAAGCCGGCGGGAGTGGCGAGGCTTTGGGTGAACATGCGGCGCGGTTTCGTGGCGGCTCACCGGGTGTTTTGCAGGGAACTTACTCATACGTCCTGCAGGACGCGGCGGGGCAGATCGCGCTTACGCATTCCATCTCTGCCGGTCTGGATTACCCGTCAATCGGTCCCGAGCACGCCATGCTCAAAGATACCGGGCGCGCGGAGTACGTTCCCGCCTCGGACGCTGAGGCGCTTGAGGCAACCACGCTGCTCGCGCGCACTGAAGGAATTATTCCGGCGCTCGAATCCGCACACGCTGTTGCTGAAGTGATCAAGCGGGCTCCGAAGATGAAGAAGTCGGAAATTGTGATCGTTAATATTTCTGGGCGCGGCGATAAGGATGTGGGGATCATGCGGGAGAATTTGAAGCTGGATTGAGAATTTCTAATTTGTAATTTGTAAATTGTAATTTCCGCTATCCATACAGTCCGATACCTCGTTTTCTTCCGTCCTTGAGCTGAGATTCCACTACAATCACAAATTGCCCATTACCAATCACAAATTTTTCCCATGCCTTTTCATTTTGAAGATAAACCGGCGCTGATCGCCTACGTAACCTGTGGCGATCCTGATCTTGCCACCACACGCGAGGTGATTTTAGCGGCGATTGATGCGGGCGCGCGCGTGATCGAATTGGGCGTTCCTTTCAGCGATCCACTGGCTGATGGCCCGGTGATTCAGCGTGCCAGCGAGCGCGCGCTAAAACAAGGAGTTTCGTTGCAGCAGGTGCTGACGCTGGCCTCCGAGATTCGCGAGCATTCGCAATCGGTCGGGCTAGTTATCTTTTCTTATCTCAATCCAATTTTGCGCATGGGATTGGCTAAGTTCTGCCATGTGGCGCGCATGGCTGGGATTGATGGAACGCTAGCTACTGATTTGCCGATCGAGGAGGCTGCTGAATATCTGCGCGAGGCCCGTAAAAATGATCTCGCAACTATTTTTCTGGCGGCGCCCACCAGCACTGATGAACGTTTGAAGTTGATCGCAAAGTTTTCGACTGGATTTATCTATGCGATCTCTCGTACGGGCGTGACGGGCGCGCGCCAAGAAATGACGGGAGACGCGAAGACGCTGGTCAAGCGCCTCCGGCGATTTACCAAGCTTCCGATTGCGGTTGGATTTGGAATCTCCACTGCAGAACAGTTCGCAGCGGTCGGGAGATTTGCCGAGGCTGGGGTCGTGGGCAGCGCTATTGTGCATTTGATTGAACAAAATCCCGGACGGGAGGCTGCGACTGTGGCAGAATTTGTAAGGTCGCTCGTGGCTCGTGGCTCGTGGCTCGTAGCTCGCGGCTGGAATTCTATGGACATTTCTGATTGGCGTAAGAAAATTGACGAACTGGACTGCAAACTAGCTGCTCTGCTTAACGAGCGTGCCGCGGCTGCCGTCGCAATTGGGCGATTGAAACGCAATACCAGCCTACCCATTTATGAGCCGGATCGCGAGCGGGATGTAATCGCGAATGTGCAGCGCACTAACACCGGGCCTTTAAGCGAGCGCGATCTCGGGCAGATCTATGAGCGAATCATGGACGTGATGCGCAGCATCCAAAAACACGAGATCGTCCCCGACGAAAATGCAGTGGCGAAGGTCGCCGAAAACGATTCGCGGCGCAAGCGCTGATTATCTTTTGTATTCCATTCGTAGTGGACACGGATTCCGACGAGCATACTCATGATCGTAGCAATGCAAGATTCGGCCAGTGAAGATCAGATTCAGCATGTGATCGATCAACTGGTGCAATTCGGTTTTGAAGTACACCGCTCCACTGGAGCGCGGCAGACCGTGCTCGGCGGCGTCGGGGTTCCTCATGATTTCGATACACGTGAAGTGGAGATGCTGCCCGGGGTGCAGGAAGTTCATCGCATCACTTCCCCCTACAAGCTGGCCGGACGAAGCTTCCGCCCCGAAGGCACGGTGGTCAAATTTGCGAATGGGATTGAAATCGGTGGCAAGAAGATCGTCGTGATGGCGGGACCTTGCTCGGTGGAATCGCGCGAGCAATTGTTTACGGTCAGCGAATTGGTTGCGAAGGCTGGAGCGCGCGTACTTCGCGGCGGAGCGTTCAAGCCTCGGTCTTCTCCATATTCATTTCAGGGAATGGGTCTGGACGGGTTGAAGTTGCTGCGGGAGGCGGGCGACCGATTCAAACTGCTGGTGATCAGCGAGGTCATGGAGATCTCACAGATCGAGCTGATGCTGCCTTACATTGACATCTTTCAAGTGGGCGCGCGCAATATGCAGAATTTCAACTTGCTGCGCGAACTGGGCAAGGTTAGGAAGCCGGTGCTTCTGAAGCGCGGCATTGCGGCCACGATAGAAGAATTGCTTTGTTCCGCGGAATATTTACTGGCCGGTGGCAACTACGAACTGATTCTCTGCGAGCGCGGCATTCGCACTTTCGAAACCTACACGCGCAACACGATGGACATTTCCGCGATCCCCATCGTTCACAAACTTTCGCATCTACCCATGACAGCCGATCCTTCGCACGGAACGGGACGGCGCGACAAGGTGGCTCCCATGGCGCTCGCGTCCGCAGCTGCGGGCGCGGATGCGATGCTGATCGAGGTGCATCACCAGCCGGACAAGGCGCTCTCCGATGGCGCGCAGTCGCTCTATCCTGAACAATTTGCCAAGTTGATGGACCAGTTGCGTATGATTGCACCGGCAGTCGGGCGCGAAATCGCGTGAGTTCGTCGCGAGCTTCGAACTACGGGCAATGGGTTGATTTAGCTTGCGGCTCGTAGCTCGCAGCAGCGTGTGGCTCCCTGCAGATTCCTCGCTCCGCTCAGGCTGACAGGTGAATTCCAGCAAAGTTTTATTGCAAAGTTTATTGCGAAGTTTATTGCAAAGTTTATTACTATGGCCTTCAGGCAAGTCACTATCATCGGAACGGGGTTGATTGGGGGCTCGCTCGGCCTCGCCCTGAAGAAACGGCAACTTGCGGGGCGGATCATTGGGTGCGATCGCGCTCCCGCATTGGAGCGAGCTAAGAGGTGCGGGGCGATTGAAGCCGGCATGATCCATGTCACGGATGCGGTCAGTGGCAGCGATCTGGTTGTGCTGGCAACTCCTGTGATCCCGATTCTCGATCTGATTGACCGGCTCGGGCCGACGCTACCAGCAACGACTATCGTCACCGACGTAGGCAGCACTAAGGCAGATATTGTGCGGCGAGCCGCGAAAGCGTTCGGAAATAGCGCCGGTCAAAGATTTCTTGCTGGCCATCCGATGGCGGGAAAAGAACAGGCGGGGGTGGAATTTGCCGATGCCGATCTGTTTGAGGGCGCGGCTTGGCTGTTCACACCACTTCCGGGGCAGAATGTTCATGCGGGACAGTGCGGAGAATTTATTCACTGCGCGGAAAAGATGGGGGCCAAGATCGCTGTCGTCGATCCAGCCGATCACGATCGCGTCTGTGCCTGGATCAGCCATCTGCCGCAGATGATTTCGACGGCGCTGGCTGCCGCGCTGGTCGACGAGTTCGGACCGGATGCTCCGGTGCTGGACATTGGCGGGCGTGCCTTGCGTGAGATGACGCGAATTTCTGGCGGTCCTTATTCGATGTGGCGCGATGTCGCTATCACGAATCGCAAGAATCTGAGCGATGTGCTGCTGAAGATGGAGCAGCGGCTGGCACACATTCGCGAGAATCTCGACTCGAAGCAACTAGCGGATGAATTCGAGAAGGCGCATCAGCTGAGAAAGAAGCCTGCACGGCGAGAGTCAGGGAATTTGTAATTTCGCAATTTTGTAATTTGTAATTCAAAACCTCAAGGAAGCCGAGGATTTCAAATTGCAAAATTATCCCATTACAAAATTACCAAATCCCTCATAGAATTCCTCTGTTATGCACAAAGTTGTGGCGAGCGCTGAAGAGGCAATCCAGGACGTGTTCGACGGGGCCAGCATCATGGTGGGCGGCTTCGGCTTGTGCGGGAATCCTGAGAACCTGATTCGCGCGCTCGTCCGCAAGGGCGTCAAGAACCTCACTACCATCAGCAACAACGCGGGCGTCGATGGCTTTGGGGTGGGACTGCTTCTCGCCAATGGCCAGATCAAGCGGCACATTGGAACCTACGTGGGCGAAAATAAATTACTCGAACAGATGGTGCTGAACGGCACGGTGCAGCTCGACTTGGTTCCGCAGGGAACTTTTTCTGAGCGAATCCGCGCTGGGGGCGCTGGCATTCCCGCTTTCTTTACGCCCACCGGGGTCGGAACGCTGGTCGCCGACGGCAAAGAGGCACGCGAGTTCGATGGACGCACCTACATCATGGAGCGGGCGCTGAAGGCCGACTTTGCATTTGTTAAGGCGTGGAAGGGCGACCGATGGGGGAATCTTGTGTATCGTAAGACGGCGCGCAATTTTAATCCGATGATGGCAACCGCGGCCAAGATAACTATCGCTGAAGTGGAACACCTCGTCGAACCCGGAGAACTCGATCCTGACATGGTTCATACGCCGAGCGTGTTTGTGAACAGGATTTTTCAGGGAGAGTTGTATGAGAAGAGGATTGAGAAGCGGACTGTCGTGAAGATGGATTCCGCTCGATGATGCCGCGCTGCACGGTTTGTGCTTGACAGTCGAAATGCTTGGGTCCTTCGCTTCGCTCAGGATGACAGCATAGTCGAGAATGCATTTGGTACTGAGAATTTATGTCGACCTTGCCTAAGGCTCCGAAAGATATCGACAAACGCGAACGCATCGTGAAGCGAATTGCCCGTGAATTGCGCGATGGATTCTATGTCAACCTTGGTATTGGGCTGCCTACTCTGATTGCTAATTATGTTCCGACGGGGATGGATGTGATTCTTCAGTCGGAGAATGGGATGCTGGGGATCGGGCCGTACCCGGTCGAGGGCACGGAAGACGCCGATTTGATTAATGCGGGAAAAGAAACAGTTACTGAGATGCGAGGCACGGCTTATTTTTCCAGCGCTGATTCTTTTGGGATGATTCGCGGTGGGCACGTTGACTTGAGTGTGCTGGGCGCGATGGAAGTTGACGAAGAAGGCAATCTCGCGAACTGGATGATCCCCGGCAAAATGGTGAAAGGCATGGGCGGCGCTATGGACCTGGTGGCGGGGGCGCGGCGCGTGATCATTGCCATGGAGCACGCGACCAAAGAGGGACAGCCGAAGATTCTCAAAAAATGCACCCTGCCGCTAACGGGCGTGAAAGTGGTGGATACGATTGTCACCGAGATGGCGTACATCCGTGTCACGCCGGAGGGCCTACTGTTGGAGGAGATTGCTCCGGGATTGACGGTTGAGGATGTGCAGCGGGCTACTGAAGCAAAGCTTCGGGTGAGTTCTGACATAAAGACGATGTGAATACAGCTCTAAGTTGTCAGCTTTCAGTTAGTGCCATCCCTTCAGCAACGTCAACTTTAAATTCTGGAAAGACGAAACGGTGCGCTCAGCAGGCGCGCGGGAAGCATTACTGCGGCCCACACCAGGGCTAAGGCTCCGTGCACGGCTATGCCTACTAAACGGAAGGGGAGCAAGAGCAGCCACACGATCGGGTAGATGATCAGCGCTAGCAGGGCCAAGGGCCAGCAAGCTATGAAGAGAAAGCACCATAGTAGGAACACGATCACGATGTAGGTCCTCCTGAATATGGTACGCGGTTAGGGGAGAAAAGTTCGCTGCGATCGGGATTGGGTTGGAAAATCTTTACCACAGCGGCACAGGGGAACAGGGAGCACAGAGGAACAGAGGAGCACGGAGATTTTCTCCAAGGCACTGCAATTTCCCTGTGTTTCTCTGTGCTCTCTGTGGTTAGGGGTTAAGGTGTTTTTGCAGGAACTGCAGACTTCGCTGGCCGGCATCTTTCCAGGTTTCGGTTTCGAAGCCGTGGCCTACTTTTGGATAGATTTTTATTTCGTAGGGGATGTTTTTCTTCTCTAATAGTTTTTGCAGGTTGTAGGCCTCTTCTACTGGGACGGTTGCGTCATCTTCTCCGTGAAGGATCAGGACGGGGCAGAGGCGGCGCATGAAGAGCTTCATTTCTTTCGGCATGCCTCCGAAGAATTCGACTACGATTTTTACGCGCGGGTCGATGGCTGAAGTGGCGAGCGACAGGTAGGCTCCGAGTGAAAAGCCTAGAAGAGCGATGCGCTGGGCATCGACTTGGGGCTGCTTTTCGACAAAGCTGATTGCGTCCCAGAGAGTTTTCATCCACAAGGGAAAATTGCGGAAGATGATTTGCTTGTCGGCGAACTCGGTGCCTGTGCGGTCGAAGTAGTGGAGGAGGTAGACGGCAAAACCTTGAGCCGCCAGAACTCCGACGTAGCGCTCCATGCCAGACACGTTGCCGCCTGCACCGTATAGCGCGACTACGGCGGGGAGTGGGGCGCTGGCGTTGTCGGGCAAATAGGCATCTAGGCGGATGGATTTCCCGCCGCTTTCAAATCTGAGTTCGGATTGGGCGACGGTGGGCATCGTGGATAGTTGGGGTGGAGACCTCCCTGGGCTCGCCCAGCTGGGCGGACGAATGCGTCCGCCCCTACGCGAGCGCCTCTAATAATTTTTTTAATGATTGCTGGTATGGGGCGCGGGCTATGCCTCGTTCGGTGATTATGGCTGTCACATATTTTGACGGCGTTACGTCGAAGGCGGGATTCTCGATCTGAACTCCGTCGGGCACCATTTGTTTACCGGCTATGTGACTTACTTCTCTTTTATTGCGCTGCTCGATAGGGATTTTGCTGCCGTCGGAGGCCTGCAGGTCAACTGTGGATAGCGGCGCGGCCACGTAGAACGGGATGCCATTTTCTTTCGCCAGGACGGCTACGGTATAAGTGCCTACTTTGTTGGCCACGTCTCCGTTGGCGGCGATGCGATCGGCGCCTACTACTATCGCTCCGATTTTGCCTTGCTGCATCATTACTCCGGCCATGTTGTCGGAGATGACGGTGGTGGGGATGCCATCTTTCATCAGCTCCCATGCGGTTAGGCGCGAGCCCTGCAGAAAGGGGCGCGTCTCATCGGCGTAGACATTTATTTTCTTGCCGGCTTCTACAGCGGCGCGGATTACTCCGAGCGCGGTGCCGTAGCCTGCTGTGGCTAGCGCTCCGGCATTGCAGTGGGTTAGGACGCCGCCGCTTGAGGGCATCAGTGTGGCACCGTGCCGGCCCATGGCCTGGTTGGCAGCGATATCCTCGGCGTGCATGCGTTGGGCTTCTTCGATCAGCGCTTGCTGAATCTGCGGGATGGTGCGAGCGCTTAGAGATTCGAATTTGTCTGTCATGCGCCGGATGGCCCAGAAAAGGTTTACGGCGGTGGGGCGCGTCTGGCCCATGTTTTCGCAGATGCGAACGAGTTCTTTTTTTAGATCGGCGACATTCTTGGCTTGGGAATTCTTGATGCCGAGTGCGATGCCCATGGCGGCGGCCACGCCTATGGCTGGGGCTCCGCGGACAATCATATTGCGGATCGCGTCGGCTACCTGCTCATGCGTTGAGCAGGTTACGTAGACTTCTTCGGTGGGCAGCTTCGTTTGATCAATGAAGACTACGCCGGACTGAGTCCATTCCAGGGTGTGAATCATAATTTCGTCGTTCGTCGTTTGTGTTCGTCGTTCGTGTTCGGCTTCTCACTTCTTGCTAGTGGAGAACCGGGCCTCCCCGCCCGGTGGGACGGGCGAAGACGCCCGTCGCTCCATTATTTACATATTTATTTATTCGCTTATATTCAGATGTTCTTTTCTTACGTCGGTTGCGGTGAAGATTGAGATGAATGCTGCTGGCGTCGCGGCTTTTTCTACGTTTGGCCGGCCGTTCGCATCCTGGCGTTCTACCAGGCACATCACTCCTACTACTTCGAAGCCGAAGGCGCGAGCGGCTTCTATGGCTTGGATGGTGGAGCTTCCGGTAGTGCAGACGTCGTCAACTATTACTACCTTTGCGCCTTTCTTCTGGAAGCCTTCAATGCGCTGGCCGGTGCCGTGCTCCTTCTCGGCTTTGCGGACCAGGAAGCCATGGATAGTTCCGCTAGTTACGGCGACGGAGACTACTACGGGATCGGCGCCCATGGTTAGTCCGCCTATGGCTTCGGGCTCCCAACTTTGTTCGCGAATGGCTTCGAGAAAAACTTCGCCGGTCAGTTGCGCGCCTCGGGCGTCGAGTGTGGTGGTACGGCAATCGATGTAATAGTCGCTGCTGCTGCCGGAGGAGAGTTTGAAGTCTCCCAGGCGAAATGACTGGCGCGCCAGGATTTTTAGTAACTCTTGTCTTGCTATGGACATGAATTTCTACGATAGCAGAAGCTGGCTATTGATTTAATTTTTCCAGATGGCGGAATCCGTCGGTGGCCGCGAACATGGCTACAGTTAGGGTGCCGTTGTAGGCTATGTGGATTAGGACTCCGGCGGCTACGGAATTGGTTTTCGCTCTCACCATGGTTAAGACCATGCCTACCAGGAAGATCACCAGGACTGGTCCCCAGGAGAACATTAGTTGCGCGCCGTGAAGCAGGGCAAAACTTAGTGCGGTTAGGAATATGGCGGTTGGCACACCAATACTTCGTGCCAGCACGGGATAGAGGAAGCCGCGGAAGAAAAGTTCTTCCATTAGAGGTGCTAGCGTGACGCTTAAAAGGCCAAGCGCCCAGGCTTCGGCGGGCGTTCGGAAGAAGCTGTCGATGGGCAGTTCTTTGGGAATCGGCAGGAAGTGGGCCAGAGCTTGTAACGCAAGCGAAAGTATGAAGCCGGTGAGCACATAGACGGCAACTTTCGAGGGCCAATTCCAGTGGATGGCGGCCAGGAAATCTGGGCGGTGGCGCTCCCGCGTGACCAGGACGTACATGTAGGCAAGGACTAGAAGGTAGGCCAGGGATTGTCCGCCGACAATTACCAGCGGGTTGCGGGCGACATCACCCAGAGTGGGGTGCGGATGGGCCGTGGCGCGCGCAATTAGCAATACGGCGAATACGCCTACGAACAGGGCCACGACGGTGAGGCAGATGAGGCGCACGATGTCCCATCCGTTCCATGCGGGGTCGGGCGGGGGTGCGGCTAGGGGGAGTTCATGGATCGTAGAGATTGGGAGCTCTGCCGAGCTTTGCTCGGCTGGGACGGACGAGTGCGTCCGTCCGCACACGAGCGGATTGCTGCCGTCTGCGCCGGCGTTGGCGGAATCTAGCGGGTTCTTGGAGAAGTCATCCGGCGGAGCGGTCACGCTAGGGCCTCGGCTGTGGGCGTTGGATGGCTTTTTTCTGATCCGTTTTTCGCTGCGTTCTTTGATGAACCATTTTTTGACGGGCTATTCTTTGATGAGCCGTTGAAATATTCGACCAGGGCCTGACCTGTGTAGGATTTTTTCACTCGTGAAACCTGTTCGGGCGTGCCCTGGGCAATGATGCGCCCGCCTTCTTCTCCGCCTTCGGGACCAAGATCGACTATCCAGTCAGCGTTGCGGATCACGTCGAGATTGTGTTCGATGATGATAACTGTGTTTCCTAGATCGGTTAGGCGGTGCAGAACGTCTAGTAACTTGCGCACGTCATCGAAGTGTAATCCCGTCGTGGGTTCGTCCAATAAATAAAGAGTCTTGCCGGTTTGACGCTTGCTAAGTTCTCGGGCTAGTTTGATGCGCTGCGCTTCGCCGCCCGATAAAGTCACGGCGGATTGGCCTAGATGAATGTATCCCAGGCCGACGTCTACCAGGGTTTGCAGCTTTTGTTTCACCTGCGGGATGTTTTCCAGAATTTGAAGGACGTCTGACACTGGCGTTTCCAGCAGGTCGGCGATGGAATAGCCGTTATAGCAGACCGACAAAGTTTCGTGGTTGTAGCGGCGGCCTCCGCAAACTTCGCATTGCACGTAGACGTCGGGGAGAAAATTCATTTCGATGCGGCGCTGGCCTTCGCCTAAGCAGGCTTCGCAGCGTCCGCCGGGCACGTTGAAGGAGAAGCGTCCGGGCTTGTATCCGCGCTCGCGCGATTCGGGGAGCATGGCGTAGAGGTCGCGAACGGCGGCGAAGATTCCGGTGTAGGTCGCTGGATTGGATCGCGGGGTGCGGCCTATGGGCGATTGGTCGATACGGATGACCTTGTCGATCAGTTCTGACCCGGTGATTGCTTTGTGCGAGCCGGGCTCTTCCCTCGAACGATAAAGTTGCTTGGCTAGCGAGCGATAAAGAATATCGTTCACCAGAGTTGATTTGCCGGAGCCGGAAACGCCGGTAACTACTATCATGACGCCTAGGGGAAAGACTACATCGATATTTTTCAGATTGTTTTCGCGCGCGCCGAGGATGGCTATGGATTTTCCATTTGGAGAGCGGCGCTCGGGGAGCATGGCAATTTGCTGGCGTCCGGCGATGTAAGCTCCGGTGAGCGACGCGGACGATGCCATGATTTCTGCAGGCGTACCGCTGGCTACTAAGTCGCCGCCGTGACGTCCAGCGCCGGGGCCGAGGTCGATGACGTAGTCGGCGCGGCGGATGGTTTCCTCATCGTGCTCGACTACCAGGACGGTGTTGCCCAGGTCGCGCAGGTTTTCCAGTGCGGCCAGGAGGCGTCCGTTGTCACGGTGATGCAGGCCGATGGACGGTTCATCGAGCACGTATAGAACGCCGCGGAGTTTCGATCCAATTTGAGTTGCGAGTCTTATGCGCTGGCCTTCTCCGCCGGAGAGTGTGGCTGCGGAGCGGCCTAGCGACAGGTACCCGAGTCCAACATCGTAGAGGAATTGCAGGCGCTCGGTGATCTCGTGGAGGATGCGTCCGGCGATGGTCAATTCCCTGCCCGCGAGTTTGATTTTGCGCGCGGCGTCGAGGGAGCGGGCGATGGGAAGGCTGGTGAAATCGGCGATCGACATGCCATTCACTTTTACGGCGAGGCTTTCCGGGCGCAGGCGCTTGCCATGGCAGACCGAACATTCGGTGGCTGACATGAAATCGAGCAGATACTCGCGATAGGTATCAGAGGTGGAGGATTCGAGATTTTGGCGGAGATAGCCGAGGATTCCGAGAAAACCTGTTTTGCCCTTACGCTCGGGTTCGCCGTTCAGCAGCAGATTCTGAATCTTGTCAGGAAATTTTTCGAAGGGAGTAGCCAGGTCGATGCCATAAGCTTCCGCCACCAACTTTAAACCGTGAATCAGATTCTGTGACGACGAACCGGGACCGAGGCCGCCATCCAGCAGCGGCTTTGACCAATCGACAATTACTTTTCCCGGATCGAGATCGTAACGGCTGCCGAGGCCGTGGCATTCGGGACAGGCTCCATATGAGCTGTTAAACGAAAACGACCGTGGCTCGAGTTGCGGAACGCTGATGCCGCAGTCGGGGCAGGCGAGACGCGAAGAGTAGAGTGTTTCGTCTCCATTAACCACGGCGACCAGCACCAGACCACCGCCAAGTTTCATGGCCAACGCGACCGACTGCTCTAGACGATGTTCGATTCCGGGCTTCACCAGCAGGCGATCTATTACTACTTCGATGGTGTGATTCTTGCGCTTGTCAAGCGCTAGATCGTCTTCCAGATTCACCAGTTCGCCATCGACTCTTGCGCGGGGAAAGCCGTGCTGGATCAACTTCTCCATCTCTTTTTTGAACTCGCCTTTGCGGCCGCGAACGATGGGCGCCATGATCATTACGCGATCATCGGGAGTGAGCGACATGACGCGCTGCACAATCTGTTCAGCGGACTGGCGGCTGATGGGCTTCCCGCAATTCGGGCAATGGGGCACACCAATCGACGAGTAGAGCAGGCGCAAGTAATCGTAAATCTCGGTGATGGTGCCGACGGTGGAGCGCGGACTTCTACTGGTGGTCTTCTGTTCGATGGAAATTGATGGGCTCAGGCCATCGATGGAATCGACGTCGGGGCGCTCCATCTGATCGAGAAACTGCCGCGCATAGGCTGACAGGGTTTCAACGTAACGGCGTTGGCCCTCGGCGTAAATGGTATCGAACGCGAGCGAGGACTTGCCTGATCCGCTCAGACCGGTAATGACCGTCAAAGTGTTGCGAGGGATTTCGACGTCAATATTCTTCAGGTTGTGCTGGCGCGCGCCGCGCACCGAAATCCTGGTGATGGTCATTGACACAAAACATAATGGACTTCCGTAACGTGGACGGGTCCTAAGAAATGTTGGAGAGTGGGAATACGCAGTTCGATTCTCGTATCTTAGTTGTTAACAGCAACGGGGGTCAAATGCGGATAAAGTTAAAAATACTGGCAGACACATGATTTTTCAGTGATCTGCACCAAGGGCCAGCGTCGTGAATGCATTATTTGTAGCATTTCTAGTCAGCAGTACGGCACTTCTTAGCGTCATTTTTGGTGTTCTGGGCGCTTATTACGCTATTAACGTTCTGCTTTCCGCAGTCAACCCCACGCGGGAGGCGCATTCCCTGCGCACCTTGGTACCCCATCAGAGCCGTATGAGCGGTGACTAGGGTTTCCTTTCGTCGGGATGTCCCTCACCCGCTAAAGCGTCCGTTCATTTTCAGTGGCTGGCGGTACGCCTGAAGGCATGCCGTGATACGAATCGAGTTGGGTCCTACGGCCCATTTCCTTCGGGCTGGCTTTCCTCACGCGCTTTAGATAGGCTCGGCGACTATTCCTGAGGCGGGGGAGGAGGTACGTTGGCGCCACCAGGCTGTTGAGGGCGGCGGAGCATTTCCAGGATCTGTTCTGGCGTCTTCGGGCCAGCGTTGGGCTGGTTAGGATCCTGTTGCTGTTGCTCTTGGGCGTTTGCGCCATTCACGTCCGGCTGAGCTTGGTCATCGGCATTGGCACTGTCGTCGGCGGGTTCATCGGTGTTGCCTTCGTCCACTACTTCACCACCCGGTTGTGCGGGTTGCTGCTGCTGACCCTGTGGGTTGAACGCCTGCGGCGCGGCAACCGGGTGAGGAGGCATCACCACCCCAGGAGCTGGGTTCGAATTTGCCACAGCGGTTGGCGGCTCACCGCCGGCAGGCGTCTTCGAGGTCAGGATGATGTTAGAGACAACAGCAGGATCTGTATCGGAACCTAACATCACGTAATTAAAGGAAGAGCCGTTGAGCAACGTAACCAGGACATCGCGCGGGGTTCCCGGGCCGATATGCGTAATCACACGCTCGTCGGCAGCTGAGGCATGCGGAGGAATGTCAATCGAAGCGCCCGTCAGTTTGCGCACATCGCGCAGGATCTCTCCCATCGGTGAATTCTGTGCGGAGATGGTCAGCAATCCGCCTTCATAGGTGACTTTGGCTGGAGTTGCCGGAATCTGATCCATGGGCAACTGACGTAGCGGACCGCCGGGCATTGCCGGAAGGACTACAGGCTTCTCGGCTTTTTTGGACTTTTTATGCTGCAGCTTATGTTGCGGCTTGGGCGGAGCTGCTGGAGCTTCGGAGGAGGGCGGATTCGAGGTCTGAGCGAAGACTACCGCTGCGGCCAGCAAAAACCCGCAAGCGGTCCATCTCCCGGCAGTCCATCGCCATGTGCGCAGCATTAAAAGGTGTCCGTTTCCCAGGAGCGGTTGGTGATTAGTGCCACTGAGCCTTAATTGCAATTTTACCACTGCTGGTAGAACGCCGGCGGGTATTTCCCTTGCGTTACTTGTTACATTGATGGCGCCGTCGTATTACTTGCTGAAGCGTTTTTACGGGTATAGCCTTGGCAAACATTGACTTATCTGAGTGCTTATGTGTGCATGAAAAACCGGCGGAGGCCTTCCTTTTGAATACTGTCTTGGAATCGAAGTTGGAATCGAAGACTGGGAAATTTGGTTTTCTGCGATGGGCGTGGCTGCTGTTGCTTGCAGCCTCCGCCGGGGCTCAGACGTGCCAAAGCGCAGCGGACATGGATGCCTCTGTGAGGGCGGCGTTGGAGAGTGCGGCGAAGCGTTACTTCGATATGGCGGCGCGCGGCGACGTCGCTTCCTTGAAGCAAAATTCCATCAGCGCGGTGGCATCCAATTTTGGTGAGATTGAAGCGGCTATCAAGGAGAATCAGCCTGCCTTCAGCGCCGCTAACGCAAGTGTCCGGCCGCCATTTTTGCTGATAGCCGAGGGCAAGCAGCCGATTCCACGGGCTGAATTCCTTTGTGGGGTTTTTGGGGCGACGGGTCAGACGAAAGACAGCGCGGTGTTCGTGCTAAACAACCTGCCGCCGGGGAAATATGGAGTTACGATCCTCGATGTCAGCGGCGGCAAAGCTCCAATCACGCTTACGCTGATCGTGCAGCAAGAGGGCAGCGATTGGAAATTGGCCGATTTTCTCCAGAAGTCCTCGCAGGCTGCCGGACACGATGCCGCCTGGTACGCGCAGCGCGCCAGGGAGTTCAAAGCGAAGGGTCAAACTCACGCTGCCTGGTTGTACTACAGGGAGGTGGCCGCTCTATCCGCAGCTGTGGATATCATGAGTACGCTCGCTACCGATAGGGTTTACGATGAAGTCCACGCCTCGCAGCCATCCGATATTCCAGCCGACGGCAAAACCGCGGATTTGAGTGGCGCCGGCAAGACATTTCACCTGATCGATATTTTTCCCGTCGCAGTGGGCAACGATCTTGACGTGGTTGTACGGTATCAAGCTGCCGACATTTCGGATACGCCACGAGTATTCCAGGACAATATCGCCGTGATCAAAGCCTTGGTGGCAAAGTACCCGGAGCTACACGAGGCTTTTGCAGGAGTTGTGGCGAGGGCGGTCGATCCTTCCGGCCATGATTATGGAACGTTGCTGCCGATGAAGGACATCAAGTAGTTAGAAATAAAGTGCGAATGGCGCACGAATGCAATTCTTCCTCTTGCGTACGAATTGCGCACGACGAATCATTCCCGCCGGGTCAACCTACGTACAGGCATCCTTCAGCCAGTCTACAAGAGTCAACCGATATTCCCGTTCCGGTGAGGCGACTAGAGTTGGTGTTTATCAAAACACGTGAAAGGGGAATCAAACATGAACAGAAAGCGCAGGGCACAAAATTGGGCGCGCACCGCCGTAAAGTTGGGTCTTTTACTGACTGACCCGAAGGTCCGGAGCACGATCAGCGATACCTTTCGAGATCGCGTGGGCGATGTCTCGGATACTCTCTCCGATAAATACAGCGAAGTGAGTGACCGGGTTTCGAGCAAGTACGAGAATGTCATGGATCGTCTGGAATCCGTCGCGGATAGTTTTCATGACAGAAACCCGTGGCCCTCGCGAGTGGGAGGCTTTCTAGTGGGCCTGGGTGTGGGTGTTGGAGTTGGGCTTCTGTTCGCTCCGGCATCCGGCAGCGAAACCCGCGAGGCGGTTAGCGATATGAAAGACAGGGTTGTGCAATCGGCGAGCAACGCTACGAGCAAGATTCGAAGTTCGGTGACCAGCATGCCAGGCACGGGGACCTAGGGATAATTTCGTATCACACGGTTTTGCGGTTCTCAGAGAGAAACCAAGTTAGGTCTGGGGCTGAATCGAATTAAAGGAATCCTGACCGCGCGGCCAAAAATGAAATGATTTGCGCGGCGCGGTGGGTGTGTGTTTTCATACAGCAGGATTCCTATGAGCAAAAAACCCAGCGAAAAACCCAGCACTACCCTGCCAGGCACTGTCGAAAAAATCATTAAGCCAATCGCCCCTACCGACCCTGAGAAGGCGCAAATTGCGGTTGAAGGAGCGGATGATTTATATCGCGAAATTCGGATTGAGAACACTCTCACAAAGAGCGACGGCGAGAAAGTCGGCCTTAAACCGGGCGCCGAGGTCGAAGTAACCGTCGAAGCTCTTATTACCGCCACAACGCCAAAGCGCGGGAACACTCCACAACAATAAGACTGGGGTCGACCAGCGGCAGCGCGGCAATGCCCTCCGATTCGATCTTCAAGTTTCCACCCAATTGCTTGAAGCGGTCGCGCATACCGCGAAAGCCACTTAGCGCTCAGCCGTCGATGGAAGATGTATGACGGCTTGCAA
>Ga0137395_10000375_pt1 | contig 18239 bp, 19 predicted proteins | sample czobulk216metaG_FD_108283 | JGI IMG/M metagenome (GOLD analysis project Ga0137395, IMG submission 108283) | Vadose zone soil microbial communities from Angelo Coast Range Reserve, California, USA - czobulk2.16 metaG | ecosystem: Environmental > Terrestrial > Soil > Vadose zone | place: USA...
CGGTTGGCGGTCTCTCCTCACGAAACTCGGCCGACAACCGTGCCGCGTCTTTTGAGAACGCCAGGTTGAGGCGATCGCGCACATAGCCGAGCCGCTTGAGCCTGCCGGTGATGTCGCCGGACGGTAGGTCGCAAACAACCAGGTCCAAGAATTCATCGACATCGCGACAGAGTGGCTCCCCGACAGAGCTGGTGCGGGACGGCGCCGCGAAGACGGTCATCGAGGTTTGCAAAAGAGGGGGGAAGTCTGCCACATCCGCAGCTCCAGCTGGCGCCGCGCACGACGGAGCCGGCTGGCCCGGGCAAGCTCGTCCTCAATGCGCTGGTCGGTGAGACGGATGTGCTCGTCAAGGGCTGTGACCAGATCCTCCAGCCGCATGCTGGTCTTCTCCGCGACTCCCCCTCCCCCCATCTTCACGATGACTATTATACGAACATATGTTCGTAGTGTCAAAGGACTTTGAGCTCGGCTTATGAGGTGAGAGAATCCACACGTGGTTACCGCGATCGTCCTGATCGAGGCCGAGCGTTCTGCCATTGCCAAACTGGGGCCCGCCCTGGCCGACGTGCCGGGCGTGGCCGAGGCCTATTCGGTGACCGGCGAATTCGATTTCGTGGTAATCGTTCGGGTCAAGAATCACGAAGAGATCGCCGACGTCGTGACCTCGCGGTTATCGCAGGTCCCGGGGATCGTCAAGACCCACACTCACGTGGCCTTCAAGGTCTACTCGAAGCACGACCTCGAGGCGATGTTCAGCGTCGGATTGCAAGAGGCGCGCTAAGACAGCCGAGGGCCTTGCCTCCCCGGTCTCTTGACTCCCGAACATTTGTTCGATAATATCTGACCAGCCTCAGCGATCTGCTCCTGCGTCCCCGGGGAGGCCTGATGTCACGGCGGTCGTCGTCATCTCTCCTTTTGGGGCTGCTCAGATGCCAGATCGTCTCCAACAAGCCATTACGGTGCTCCAGACCCGCTTCGGGAGCGCCGCGCCGCGCCCGGCGGCCCCGCCGTGCCCGGTCAGGCCCTCCGGGATCCCGGAACTCGATGCGCTGACGGGCATCGGCGGGTGGCCGGTCGGCCGATTGAGCTTGCTGGCCGGGCCAAGGGGCTCGGGCAAACGAACGCTGGCCCAGCGTAGCGTCGCGGCCGCTAGCTGCGAGGGCACGGTCGCCTACGTCGACTTTCCGAGCCGGCTCGATCCCGAGTTTCTCGGCCGCTTCGACGCGCGATTGGATCAGCTGCTGGTAGTGCGACCGAAATCGCTGCGAGAGGGGATGGCGAGCGTGCGCGTGCTGGCGCGTGCCGGTGTCGACCTGATCTGCATCGACCTGCCGCGCACGCGGTCCGCCGGACTCGATGCCGAGCTGCCACATCTATTGCACCGTGCCGCGGAAGCCGACTGCACGCTGTTGCTGGTGCACGACGCCGATGCCGACGACGCGATCCGCTATTACGCCAGTTTGATCCTGAGCTTCGAGCGCAGCGCCTGGGTCTTCCGCCGTGATGGTGACCTCGAAGGCCTGCAGGTCGAAGCCGCCGTCGTGAAGAACCGGCTGGCGCCCCCTGGTCTCAAGAAGCAATGGATCGTTCCCTATCCCATCCCATGATCTGCTGCGTTCGCACCCCGCATCCATCGCTGGTCGCCGCCTGGTTGATGACACCGTTATTGCGCGGCCGGCCGCTGATCCTCGGTGGGCTCGCGCACGAGCGCGGTTCGGTGACCACGGCCTCGATCGAATCGCGAGCGCAGGGCGTGGTCGAGGGCATGAGCCTCAACCAGGCGCAACAGTTTGCGCCCGACGCTACCTTTCAACCGGTCGACGAGGAGGCCACAGCCAGGGTCCGCCAGTCCCTGCTCCTGACCCTGCACCACTTCACTCCCGACGTGGCTGTCGGTGACGATCCTGGCTGTGCCTTCCTCCGTCTCGACCGGCTGGCCCTGCGCTGGCCCGACCGTGCGCAATTGCTGGTCGCGATCAGCCGTGCCATCGACGCCGCCCTCCGCGTCAGACCGGCAATCGGTGTCGCCTCGTCGATGTTCGTCAGCAAGGTCGCCGCCGAGCGCGCGAAAGCCGGCGCGCCCGTCATCGTCGAGCCGCAACAGACGCGCGCCTTCCTGGGGCGGTTGCCAATCGGCGTCCTGCCACTCGATGACGACCTGCGCGAGTATCTCGAGCTGCTCGGGCTCAAGACCATCGGTCGACTGCAGGCGATCTCGCGTCCCGCCTTTCGACGCCAGTTCGGCCTGAAATCGCTCGAGATCTATGACCTGGCCGTGGGAACCGACCGACGCCGGTTGCGCGCGTGGCGGCCGGCAGTCCGGATCGAGGCGAGCGAGCCGCTCGAGCCACCGGTCGACAACACGGAGGCGCTGCAATTCATCGCCCGTGCGCTGGCCGAGCAAGTGAGCGCCTCACTGCTTTCGCAAGGGCTTGGGACGCGCGCTATCCGCATCACGCTTAACCAGGAGTCGGCGGCGGCACTTACGGTCGATGCGCGCTTTGCCTACCCGGTGACGACCGCCAGCGAAATCTTCGACGGGATCCGTCCACGCCTACTTCGCGCATCGATCACGGCGCCGCTGGAACGGATCACGCTGCGCGCCGGCCGGCTCGAGCCCGCCTATGTCCGCCAGCCCGGACTGCTGGTACGCCGCGACGGTTTCAAGGAATCGATCGCCGATGCCGTCGCGCGCCTGCAGGAGGAGTACGGAACGTCGCTGATCCAGCGCGCCGAGGTTCGCAGCGATGCCGCGCCGCTGCCCGATCACCGGATCCTCTGGAAACCCGCATGACCGAGCTGCTGGCGCCGGCACGGCCGGTCAGGGTGCGGGTCGATGTGGATGGCGTCCCGACCCACCTCGAGTCGGCGGCCGGGTGGCAGCCGGTGACGCGTGTGCTCAATCGCTGGCGGATCGACTGCGATTGGTGGCGCAGCCCGGTCTCCCGCGAGTACTGGCGGCTGTTGATCGACGACGACCTCGCGTTGGAGTGCTATTGCGACCGCGCCAGCGCGGAGTGGTTCGTCGAGCGTGTCTATGACTAGTGGATACGTCGAGCTCCACTGTCACTCCAACTACTCCTTCCTCGAGGGTGCCTCGCATCCGGACGAGCTGGTGGCGCGTGCCCGCGACCTGGAGATGCCGGCGCTCGCCATCACGGACCGCAACGGCTTCTACGGCGCGGTCAAGTTCTTTGGAGCGGCGCAACGCGCCGGCATCCAGCCGATCGTGGGCACCGAGCTGACGATCGACGACGGCAGCAAGCCGCCCAAGGACCGGGTGGATTACGACCGCTGGGGGGACCGGCTGCTCCTGCTCGCGGAAGACAAGGTTGGATACATGAACCTCTGCCGCCTGATCAGCATGGCGCAGATGCCCAACGCCAAAGGCATGGCACGGTTAGCTGCAGACAAACTGGCGGAGTTGAGCAACCATCTGATCGCGCTGGTCGCCGATTCGAAGGAGCGGCTGCCCTTCTACCAGGAGGTCTTCGGCCGTGACCGGGTCTTCATCGAATTGCATGACCACTTCGCTCCTGGCGATCGCTCGCGAAACCAGCGGCTGCTCGACCTGGCCGAGCGGCACGACGTGCCGCTGGTCATTACCAACGAGGTCTTCTATGCGACCCCCGATCGGCACAAGCTTCACGACGTCCTCACCGCGATTCGCCATCGCACCACGCTCGATGAGGCGCAGCGCTACCTGCACCCCAACGCCGAGCATTACCTCAAGTCCGGCGCCGAGCTTTGCCAGGTCTTCGGCCGCTACCCACGGCAGGTGGTCGATGAAGGCATGGCGCACGCCGCCGAGATCGGGCAGCGTTGCCGCTTCAGCTTCGACCTGGTGAGCGCGCGCTTTCCCGGCTTCCCGGTGCCGGCGGGGGAGACGCCATACTCCTTTCTCTACCGGCTCTGCCAAGACGCGGTGCGGGAAAAATATCGCCCGGTCACCTCCGAGGTGGCGGCCCGCCTGCAGAAGGAGCTCGACGTCATCAACAAGACCGGGTTTTCCGAATTCTTCCTCATCAACTGGGACCTGATGCGCTTCGCGAAGGCCCGCGGCATTCCGGGCCAGGGGCGTGGCTCGGCGGCGGACAGCATCGTCGCCTACCTGCTCGGCATCACCCGGGTCGATCCGATCGAGCACAACCTGCTGTTCGAGCGCTTCCTGCACGAAGAGATGACGACCACGCCCGACATCGACATCGACTTCTCGACCGCGCACCGGGAGCAGGTGATCCAGTACATCTACGACAAATACGGGCCGGAGCGCACCGGGATGGTCTGCAACGTCGTCACCTACCGCCAGCGCTCGGCGATCCGGGAGGTGGGGAAGGTGCTCGGCTTCAAGGAGGAAACGATCGATCACCTCGCGAAGTCGGCCTCGGCCTGGCACCCCGAAAGTCCCGAGACGATCGCGCAGGCGGCCGGCTATTCGACGGCAAACGTCGCGCAGCCCTGGCAGCAATTGTTCGACCTCGCCACCCAGATCCTCGATTTCCCGCGACACCTCTCGATCCATGTCGGCGGGATGCTGGTCACCGGCGAGCCGCTGATCGACATCGTGCCGGTCGAGCGCGCCACCATGCCGGGGCGGATGGTGGTCCAGTTCAACAAGGACGACGTCGAAGAGCTGGGCCTGATCAAGATGGACATGCTCGGCCTGCGCATGCTCTCGGTGGTGGCCGAGGCGCTCGACCTGATCGAGGCCGACACCGGCGAGCGCCCCGACCTCGACGCGCTCGACCTGAAAGACCAGGAGGTCTACGACCTGTGCACGGAGGCGGACACGATCGGCGTCTTCCAGATCGAGAGCCGGGCGCAGATGCAGACACTGCCGCGATCGCGCCCGGAGACCTTCAACGATCTGGTCGTCGAGGTCGCCATCATCCGCCCCGGACCGATCCAGGGCGATGCGGTGCATCCATACTTGCGGCGCAAGCAGGGCAAGGAGCCGGTGATGTACATCCACCCGCGCCTGAAACCGATCCTCGAGGAGACGCTGGGCGTCGTCCTCTACCAGGAGCAGATCCTCAAGATCTCGATGGACTGCGCCGGGTTCAGCAGCAGCGAGGCCGACCGTTTCCGGCGGGCGATGGGCAATCATCGCTCACACGACCTGATGGCCGCGATCCGCGACCGCTTCCTCGATGGCTGCGCCGCGAACGAGATCCCGCAAGCGGCCGCCGAGGAGATCTTCACCAAGCTGGCGGCGTTTGCCGAGTTTGGCTTCACCAAGTCCCATGCGGCCGCCTTTGCCCGCACCTGCTATGAAACCGCCTGGCTCAAGCTGCATCACGCGCCCGCGCTCTATGCCGGGCTGCTCAACAACCAACCGATGGGCTTCTATCACCCGCACGTGCTGGTGGAGGATGCCAAGCACCACGGCGTCAAGATCCTGCCGGTCGACATTAACAAGAGCTACGTGCGCTGCACCGTGGAGAGTGGCGCGCTGCGGCTGGGCTTCAACTACGTGCACGGCGTGGGCGACAAGGCGCTCGAGGTTCTCGAGGAAGCGCAACTGAAGGGACCGGTCACCTCACTCGAGGATTTCTGCCGCCGGATCCGGCTGACCACGCAGTCCCGCAACGGGCTCACCAGGGCGCAGGTGCAGAACCTGGTGCTGGCCGGCGCCTTCGATGCCCTCGAGCCCAACCGCCGTGAGGCGGTCTGGCGCTTCAACGAGCACGCCGATGACTGGCAGCGGTCGCCCATGCTCGCGGAGCCGTCAGAGTCGGTGAGCCTGGCGGCGATGACGCACCGGGAGCGGGTGGCGACCGACTACCGACTGCTCTCGCTCTCCACGACCGATCACCTGATCCATTTCTACCGGCCGCAGTTCAATCAATTACGCGTGATCGATTCGAAGACGATCCGAGAGAGCGTGCGCGATGGCGCCAAGGTGCGGGTCGGCGGCCTGGTCATCACAAGGCAGTCCCCCTCGACCGGCAAGGAATTCAAGTTCTTCACGCTGGCCGATGAGTTCGGCCACGTCGATGTCATCCTTCGGCCGCCGATCTACCATCGCTACCGGCAGGTGGCCAACCTGGAGCCGATCTTGATCATGGACGGGCGTCTGCAGAAGCAGGATGGCGTGCTGAGCGTGCTGGTCGACCACGTCGAAGCCGCGCCGTCCTTGCCAGACGAGGACGTCTTTCCGACCTCACGAAACTATCGATAATGGAGACGCCCATGGTCGCCGCCGAGCTCCGCCGCTAAACCCCACGAGCAGGAGTTCAGCCCTGCAGTTTCAACTCGCCGCCCCAGTCCGAAGGGTTCACGTCGGCTCGTGTCTCGGAGAAGGTCCATTGGTGGCCGGCGAAGTCCTCGGCGGTGTATTGCCGCTCGCCGTAGACGTGGTCGGTCAGTTCGTCAACGATGCGGGCGCCGTTGGCCCGGGCCTGATCACAGTGGGCTTTCGCATCCTCGACGCGGACGACGACCGAATGGGTAATCTCACCAGCACGCGGTGGCCGGCGGTCACCGCGGATGTCACCGATGATCACGGCTCCGTCCTGCCCGACCTTGAGCTGCGAACGGTGATTGTCGCCGATCTTCAGCCGCTCGACGAACCCGAAGGCCCTTCCGAGCCATTCCACGGCCTCCCGGACGTCGGGATAGATCAGCACAGGGATGATGGTGGCACTTGGGATCGAGCGATTCGTTCGCATTCAGACTCTGACCAATTATCGCGGGAGCACAGACCGAACCGATGAACGCCGCCAGCGTGATCTTTCTTCCAGGGGTCATCATGCCATGCGCCCTGCGATATGCAGCTTTGCTCAATGAGTTGGGTGGCGATGTCGCCCCCATCACCAAGGACCTCGAACTCTACGCCGGGCCCATAACGCCTGCGGCTAACTACGACGTTCAAATGGAGGTCGACGGGATCAGCCGGGCCGCCGATGCTGCCGGGTGGGAGCAGTTCAACCTGTACGGCCACTCCGGCGGCGGTGCGGTCGCGCTGGCTTACGTCGCGGCATACCCGGAGCGCGTCTTGAGCCTGGCGGTCGACGAGCCAGCTTACGACTTTCTCGACTCAGCCGACGCTCGGAGTTACTGGCGCGAGATCGAGGCTGTTGGAAAGCTGCCAGAGTCGGTCCGGATGCCAGCCTTTCTGAGATTGCAACTCGCCAAAGGCGTTGCCTTGCCAACTGGACCGGCTGGCGCACCGCCACCGTGGATGGCGAACCGCCCCGCCGGCGTCCAGGCCCTGACGGCGGCCTTCCGGCGGCATCACGTCGATCAAGAGTCGTATCGCCAATTCACCGCCCCCGTCTATTTCAGCCATGGCAGTCTGAGCCATCCGTACTGGCTCGGTATGCGCGATCGGCTTGCCGTGCTATTTCCCGATTTCACGACGGAACGTTACGACAGCCTGCACCACCTGAATACCTCGCACCAGGCCGAACCGGCACGGGTCGCGGCAGCGCTCCGCCGTCACTGGAGCCGCGCCCTGACACCGCCGCGCCCCTAGGGCCAGGAGCGATCGACCGCGATGACCTCGACTCGCTATCCGGTTGCGGTCGAGCGGGCTGCGGCCTTCGCGTGGGCGAGTGGATGTTTTGGTTGGTAGAGGCCGATCCGTCCACCGCCAGGCAGGGTGATCTCGGTGACGCGTCCCCAACGGGCCTCGTCGAACGGGCGCTTCAGCGCGACCCCTCTACGTTCCAGTTCCTGGGCGCTCGCCTCGATGTCCTCGCAGAGTAGGTATAGCTCGTGATGGTCCGTCTCTTCGGTCGGATGAATCGCTACTTCCGCGGGGGGAAGCGCGAAGATCAGCCAGCCGCCGCCCGAATCCACGGAGTCGAGCCCGAGCACGTCTTTGAAGAAGGCGCGGTCGGCCGCAGCATCCCGGCTGTACATGAGGACGTGCGCGCCCGAGATTACTGGCTTCACATCGTCAGTCTATCGGTGCTGACAATCCGGGCCCGATGCGATCGAGTGATGCGGCGCGCGAGGCGTCGCGGCGAGGGCGCGGTGTTAGCGTGGGCCTGCCATGCTAGCCCTCGTCGGGTTGCTCGCCATCGCCGGCATCCTCCTCTTGGTGGTGCTCGTCGTGATCATCCTCACGCTTCGCGACTAAACCCCCGCGCTGCGGCTCCCAGAGAAGGAGGGGTTCATCAGCTCAGGCGATGCGGCGGCGGAGCGTCGTGGCGCCGGCGAGGATAACCAGGATGCAGAAACCCAGCACCACGCCCACATCGAGCTGGAGAGATGACCAGCTCAGGTCGGCGCCCTTGATCATGATGTTACGCAGCCCCTCGACGGCGTAGGTCAGCGGCAGGACATGGGAGAGGGCCTGGAGGGGTCCGGGCTCCGTGCTAATAGGAAAGATGATGCCGGCCAGGAGTACCTGGGGAACGATCACCAGCGGAATGAACTGCACCGCCTGGAACTCGGTACGGGCGAACATGCTGAGGAAGATGCCGAGGTTGACGGCGGCGATCGCCATCAGCGCCTCCAGTAGGAAGATCAGCGCGACGTTGCCGACATTGTGGACGTGGAGCACGAGCAGACTGAACGCCAGCACCTCCGCCGATTGCACCAGCGCCAGTACGGTGAAACCCAGCATGTAGCCGAGGACGATCTCGGCGCGCCGCAGCGGGCTGGCCATCAAGCGCTCGAGCGTTCCCTGGCCGCGCTCACGGAGGAACGCGACCGCGGTGATGACGAAGACCAGGAAGAAGACCACCAGTCCGATGAATGCCGCGCCGAAGTAGTCGAGTGTGTCGAAGCTCGCCCCGCCGTAGAGGAACGTGATCCGTGGTGTGAATTGAACGCCGCCGGCCTGGCCGGCGAGGGCGACGAATGATTGACTGACCGATTGAAGAATGCTCTGCGAGAGCCCGGGCTGGCTTCCTTCCAGATGCACCTCCGGGGCGACGATGCGATGTTGCTGCACCTGCGCGGTGAAATCGGCCGGCAGCAACACGTATCCGGCGATGTCGCCGGACCGTAGCCTCGCGTCGGCGTCCGCCCGGGACAGGTTCGACGCGGATACAGTTTTCGAGTTCGCGAGGGTCGAGGCGACGAGGCTCCCGAGCGGGCCGCCATCGAGATTGACCACGGCCATCTTCGGCACGTCGCCACCGCCGCGTAGCAGGTAACCGAGGAGTCCGAGGATGACGAGCGGTGCGCCGAAGAGCAGTGCGAGCGTGCGACGGTCTCGCCGGAATTGGTGCAGCAGCCGTTGCGTGATGGCCTCGACGCGCCTTGGGTTCATGCCGGCGACGCCTCGGATAGCTTGAGGAACGCATCCTCCAACCGAGCGACACCCGCCTTGGCTTTGATCTCTGGGACCGTTCCTTCGGCCAGCAGTTTGCCAAACCGGATCAATCCCAGCCGGTCGCATCGCTCGGCCTCGTCCATGACGTGGCTCGAGACAACAATGGTGGTGCCTCCGGCCGCCATCTTTCGAAAGCGATCCCAGAGTTGAACCCGCAGCTGGGGGTCGACGCCGACGGTAGGCTCGTCGAGGAGGAGCAGGTCCGGCTTGTGGACCAGGGCGCAGGCGAGCGAGCATCGCGTCCGCATCCCGCCGCTCAAGGTGCTCACCACGGATTTGCGGCGATCCCAGAGGTCGACGAGTTCGAGCGCGTCGCGAACCCCATCGACCCGGCCGTAGATCGCGCCGAAGAAGTGCACGTTCTCTTCGGCTGAGAGATCGGGATAAAGGGCGGCTTGCTGGGTCATGTAGCCGATCCGTGCCAGCACTTCGAGTTGAGGCATCCGCTGGCCGAGGACCGACACGGTACCAGCCTCGGGAGCCACCAGGCCGACCAGGCTTCGGATCAGCGTCGTCTTGCCGGCGCCGTTGGGACCGAGCAGGCCGTAGACCTCGCCGCGGTGGACGCGCAGCGTCACGCCGTCGAGTGCCAGCTGTTGGCCGAATTGTTTGACGACGTCCTCGGCGTCGACGGCGTAGGTCTCAGTTGCCACCAGCTGCCTCCGGGCGCATGCCGCGCAGCCAGATGCCGGCGAACTGACGCGCGACATCTTCACCGGCGGGCACGTCGAGGGTCGCCTGGCTCATGACCGGCGCTGCCAGTAGGTGAAACATCACGCCGCCGACGAGGCTCTGGACCGCGAGCATCGGATGCATCCGCCGGAGACGTCCCGCCGCCATCTGGCCGTCTAGATACTGTGCGAATGTGCCGAAGGCCCGCAAACCGGTTTCGGCGAAGGCCTGGCTGGGCTCGGGTGTCATCGACGTGACCTCGAGCAGCAGCGTCCGAACGATTCCGGAACGCCCAGCGACGGTGCGATACGCGGTCAGTACGACCTCAGGGATAACGTCCTCGGGCGGCCGGTCACCGGCCCGGGCAAAGACCGCCATCACCGATTCGAACGGCGAGTACGCGATCAGGATGGCTCGGAACAACGCCGATTTGCCGGCGAAGAGGCGGTAGAGATTCGCGCGTGAGACACCCGACTTGGCAGCAAGCTCATCCATGGACAGGTCTCTCAGGCTCTGGTTGCGGAGCATGTGGATCGACGCATCGAGCACGCGCTGCCTGGTGTCGGGCTCCGGCTGGACTTCAAGCGCGTGCAGCAAGCTGGCGCGCGATGGGAAGGCTCGATAGAAGGTGGTTCGCGAGACGCCCGCCGCGGTGGCGATGTCGTCGATCGACGACTGCCGGTCCCGCGAGAGTAGTCGTGCCGCCTCGTTCATGATCCGCTCCCTGGGTGTCTCGGCCGCTGGCATTGGGTCCTGAGGGCGAGACTAGACTGGACGTCCCGTCTTGTCAAGTAACATTTGTCCACGCCGTTCATGCGGTAGCCTGACCGCCAGTGCCTGAACTCCCCGAGCTCGAAGTCCTCCGCGAGTACCTCGGCCCGCGGCTCGAGGGCCGGAAGATCGCGCAGGTCTGGACCTCGCCCAAGCTGAGCTTCTTGCTACGGACGCCGCCCGACGAGTACGCGCGTCAGCTGGTCGGCGGGACCTTCCAGCGGGTCTGGCGCCGCGGCAAGTTCCTCATCTTCGACATCAGCGGGCAGCACCTCGTGAGCCACCCGATGCTGGGCGGCCGCCTCCAATGGACGACGGCGTCCGAAAAGGTTGCGGCTGCGACCGTATTTCGAATCACGCTGGAAGGCGGGGACGAGCTGCGCTTCCTGGACACCGTGAAGATGGGTCGCGTCTACTGGGTGGTGCCCGGCGCGTTTCCGACGATCCCGGGATGGGCGGAGCTCGGCCCCGATGCCCTGACCGTATCGCTGACCGAGTTCTCGCAGCGCATCCGGCGGCACCCGGGTGAGCTCAAGAACCTGCTGCGCAACCAGGCATTCATCGCCGGCATCGGCAACGCCTACTCGGATGAGATCCTCCATGAGGCAGGCCTGTTGCCACTGCGCAAGCGAACCACGCTCAAGCCCGATGAGGTGGTGCGGCTCCACGCCGCGACCGGCAAGGTCCTGCGCGAGGCGATCGAGTCGATCAGGGCGCAGCCGAAATACGAGCCGCACAAGCAGGACCGCAGCTTCATGAAGGTCCACACCAAGGGAAAGGAGAAGTGTCCACGCTGCGGCCACCGCATCTCCGAGCTGACCGCCCGCGGCGAGGCGACCGACTTCTGTCGCGGCTGCCAGCATTAGCTGTGCAACTAAAGAATGCGCGCGCCATCGTGACCGGTGCCTCGCAGGGCATTGGACGAGCCATCGCGCTGGAGTTCGGGCGTCGCGGCGCGCGGCTCGCGCTCGCATCGCGAAACCGCGCGATGTTGGAGGAGCTGGCGGCCTCGATCAGGGCGCAGCGCGGTTCGGCGGTCGTCCTCCCGACGGACGTGACGGCTGCGGGCGCCGTTGAACAGCTGGCGCAGGACACGATCCGCGAGCTCGGCGGCATCGACATCCTGGTGAACAACGCGGGCATCGGGATGACGGCGCCAATCGGCGATGCCTCGAATGCCGACGTCGAGGCCGTGTTTACGCTCAACGTGCTGGCGGCCGCAGCGGCCATCCGCGCCGTGGTGCCGATCATGCGGGCACAGCACGACGGGATGATCGTCAACATCTCCTCGATCGCCGGCAGCATCGTGATTCCGCGGATCGGCTACTACTCGGCCACCAAGTTTGCCTTGACCGCGATCGGTGACGCGGTACGGATGGAGGAGGCGGATCGCGGCATCAAGGTGATGAATGTGTTCCCGGGGACGACGCGCTCGAATTTCGGCGACAACCGCCTCGGTGCGCGTGGCCGCCAGGCGCATCAGCGGTTCCCACCGGTGACGGCCGAGAAAGTCGCGAAGAGAATCGCAAATGCGGTCGAACGCAATCAGCGTTCGGTCTACATTTCCTGGTTTCCAGACCGCGCAGCGGTCGCGGCCAACTGGCTCGCCGGCTGGGCCATCAGCGCGGTTCTACGAAACTGGGCTCGGCGTGCGCAAGCCTAGTCTCAACCGCGCACTCGAAGTCGGAGAGCGGGTCTACCTGCGCGAACCCACCAAGCGTGATGAGGCGGAGATCATCGCTCGGAACGCTGCCAGCCGTAGGCTGCACCGCGGCTGGGTGACCCCGCCCGCCGACCCGCAGGCGTTCGTCGAGTGGATGGTGCGGTGCCGGCAGCCGAATGTCCAGTGCTTCCTCGTTTGCCGGCTCGAGGATGGCGCGATCGCCGGCGTCTATACGCTGAGTCAGATCGTTCGGCGCCTCTTCCAGAGCGCCTACATGGGGTACTACGCGGAGCGTCCCTTCAACGGGCAGGGCTACATGATGGAAGGCCTGCAGTTGGTGCTGCGCCACACGTTCACCGCCATGAAACTGCATCGAGTCGAGGCGAACATCCAGCCGGAGAACGTCGCGTCGATCGCCCTCGTGAAGCGCGCCGGCTTCCGGCTCGAGGGGTTCTCGCCGCGCTATCTAAAGGTTGCCGGGCGCTGGCGCGACCACCAGCGCTGGGCAATGACTATTGACGACTGGCGGCGCCTTCGCCGACGGCCGCGCGCGCCTTCTGCAGGTCGCGGGCTCCGATCACCACGCGCGTCTTCGTCGCCAGGTAGACGGCGTTCAGACTGACCCCGGCATCCGCGATCTTGCGGGTCAGCTTTCCCAGGGTGCCGGGCTTGTCCTCGATCTCCAAAACAAGGACCTCCTGCTCGCTCGTCACCCGCGCCCCGGCACTCTGGAGCGCCTGGCGTGCCTTCGCGGCGTCGGCGACCAGCAGATGGCCAACCCCTTTGTCACCGACGACGAAACCACAGATGCCTTCGATGTTGACGCCCGCTTTCCCCAGGGCTTCGGCCATCGCGGCGACGGTGCCGGCTTTCTCCTCGAGCTCGATCGTCAGGTCCTTCAAGTGGTGCGACATCACAAACACCTCCCGTGAACTGCCCCCCGCGTCCTGGCCGCCATTATCCCGCGACGCAGGTCGAGCCTGCTAGCTCAAACTCCGCGCTGCGATTGGGCGCTCCCGGACGGCCATACCTTCCAGCTTCACCTCGTAGGCGGATCTCCCCTCGGCGTCGCTCACTGCCTCGGCCAGCTGGCCGTCGATGAAGTGCAGGCCGACCTGGTCGTCGATCGCATAGCCGGGCGGAAAACCGCTGCCAACCAGCTGCCGGTAGACCGGGCGCCGCCGCTCCTCCGAGTTGTAATGCGGGCAGGCACTCCCGGGGATCAACCCCAGCCCATCGCGAAGACCCGCGAGGTTGAGGCCGAACGAGTCGGTCACCGAGGCTTCAAACCAGCAAATGGCGCCGGCGCTGATCCCGGCGAGAACGATGCCCTGATCCCAGGCTTCGCGAAGGATGCGATCGACGCCGTGGGTGCGCCAGATCGCGAGCATGTTCGCGGTGTTGCCGCCGCCGACGTAGATCACATCCTGCTGGAGCAGGAAGGGGCGGAGATCGACGACGGTGCGGCGAAAGAGTGCGAGGTCCGATGGTTGGCAATCCCTCGGGCTGAAGGCTCGATAGAACATGGCCACGTAGCTGTCGGCATCGCCGCCGGCCGTGGGCATGAAGCAAATGCGCGGTCGTGGCTTCCTCGCCAGTCCGAGGATGTAATCGTCGAGTTTCGACCACGGTCCCCCGTCGGAAAACCCACCCCCACCCAACGCGACGATGTGCCTGCTCAGAGCGTCAGACAGAACTGCATCCGATTCTTGGCGACTTTTCCCTCCGGCATCTGCTGAACCGCGAGAGGGCTGACTGACTCGGGCATCGATTAGATCACTCGACTCGGATCATAGAGCCAGTTGAGGCCGAACCCGAGGAGCGCGACGGCAAAGGCCATGACCAGGACGAGCAGCGCGACGCGCCCACTCCGCCGGACCGCCGCCGGCCGACCTTCAAAGGGACGCGTCCGATCGAACCACAGGGTCCAGATCGCGACGGGAAGCACCGGCGCGCTGCGAAGCACGATCCGCAGCACCGGGCCGGGCGCGGTGAAGGCTTCGATGACATAAAGCGTTGCGAGTGCAATCGCGGAAAGCGCCAGGGCCCCCATCCCGACCTTCCCCCGCAAGCGGGGGAAGGAGATTTGTTTAGTAGGCTTCGAGGTAGGCGTCGAGTTCCCAGCCGCTGACCTGCTTCTCATAGCCCTGCCACTCCATCTCCTTCGCCTCGATAAAACGTTCCAGGAGGTGGACACCCAGCGCGTCGCGCATCACCTCGTCCTGGCGCAGGTCGCGCAGGGCTTCGGCGAGGGACCTGGGCAGCTGGCCGAGCTGGTGGCGCGCGAGCGCCTCCGGGTCGAAGGCATAGAGATTCTCTTCGACCGGCGGCGGCAGCGGCAGCTTCTGGCGGATGCCCGAGAGGCCGGCGTGCAGCATGGCGGCGAAGGCGAGGTAGGGATTGCAGGAGGGGTCGGGGGCCCGAAACTCGATGCGGATGGCACCGCGATCACCGCTTCCCGCCCGTGGCACGCGAATCAACGCTGAACGATTCACCTGCGCCCACGTGATCGCGACCGGGGCTTCGAAGCCGGGCACGAAGCGCTTGTAGGAGTTGACGAGCGGCGCGACCAGGGCGCAGAGCCCGCGCGCGTGTGCCAGCTGGCCGGCGATGAAGTGCTTGGCGACCGGTGAGAGCTGGTACTGGTCGGCGCGATCGTAGAACGCGTTCGTATCCTTGCCCAAGTCGGTGAGCACCTGGTGGGTGTGCATCCCGGAGCCGGCCGCGCCGAATATCGGTTTGGGCATGAAGGTGGCCAGCAAACCTCGACGCTGCGCTACCGCCTTGACCGCGTGCTTGAGGGTGACGAGATGGTCGGCGCTTTTCATGGCGTTGCTGAGCGCGAGGTCGAGCTCGTACTGCCCGGCCGCCACCTCGTGGTGGCTCGCCTCGACCGTGATCCCCAGGTGGTCGAGGGCGCTGACGATCTCCTGGCGAACATCGCTGGCGACGTCGACCGGGTGGTCGAAGTAGCTGGCCCGGTCGTGGCGCCCGGGGCGCACGCCGCCGCTGGCCGAGTCGGTGTTCAGGAGGAAGAACTCCAGTTCCGTCGCGACGGCGTAGTCGAAGCCGAGGGCGGCGGCCTCCGCCAGCACTCGCGCCAGCACGCCGCGCGGGTCGCCGGCGAAGCGCTCACCGTCAGGCGTGAGCAAATCGCAGATCACCTGGGCGCCGAGCACGCCATCGGCCTCGCCGATGGTCAGGGTCTCGAGGTCGGGACGAAGGAACATGTCGCTCTCGAAGACCCGGGCGAAACCCTCGACCGAGGAGCCGTCAAACCACTCGCCGTTGCGAACGGCGTGGGATAGGCGCTGCGCAGGGATGGTGATGCTCTTGACCGTACCCAGCACATCGACGAAGCGCAGGTCGAGGAAGCGGATGCCGCGCTCGGACAACCGCTCCAGGGCGCGGTCGATAGTTGGCGAACTAGTGCGGCCCGCGACCGCGTCAGTCTTCGCCGTCGGGAACCTCCGTCGGTACGGCCGTCCGCGGTCGATCGTCGTCGCCCCACGAGGGGCCAGGACGCGGGTGGTCACCGGGTCGCCAGGGCTTGTCTCTCTCCGCCGGTTGGTCCATGACGTTGCTCCTCATCTTTTGCTCGAGAAAGGCGGTTGCCAGGGCGAGTGGCAACCGCCTCGCGGTCGGACGAACGGATTTAGCGACGCGAACTAAATGTCGTGGTAGAGGTAGAACTCCCAGGGATGGGGTCGGAGCGCCACCTGGTCGACCTCGCGCACGCGCTTGTAATCGATCCAGGTCTCGATCAGGTCGGTGGTAAACACGCCGCCGCGGGTCAGGTAGTCGTTGTCGATCTCCAGCGCGTCGAGCACTTCGACCAGCGAGCCGGGCGTGCTCTTCACCTGGCGCTTCAGCTCGGGCTCCAGCTCGTAGAGGTCTTCGTCGATCGGCTTGGGTGGCTCGACCCTGTTGATGACGCCGTCCAGGCCAGCCATCAGGCAGGCGGCAAACGAAAGGTACGGGTTGCAGGACGGGTCGGGCGTGCGGAACTCGAGCCGCTTCGCCTGAGGATTGTCGAAGTACATCGGGATGCGCACGCAGGCGCTGCGATTGCGCTTTGAATAGATCAGGTTGATGGGCGCCTCGTATCCCGGCACCAGCCGGCGATACGAGTTGGTGGTCGGTGCGGCAAACGCGAGCAGCGACGCCGCGTGCTTGAGCAAGCCGCCGATGTACCAGCGGCACATGTCGCTGATGCCCGCGTAGCCGGCTTTGTCGTAGAACAGCGGCGTGCCATCCTTCCAGAGGCTCTGGTGGGTGTGCATGCCCGACCCGTTGTCCATGAAGAGGGGCTTGGGCATGAACGTCGCCACGAACCCGTTCTGGGCGCAGACGTTCTTGACGACGTACTTGTACATCATCACCTTGTCGGCCATGTTGACCAGCGTGTCGTAGCGCATGTCGATCTCGGTTTGGCCCGCGGTCCCGACTTCGTGGTGGTGCACTTCGATGTCGATGCCCGCCTCGATCAGCTTGAGGACGATCTGCGAGCGAAGGTCCTGCAGCTTGTCGGTCGGCGGTACCGGGAAATAGCCTTCCTTGTAGCGCGGACGGTACGCCTGGTTCGGCTCGGAATTCTTGCCCGAGTTCCAGACGCCTTCGATCGAATCGATCTCGTACATGCCGGAGAACTGGTTCTGGTCGAACCGCATGCTATTGAAGATGTAGAACTCACACTCCGGCCCGAAGAAGCTGGTGTCGGCGATGCCGGTCGACAGCAGGAAGGCTTCCGCCTTCTTGCCGACGTAGCGGGGGTCGCGGGAGTAGGGCTCCCGCGTGATCGGGTCGATCACGTCGCAGTTGATGGTTAGCGTCGGCACCTTCAGAACCGGGTCAACCCTCGCTGTCGACGGATCCGGGATCAGCAGCATGTCGCTCTCGTGGATGTGCTGGAAGCCGCGAATGCTCGAGCCATCAAAGCCGATGCCCTCGCTGAAGAGGCCCTTGGACAGCTCCTGGACGGGAATCGAGAAGTGCTGCCAGGTCCCGATCAAGTCGATGAACTTGAGGTCGACGATCTTCAACCCCTGCTTGTGGGCGAGATCGATGACGGACTGGGCATCCGCCTTGGTTTCCTTTTTCGCGCGCACGCCCTGATCAATCGCCATAAAGGGTTTCCCTCCGTTTTGAACGCAGTGATCCGACTCTGTCGATGCTAGGGGCGCCCGCCTGCCCCGTCATCGGTCCGGGGGGACGAGTTGAAGACCCCCTTTTTGTGCGCCCCGCCCAATGCCGTCAGGCCGATGGGCTGACGGAAGGGGAAGGTGATGCCCCCAGGTTCGGATTGACGCGATCGACGGTGAGCGTGAAGCTGCTCGAGGGGGCGTCGATCGCTACCGAGAGAAGGTAAGCGCCCTTGGTGAACCAGACAATCGATGTCGTGGCGGAGGCCTTGTCCTCGACCCATGAGTCCTTGGTCAGCGCGGCCTCGTAAAAGGGCACGATGCTGTTGAGATCCTGGGCGCCGAAGTCCTCGGAGATACTCTCGGTATCGGCCAGTCCCGGACGTTCGTCCACCAGTTTGATGCCAGGAGGCCGGGGCAGGGATTCGATCAATGGGCGGGTGAGATGAACGTCGGCGCCACTGATCTCGGCCGCGATCTGCGCGTTCTGCACCAGGACGAGAACGGCGAAGACCGCGACCACCGCGGGTCCGATCGTACCGCCCACCCAAAGAAGCGCGCGGCGGCCGAGTCGATCTCGCCGCCGCCGCCAGGCGGCGCGAAGCCAGATGGCAATCGTCAGCACCGAGATGACCAGCAGGGCGGCGCCCAGGACATCGACCCATGCGCCGGGCATATACTCGGCAAGCTGGTCAACCGCGAG
>Ga0137395_10000378_pt1 | contig 18203 bp, 15 predicted proteins | sample czobulk216metaG_FD_108283 | JGI IMG/M metagenome (GOLD analysis project Ga0137395, IMG submission 108283) | Vadose zone soil microbial communities from Angelo Coast Range Reserve, California, USA - czobulk2.16 metaG | ecosystem: Environmental > Terrestrial > Soil > Vadose zone | place: USA...
AGCTGGATCTATTCGGCCCCCGTCTGGCGCCTGGCTCACCGCCAGGGCATCAGACTCATTCAGGATTGCGTCGAGTGGTACGAGCCCGTCTGCTTCGGAGGGAATGCGCTGCACCCGACGATGGCGATGCGCGGAACAGCGGTGCATTGCGGCAGTTCGGCCAACGCGCAGGCGGCAGAGGCGCTGACGGTCACAGTGCGGCCACTCGCGCTTTCAACGTGGACCCGATCCGCCTGGCCGGGTTCCCCGACCACACCTCGTGGGCTGGAACATTCGAAGTGACGACCGATGCCGCGCCGATCACGGCGCCGCGCCCGATGGTGACGCCCTTCAGGATCGTGGCATGTGCGCCGACGAATGCGTCGTCTTCGATTCTCACTGGAAGCGTGACTGGATCCCTGCCGGGGGCCATCCTCCCCAGCGGCAACGCGTGGAAGTCGCTGTCGAAGATGCGCACGCCTCCGCCGATGAGTACGCCGCTGCCGATCTCGATGCGCGTCAAACAGGCGATCGTCGCGTGGCTCAGTCCGGTCCGGTCGCCGATCGACACGCGGCCCGAGGGCCCAATCCAGATGATCGTCCGCTGCTGGCCGCCGACGGCATTCAGGCCGCAACTCGAGATCAACCGGACGTCGTCGCCGATCGTCAATGTTCCCTTTGGATGCAGGCGGATTCTGGGTAGTCCGTCCGCCCGCATCCGGCGCGGACGACGGCCCGTCACTGCCGCGAGCCAGGCGCCAACCGCTACCGAAACAACGCGTGCGAGCAATTCGTCAACGCAACGCGCGCCGTAGTACCAGAGCGTTCGGAATGTCCTGCTCACACTTTGTTATGCGACTTGCCGGCGCGCATCTTCGATGACAGAGCGATAGATGTCGATCGTCCGCGCAGCCACGCTGGCAGGCTCGTTCGCCGACCGCACTCTCGCCGCGCCGGCCATACCCACCTTTGTGGCGAACTCGGTATCGACGATGACACGCTCAACCTTGTCCGTGAGATCGCGAAGGTCGCCGCGCCGAAACGTCAGGCCTTCGACACCGTCGCGGAGCATGCTGGCCACGCCGCCTACCCGGGCGGCGATGCACGGCACGCCGACGCACATGGCCTCCAGCAACGTATTTGGCGCGTTCTCCATGTAAGAGGGGAGCACGTAGATGTCCGCTGTAGCGAGGCGCTCAGCGAGCGCTCTGGGCTGCAGATAGCCGGTGATTTCAACGGCGCCGCTCCCGGCGGCACGCGCGGCACGCAAAATTTCGCGACCCCATCCTTTTTGTGGGCACCAGCCAGCGAGAACGAGCCTGACCGCATGTCCCGATCTGCGGAGTGATGCGACAGCGCTAATCGCAAGCTCGGCGCCCTTGTAAGGCTGGGGTGAAAACGCCGTCATCACGACTTTCTCCCGGTGAGGAGAGGGATCGACCGACCTCCGGACGTCGAAGAAGTCCGGCCCGACGGCAGCGACGGCATGATAGAAGGAGGCGTCGGGAGCGGAGCGCCTGGCGAAACGGCGGTCCCATGAGGTGCCGCCGTGAATCGCCCGCGCATGCGTGAGCATGCGCGCTTCCCGAGCGCCGGCGAGAACGAACTGCAGGTAGTTCTTGAAGCCTCGCGGATTCCGAATCTTTGCAGCCGGCCCCGCCCCACCCCAGTAGCGGACAGCCCAGTCTCCGGGGCTGCCTTGGATGGAGATCAGCGAGGGGACGGAGGTTTTTTCCAACACCATCGCGAACGGGCCTTCTGTGCCGTGGACGTGGATCAGATCTGGCGCGACGCGCTCGACGATTTCGTGGGCGCCGATCGGGTACCGATCGATGAGGAGCGAGTAGAGTCCTCCGAGACCTGGCCGCACGGCGCCCCCCAGCGGTGCCCTGGATTGGTGCCAGAGTGGAAATGCCTCGACGGTGCAACGCGAGTCGAGTTGTTTGATGCCGTGATACCGACCTTCGTGCCCCCAGGCCACGTGCAACTCGATGTCTTCACGCTTCCTCAACGCTGCGAGCAGCCACGAGATCCACCACCCGGATCCGAGGTAGTCGCCTGGCGATGGCAGCGCGGCGCCGATCGGCGGAATCGGGACGTTCACGAACCAGAGAACCTTCACGTGCGTCGCCTGCCGTTGGATCCCGGCCTGCAGAAGAGGACGTCGCTGCCGTTGTACTCGATGGCGGTGAAGCCGCCGGCCATCAAAGGCCGAACCGCACGGTCGCGGTCCTGCCGCGAGAATTCTGGGACGGTTCCGTCGTGGAATTCGACCAGGATTTGTCCGATGAGCCTGAGCGTGTCTGGCCTTGCACGTGCGAGGACGTCGAACTCGGCGCCTTCGACGTCTATTTTCAGGACGTCGATTCGGCCGTCCATTCGCTGCACGAGGTCGTCCAGCGTGACGACGGGCACTTCGTATCTCTCGAAGTCTCCCGCCGCGATGTTTCTGTGCGACGCGAATATCGAGCCGCTGACGTCCCGTCGGCTTTCGAAGAACGGCATATTGCCCGATGCGGACCCTAAGGCCGCCTGGAGGTACTCAAACCGAGGTTCACGATCGCACCAGGCCTCGAGAACACTTGAATGTCTGCGCGTTGGATCGACCAGCAGACAACGCGCGTTAAAGACACGCGCCAGCTCCTTCGCGAAGTCCGGATCGTCGCCAACGCCGATATCAACTACCCGCAGTTCGCCCGCCCGTGGCGGCAGCACCGCGTAGTTCGGCGACCAGCGGTACAGTCCCATCCGCAATGACTGGAACCGTCCACGCGCGCGTCGTGCCTCGAATCTGAGCCGTCGTAGCCCCCGAATTCTCATGCCACCCGTGCTTCGGTGCGGAGACGAGCCGGTCGCATCTTGTCTGCATGCGAGGCGCGTCGAACGATGATGACGCCGAGCCACAGAATGCCAGACGAGGCGATCACGGAACCCGATGCCATTGACGTTCCGACGAGGAATAGCTGCATGCCCACGAGGCCTCGATTGATATCGATGCCCGCCGCCGTCTGCCGCAGCACGACCTTCAACGGACCTATCACGTACAGCCCGATGAGTAGCGCGAACAGCGAGAATCCGATGAGACCGAGATTCGCAAGCGTATTGATGACGATGTTGTGCCCGAGAGAAAAGCCCTCTTCGGAGGCAAAGCCCACACCGATGACGGGGGACTGCACGAAGATCTGCAATCCCTTTTGCCACTCAGAACCGCGTGACACGGTGGGGTCGAACGCCTCAGCCACGGTGTCGGCCCCGTGCATGAGGGCGGTTGGCAGGGGCTCGAGGTCTGCCAGGACCCTTAGCGCCGCGAGCGCCAGGCCCGCTACGATCAGGAACACGCCGACGTTCAAGAGGGCCTTTCGAACTCGCGACCACGATGTCGCCAGGACGGCCACGATCAACGACGTAATCGATTGCCGAGAACCGACAACGGCAACCTGCTGAATGCACATGATCATGAACAGACACGCTGCCGCAAGGTAAAACACTCGATGGCGCGCCTGTCGTGTTCGCAACACAAAAAGCACGGCCATGGCCGCTAGCCCGAGGTTCCAGGAGTACCAGTGGTAGTTGGTTATTCCGGTCAGGAGCACGAACGGTGACCTTTCGCCATCCGACCACTGCGTCAGCCAGAAGTCGGTCACCCAGGAGCTCCAAGCCAGGCCGGCGTCCATTGCCCGACTCCAGACCACAACCATCTGGAGAACGACGCCTGCGACAATACCCTTCGCAAAGTCCGCGACCGCGCGGTCGTTCCAGTCCAGCGCAGCCGCGAGGACGAACGGTATGAGATTGATGAAGACGACTAGGTACAGGAGGGCCTGGAGATCTACTGCGGATTCCTGCAGACCCAGGTACCCGCGCAGTAAGACCCAGGCCGCAAGCGCTATGTAGGTACCAAGGATCAGGCGACCCTTAGGGTGAAATGTGAGCGCGTTGGCATGCTTCAGATGAAGAATGAACGCCACCGCCAGCGCGCCGAAAGCCACAGGGACCAGAGTTATCGGTCCCATCCGGATGATCATCGCGTTATAGGCGCACGTGAGGAAGAAGGCCAACGCTCCGTGAACCCGGGCATGCACCACGACGAAGATCAGCAGCGCCACAATGAATGCCAGCATCCACGCCGGCGTTGGGAAGTTCAGATAGGTCATCGCGCTGGATTGGTATTAGATATGAGCAAGAGTTTCGTCGGCGAACGCGACGATGCGATCTCCGATACGATGGTCGCGATGGCACCGCCGTTGCCCGGCTTCAGCGATCAATTGCCGCTCGCGATCGTGCGCGAGCAGATAGTCGAGCTTCTCCACGCATTCTTCGTCTGAACGGTAAGTCACGACTTCTGAATCGGGATCGAACGTCTCCCGGAGGTCGTCCTTCCAGTCGGTCAGCAGGCAACTGCCCACTCCCGTCGCCTCGAAAAGCCGGATGTTCGCCGCAGTCGTCACGGCATCGCCGTGCATGTTCAGCACGACCTTGGCGTCGGCCAGAACCTTGAACATCTCGAGGCCGTACCTGGTGCCCCGGTTGCCCGCGCGCAGGCGTGTGAGCGATTGGTAGTGAACGAGAATCTGCCACGCCCGGTCCCAGCTGCCATGCCTGAGCGCCGAAAGCGCCTGTCGTTCCACCGCTCGCCCGTTGAAGCCGCGAATGTAGACATCGAAATCCGGATGCGCGTGAAGGAGATCCAGCAGCTTCACGCGACCGTAATGAGATTTCTCGAGGAGACCGAGGCTGCCGCAGAACACACCGCCGCGCGGCCGGGCCGACGGATGGAGCCGCTCGCAGACACGGGGATCGAAGCCCCACGGCAACCAGTAGCCCTTGAGACCGCGTCGCGTGTAAAAGTCTGCAGACTCCCGGACGCACGTGAGCACCGCATCACAGCCGGCGAGCGCATCGGGATCATGATTCAGAGCGCCGTCGTACCCGACGACGAACCGGATCGAAGGACAGGCGGCCCGTAAGCGAAGCCGCTGCTCAGGCGCGATCCACGAATGACAGAACCAGACGTCCGGTTTGAAGTCCTGCAACTGCGCCTGGAGGATGTCGAACGCCCACTGCTCCTCGGAATGGCGGACGGAGTGCTCGCGGGCCCACATGCGCTGTGCCGGCGCGGCGTTGACGACCGCTTCCATGACTTCGTAACGACCGGTGTTTCCCAGGTAGTGCGTCCAGGCATCGCCAAAGCTGAACCCGTCCATCAACAGGCCGCCGATCTGTTGACAGAAGGATTCGGCCGGCAAACCTGGCCGTTGGCGATAAAAGGCGTCGATGTAATCGCCATAGACGAGCGAGCTCTTGAAGACACGCACCTGTCTTAAACGGCGGCGAAAGCCTGCTGCGGCCGGCCGACAGTTGCTCTTGACGTGCAGTCGACGAACAATGCCCGCTTCGCGGGGAACTGCGACTGGCCGTTGTGCCACAGGAACGTGAAATCCCCGTCGAACCGGCGGCACGTGTCAGCAAGCGTCGTGACCTTCTCGGCCGCCTGCTGCGGATTCAGTTTCATGTAGTGGTCGCCAAGTAAGCTGCCCTCCATGACGACGAGCGGCCTCTCACGGAGCTTCAGCGGCTGACGCGTGCGGACGTTGAAGACCGGGAACTCGTAGCAGGTGCCACAGCGGAATCCGGCGTGATCGGCATAGGTCAGGCTGGAATCGTAGGCAAGGCCCGCCTCTTCATACCCCTGCCACGTCGTTGGCGCCTCCCAACGCAGGTAGTGCTGACGGCCGCCCCATTCGCCCTGTCGCACGCCCTCTTGTGCGGCCACCTCATTGAGATGCGCGAACTCCCGGCGAATCTGCTGCGGATCGCGAAAGCTGTCGTAGCTTCCATGGAATCCGACCTCGTGGTCACGCTCGCGAATCCGCCGCATCAGTCGACGCATACCCGGCCGATGAAGGCCGTAGATGCCGTCCTTGCCCGAATTCCCTGGTTTTCTCGCGATGAAATTGAAGACGAAGCGGCATCCCGCTTTTTCAGCCACGTCCATCAGGAAATCGAAATCGTCCAGGGCATCCGCGCCCGGAACACCACGCCAGCCTGCCCAGAATCGCGACGCCCGGTGCATCGCGCTGTGCCAGGGGCCGTGGCGCATCGCGTCGCGCACGGAACGGCCCACCAGGATCCGAAGCGCGATCGCCGGGTCCGAGCCCATGATGTCGACATTGTCGACGTCGCAACTGAGCAGACATCGGTAGGCTCTCGACTTTCGAGCGAGCCTTGGCCAGGTTCGGACCAGCGCAGCCCAGAGCAGTTCAAGGTGTTCGTTGAGTACCGGTCGTTCAAGCAGGCCCGCGGGATGAAGAACAGAGGACCGTGCCGCGAATCGTTCGAAGTCGTCGCGCTCGGGGTTGATGATTTCTTCGTAGCGCGTCAGCAGGAAAAACGCCGCCCCAAAGACGTCCACGCCCAGCCTGGTCACGCCGCCCTCGGTCGTCAGGTAAGTGCTGCGCGCGACTTCGTTGCCGTACAACACCGCTTGAACCGGCAGGCCCGTCACCGAGTCGGGACGCCACGATCTGATCGATTGCGGGAGGGAGGCTGGGCGGAGCCATTCAGCTTCGGGAGTCGCGAAGAGGGAGTCGTCGACTTCGACGCGCGCACCCGATACGTCACCGGCACGCGTGATGTGTGTGCTCCTGACGTCGCCGGATTCCGCGATGTATTCCAGGCCGAGCCATTCACCTAGTACGACCCGCAGCACGTACTCCCGTTCCGGAAGGTAGGCTGCCGGGCAGGTAACTTTCAGCATGCTCGTGGACGGCGATCCACTTACCCGTCGATCATCCGCGCGGCTTTTCGCAGGGCGCGGCCGATGAAATGCCGCGCAGGAGATTTCGGAGGACGGGCTGCCATGCCGGAAATCCGAAAGTAGGGAGTCTGGCGGGCTCCGAATCCTCGATAGTGACGCTCGACCGGTCGAAGCATCGACCCTTCGAAATCGAACCGGCGCGAAACCGTGGCCGCGAAGCGAATCGACTCCCAGGTCAGCAGGGACCCGGCGGCATCGCCGCGAAGATCCTCGTCGCCGCCGCTCAGGAGCAGGACGGCGCACTGCGCGTCGTAGACGATGTAGATGGCTGCTCGCACGCGGCCGTCGGGACCGAGAGCCATGAAGATCTTCCGGCCAGCGTGCCTCGTGCAGGCGTCGTCGATTCGTTGTACGAACTCCAGGCGGTAGGGCGTCGCCAGCCCCTGTCGCTCGAACGTCTTGCTGTTCACCCGGTAAAAGTGCTCTAAGTCGTCGGTTTCCACGACACGCAGGCCGTTCTTCTGCGCCTTGCGGATCTGTGTGCGGGTGGTCGGCCGCATCTGGTCCCAGAGGGCGCCTGTGTCGCTCAGATTGTCCAGCACGTACGTGTAGCGAGAAGTCTGCTGATAGCCGCGCCAATAGAAGGGCAGCCAGTTCGTGAAGTTCTCATGAAAATTCTGCGCGAGTGCGGCGCCTGCCGGCAGTTGCTCGATGAGTTCGTCGATGAGCTTGTGCTGGTTCGCCAGGTCTTCGGAGTACTTGGCCGTGCTCTTCGCGAAGAGGATCCCCAGCTTCTGCGTGAGCGGCGGGGTAATGATCTGCGGGACCTTGCTGTTCTTCGCCAGAACGATCGGCCATCCGGCGCGGATCTCCTGTCCCTTGCGAACGGTCAGCAACTGATAACGCCCGGGAGCCACCGCGTCGAGCCACCACTCGCGGCAATAGAAAATGCCTTGCGGCGACTGATCCACGAGACCGTCCCACGTGGACGGGCTTTGCACTTCTGGCGGCACCGCCAGACGCAGATCCGGATAACTCACGTGATCGATGGGTGACAACTAGGTGGAGGAGGGTCGCGCGACAAGACGCGCATGGAAACGATATTCGGAAAACCAGGATCCCGTGATCTCGCAATCAAATCCTTCGGCCGCGGCGAGCGAGCGAATCTCCTCGCGTCCGTACCAGCGTCCGATGCCATCGGCAATGGCGTTCCCTTGAAGCTCCTCCAGCTTGAGCTTCATGCGCTGCCGGAGCGACAGCAACGTCCGTCGTACGCTCCGCTTCGGCGCCGGGTCGCGCAGTTCGCCGATCGCAAACAGCGTCTTGAGGTTGGCCCAGGGAATCCCGCAGATCCCGATCGTTCCGCCGGGATTCAGGATCCGGCGGCACTCCCGGAGATGGACCCGCAGTTCGGCGGGGCTGAGGTACTGCGCCACGCCATTGCTGAGGATCACATCAGCGTGCAGCACAGAGGCCGGGAACTCGCACGCATCGCCGATGTCGAGACGGGCGTTCGTTGTGCCCAGGGCCTTCAGGCGTTCCGCGGCGCCTTCCAGCATGCTCGGCGCGAAGTCGATTCCGATGACGTCGTCGAAATGCGGAGCGAGATAAGTGAGCAGTTGCGCGTTGCCGCAGCCGACATCGAGGAGCGTGCCGCCCTTGGGAAAGAGGCAGAGCAGCTCGTACGCGTTTTGTTCGAACCAGGCTTCGGACTTGAAGCGGTGTAGCGCGTCGTGCTGCGACGACCACCAGACCTTGCATTGCTGTCGCAATTCGACGTCGCGCTCGAGGAGCATAGTCAGTTGGCTCCGGATCCCGATTGAACAGGCTGTGGCTTAGGGCGAACGAGCCCGACGACGGAATTGAAGTACGTGACCGGGTTGAGCGAACCAATCCAGCCCGCGCGCGCAAAGATGGCGAGAGTCACGGATGTGTAGAGCGCGGCGCTCACGCCAAGGCGAAGGGCCGGCGCCCACGGCTCCGCGTAGTGGTTCAGGACGAGCAGCAGGACAGCGCCAGCGCTGCTTGCCGCGACCACGCTGAGCAGCCGGGACCAGGGGAAGAGCTCCCGCACCCGGCACTGCAGCACATCACGCATCACGAGAACGTTGTAAGGGATGTACGTCAGATAGGTATCCACCACCATGACGATCGCGGCGCCAATCGCCCCGAAATAGCCGATCGCGAACCATCCGACGAAAGCGTTGACGACGAGCGCCAGAATCGTCTGATAGAAGATGTGCCGGCTCTTGCCTGTCGCCTGAAGAATCGCGCCGTACGACAGGGTCCGCATCGGCAGCATCAGCAGGTACACGCGGAATACTGAAGCGCTGCTGGCGTATCCGCGGCCGAACATCAGGCCCATCGCATCTGGAGCCACGCAGAGGAAGAAGACCATCGCGGGCATCAGCAGGAGCGACGTGCGGATCATGACCTGATGAATCAGCTTGACGATCTCCCTGTAACGACCCTCGCGGTACAACCTCGCGTAGTCGACGATGACGACGGACGAGATGGAACCGGTGATGATTCCGAAGAGCGGCAGCTCCAGCGCGCCGATCGAGTAGGACGCAAACACTTCGGGGCTGCTTCGCATCGACACAAGCACTTGATCCAGCCGTGATCCGAGCGATCCCAGCAGTCCGCTCATGCCGAGCGGCGTGCTGAATCCAAGCTGTCGACGAAGCCCTTGCAGCGTCGGGCGCCAGTCGCCGTCCGTGCACGCGCGGAACATCAGGATCAGTCCGATGACCATCGCGATGGTGGACCCGAGCAGCGTCCCGACGATCGCCGAAAATGGCGTTGGCCAAATCAGGCATGGCACGACGATCGCCCCGAACATCAGCAGCCGGCTTCCGAGATTGAAACCGGCAACCTGCTCCGCCCGGTTGCGCGCCATCAGGCAGGCCGGCAGCGCGAGCGTCGGCAATGTCAGGATGGGGTACGGCACCAGGACGAGCAGCAGCGTGGCGAGCGAAGGGTTGTTGAAGCGCCTGGCGAGCAGAAGGTTCCCGCCGGCAAGCAGGAACAGACTGAGAATGCCGCCGGCCGCGGTCAACCAGATCAGGTTTTCTACCAGGACACCGCGCGATCGTTCGGTTTCTCCCGGCAGAAAGTAGTACAGGGCCCGATCGAACCCCAGCGTCACGAACGGCACTGCAAACGAATAGCAGAGCAGCGTCTGCCGGTATGTCGCGTAGTCGACCTTGGAGAACACCCGCGCGAGCACAGCTGCGCTCGCAAGGCCGACCAGGGCCGTCAGCGCCTGGCCGGACGAAAGGACGAGAACCTTCGCGGATCGAGACAAGTGGCTGGGGAGTGCGACGAACTAGGTGATGGAGAGTCCGTTCGCTTTTTGCTTCTGTCCCTTGCTTCCTTCGGAATTGCCGTAGTAATCGCTGTACTCGCGGCGGTAGTACTCGGCGTAGTAGTACGCGTTGTGCTGCAGATCGACGCGGTTGAGCACGGCGCCGAGGAACTTCGCCCTGCCCCGGCCCAACTGTTCAACGGCTCGCTGGGCCGCGTACCGGCTCGTCATCTCCGCGCCAACCACGAACACGACGCCCGTCGTGAGGTGGGCGACGATGGCGGAGTCGGTGACGGCCATAATCGGCGGCGTGTCGATAATCGCCCAGTCGAAATGCACGCCGAGCGATGCCACCAGATCACCGAACCGCTTGGAGCTCAGAAGCTCTGAGGGGTTGGGCGGGTAGGCGCCGGCCGGCACCATCCAGAGACCAGGCACCGTCGTCGCGTGCACCGTTTCGGAGAACTTGGCGGTGCCGACGAGCACGTTGGAGAGCCCCGGCTGCCGCGGTTTGTCGAACACCATGTGCACGCGTGGCTTCCGCATGTCGGCGTCGACGAGCAGCACCCGCATGCCCGCCTGCGCCAGGCCGACCGCGAGGTTGGTGGCGACCAGGGTCTTGCCTTCGCCGGGTCCCGTGCTGGTGACGACGAGGCTGCGCAGGCCTTCCTCCGCCGTCGAGAAGAGCACGTTGGTCCTCAGCGTGCGGAAGCACTCGGAGAAATTCGGCGGCACCCCTGTATTGATGAGAGGCGCCGAGGCGTCATAGTCGAAGAGCGCCGGAATCATGCCGAGAAAGGGCAGGCGCAGATGACGCGTGAGCTCCTCGGGGCTCTTGATCCGGTTGTCGAGATACTCGAAGAAGAACGCCAGACCGATCGCGAAGATCGTTCCGGTGAGCATGCCGATCAGCAGGTTGTTCCGCGTATTCGGCGAGGCGGGACGCCGGGGCGTCTCCGCCAGGTCGACGACGCGGATGTTGCTGGTGCGCAGCTCGCCCGAAATGCCGGTTTCCTTGGTGCGCTGCATCAGGCTCTCGAAGATCTGGCGATTGCTCGTGGCGTCGCGTGTCAGGTTGCCGTACTCGATGCCCTTGCGATCGAGCTCCAGCGCCTCGCGCTTCTGCTGCTCGAGCGTTTGCGTCAGGCTGCGCTCCTGCACGATCGAGCGCTGATAGTCGTTGTGAACCGCCTGGACGATCTTGGCGATCTCACCCTGGATCTTTGCTTCTGCCGTCTGGATGGCGAGCGCGATCTTCTTCATGTCCGGATGGTTCGGGCCGAACTTGTCGCCGAGCTGCGCCTGCTGACGCTGCAAGTCGGCGAGCTCGGTCTTCTGTTGCTGCACGAACGAATTGGACAGGATCGTTGGAAACGTGTCGAGGGACGCACGGTCGTTCTGGAGCCCGCGAATCTGGTTGTAGGTCGTCTCTTTCTCGATCCGCTCGGTCTTCGCGCGCGTAACCGCCGCGTTGAGATCGACCAGCCGCTGAACGACGATGTTCTGCCGTTCTTCGAGGGATCCGGCGTTGTTAGTGGATTCACGATACCGCTGCAGAGCCTGTTCGCTGGTTTCCACCTGCTTCTTCTGCTCGCCGAGCCTCGCCCCCAGCCAGTCGGACGCTTCCTTCGAGGAGAGGAACTTGAACTCCATGTACTGCTCGATGTACGACGTCGCCAGACCATTTGCGACTTTCGCGGCCAGCTCCGCATCCGGCGACTCGTACGTGACGTCCACCAGGCGGCTGTTGCGAACCGGCAGGATGGTGAGGTCCTTGAGGAACAAGTCGATCGTTCTCGATTGCGTCTTGGTCTCCTCGGGATCCGCCGGCTCCGCCACTTTATCGGCGCCGCTGTCGCGCGAGAACCACCCGGCGATCGTCGAGCGCCCGCCCTTGGACTGTCTGGAGTCGGCGCCCGGATCGAATTGCGGATGGTGCCAGAGCTTCAGCGCGTTGAGCGTGCGTCGAGCCAGTGCGCGGCTCTGCAGGATCTTGTATTGCGTCTGATAGTAGTCGTCGGTGATCTGGTTCTGCTCGACGGCTTCCTTGAACGTGACGACGTTGCTCGCTTCCTTCTCGATCAGAATCTGGACGCGCGCGTTGTAGATCGGCGTTGCCGTGAAGGTCAGGGCGCACGTGGCCGCCATCACCAGCAGAAAGGCGGTCAGCGCGGGCCATCTCCGTTTGTAGAGAACGCGGAGATAGTCGCTCAGATGAACCTCTGGATCGCCCTGCGCCTCCGTGCTCACCGTGTAGGCGGCGGGCGAGGCGGCCGGCGAAGGGAACGGCACCGGAGCCTTGGGCTCGATGTTGAGCCGGGGCGTCTGGCCGCCAGGTTCGTCGATTAGCGGGTCGCGCATGAACGGGCCTTTCGGGTGCGACGTTTCACAGCATTAGGGGACGAATGCGGAGCTTCGCCCTGTCAGTTACAGAACAAACCAGCCGGATGCGATATGTGGCGTACAGGGCTGAGCGCCGCACAAGGACGTGGGCCCAGAGCATCTGTCACGAGAACTGAGGGGGATTGGGCATCGGGTCAGAGTCCCACTTACCCGCCCGCCTAAGTCTGCACACCAAGTGCTATCGGTCCGAGACGCGCGTTCTTGTAGAGGTTTCTGCCCATTTGAGTATTGGTGGCGCATTGCTGAGGAAAGTCCGGTTGCAGGAAGACTGTTGGAATCAGGATGAGCCACGCGTCTAAGCTCTTCTGTATGAGCAATTTACACTGAATATTCGCGTGCATGTGTTTTATTGTGATACATTGTGGACTGTTCTTTGAGTGATGTTATAATGACATTTAGGTTATTTGAAGTACTTAATAGCGGTTGACGTACGGGTCCTGTCTGACTTATAACCTCTTCCTGGATCCAAGTCGCCCATTTCGCGAACTTTCTAACTAGCTCAAAGGCAGGGGTAGCCGAGCCCATGAACAACAAGCTCGTTGGAGCAAGCAGCGCACTCTGTGAAATCGAACAGGAGATCGAGTGCGCCGCTCGATCCGACGCCAAGATTCTCATCACCGGCGAAAGCGGCGTGGGTAAGGACATCGTCGCCAGGCTCATACACCAGCGCAGCCGGCGGCAAGGGCCGTTCGTCACGATCAATTGCGCCGGTGTGCCCGACTCGCTACTCGAGTCGGAGTTGTTCGGCCACGTGCGCGGCAGCTTCACTGGCGCCTACCGCGACAAGCGCGGCTGGCTGGATCAGGCGCAGGACGGCACGATCTTCCTGGATGAAGTCGGCGAGATGAGCCTGCGCATGCAGGCGCTGCTGCTCCGGTTTCTCGAGAACGGCGAAATCCAGCGCGTCGGCTCCGATCGGGTCCAGACCGCGAGCAACGTCCGCGTGATTACTGCGACCAATCGCAATCTCGTCGAGCGCGTCGCCGAGAAGGATTTTCGCGAAGATCTCTATTACCGGATGAACGTGATCCACATCGTGATTCCGCCGCTCCGCGATCGCGCGGACGACGTCGCGCCGCTGATCGCCTACTTCCTCGACACGTTCAGCGCCGCGCATCACATCGCGCGGCCCGTGCTCTCCGAGCAGGCCCTGGCGAAATTGTCGGCTTATCCGTGGCCCGGCAACGTCCGCGAATTGCGCAACATCATCGAGCGGCTTGTGGTTCGGAATCGAGGCGGCACGATCACGCCTGCGGATTTGCCTCGAGAGGTCTCGAGCACTACGCCGGCGCGAGCGCAGGCCGCCGGGCCGGAACCGGTGCGCCGATCGAACGCCGACGCCCTGTACGGTCGGATGGTCGATGGCGGCGAGTCTTTCTGGACCGTGGTCTACAGCCCGTTCATGTCCCGCGATCTCACTCGAGAGGATCTGCGTGCGCTTGTGGCGCGCGGACTCGAACAGACCCGCGGCAGCTACAAAGGACTTGTCGAGCTCTTCAACTTATCGGCGCACGACTACAAGCGGTTCCTCAACTTCCTGAGGAAGTACGAGTGCCGGCTGCCATTTCAGGGGTTCCGCACAGTGCCGTCGTCGGCCAACAGGACGGCCGAGGCGGTGGAGGCCACACCGCTGGTGGCGAAGGGCTACTAGGCTAGCTTACAGAATCGACAAACTCGCGCCAGCGCTGAAGCTGGTGCGCTTCACTTCGGGAAACATCGGCCCCGCACAACCAACCGCCGGTCTGACTGTCGTGTGCCGCCCAGATGCGCGCGGCGCGCAATGAGAAATCCTGCTCGGGAAACACGATGTCGAACGCCTCTGGAAGTTTCTCTTCCGGCTGTCGCGTCGGCGGCGACTGCAGCTTCAGCCGCACGCCGCCGTAACTGACGTCCACCACTTCGGCATTCGCCGCCGCCACCTGGACAACTGTCGGCGCCGGCGCCAGCTTGCGGTGCGAGCGGCGCACGACTTCGTGCCCGCGCCGCGTGGTCGTGAGCAGCTCGACTGCGAGCCGGGTCAACTCTTCCCGCGTGGATGTCTTGACGACGTACGACGCGCTGAGCCGCTTCGCGTCCGCCTCGAGCACCGTGTCGTAGACGCTGTGAGTCGCGATGAACGGCGTGGCCGGCCGCCACACCGCGCACAGCGCCGCGAGGTGGAGGCCGTTGAAGGCCTCGAGCTTGATGTCGGCGATGACGATTTCCGGCGTAATCGACACCAGCAGCGCTTTCGCCTGCGCGAACGAGCCCGCGCTCATCACGACAAAGCCAACATGCTCGAGCGCCTGCTCGGTCTTGCGAAGCTCAGCGAGGTCGGCGTCAACGACGATGGCAACAGGTGACGCGATCATGCTTGACGGCACACTTGGCTAGCGACGACGTGACACAGGTCCCGACGCCCCACAGTTCGATGCCCTTTTTGTAAGGTGCCACTTTACACCGCTTTTGCTTTCAGCAGTCAACTGAAACACTCGGAAGTATCCTTAAGTCTGCCGTCGATGTTCCAAGACGTTCTTCCAGGCCTTTCGAGACCACGCTTCCGGTGATGAGATGTTGCGACGAACGCGCTGCGGAAATACGATGACAGGTAGACAAAAGGACGCCTGAACCGGTACCCAGGGCGGGCGACCTGCTCTGAACTTCAGCATACCGCGAGGGTGCGACGGCAGAATTCGTGCTATGACCGAGCTGGACACTGGAATGGCGCAGGCACTGCAACGACGTCATTCGTGCGCCCGGCGCCCCGCGGCGGCAGCCTGAAGTGCGGGTGCGATGTTCAGTCCTGCCATTCCTCCTTTCCAGGTTCTGACAAGCCTCGCCGACGCCGTCGCACGCGGCGCCGACTTGCCGGCCGCGTTCGATGCGCTCATCACGGGCTTTGCGCGCGCGCTCGACACGCGCGCGAGCCTGTTTCAAAAGGTGTCGCGCGGCTGGACGCTCGTCACGCAGGTGCGAGGCGGCCTGCAATTATCCGTCTCCGATCTGCACATGGCGCTCGGCAGCATCTCGCCTGAAGATTGCACGGCCGTCGTGGATCTCCGGAGCATCGGCGAGGGCCTCTGGACCTCTGTCCCGCTCAACGACTCGGGTGGGCCGTCGATTGTCGTCCTGATCGCCGGCGATTGGACCGCCCACAGGAACGCGCTGGACTCATTCGCCGTCGTGCTCTCCTTCGCGCTCCGGTCGGTCCGCGAACGCGAGATTCGCCGGCGCGTGGAACGCCTCTCGTTCGACGCCTACGCGATGGGCCGTCGCCTCAGCCGTCTGGGCGATCTCGATATTGTCGGCGAGCGCATCGTCAGCCAGGTGTCGCGGTCGCTGAAGGCGGAACGCGTCGCGCTGGCGTTGTATCGCCCTGAGGAAGATCGGCTGATCGTCGCGGCGACGCATGGTTATTCGGCGACAGTCGTCAAAGACGTGCGGATTGAGCCGGGTGCGTGGGTCATGGGCCACGTGTTCGCCTCCGGACGCCCTGTGCTGGTGCCGGACACACGTCAGCTGACGGGCATGGCGGTCGGCAGCCGCGAATACCGCACGTTTTCGTTTGCGGCGGTGCCGATGTTTGCCGGAACCGAAACGGTCGGCGTGCTCACCGCCACCGACAAGCGCGACGGATCGGCGTTCGACGCTCACGACGCCGCGGCGCTGAGGACGTTCAGCGTGTCGGCGTCGCTCGCGGTCGTCGCGGCCCGCAGCGACACCGAAGTGCATCGCCTGTCGTTTGCCGCCACGCTCGATTCATTGACGGGGCTGTTCAACCGGCCGTACCTCGATGCGCGTCTGCATCAGGAAGTCGAGCGCGCCCGTCGAGGATCGAGCTCGTTGACCGTGCTGCTTGCGGACATCGACGACTTCAAGGCTATCAACGACACGTACGGCCATCAGACCGGCGATGCCGTTCTCCGCATGGTGGGGACGGTTCTTCGATCGACGGTGCGTGTGTTCGACGTGTGCGCCAGATACGGCGGCGACGAGTTCGCGATTCTGATGCCTACCAGCGATCGGTCGACGGCCGCGGCGTGCGCCGAACGGATCCGGCAGCATGTCTCCGAGTCGCATGACGCCGGTGACGACCACCAGCACCTGCCGCCGCTGACGCTGAGCATCGGCGTCGCGGTGATCGAGTCCGGCGACGCGCCCGCCGACATCATCCGCCGCGCGGATCAATGCCTGTATCGGGCGAAAGGCGAAGGCAAGAATCGAGTGTGTGTCAACCTGGATGTCCCTAGTTTGCGGCCGGCCCCGATGGCCGGCCGCGACGCAAACAAGCAGGTATGACGTGAACGTGATCGACTGGGACAAGCGCGGCCCATCCACGGCGGGCCGGGCGGGCGAGCTCGCGTACGTAATCGTCGCCGACACGGAGGAGCCCAGGATTGCCGTCTGCCTGGCGGCACTCAAACCCTACAACCTCGGCGTTCTCGTCGCGCGCAACGGCGACGAGGCCCTGGGCCTGCTTCGCCGCTTCGGCGCCCCGATCCTCCTCCTCGTCGATCTCTCGCTGCCGGCGCCCGATGGATTTGCGGTGATCGAGGCCGTTCGCCAGGGCGGCCGGACCGAGATCATCGCCTGGTCTTCACTCCGCGGCTTGAGAGAGTTCGCGGTCCATCGCCTGCACGGGGATCACGTGCGGGTGCTCAGCGGCGCCGTCGCGCCAGGCGTCGTGCACCGGGCGATCGAGCGCGCCTTGCGCAGCCGGGAGGCCGCAGAGGCGACGGCACGGTCAGTGGATCACGTCGACGAGATGATGGGCGCGCTCGCCGCGAAGGCAGGGACGCTCTGCCAGACGGCCGGCGCCACGGTGTACATGAAGGCCGCCGGCGAGACCGAGTTCAGAACCGTCACCAAGTGGGACTGCGAGGAGGCCGTGCCGCATGCACCGGCCGATCTGCCGCGTGTCTTTGACTGGATCGTGAAGACCGGAGAGGCGCTCGTGCTGCCGGACCTGTCGCGGCAGCGGGCATCGGGCGTGCCCGCCTTGCGGCTTCGAGACACGCTGCGCGGCCTGGTGGCGGTGCCGGTCGTCAATCCGGATCAGCAGACGATCGGGATGCTGTGCGTGTTCGATGTCAGGCCGTTCAGATTCGACGGCACCGATATCGATGCGCTCAAAGCACTTGGCCGCGGCGTGTCGATCGAGTCCGGCTCTCACACAGCCGCGGAGGTCGTCCCGCCGCGTTCACGCGAGGTGGGGCCGCCGATTGCGCCTCCCGAACCGCCGGACGTATTGTCGCCCGCTCCTTTCGCGAGCCCGTCCGCGCCGATTGTTCTGCTCGATCGACGTGACGGGAACCTTGCGATTGCCCGCGAACTGGCGCGCGTGCGCCGCGAGCAGCGAAACCTCAGCGTGATCCTGTTCGACGTCAATTCGATTACCACCGTGACGGAAACCTCGCGCGAATCTGCACGCGACCTCGTCGAGACGGTCGCCGAAACGCTCACAGGTGCCGTGCGCGGCTCGGACCTCGCCATCAAATGGAGCCGCGAGGAACTGCTGGTCGTGCTGGCCGGCCTCGACGCCGAGACGGCCCGTCGTGTCGCCGAGCGCGTCCGCGCCGCGATGCAGGCCGGTGCGAGACACCCGGTGGCGGTGTCGGGCGGCGTCGCCGAGCTGATGGCCGAGGATACGTTCGAGTCGGTGATGGCCAGGGCCAATCAGCAGGCGCGGCTCGCCAAAGCGCGCGGTCACAATCGCGTCTCCTGATCGCTTTCAGTTGCGTTGATGACCGTAATCGATTCGACCACGTGGTCTGGCTC
>Ga0137395_10000379_pt1 | contig 18198 bp, 16 predicted proteins | sample czobulk216metaG_FD_108283 | JGI IMG/M metagenome (GOLD analysis project Ga0137395, IMG submission 108283) | Vadose zone soil microbial communities from Angelo Coast Range Reserve, California, USA - czobulk2.16 metaG | ecosystem: Environmental > Terrestrial > Soil > Vadose zone | place: USA...
AAGTGATAGTGGCTGCCGACCTGAATCGGCCGATCGCCGCTATTCGTCACGGCGAGGTTCGCCGTGTCGCGGCCTTCGTTGGCGACAACATCGCCGGTCGCACAGAGAACTTCGCCCGGCTTGATCGCGTCCGCGGAATCGATCGCGTGCCGCTTCGGCGTCGGCAGGAAACTCCCGTACAGCGCCAGTTCCAGGTTGCCGTGCTCCGCGACGATCGGGTTGTGAATCGTGACGAGCTTCGTCCCGTCAGGGAACGTGCCTTCAATCTGGACCTCGTGGACGAGTTCGGGCACGCCCTGCATGACCTCTGCACGGCCCAGGAACTGGCGGCCCAGATCCATCAGCTCGGCGACGCGCCGCCCATCGCGGATGAATTCCAGGATCTGGGTCGCGATGAGCGCGATCGCTTCGGGGTGGTTCAACCGCAGTCCGCGCGCGAGCCGCTTCTGCGCGAGAAACCCGGCCTGATGAAGCGTCAGCTTGTCGAGTTCGTGAGGTGTCAGGTGCATATCAGAACTTGCAGCTCCAGGGATCGTCGCCGAGCAGCGACGGCACGAAATTCAGAAACCGCCGCAACACGGCGCCGACTTGTTCGACCGACATCCCGGCCACTCGCAGCAGCACTCCAGCGTCGCCGCCGGCGAGCGGCGCTGCCGACATCAGCAGGTCCGCCTGTTGCGAGAGTGGCGCCAAGCCGATCTCTCCGGCAAGACGCACGGCGGCGGCCCCCACCGCTGGTCCCGTCATGACGACCGTCGCCAAGCAGTTGAACCGACCCATCCGGCCGGCCACGCTACCGTCCTCCGGTGCGAGCGAGATAGCGTCATGCAGCACCAGCCGATCGCCGCGGCGGACGAACGTCCGGTTCGTGTAGCCGTCGAATTGCCAGCGCTCCCCGAACGCCATGCGTCCAGCCGTCAGCCAGTCGACGAGGACGAGCGAGGCCGTGCTGCCCAGCTCGAGGTGCTGTTCCTGCGTGTATCGCGATCGCGCAAACGCCGTCACCGGATCCGGCAGCAGAACGAGAAGGCTATCGTCAGCGGCCCGCGCGTGCAATCGCTGATGTGCTGCAAGTCCCGATCGGTACACTTTTGTCGACGCCTGCGTCGCCAGGAGCGCGGTGGCGCCTGGACCGACGCCGACGTCGATGTCGAGTGAATCGCCGCCGACCAGGCCGCCGCCGTACGTCGCCAGGTACGCCCACGCCGACGTGCCCGAGTTCCTGGGGTTGAGCAGTCTGAGAGGGCTGGTCGCCACCGAACGCGTCAGCACAGTCGCACCGCGAACGTTCTCGAATTGAAGTTCGCCGGTTCCCGGGGCGGGGCAGGCCGAAGCGCCGAGCAAGCGCTTACTTTCTTTCCAGCGTGATCGACTGGATCGTGATCGGCTTGAGCGGCCGGTCGGCCGGCTTGCTCGTCGCCGTCGAGCCGATCTTTTTCACGACATCCATGCCGCTCGTCACTTCGCCGAAGACGCTGTGCTTGTTGTCGAGCCACGACGTCTCAGCCAGCGTGATGAAGAACTGGCTGCCGTTCGTGTTCGGCCCCGCGTTCGCCATCGACAGGATGCCGGCCTTCGTGTGGCGCAGTTTCGGATGAAACTCGTCCTCGAACTTGAAGCCCGGGCCGCCGGTGCCTTGGCCCAGCGGATCGCCGCCCTGAATCATGAACCCTTCGATCACGCGATGAAAGACCGTCCCGTTGTAAAGCGGCGCTTTGCTCTTCTGGCCAGTGCGTGGATCGGTCCATTCCTTGGTGCCTTCCGCCAGGCCCGTGAAAATGGCGACCGTTTTCGGCGCCTGCTCCTCGAAGAGCTGGACGGTGAAGTTGCCTTCGCTCGTTGTGAAATGCGCGTACAACATTGGTATGCTCTCTCCGGCGGGCTGGATAGCCCAGGTCGCGGGCCTCAATGGCCCGCCGTGAATCGTGCCGAAATCATATAGGTACTTGCACCTCGACGTCTTTTCCGATCGGCTTTTTGGCGGCAACCAACTGGCGGTGTTTCTCGACGCCCGGGGCCTCGCGGAGAGCACCATGCAGTCGATCGCCAAGGAGATGAGCTTCTCCGAGACGACGTTCGTGCTGCCGGCGGAGCGGCCGGACACGGATGTGCGGATGCGGATCTTCACGCCGTCGACGGAGCTGCCCATCGCCGGCCACCCCACCATCGGCAGCACGTTCGCGCTGGCCGGATCGGGCGTCATCGCGCCGGACCGGGATCAATTTGTTTTCGGTCTCGGCGTCGGGCCCGTCCCGGTCGAGCTCGCATGGCTGAACGACGAGCTGAGCTTCGCGTGGATGACGCAGCCGCTGCCCGCGTTTTCAGATCCATTCGGCAACCGTGCGTGCGCTGCTGCCGCGCTTGGCATCGCCGAGTCGGCGGTGGCCGACACGGGGCTGCCCATGCAGGTCGTCTCGTGCGGCGTGCCGTTCCTGCTCGTGCCCATCACGACGAGAGCCGCCGTCGACAGCGCGATCCTCAACGCGACCGCCTACGATCATCTGATGCGCGCGCTGCCGGTGCCCGCGAGCGGCGTCTTTTTCTTTTCGCCTGAACGCGGAAACGACAAGGCCACGGCTTACAGCCGGATGTTCGCGCCGCCGGTCGGCGTTCTCGAAGATCCCGCCACAGGCGTCGCCAGCGGCCCGCTTGGCTGCTATCTTGTGCGGCACAATATGGTCACTGCTGCCGCCGCCCGCTCGATCCTGAGCCTTCAGGGCGTGAAGATGGGACGACCGAGTCAGGTGCACATTTCCATTGCCGTCGAGGGCGGCGACATCCGCAGCGTCCGCGTCGGCGGCGAGGCGGTGCTGGCGGGCGAAGGCACGCTTCATATTCCTTAAAGGAGACAGTCATGCGTCGTTTCGAAATACTCGCCACTGCGTTATTCGCTGTCGCCGGCTTTGCGGAAGCTCTTGCAGGCCAGACCGCGCCGGCCAAAGCGCCGAACAAGCTCCTCAGCCCCGCGACGCTCACCGCCAAGGCGCCGGAGGTCTTCAAAGTGAAGTTCGACACCAGCAAAGGCCCCGTGATGCTCGAACTGCACCGCGACTGGGCGCCGCTCGGCGTCGATCGTTTCTACAACCTGACCCGCAACGGGTTTTTCTCGGGCGTTCGATTCTTCCGTGTCATTCCGAACTTCATGGCGCAGTTCGGCGTCAACGGCGATCCAGCGGTCAACGCCGCGTGGGAGAAGGCGCGGCTCAACGACGATCCGCTCGGGAAGCAGAGCAACGTTCGCGGCTTCCTGACGTACGGCACCACCGGACAGCCCAACAGCCGCGGCACGCAGCTCTTCATCAACTACAAGGACAACTCATATCTCGACAAGACGGGCTTCGTGCCGATCGGCCAGGTTACCGAAGGCATGGAAGTCGTCGACATGCTCTACGCCGACTACGGCGCCGCACCCCAGAACCAGCAGGCTCGCATCAGCAGCGAGGGCAACAAGTTCCTGCTCGCGAGTTTCCCGAAGCTCGATTACATCAAGACCGCGACGGTAGAGAAGTAGCTTGGGCTCGATCGCCAAGCCCGATCACGAGATCGTTCGAGCCGACCCATTCGCATACCTCGGGCCTCACCCGGCACCAACTGGTGACGGGTTCATCGTTCGAACCGTCCAGCCCGTCGCACGCTCGGTCGAGATTCGTCTGCCGGACGATCGCCTCGTTCCGACGACGGCTGGGGTCGATGGCCTGTTTGAAGCCCACGTCGACGATGCGAGCAACTATCGGCTTCGGGTTTCGTATCACGCCGGCCACGTGGTCGAGTCCGACGATCCGTACCGCTACGGGCGGGTGCTGACGGATTTCGACCTTCACCTGCTGTCGGAAGGCACCCATCATCGCGCCTTCGAAAAGCTCGGCGCTCACCGAATCACACTCGGGACGACAACCGGCGTCCATTTTGCCGTGTGGGCGCCGAACGCCGACCGCGTGAGTCTGATCGGTGATTTCAACGGCTGGGACGGCCGCGTGCATCCGATGCGGCTGCTCATGCCGTCTGGCGTCTGGGAGATCTTCATCCCCGATCTGCCGGACGGCGAGCGCTACAAGTTCGAAATCCGCACGAGAAGCGGCGACCTGCTGAAGAAGACCGATCCGTTCGGCTTCGCTTTCGAAGTGCCGCCGCAGTCGGCGTCGATTGTGCGCGACATCTCCGGTTATCTCTGGCGCGATGAAGCCTGGATGCGGTCAAGACGTGAGCAGGACGCATGGCTGCGACGTCCGATGGCCGTCTACGAGGTCCACCTGGGATCGTGGGCGCGCATTCCGGAAGAGGGCAATCGGTTTCTGACGTACACGGAGCTCGCGCATCGGCTCGTGCCGTACGTGAAGGAGCTTGGCTTCACGCACATCGAGCTGCTGCCGGTGATGGAGCATCCGTTTTCGGGATCGTGGGGCTATCAGGTGCTCGGGTTTTTCGCGCCGACGAGCCGCTACGGTCCGCCGGAAGATTTCAAGCTGTTCGTCGACGCCTGCCACCTCGCGGGGATCGGTGTGATTCTCGACTGGGTACCGGGCCATTTCCCGAGAGACGAACACGGCCTCGCCCGATTCGACGGCACGGCGCTCTTTGAGCACGCCGACCCGCGTCAGGGTGAACACCAGGACTGGGGCACGCTCATCTTCAACTACGGGAGAAATGAGGTTCGCAACTTCCTGCTGTCGAATGCGCTCTTCTGGCTTGATGAATACCACGTCGACGGGCTGCGCGTGGATGCCGTGGCGTCGATGCTCTACCTCGATTACTCGCGCAAGGAAGGCGAGTGGATTCCCAATCAGTACGGCGGGCGCGAGAATCTCGACGCGATTGCCTTCGTGCAGGAACTCAACCGGCTGACCCACGGCCAGCATCCGGGGTCGATCACCGCTGCAGAGGAATCGACGTCGTGGGGTGGCGTGAGCCGGCCCGTCCATCTCGGCGGTCTGGGGTTCACGTACAAATGGAACATGGGCTGGATGCACGACATGCTCCAGTACCTCTCCGAGGATCCGGTCCATCGGCGCTGGCATCATAACGAGATCACGTTCTCGATGCTGTACGCGTTCAGCGAGAATTTCATCCTGCCGTTTTCGCACGACGAAGTCGTCCACGGGAAGCGGTCGCTTCTCGATCGGATACCGGGCGATGTCTGGCAGAAGCACGCCACGCTCCGGACGCTTTACGGCTACATGTACGGCCATCCGGGCAAGAAGCTGCTGTTCATGGGGGACGAGTTCGGACAGTGGCGCGAGTGGAACCATGATCGGAGTCTCGACTGGCACCTGCTGCAGGATCCGGCCCATGCGGCGCTCAAGCAGTTCGTGCGCGATCTGAACGTCCGTCTCGCGGACGAGCCGGCACTGCATGAATGCGATTTCACGGCGGACGGGTTCAGCTGGATCGACTGCAACGACAACGAAAATAGCGTCGTGTCCATGATCCGGTACGCGCACGACCGGCGGAACTTCATCGTGATGATCTTCAACTTCACGCCGGTGCCGCGCCAGGGCTACCGCATCGGCGTCCCCGATTCCGGCCGGTACGCGGAGATTCTCAACAGCGACAGCGAGCTGTACGGCGGAGGCAACATCGGGAACCTCGGTGCGCTCGATACCGAGCCCGCACCGTCACACGGCTTCGCGCAGTCGCTGCGGCTGACCGTGCCTCCACTCGGTTGCTTGTATCTGAAAAGACGTAGCTAACTCCATCGCCTGCCTAGCACGAAGACGCGAAGCGCACGAAGATCGTCAGCAATGTCCCTGCGGGAATCACGCTCCGTCGTCGTCGCGGTTGTCACCGCCGCGACCTTCACCGACATCGTGGCGCTTGGGATCGCGGTCCCGGTCCTGCCGGATCTCAGCCGGCGGCTCGGCGCGTCGCCGGCGATGATCGGCCTGCTCTTCGGCAGCTTCGGCGCGACGATGCTGATCGTGTCGATGCCGATGGGCGCGGTGTCCGATCGCATTGGCCGGCGGACGCCGATGCTGGCGGGACTGGCGGCACTGGCGGGATCGACGCTGCTCTTCGCCTATGCCGTCGGTCTGCCGGCGCTGTTTGCCGCGCGCCTCGTGCAGGGCGCTGCGGATGCCACGACGTGGGTCGTCGGGTTTGCGCTGGTCGCCGATCTCTATAAGCCAGAGGAACGCGGCCGTATCACGGGGATTATCCTCGGCGGAACGAGCGTCGCGTACATGGTCGGCCCATCTCTCGGCGGCTGGCTGTACGAAATCGGGGGCATTCGCCTGCCGTTTCTTTTCGTGACAGCGATGGCCGTCCTGACGACTGCAGGTTTCGCGTGGCTCCGTCTGCCCGATCATCGTGCGTCGAGCGAACCGGTGCAGATCGGCAAACTGCTCCGCCATCCGCAGGTCATGACGTGCAGCATCGTCGTCCTCCTCATGGCATCGACCATGACGATGTTCGAGCCGCTGTTCGTGCTGTTTCTGCAGGACACCTTGCACATTGGTCCGGGCCGTGTCGGCACTGTGTTCGCCGCGGCCGCCCTCGGGAATACGTTCTTTCACCCGATTGTCGGGCGGATGGCGGATGCCTGGGGCGCGCGCCGAATGGCAGGCATCGGCCTGCTGGCGTCGGCCACTGCGCTGCCATTGATTGCGCAGGTGTGGAGTTTTCCATCAGCCGTCGTGCTCTGCTTACTGCAGGCCGCCGCATTCGCATTGGTGGGAGCGCCGTCGCTGACGTTCATGGCGGAGGCGACGTCTGAAGCCAGCCTTGGATCGTTTGGCACGGCCTACGGCTTGTACAACGCGATCTGGGCGGTGGGGTTGCTGACGGGACCGACGCTCGGCGGGTATCTCTTCGAGCGCATGCGTTTTTCGTCGCTGGCGCTCGGCTGGGGCGCGATCGTTGCCCTGGCTACGCTTGCCCTCCCAGTTTTTCGATCCGCTTCCACTGCGCGTCGGTGACGGGCATCACCGACAGCCGCGAAATTCTCACGAGCGCGAAGTCCTTGAAGAACGGATCTGCCTTTATTTCCTTCAGCGTCACCGGCCGATTCAGTTTCCTGACCGGAACGATGTCGACGACGTGCGCCTTCCCGGTGTTGTCTTTAGCATCCGGATACGCGTCGCTCGAGGCCATCGCGATTCCGACGACGGACTTTTCGTCGCCGGTGTGATAGTAGAAAACGCTGTCGCCTTTCTTGACCGACCGGAGGTTCCGCTGCGCGACGGGATTCTTCACGCCGCTCCAGACGGTGGTCTTGTCTTTGGCGAACGCGTCGTAGCTGTAGTTCGCCGGTTCTTCCTTGAAGAGCCAGTTCATACTCGCCTCATGAATTGTGGCATTTGGTCATCTGGTTATCTGATCATTTTAGTGGTCAAATCAATGCCAAAATAACCAGATGATTAGATGACAGAATTCACCGGATGCTGCGCGATCGCCTGAAGCCCGGCGTCAGGGTCCTGTTCGTGGGCATCAATCCGGGACAGCGATCGGAAGCCATCGGTCATCATTTCGCCGGCTACTCGAATCGCTTCTGGCCGCTGTTGTACGAATCGAAACTCGTGCCCGAGGCGATTCGTGCCGAAGACGACGACCGTCTTCCCGAGTGGGGCTTCGGCATCACGAATCTCGTCGCACGAATGACGCCAGGCATCGACACGTTGAGGCCGGAGGAATACATTGCCGGAGCCCGCGTGCTGCGCCGGAAGATCCGCCGGTTCAAGCCGCGGATCGTTGCCCTGGTCGGCGTGACGCTCTATCGCAGCCTGTTCAATCTCCGCTCGAGCGAGCACGTGTCGTTCGGCCTCCAGGCCGAACGGCTCGAAGGTGCGCGCGTGCTCGTGCTGCCGAACCCGAGCGGCCGCAACGCCAACTTCTCGTACGCCGAGATGCTCGCGGCGTTCCGTGCTCTTCGTCGAGCGATGCGGGCGGGATAGACTGTCGGCCATGAGCCGAACTATCACCGTCGGAGAACTGGCCTCGCGGATCAATGGGGCGGCGATCGGCGACGCAGACCGCATGGTCTCGGGCATCGCCTCGCTCGATTCGGCCGGCCCCGGCGACCTCGTGTACGTCGATTCGGCAAAATACTCGGCCGCGTTGACGTCCTCAGGCGCCAGCGCCGCGATTCTCCCGGACGGCGTCGATCCACCGCCGGGGATGGCGGCGATCCGGGTCCGGCAGCCGGCGCTGGCGATCGCGCAGGCCCTCGAGATCCTCTGCCCGTTCGAACGGACGTTCGATGGAATCTCACCGCAGGCTGCGATTGGGAAAGACGTCGAAATTGCCGACGGCGCCGCCATCGGCCCGCACGTGTACGTCGGCGACCACGTCCGAATCGGCCGCGGCACCGAGATTCATCCGGGGGCAACCGTCGGGCGTGGATCTATCGTCGGCGACGACTGTGTGCTCCATTCGGGCGTTCACGTCTACGACGGCGTCACGATCGGCAACCGCGTGATCATTCATGCGGGTGCGGTGATCGGCGCCGACGGCTTTGGCTACGTTCAGGAAAATATCGAAGCGTCAGGCGCCCCGCCCGATGAACCGGTCCGCCACCGGAAGGTCCGTCAGATTGGCCGCGTCGTCATCGAAGACGACGTCGAGATCGGCGCGAACGCGACGATCGACCGCGCCGCTCTTGATGTCACGCGGATTGGGCGCGGCAGTAAGATCGACAACCTCGTCCAGATCGCCCACAACTGCCTCATTGGCCGGCACTGCATCATCGTCGGGCAGGCGGGTCTTTCCGGATCGTGCGTCCTCGGCGATTACGTGACGATCGCGGGGCAGGCTGGTCTGGCAGGACATCTGGCCGTCGGCTCTCGTGCGGTCGTCGGTGCCCAGGCGGGTGTGACGAAGGACATTCCGGAAGGGAAGTACGTGCTCGGCTCGCCGGCGATCGAGGACTTCCGTCAGGCCAAGAGAGCGCTGTCGCTGATCGAAAGCCTTCCCGGGTTCAAGAAGACGATCGCGGCGCACGAACAGCGCCTGGCGCGTCTCGAGGGCGGCGGATCCTTCGAATCAGCCGTTTGAGCCTGGTACCGGCGACAACGTGGCGGCCGAAACGACGTAACCGTGTTCGGCGACGAGCGCCGCACGCTCGCGATAGTAGGCGGGATCATCCGGCGACCACGTCGCCAGCCCGTCGACGTAGCGGTTGCACATGCAGAAGACGGCGGCGATGAGCACGGTGTCGTGAATCTCGAGGTCCGTTGCGCCGAGCGCCCTGGCGTGCGCGACGTCCGCCGCCGTCACGTTCTTTCCGCCCTCGGCGGTTTTGCCTGCGATGACGAGCAGCGCTTTGAGCTTGTCTGAGATCGACGCGTGCTCGAAGTCGATCTTCACGTTCAACACCAGACCGTCGTCGTGTCCCAGGTGATACGCGGCGATTGCCCCGTGGATCGTCTGGCAGAACCGGCAGTCGTTCTGCGACGACACATACGTTGCAATCAGCTCACGTTCGCCGGGCGACAGCGTGTGCGGTCCGCGCAGCAGCACATCCACCAGCTCGTTCAGCGGCCTGGCAGTTTCCGGACGAAAGGCCATCGGACCGCGGATGCCTGGCAAATCGGGCGGCAGAGGAATGTGCGCCATCGTGCTCTCTACTCGCGGGCATACCCGCGCGAGGCGATCGACGTGCCTTGCAGGCGATGCGCTTCGTCGGACATCTCGGGCACGCCGGTGGCCGTGATCCAGCGGTTATAGAAGTTGAACAGCGCGCAGGTGGTAATGGCGAAGTAGATCGCCTCATCGTCCCAGCCGGCCTCGCGGAGCTGGGCCACGTCGCCCGCCTGGACCGATGGAAGATCCTTTGTCACCTTGCCGACGAACCTGAGCAGCCGCTTGTCTTTCTCGCTGAGCGGTGAGCGGTCGACATCGCGCAGCGCCTGCCAGACGAGCGCTTCATCTTCCAGCAGCGCCGCGGCCGTGGCCGCGTGTGATTTCGTGCAGAAGCCGCACTCGTTCTGATACGACGTGTACGCTGCGATAAGCTCGCGCATCGCGGGGGTGATCGACGCAGGTTGCCGCATGACGCCGTGCGAGAAGCGCGCCAGGTGAACCGTCACCTCGTTCCTGAACGCGAACAGCTCCCAGATCTTCGAGTACTCGGCGCCGCGCCTCTTCGCGTCCGCAATCAGCTGCTGATAGGGCCCCGGCTCCTGATTGGCCTCGGCCTCGACTGCAGGCAAGTGCAGCGGCGCGGAACTACGAACGTTGGACATGACCGTGCTCCGCCTTCGTGGCCGAGTGTATCCCAGGCCGCCGCGCCGCACTCAATAATGCAAAGGAACTATTCGGCCGAGAAGAGGATCGAGGGCTAACCACCAAATGATCAGGAACGATCACGTGTTCGTGCGCGCCGGAGTGCTCAGCATTATCGTCGCGTTCTCTTCCGCCGTGCCCGCAGTCGCACAGAATTGGAGCTTCGACGCTCGAGCCATCGCGATGGGCGGTGTCGGCGGCACGGGCAACCTGTCGACGAAGATGATCGACGAGCAGCGCAGCTACACTGCCATCGTGCTGCCGTTCGGGCTGTTCCAGGTCTTCCAGGACATGAGCATCTACGATCCGAACTCCCGGAATTTCGATCCTGTCCGCATCATGGAGTACGCCGCCGGCCCGCTGCACTACGTCGTCGACCGCGGTCAGACCAACACTGGCGAGGCGCTCTTTGTGTCGGACATCAGGAATGCCACGCTCAGCCGCGACCTGAGCAGGTACAGAGGTTTTGTTCCGGCGAATGATCTGCTCGCCGAAGGGCTTGCGGCGCCGAACTTCGGAGGCACGATCAAGGTGCACAAAGGCTCGGGCGGCGGCTTTCAAGGCGTCTACATCGGAGCAGGACCTTATTTATCCGTTCACGATGCCGGCACGTTCAGCCCGGCGCTCACAGGCGTGCTATCGACTGGCGTCAACGTGGCGAACGCCGTGATGTCGATCAGCAATGCGGACGAAGGGCAGATCGCGCTCGCCGTCACGGGCGGTTACCGGGGCCGGTTCGCCTGGGGCGAGGGGATTGGTTCTGGTTCGGCGCGTGAGGGGCTGTACGTCGCGGCCAACTACAACTACCTTCACGGCTTTCAGTATGAGGCCGACGTGATGGCGATCACCCTGCACACGAACAGCGCGGGGCTGATCGACATCTCCCCACTCGCCGTCAACAACTCCACGATCGGCATCAATCATCGTCACTCCACGGACGGACGCGGGTTTTCGATCGATGCGGGCGTGGGCGCCGTGATCGATCGCTGGGAGGTTGGGTTCGGTGCTAATGGAATCGGCAACCGGATCGACTGGACCGGTGTCCAGCAGACCGTCTATTCGCTGCTGAACCTGACGTCCGGCAACAGCAACTTCGGCACGTCGGCGACGACTGCCGCGCCTGACGCACGGGTCGAACTGCCGATTGACTATCGTGGCAACGTTGCGTATCGGGCCGACAACTGGTCGGCGATGGCGGAAGCCGGCCACGGATTCGGCGGCGGATCGTTCCATGCCGGGCTCGAGAAGCGATTCGGTCGAATCGAATTGCGCGGCGGCGCCCGCTATACGTTCAGCAAGTGGAATCCGACCGGAGGCCTGGGCTTCGATCTGAGCCGGCGCATTTCTTTCGACGTCGCGGCCTACGGCACAAACGCAAACATCGAGCGCACGCGCCGCACGGCGATCGCGGCTTCGATTCGATTCAACCACTTCAAATAGGCCGAGCTTGGCGGCCCTGAAAGGGCGCCCTCCGTCGGAGTCCTCAGAACTCGACGACGGCCTTCCGCACGTAGAACGCCTCGGCGTATCCGGGGCGTGAGCGGCATTCCATTCCCCGAAGACGCATAAGCCCCATGAAGGTCTCGCTGGTGAACCAGTGCTTGTCGCGCTGCGTGCCGAACGCGTCGTGGAGGAACTTCACCTTCTGCTGGCAGGTTGTCTTGTCGAGCCGGACGAAACAGTTGGGCGAGCCGAGATCGCCGTCGAACTTTGGAATCTCATACTCGAGAATCAGATGATCACGGAACGTGTTCCACGTCAGATCGGACACGACCCGGTGATCCTGATGGCGATCGCTTCGGAAGTGCGTCAGCACGATGTCCGGCGCCGTCGGCTTCAGGGATTCGAAGACGCGTTTGACCTTGGCGTCGTACGGAAAAAACCCGTCCTTGAAGTGCCTGACGATGACTCGCTTGCGGCGTGCGCCCCTGAGAAACAGGCCGGCGCTGCGACGGGCTTCCTTCTCGCGCCTTGGCAGCGCCGAGAAGACCACCCAGTCGACGTCGACGGGAACCTTCGATTCGCGGATCAGCCTCAGGATCAGGCCGCCGCAGCCGATTTCAATGTCGTCGGAATGGGCTCCGAGGCAGAGCACTCGAAGAGCGCCCGCCGTTTTCGGCGTGTGAAGTGCGTACATGAGAGTGGTTGAGCGCCTGCTGCGGGCAGCCCTCTAGACGAACGCGTGGGCTGAAGTCAGCGCCGTCGCCGTCGCCGTTTCGCTCCACACCTGCCAGGGAGGATTGCCCTTCGAGTAAGCCTCTTCGAGACCCTGGCGGTCTTTGAACGTGTCCATCGACCTCCAGTAGCCGTCGTACTCGTAGGCAGCCAGTTTGGATTCCTTGACCAGACGCTGGAACGGCTCGACGACCAGCTCTTCCCCTGGGCGCATATAGCTGAAGATCTCGGGCCTCAGGATGAAGTAGCCGCCATTGATGCGGATATTGGTCTGACCGATCTCCTGAATCGCCGTCACGCAGCCGTCGCCGTCCGACGAGACGATGTGATAGCTGAGCGGCGGTTTGACACTGACGAAACTCGCCACGGCGTCCTGTTTGCGGAACTGCGCGAGCTGCTCCGGCAGCGGCAGGTTGCTCAAACCGTCGCTGTAGTTCGCGAGGAACTCAGGCTCGTCACGGACGTACCGCTCGACTGCCTTCAGGCGCTGCCCGATGTTCGAGCTCAGGCCGGTTTCGACGAAGGTGATCTTCCAGTCGTGGATGTCGCTGCCCATCAGATCGAGACGCTTCCCGCCCTCCGAGAGCGTGAAGTCGTTCGACAGACACTCGCTGTAGTTCAGGAAGTAGTTCTTGATGACGTCGCCGCGATAGCCGAGCGCCAGAATGAAGTCCTTGTGGCCGTGATGCGCGTAGTACTTCATCACGTGCCAAAGAATCGGGCGATAGCCGACGGTGACCATCGGCTTCGGCGTATTCTCACCGGCGTCGCGAATTCGCAATCCCAATCCGCCACAAAACAACACGACCTTCATCGCGACTCCATGAAGTGCAGGCCAGGCCTGCGTCACCGACGGGCCTGAAGGCCCGCACTACTGCTAGACGGCGCTCGCCGCCGTCTGCCAACGCAGCGATCCGTCAAGCCGCCCCGCCGCCATATGCCCCTGAATGAGCTTGATGCGCTTGAAGCCGACGAATTGCTCCTGCGTCAGGCCATGGCGAACGAAGCTGTCGTACATCTCTTTCGAGCCGCGCCGGACGGTCCACTCCGTCTTGAAACCGGGGAATGTCTTCCAGAACTTGCTGCAGTCGACCTTGTAGCAGCGGGGGTCCGGTCCGCCGCCTTCCATGTACTTGACCGTGCAGCCGGGCACGACGTCCCGCACGATGTCTGCGACGTCTCGGACCTGGTAGTTCTCTTCCGAGCTTCCGATGTTGAACGCCTGGTTGTGAACCAGCTCGCGCGGTGCTTCCATGACCGTCAGAAACGCGCGTGAGATGTCCTCGATATGGACGAGAGGCCGCCACGGCGTCCCGTCGCTCTGGATGAAGACCTCGCCGGTCGTAAACGCCACGCCGGTCAGATCGTTGACGACGATGTCGGCGCGCAAGCGCGGGGACAAGCCGTACGCCGTCGCGTTGCGCATGAACGTCGGGCTGAAGCTGTCCGACGCGAGCTTGGCGACGTCGCGTTCGACCAGTACTTTGGAATTGCCGTACGCCGTGATGGGGTTGAACGCCGCGCTTTCGTCCAGCATCGTATCGCCGGCCGCGCCGTAAAGGCTGCAGGAGGAAGCGAAGATGTAGCGCGGAACGCCCGCGTCTTTTGCGGCCTGAGCCAGCGTCACGCTGCCCCGGTGATTGATGTCGTAGGTGCAGTCTTCGTTGAGGCACCCCAGCGGATCGTTCGACAGCGCCGCGAGGTGAATGACCGCGTCGAAGCCCGCAAGATCCCGCGGCTCGACGTCGCGCACGTCTTTTCGAATCGACCGCACGGGGATGCTGTCCTCCCCGAAAGTCATGCCCTCATAGAGGAATGAATCAAGCCCGGTGACGTCATGACCCGCCTGGGCCAGCACACGAACCATCACCGAACCGATATAGCCGTTATGTCCTGTCACGAGTACGCGCATGGTTCTCCTTCGGACCGGCCGAAGCCGTGGGGATACCCGGCTTCAGATAGCAAGGAACTGGCCATGGAAGGGGGACGAAACATGGGCGCGGAAGTCCGTTCTCATGGCGGATTCGAGGCTTCTGACGTTCGCGTGCACTCTTTGGCGCGACCGAAGTCTCCGTAATCGATGACTAAAGTACGACCAGAATCCGATTTTGCGACCCGGCCGTCCATGAGGCCGAAAGCCGCCGTGTATCATCTGGGCGTGAGCCAGAAACGACGGCCGTTTCGGGTCGTCGCGGTTGTCGCGGTTCTCGGCGTCGTCCTCATGGGGCTCCTGGCTGGCAGGCACACGCTTCTGCGTGCCGCGGGCCGCATGCTGGTCATCGACGACCCGATCCGTGCTGCGGACGCCATCGTCATTGCCGTAGACGCCAGGGACGCAGGCGCCCTCGAGGCCGCCGACCTCGTTCACAGCGGCATATCACGCCGCGTCGCCTTATTTGCCGACCTCCCGGACGACGTCGACCGCGAACTGACCCGACGAGGCATCGAGCACGGAAACGAGGTGACCCATTTGACTCAGCTGCTTCGAACGCTCGGCGTCGAACATGTCGAACAGATCCCGCGGCCGATCGCCGGAACGGAAGACGAAGGCCGAGTGTTTCCAGCCTGGTGCGACGAGCAGAGGTTTCGTTCCGTCATCGTGGTCAGCGGCGCCGACCATGCGCGACGTTTGCGTCGCGTGTTCCGCCGCGCCATGAAGGGACATTCGACCACGGTCATGGTCCGTCGCGCCCGCTACTCGGAGTTCGATCCAGACAAGTGGTGGTGGAAGCGCGGAGGCATCCGGAGCGAAATCGTCGAAGTGGAAAAGCTCTTCCTCGACTTCCTGCGACATCCCGTCTCCTGACGCCGCTTCTCGAACAGCGCTGGCCTACGGCCCGACCGGCGTGGCCATATCAGACTGGATCTGCGACTGCGTCAGGGCGATGTTGTAGATCCGGACGTCGTCGATCAGTCCCTGGAAGTACTGCCCGTAAATGTGGTCGCTGCCGATCTCCAGCGGATTCGTCGTGTCCTGAATGGTGCCGGTGATTGCGGACGTCGCAACCGGCACGCCGTTGACGAACACCGTGACGGTGCTGCCGTCAAACGTCTGGGCAATGTGTGTCCAGGTATTCAACGGCAGGACCGACGGCCCGAACGCGTTGCTGTTGATCCCCGTCGACGTCGTCAATCCGGCAACGGGCCCGCCGTTGTACACGAGAAGGTAATAGTTGTCGTTGCCCCGATAGATGACGTCGTTCCAGCTGTTCAGAAAGATCGCCGGGTTGATCCACGCTTCGACCGTCATCGCAGTCGTGAGATGCAGCAACGGCGAGTCGTTGATCGTGACGCGCGAGCTTGTTCCGTCAAACGAAAGGGCGTTGCCGTACTTGCCGCCCGGGTTCCATGTCGCGCCAGTGATGGTGCCGACATTGCCGTGGCCGGAGCTATCGGCAACCGTAGAACCTGATCCTTCGTTGAACGTGTAAGCTGCGATCAGGTTCGGATTCGTGGTCGGTGTCGTCACGCTCGCTGCGTTGGAGTTCGGGCCGACATTGTTGGACGTATCCCGTGCGGCGACGATGTACGTGTAAGAAGCGCCGGACGTCAGGCCGGTATCGTTGAATGTCGTCGCCGTGGGTGAGCCGACGGTCGCGAAGTTCGAGCAACCTCCGCTCTGACACCGCTGCACGATATAGCCAGCGACTGCGACGTTGTCCGTCGCCGGCCCCCAGCTGAGGTTTACTTGCGTCCCGCTGACCGGAGCTGCCGTCAGCGTTCCCGGCAGGGAAGGCGGCTGCGTATCCGCCGATGCCGGCGTCGTCGCGCTGCCCGTGTTCGAATAGGCGCTGAAGTTACCAGCCGCGTCCGCTGCCCGCACGCGATAGCTGTAGCTTGTGTTCGGCAACACGGTTATATCGGCGAACCCGGCGGCGGCTGGAGCGGCAACCTGCGCGAAGCTCGAGCACCCGGCGCCCTGGCAGCGTTCGACCATGTAGCTCGCAACTCCCATGTCATCGGTCGATGCCGTCCAGGTGAGATCGATTTCGCCCGCTGAGATTGCTGTCGCTGCGAGCGCGCCCGGAGCGGTGGGTGGTTGCGTGTCGACGAGCGAGACGGCCCCGTGCACCACGAAGCCGACGCCGTTGATGATGCGTGGCGACGGCGACGGCGAACTGGCCCACCCGCTCGAGGACACAGTCGTCGGGCCTGATCCGCCGGGTTTCGTCGAAATCCAGAGACTGGCGTCGCCGTCTCCCACCACGCAGTGGACGCCGTCGTTGGCGACGGCCACCGAGGTCTCACCGGCGCCGAGGGTGCCGCGGAAACAGAGCGCGTCGGCGATGACATGGACCACGAGATCGCTCGGCGTCGCGGCAACCGTCTCGCTCTCGCTCGTCCGTTTCGTCGTCGACACGTCGAGCGTGATCGCTCCGATGGGACTGGCCTGGGCGACGTTGGTCAGAAGCACTGCGGCCACCGACAGTTCGTTAGAGCCGGTGAAGGAGTTCCGGACCGTGATCGTGGCAGTTCCTGGCGCGGGATTGATCCAGTAATAGATCCTGAACCGCTGATTGCCGGCCCCACCAACATATCCGTTGGTGTTCGCGATGAGCGTGCCCGGCACTCCATTGCATGTTACCGACCAGTTCTTATCGCCGCCGTCGTACTCCGAATGGAAAGCCGCGATCACCAGCGTGTTCGCCCCGTCAATCGTCAGCGAGAGGTCGATGCGATCGGTGCCCAGAATGTTCCGATCGAACGCCGAGTCAGCTTCCCTCACGACGACCGGCGGCGACGGAGCCGCGGGACTAATCGTCGTGGGATCGCTTGCCGAGTCGTTCGAGGCGTTCACTTCACCGCCGCCGCCGACAGTCGCTGAGTTGGTGAGGCTCGCGGGCGCGGCTCCGGCGACATCTACCGTCACGGTGATGCCGGGATAGCTCGCGGCGGCAGCGAGGGCGTCGCTGCGGGTGCAGCTGAGCGTGCCCAGAGAACACGTCCAGCCACTGCCGGCCAGTGCGGTCGCCGTCAGACCTGCCGGCAAGCTGTCGGTGACGGTGACCGCGGCGGTGGTGGGGCCATCGCCGGCGTTGCTGACGGTCAGCGAGTAGGTTGCCCCTGTTTGTCCCTGCGTGAAGTTCCCGCTGTGCGACTTGCTGATCGTCAGGTCAGGTGTTCCGGTGGTGACAGCTGTCGCGGTCGGTGAGTACGGCCCCACGTTGTTGGCGGCGTCGGTGGCTCGCACCCGATAGCTGTAGCTGGTCGAGCCCGCGAGCCCGGAGTCGTTGAAGCTGGCGCTTGCAGGTGTCCCGACTTGCGCGAAGTTGGCGCAGCTGGCGCCGGCGCACCGCTCGACGAAATAGCTCGTCACGCCCACGTCGTCGGCGGCTGCGGGCCAGGTCAGGTTGATCTGGGTACTGGAGACGACGTTCGGCACCGGTGTCCCGGGCGCCGTCGGCGGCTGCGTGTCCGCCGCGGGTTGGGTCGTCGCCGTCGCCGTCGCAGAGTAGGGTCCGAGATTATTGGCGGCGTCGGTCGCGCGGACGCGGTAGCTGTAGCTGGTCGAGCCCGTGAGGCCCGTGTCGTTGACGCTGGCCGCGGCCGGCGTCGCGATTTGCGCGAACGAATTGCAGCCCGCGCCGGCGCAACGCTCGACGAGATAGCCGGTGACCCCGACGTTGTCGGTGGCGGCGGGCCAGGTCAGGTTGATCTGCGTGCTGGAGACGACGTTCGGCACCGGCGTGCCGGGCGCCGTCGGCGGCTGCGTGTCCGCCGCGGGTTGGGTCGTCGCCGTCGCCGTCGCAGAGTAGGGTCCGAGATTATTGGCGGCGTCGGTCGCGCGGACGCGGTAGCTGTAGCTGG
>Ga0137395_10000380_pt1 | contig 18187 bp, 17 predicted proteins | sample czobulk216metaG_FD_108283 | JGI IMG/M metagenome (GOLD analysis project Ga0137395, IMG submission 108283) | Vadose zone soil microbial communities from Angelo Coast Range Reserve, California, USA - czobulk2.16 metaG | ecosystem: Environmental > Terrestrial > Soil > Vadose zone | place: USA...
GCGGCTGTATCGTGACGGCGCGAACATTCGGTTACAGCCCTCGAACGCCGCGATGAAACCGATCATCGTTCCCGCCAAGTCCGTGCAACTGCAGGGGCGGGTGGTCGGCGTATTGAGGAAGTACTAAAGGCGCCGAAACATCGACCGCAAAGGGCCACGAAGCACACTCGCAGGTGCTCCCGCTTTGTGTCCCTTGTGGTCACGCCAAATTTCTTTCTAGCGTTCCACAATTGCGTCAGAGAACGCAGCGGCCATGGTGTCTCCCCAGCCTTCACGCACGCCCAATGCAATGGCATAAGGCAGAAAGCGGTTCATCAGTTCGGCCCGCTGTGCCGGCGTGTTCGCGCGCTCAAGACGGTCCTGCTCCACGCGAACCAGAAATTCCCGGAATCCCGCCAGTTGCTGCAACGTTGCCCGGCCCAAAGCCGTCGGCGCGCGCATGAGCACAAAAAAGACATTGTTGAGCAGGACTGACAGCAGCAGCGCCAGCACAAACCCGTGCGCATGCGGCATGGCAAAGAAATAGATCATCGCTCCCGGAAGGGCGAAAAACAGAATCGGAACCACCGCTCTGCTGATGCGCTGTTTGACGGTTGGACGCGTAGGCTTTGAGGTCCATATACCGCCGATCACCAGACCCGCGATCGAGGTAAACATCAGCAGCCAGAAAGTAATGAAGAGAGAGGATTGTGCATCCAGGAACAAGGCGGTGGTGAGTCCCCAGGTAAAGGTGGCAAGCGCGCCGATCCCGGCAAAGATGAAGTTCTGCCGAAAATAAGTTCCCTGAAGATTTTTTCTGAAAGTATCCTGAATGGCATCGATGTGGTACTTGATGCCCGTGGGCGAAGCGGGATCGACGACCGCGTGTGTCTGTGGAGACCCCAGGCGCGCAACCGCCACTCCTGCGCTCGCCTCTGCCACGTCGTCGCCAAGGATCGCTCCATCGTTCCTCTGGGCCTGTCGTCCGGGGAAAACTACGTTGGCATTCGCGAGGTGATCCGGTCCCATGGCCGTGCCTGCGATTGCCGTCTTGCTTGCGGCATAGGGCTCAACCGGCGATTCCACATTGAAAAGCGTTCTTATAATCGCCGCTTCGTCGGGCGCAACCGCCCTCCGGGCATTTAGCAACTCCAGCTGATAGCGTCCCGCTTCCGGCTGGATGGAAATCACGCCCTTTGCCGCCAGCCCTGACAGCACTGCGGCCAGGGTTGTTCCATCACTCCCGCCGGTAAGAATGTAGCGGGCCACGCCGGGGGAAACGCCCACGGGAGGGTCGTACTGTGGCGTAACGTTTTCAATGCGCGGGTCCCGGCCCACCAGAAACCAGGAAACCATGTAATAGACGAAGAGCAGAGCGGGAAATACGAGAAAGTGAAAGTCGACTGCGGAAGGATTGTCCATAATTTCTAAAAGGACCGCCGGCACGCGAATTTTACGTTCCTTTTTGATTTCAAGTCACAAAAAAAGCCCAGAAAAAATAAAGCCCGGACAAGTGCCGGGCTGCCTGTTGGGAAAAATCCGGTTAGGGCACGTGCTTCTTCAATGCCTTCTCAATGACGTCACGGGCCACGTAGCCAACAATCTGTTCCTGTACCTGGCCACCCTTAAAGATCAGCAACGTTGGAATTCCGCGGACTCCGTAGCGCTGCGGCGTGACCGGGCTGCTGTCCACGTCCATTTTTCCGACTTTCACTTTGCCTGAATAAGCTGCCGCAACTTCATCCACAATGGGTGCGAGCGCTTTGCAAGGTCCACACCAGGCGGCCCAGAAGTCGATCATTACCGGCTGGTCGCTCTTGAGAACTTCCTGGTCAAAATTTCCATCTGTAACTTCTAAGATCACCTGACTTGCCATGGAACCTCTTTATCCAAGTATTAGATTTTTTCTCGCCCAGAAGGCTTAGCTTTAGGACTAACTATCCTAGCAAATTCATTAGATGAAGCTGCACCATTTAAGTTGCGAGCTTTCTAAGCTGCTGCTTCGGAAGGACATACGGTCGCCCCTGTAGAAATGTTACCAAAGTGACGTGGACGAACGGCCAGTACGATTCTAGACTCACTCTCGGTGGTAAGGCAGTTCTGGGGGAGGGCTGCCGGGCGTCCTGCGATACGTCGCAGGACGCTTGATTTTTTAACAGCACATTTGGCCGCGAATTCACGCGAATAAACTCGAATCTGGACAATCTGATTCGTGTTCTTTACGTTGATTCGCGGCCGATTCTGCCTCTGATGGTTCAGCGCCGATCCCGATCCCGGTCACGATCATGATCGCGGTCTCGATCTTTGCGGTTCCGGGCTTGGTGACGATCGCGGTCTGCCTTATGGCGGTCCCGATCTCTGTCGTGATCGCGGTCTCTGTCCCGGTTTCGGACCTGACGGTCGTCGCGATCATGATCGTTTCCCTGGAACCGGCCATTCTCGCGCGGGCGATCTCTCTCGCGGAAGCGGTCATTATCTCGATCGCGGTCTCGATCGCCGAAGCGCGCGTCGCGCTGGCGGCGCCACTCCCAATATTCGCGCTGCCGCTCACGGTTCAGCCGGTTGTACTCGATATAGCTGTAACGCCGTTCGGCCAGCCACTGCCGGTAATACGGATCTTCTGCTGAGCTCCATCCATAGTTGCTGCCGTAATAGGGATCGTAACTGCGATATCGGTGCTCGGCGCATCCAGCCACCGCCAAGGTCCCTAGAATAAGAATTGAGGTAAGAAATGGTCGCACTCCGCGCATGGCGGTTCCTCCTTGGTTCCCCAAACTGTGCTTTTGTGAAATTTGCTTTGTGAAAGCTTTGTTAAGAGTTTAGATGCAGGACCCAGGATCGTGAAGTTAAGATCAGTTTATCTTGGTTTACAAAGATTAACGCTTTATTCCCTCAGAGAGGCAACGCGAATACCCTGAATTGGCCCGTGAGAGCCGTCATCGTCGGCAACGCTTATTCAGTTTCACAAGCCAGCATTAGTCGCGGCCAAAGTGTTATCCTCAAGGGTTAGGAATCCTCAGGAGCTACCGCTAGAGCAGTCCCTGTCAATTCTGGATCCAGAGATGAGTACCAAGAGCGCACAGTTAACGAGCGAAGTATCCCTTGAGCGCGAGCAGGTCTTTGATACCTTCCGCCGCTGGGGATACCTTGACGCCGACCTCAACCCCTTTGGCGGCCCCATTGCCGGCGGCTTTCCTGAAGTCCGCATTCAGGGCGAGGACGCGGAAGAGGCGCGACGGATTTATTGCGGGACCATCGGCGCCGAGTTCATGCACCTGCCCCAGCGTGATCGCCGGGAGTGGATCCTGGAACAGATGGAGAACCCACGGTCGCAGCAAGTGGACCGGCGCTGGCTGGCCGAGCGCCTGCTCCAGGCTGACCTGTTTGAGCAGATACTGCAAACGCGTTACCTGGGCACCAAGCGCTATTCGGGTGAAGGAGCCACCGCGCAGATCCCCCTGCTGGACATCGTGCTTGAAGTGGGCGCGGACCTGGGCGCAACCACCACGGTGATGGCCATGAGCCACCGTGGACGGCTTACGGTAATGACCTTGATCGTGGGAATTCCGCCCGACAATATTTTTGCCGGATTCGAGGATGTTGATCCGCGCAGCGTGCTCGGCGGCGGTGACGTGAAATATCACCAGGGCGCGACCGGCGAGTTCCATACCCGCAACGGCAAGGTCATTCGCACGCACCTGGTTTCCAATCCCAGCCATCTTGAAGCTGTTGATCCGGTAGCGCTGGGGCGTACGCTTGCCAAGCAGATTCACGCTGGGAAAAACGGCGTGAAAGAAATCCTGCCGGTCATCATGCACGGTGACGCCGCATTTGCCGGGCAGGGCATCTTGGCAGAAACGCTGAATTTCGCCGGCCTGCAAGGCTACTCGGTCGGCGGAGCAATTCACGTCATCGTGAACAACCTGATCGGCTTCACCACCAATCCGCGCGAACTGCACACCTCGCGCTTAGCGAGATCAGACGCAAAGCGCGAGCCAATCCCGATCTTCCACGTCAACGCGGAAGATCCTGAAGCGGTGCTGCGCGTGGCGCGCATGGCCACTGAATACCGCTACCAGTTCGGCGGCGATGTGGTGATTGACCTGATCGGCTATCGCCGGCACGGCCACAGTGAAGTCGACGATCCCACCATCACGCAGCCGCTGCTTTACAAGCAAGTCAACTCCCACCGTCCGCTGTTTGAAATCTACGCCGAGAAAAACAAGATCGATACCACGGAGATGGCGCAGAAGTTCCGCACCAGAATTGATGCGGCCTACGATCATGCCGCGCAGATGCAGAAGTCCCCGGTGCTGCGCAAATTGCCGGCGTATTGGGACAAGTACCGAGGCGGGCGCTACAAGCCTGAATATGAAGTGCCGACCGCCGTCAGCGAAGACCGGCTGCGCCAGATCACAGAAAAGCTCACCACGTATCCGGGAGATTTTGCCATCCATGCCAAGGTAAAGAAGCTGCTGGAGCAGCGCGAGAAGATGGGTACGGGCAAGCTGCCGCTGGATTACGGTATGGCCGAAGCGCTGGCTTTCGGTTCGCTGCTGGTGGAGGGCGTTCCGGTACGTCTCTCCGGGCAGGACTCCCGCCGCGGCACGTTCAATCATCGCCACTCGGTGCTGATCGATACGGAAAATGAGCAGGAGTACGTTCCCCTGAACAATCTCGCGCCCAATCAGGCGTGGTTTGCCGCCTACAACTCAATCCTCTCCGAGGCCGCGGTGCTGGGCTTTGAATATGGTTTCAGCCGCGATTATCCTGACGGCCTCACGCTGTGGGAAGCGCAGTTTGGCGACTTCGCCAACGGCGCGCAGGTCATCATCGATCAATTTATTGTGGCCGGCGAAGACAAATGGGGGCTGCTCTCAGGGCTGGTCATGCTTCTGCCGCACGGTTATGAAGGCCAGGGGCCGGAGCACTCCAGCGGGCGCATTGAACGCTACCTCCAGCTTGCGGCCAAAGACAACATCCAGGTGGCCCAGCCCTCCACGGCTGCGCAATATTTCCATCTGCTGCGGCGGCAGGCTCTGCGAAGCTGGCGTAAACCGTTGATCGTCTTCACGCCCAAAGGCATGCTGCGCCATCCAGACGCCGCCAGCCCATTGAGCGAACTCACCGGCGGCAGTTTCCAGACCGTCATCCAGGATAAAGAGGTGCAGAACGCGGAGCGAATTATTGTTTGCACAGGAAAGATCGGCCATGAGCTGCGCCGCGAACGCAAACGCCGCGGCGACAGCAAGACCGCCATCATCTTTCTGGAGCAGCTCTTCCCGCTGCCCGAAGCAGAACTGGAAGCGGCCTTTGCGCAGCACACGAACGCGCGTGAATTTCTGTGGGTCCAGGAAGAACCCGCAAATATGGGAGCGCTGAACTTCCTGGCGCCGCAGTTGGAGCGACTGGCCCGTGGAGCGCCTTTCCGTTCCGTGAAGCGCTCGCCGTCTTCGAGTCCGTCTACTGGATCGCATACCGCGCATGAGATGGAGCAGAAGACGCTGCTAGAGCTGGCGTTCAAAGCGTTTTAGCAAAGGGAAGTTATGCAGCATCGCAAGGGGGACCATGGACATCCAAAGTTTTGAGTCCAGTATTAATAAATGAAAGGTGGTTGAAATGGCACAAGGAACCGTAACGGCACATGAAGTCCCGGCGCTGCCATATGCATTTAACGCGCTGGAACCGTACATCGACGAGCAAACCATGCACCTGCACCATGACAAGCACCACGCGGCTTACGTGACCAAGCTGAACGGTGCAATTGAAAAACATCCGGAATTGGGCAACAAGAGCCCTGAGGAATTGATTCGCAACCTGAACGCGCTGCCTGACGACGTTCGTGGGGTTATCCGCAACAACGGCGGCGGGCACGTGAACCACACAATGTTCTGGCAGATCATGGGCCCCAACAAGGGCGGCAATCCCACGGGCGCCATCGCCGGCGCAATCACCAAGACCTTCGGCAGTTTTGACGCCTTCAAGGAAAAGTTTGAGGCCGCTGGAGTCAACCAGTTCGGCAGCGGCTGGGCCTGGCTGGTGCGCACGAAATCAGGAGAGTTCAAAATCACCTCTACGGCCAACCAGGACAATCCGATCAGCAACGGCGAGTTCCCGGTTTTTGGCAATGACGTCTGGGAGCACGCCTACTACCTGAAATACCAGAACCGCCGCCCTGACTATCTGAAGGCATGGTGGAACGTGGTGAACTGGGACGAAGTTAACAAGCGCCTGGGCCAGGCTGACAGTTTCTTTAAGTAAATTCTTTGTTTTTGTAAGCCGCCTCGCCTGAGGCGGCTTTTTTTGTTCAGCCTGTAACGAAAGTACCTGAAGCAACACTACCTTTACGCGGGAAATGCATAGGAAAGTGTGCTATAAGATGGGTGCGAATCCCCGTAAAAACTAAAATTCTAGCGACAGATGAGGTGTGTTTTGAACAGATTCTTAGCAGGAACCTGTGTGTTTGTCTTTGCTTTAATTGCGTTTGGCTCCGCAGAGGCGCAGGACTTTAAAGGCTTTTACGTCGGCGGATATGCCGGTGGCGTCAAAGGCAATAGCAATGCATTTACCAGCACCGTGTTCAGTCCAACCGGCTATTTTGCCCTCAGCAGTGTTCCGGCGATAGCGGCAGCCGGCAATCAGCCTCTGAGTCCTCGCGGTTTCAACGGCGGCGGACAAGTTGGCTATAACCTCCAAAGTGGTCATTGGGTTTTTGGCGTTGAGGCTGATTTCGGCAGCATGCATGTCAAAGACGACTTTTCGTCCACGGCGACTTATCCCTGCTGCGCTCCGACAAATTTCACCGTTACCCAGACGGTCAAGACTGATTGGCTATTCACGGCCCGTCCCCGCCTCGGTATCGCGAGCGGGCCGGTCATGGTGTACGGCACCGGCGGCGTGGCTATGACCAACTTCAACTATTCGGAGGTCTTTATCGACACCTTCGCAGCCGCGCATGAGAGCGCCAGCACTTCGAGCACGTTGACGGGTTGGACCGCCGGCGGCGGTGTGGAGTTCAAGATTGGAGGAAGCGGCCATTGGTCGGTCAAGGCGGAATACCTCTTCGCCGATTTTGGGACTGGAGTGAAAGTGACGAGCACCAATCTCACCGCTTTCGGCCCGCCGCCGATCCCTTTCCCCACAAACGTTTTTACCCACCAGGCCGATCTTACGACCCATTTGTTTCGTTCCGGCTTGAACTTCCGCTTCTAGAGGAACTATGCCGGTGAACGCAGCCGGTTTTCCAGATCGGGCCGCCCACACGGGCGGCCTTTTTGATTCGCAGGATTGCGACCGGTGACGCTATCTGAGAGTCGTGCGAAAGCGAGTTACTGTGCATCATTCTTTCGTTTCTTCGTTCAAGTAACGGATTCGTGCGAAAATCCGTGGGGGCGCCATGCTGGAAAATATCTTTCAAGACCTGCGCTACGGCGCGCGGATGCTCAGGAAAAAGCCCGGCTTCAGTTCCATTGCCGTGCTGACGCTGGCGCTGGGCATCGGCGCGAATACGGCGATCTTCAGTATCGTGGACGTACTGTTGTTCCGCCCGCTTCCCGTCTCCAGGCCCAATGAATTAGTACGGATCTTCAGCGGAGAGACCAGAGGAAATGCCGGTTGGGGGTATGTTTCTCTGCCGGAGTTTCTGGAGTATCGCGACCACAGCGACGCATTCGCCGGCCTGGCTGCTTGTGTAGATCGTTTTCCTGCCAATGTATCGGCCGGCAAATTTGGCACGGAGCGGGTAGATGCGGGCATGGTCACGGGAAGTTATTTCCCGGTGCTCGGGGCGAATGCAGCACTGGGAAGAACGCTGGTGGCTGAAGATGATCGCGCCGGAGCGGCGCCGGTGGTGATGCTGGGCCACAGTTTCTGGCGACGCCACTACCCGCGCGATGCCAGCGTGCTGGGTTCGCAAGTGCTGGTGGACGGGCAATGGTTCACGGTGGTGGGCGTGGCCCCGGCCGCCTTCGGTGGCGTCTCATTTGAGAACTATCCCGAGATCTGGCTCCCACTGACTTATGCCGTTCAAATTGATCCGTTGCTGAAAAGCCAGATTCCACTGAATCACCAGTCGTTTGCTCCCTTCGTTGTGGTTGGCAGGCTCAAGCCCGGAGTCTCCGTAGCGCGGGCGCAGGCGCAAATTGACACGCTGGCGGAACGCCTGGGCGCGGGCAAACCTGATGCGGCTGAAGGGCCGGATTGGAAGCGTCCGTGGCCGGTATTGGTCTCAGTAACTCTGGCCGCCCGGCAAGGCAGTGCGGGGTTCTCATGGCTGCTCCTGGGCATCGTTTTACTGGTCTTGCTGATTGCCTGCGCTGACGTGGCCGGATTGATGCTGGCACGGTCAGAGACACGTCAAAAAGAAATCGCAGTACGACTGGCGCTGGGAGGCCCGAGACGCCGGATCATGATGCTGCATATGGCAGAGGCGCTGCTGATCTCGGGGCTGGGAGCGATTGTCGGCTGTTTCTTGGCCGGCTGGGCTACGCGATTGATCGTTCTAACCGCGCCGCAGACCCTGGATTTGCCCTTGGAGCGAGCCTCTTCCGTGCTCGATCTCAGAGTGCTCGTTTTTACAGGACTGGTGGCCCTGGCCTCGGCCCTGATCAGCGCCCTGGTTCCCGCGCTCAAGTATTCGCGCGCCGATCTGGTACTCGGCATCAAGAGTGATTCAGGAAGATCGAATGCCATTGGCGGGCGATTTTCGCCTCAGGCAATGCTGGTTGTGGTGCAGGTGGCGGCTTCAGTGCTCCTGCTGGTGGGTGCGGGCCTGCTCACGCGGACGCTTTGGCACGCTTCACAGGTCCGTCTGGGCTTTGATCCGGAGCACACCGTATTTGCATCGACGGACCTCATCCGCCAGGGCTATGACAAGAATGCGGCGGCAAATCTGCTTGATCCCCTGCTTGATTCATTGCGCGCACAGCCAGGCGTGGAATCAGCCGCTCTGGGAACTCCTCCGATGGGCGGAGATATGTCGACGTCCGTCAAGATTGAAGGGCATGATTCCGCGCCGGGAAAGAAAGAAGGAATTCGAGGTGCCCGCGTGAGCCCTGGATACTTCACCACCGTCGGCATTCCTTTGCTGAGCGGACGTGACTTCAAGCGGTCTGACGCGGCCGGCGCTCCCGGCACGGCCATTGTGAGTGAAGCGTTCGCACGGAAATACTGGCCGAATGAAAGTGCGCTAGGCAAGCACATTGAACAAGTCGGAATACATAACCAGACATTTGAGGTTGTGGGCGTTGTGGGCAACACCGCAAACCGGGACCTCCGCCGCGAGCCGCCCGCAGTGGCATATTTCCCTCTGGACCAGAGCTATCTGATGTTTCCCTGGCAGCCCGATGTTTCCATGTTGGCGCGTGGGCAGGGCGATCCCGGACAGTTGCTTGGCTCTATCCGAAAGGCTGTCTCCGGCGTCGACTCTGCGCTGCCCGTGTTTCGTACCCGGACCCTGAAAGAGTATGTGGCGGGAACTCTGGGCCAGGAAAAATTCCTGGCGCGATTGCTGCTGGTTTTTGCCCTGGTGGCAGTGGTGCTCGCCGCTGCCGGCGTGTTTGGGCTTATGTCCTATAGCACTGAGCGAGCCACGCATGATTTTGGCGTTCGCATGGCCTTAGGAGCCCAGTCCCGGCACGTGCTGTGGCTGGTCTTGAGGAAAGGCCTGACGCTGGCTGTGATGGGTCTGGTTCTTGGGCTGGGAGCATCGCTGTGGCTAACGCGCCTCCTGGTTAGCCTGCTCTTCGGCGTAAGTCCCACTGACGCAGTTACGTTCATCGCCGTCGCAGCAGTGACGATCGTGGTCGCATTGCTGGCCTGCTATCTGCCGGCGCGGCGCGCAACGCGTGTTGATCCTTTGGTCGCGCTGCGAAATGAGTAGGAGCGAGCCCACAGTTCATGCTCGCGCCGCACTGACCATCCATGCTGCCCAGCCCGTACAAATGGCCACCGCGGTTGAAAGGACAACGGGCGGCGGAAGAAAATAGATCCAGCTAACCACAATGCTGGCTAGTTGCAGAACGAAGAAGGCCCAGCCCAGCGTCCCGATCGCCTGCGAATTGCTGTGTGCCATGCTGCCCAGATGCCAGGCAAGGTAGGCGGCAAAGAGCAGATAGAGGGTGCAGAATATGCCGAAGCCGCGATAGAAATCCCCATACGTCAGCTTTCCGCCGCCTACTTGAAGATGCACGTTGTCCATGGCGTCGCGCACGGCTAGGCCCTCCGGATTGGGCGGCTTGAATTTCAAAAAACCAACGGTGTGGCCGGCGGCAAAAAGAACCAACAGTAGTGCGGCGATCCGATAAAGCAACGTTGCCGTCATACTTGCTCCTGTGAAGAGTTCTTTTTCGAGAGATTCTGAGTGACACAGTGTACACGAGGGCAAACGCATGCTGCCCCCTATGCTGATACGACGATTGAATGAGCACGGAATCGCAGCTTCGTGGCGATTTTCTTCGGCAGGCGAGTGGCACGCGTGAGTGGCTGCGTCAAAGCCGATTGCCGCGTCAGTAAGCGCGCTGATAAGATAAATAGTTTGCACCAGCTCGTCTAATCCCTGCTTACAGGCTGTCTTTTATGAGTACACAAGCTACTGATATTGCAATCGTAAGTGGCGCGCGCACGCCCATGGGCCGCTATTGCGGCAAATTGCGTGATTTTACCGCTATGGACCTGGCCGCGGTGGCCAGCCAGGAGGCAATCAGGCGCTCCGGCGTCGATCCAAAAGAATTTGACCACGCGGTTTTTGGTAACGCGCAGCAGACCTCCGGCGACTCGCTCTATGGCGCCCGGCATGTGGCGCTGAAGGCCGGGCTGCCGATCGAAACTCCGGCGCTGACGGTGAACCGTCTTTGCGGATCGGGCATGCAGTCACTGGTGAACGCGGCGCAGATGATCCAACTGGGCGAGGCGAGCACAGTGCTGGCGGGCGGCATGGAGTCCATGTCACAGGCGCCGCACGTGGTACGTGGCGCGCGCTGGGGGCTGGGCCTGGGCGAAGGCAAACTGGAAGATTCGCTCATGGTGGCGCTGCTGGATACCTATTGCGGCCTCTACATGGCGAATACGGCGGAGCTTTATGCCGAGCAGCAGGGCATTACACGCCAGCACATGGACGAATTCTCTTTGCAGTCGCAGCAGAAGGCCGGCGCGGCCCAGAAGGCGTGCCGTTTGGCGGAAGAGATCACGCCCGTCGCCCTCAAGAACCGCAAAGGCGAGCCTACTGGCGAGATGTTTGAAAAGGACGACCATCTGCGTCCGGAAACCACCATGGAAGGCCTGACCAAGTTGAAGGCGGCATTTGGGAAAAACGGAAGCGTGACTGCAGGCAATGCCAGCGGCATTGTCGATGGTGGCGCTGCCGTGGTGATGATGACCCTGGATCAGGCGGAGAAGCGCGGCCTGAAGCCCCTAGGTCGCATTGTGAGTTGGGGCATTGCTGGCGTCGATCCGAAGATCATGGGCAGCGGCCCGGTTCCGTCTTCGCGCATGGCTCTGAAGAAAGCCGGACTGACGCTGGAAGATATTGACCTGATCGAGGTTAACGAAGCTTTCGCGGGACAATATCTTGCCGTGGAGAAAGAGCTGGGCCTGGATCGCAGCAAAGTCAACGTGAACGGCGGAGCGATTGCGCTGGGGCATCCGCTGGGCGCGACCGGGACGCGGCTGGTAATTACACTGCTCTACGAGCTGCGCCGACGCAAGGCGAAATACGGGCTGGCGACGGCATGCATCGGCGGCGGGCAGGGTATTGCGATGATTGTGGAGAACCTGCAAAGGTAGCAAGAAATTGAACCACAAAGGGCACGAAGGAACACAAAGGCAGAGCTGCTCTCTTAATCGACTCGGTTTTCGCAATGGTTGCGGCAACAACTCAGCGGTTTGTACTTCGTGCTCCTTCGTGTCCTTTGTGGTTAGAGAGCTTGGAAAATCATGCAGATTAAAAAAGTTGGAGTCCTCGGCTGCGGCCTGATGGGTTCAGGCATCGCCCAGGTCAGCGCCGTTGCCGGATATGACGTAACGGTGCTGGAGCAGGAGCAGAAGTTTCTGGACAAAGGCTTCGCCGGAATCGACAAGTCGCTGGCCAAGTTTGCGGAAAAGGGCACGCTGAAGGAGCCGGTGGAAAAGATCCGCGCGCGGCTGAAGGGCGTGACCACGCAGCGGGCGCTGGCCGATTGCGACATCATCGTTGAGGCCATCATTGAGAACGTGGAAGTGAAGAAAGAGACATTTGCCGCGCTGGACGCCATCGTGAAGAGTGAAGCTATCTTCGCCAGCAATACTTCTTCCATCTCGATTACCGAAGTGGCCGCGGCCACCAAGCGCGCTGACCGTTTTGTCGGCCTGCACTTCTTCAACCCCGTACCGCTGATGAAACTGGTGGAGGTCGTGCGCACCATCGCCACCGGTGACGCCGCGTTCGAGACGGCTTATGAATTTGGCAAGAGCCTGGGCAAAGTTCCGGTGCGCACCAGTGACAAGACCGGGTTCATCGTCAACCGGCTGCTGGTTCCTTACATGCTCGACGCGATTCGTGCCTATGAAGAGGGCGTGGGATCCATCCCCGATATCGACAACGCCATGAAGCTGGGCTGCGGCTACCCCATGGGCCCGTTCACCCTGCTGGATTTTGTGGGCCTCGATACCACGTACTACATCACGCAAGTCATGTTTGATGAGTTTCGCGAGCGCCGCTTCGCTTCGCCGCCGCTGTTGAAGCGCCTGGTGATGGCAGGCTGGTACGGGCGGAAGACGGGCAAAGGATTTTACGATTACGCCGACCCTTCCAACCCAATTCCCATGAAGTTTTAGCCGCTGATGAACGCAGATCAACGCTGATCAGAAACGGCCAATCTGCGCGGATCAGCACCAATCTGCAGCGAAAGGTTTTTTTCGCATGGAACTCAACAACGTCAAACTCGAAAAGAAAAATCACACCGCTTATGTCACCATTGACCGTCCTAAAGTTCTGAATGCCCTGAACATGGCCACGATGCAAGAGCTGTGGCAGGTCTTCAGCGAACTGAAAGACGACAAGCAGGTTCGCGTCGTCATTCTCACCGGCGCGGGCGAAAAGGCCTTCGTCGCCGGAGCAGACATCAATGAGCTGGCGAAAAACAATGCAGTTGAGGCCAAGGCGTACACGCACAAAGGCCAGGCCACGCTCGATCTGATTGAGAACCTGGGTAAGCCGGTGATTGCCTGCGTGAACGGCTTTGCGCTGGGTGGCGGATGCGAGATCGCCATGGCCTGCACCATGCGTCTGGCCAGTGAGAACGCCAAGCTGGGACAGCCCGAGGTAAAGCTGGGCATTATTCCCGGTTATGGAGGCACGCAGCGGCTCCCGCGCCTGGTGGGCACAGGGCTGGCTATGCAGATCCTACTGACCGGCGAGATGATCACCGCCCAGGAGGCGCATCGTATCGGACTGGTGAATGAAGTTGTTCCCGCAGAGCGGCTGGTCCCGCGTGCGGAGGAAATCGCGCAGAAGATCATCGGCATGGCGCCGTTAGCGATCCAGTACTGCATGGAAGCCGTGAACCAGGGTACGAATATGACCCTGCAGGAAGGCCTCTTCCTGGAAGCCACGCTGTTCGGCATCTGCTGCGCCACAGAAGACAAGAAGGAAGGGACCTCCGCTTTTTTGGAAAAGCGCGCGGCCAATTTCCAGGGCAGGTAGAATGCATCCTGACCCGACTCCGGACAAGCTTGCCACCGCCGCCATCTTCTACAACCTGCATGAAGCCGATATTGCAGCAGGGCTGTTGCAATCCTGTGGCGTAGACTGTTTCCTGTGCGACGAGCACATGCACCGGGTGCATCCGCTGGCCACCGACATCATTGGCGGGGTCCGATTGCAGGTTGCGGAGCAGGACCTGGAAATGGCGAAAGAGCTGTTGAAGGAATATTCTCCTGAACCGGAACCGCCCGGGCCGATTGAATGACCGTTTGTTCACATGATTAAGGGCATTACCACAATCCGGCACGCCGGCAGCGCCAAGGAATTTAAAGCGCTGGGCAAATTGTTTGACGCTCTGGGTTTCGAACGCGGAACGCCGTGGAAGACCGCGCGTGGGCAGGGCACTCCGTTTAAGGCCCCGGTGGGACAGCTTGAATTTGTGGAAGGCCTGGAGACCATCCACGCCGACATCTGGGTGGAGGTTACCGATCTGGATTCGCTGCAGGAAATTCTTTCCAAAGAAAAGGTCAAGATAGCAGGCGAGGTCCAGGAAACCTCATGGAACTCGCGATTCCTGGTGACCGAGCCGGCCAAGGGACTGAAAGTGCTCTTCTGGCAGCGGAACCGGCCTGCCCAGGATGCAGTTGAAGGCGACTTGAGCGCGCGAGGTATGCGCTTTGGCGTGGTGGTGAGCCGCTGGAACTCGTTTATCACTGAACGTCTGCTGCAAGGCGCGCTGGACGCGCTGCGTCGCAGCGGCTGCAAGGAAGAGGACATCACCGTGGTGCGAGTGCCGGGCGCGTTTGAAATTCCGTCGCAGGCACGGACTCTGGCATTGACTGCGAAGCATGATGCCATCATTACTCTGGGCTGCCTGATTCGCGGCGAAACCACGCACTACGAGCATATCTCCACCGAGGTCACGCGCGGGATTGGCCAGTCCGCGCAGGAAACCGGGGTGCCGCACACCTATGGCGTGCTCACCTGCGAAAACCTGGAGCAGGCGCTGGACCGCGCCGGCCTGAAGGCCGGGAACAAGGGTTTTGAGGCGGCAGTTTCAGCAGTAGAAATGGTGAGCTTGCAGCGCAAGACCAGCAGCCGCTCAAAGAAAAGAGCCACAACCAGGAAGAAGGGCAGGAAGCGCTAGCATGGGCACCCGTCGCAAATCTCGCGAGCTTTGCCTGCAGATGCTTTTTCAGTGGGACATGGGCAAGCAATCGCCGGAGCATGTGCGCAAAACGTTTTGGGCTGAACGCGGCGAAGTGGACGAAGAGACGCGCGGCTTTGCCGACGACCTCTTCAACCTGGCGGTGGATCGGCAGACCCAAATCGACGAGTTGATCCAGAAGCACGCGCAGCATTGGCGGATGGAGCGCATGGCGGCCGTGGACCGCAACGTCCTGCGCACCGGGGTGGCTGAGTTCCTGGGGTACCATCACACGCCGCGGCCGGTGGTTATCAATGAAGCGCTGGAGATCGCGCGCAAGTTTTCCGCGCCGGAGTCAGTCCAGTTCATCAACGGTGTGCTGGATTCGGTGGGGAAGGAGCTTACGTCTTCTAAAATCCCGAAGCAAAGCTGAGGGACCTCCTTTCCCCTCAGTTCACGAAAAAGCAATGCTACAATAAGGCTCTCCATCGCCTCTGGTGCCTGCACTGCATAACTAACAACGGACTTCGATCTTGACTAAGACTTCCATCACATACGCCGATAGTGGCGTTGACATTGATCGCGCTGACCGCGCAAAGCAACGGATCAAGTACCTGGCCCATCGCACGTTCACTCCTGGAGTGGTGAGCGAAATCGGCGGCTTCGGCGGGATGTTCGCCATCGACAAGAAGAAGTTCCGCGAGCCAGTGCTGGTTTCCAGCGTCGATGGCGTCGGCACCAAGCTGAAAGTGGCTTTCATGATGAACCTGCACCACACTGTGGGCGGCGACCTGGTGAACCACTGCGTGAATGACATTGCGGTGCAAGGCGCCACGCCGCTGTTCTTTATGGATTACCTGGCCACCGGCTCACTCGAGCCCGATATCGCTGAGAAAATTGTGGAAGGCATGGCCGAGGCCTGCCGTCACAATGGCTGCGCGCTGATCGGCGGTGAGACCGCGGAGATGCCGGGCTTCTACCCCAAAGGCGAGTACGATCTGGCGGGCTTTATTGTCGGCGTTGTAGAGAAGAGCAAGATCATTACCGGAGAAAAAATTGAAGTGGGTGATGTGCTGGTGGGCCTGCCTTCGAACGGGCTGCATACGAACGGATACTCGCTGGCACGAAAATTGTTTTTTGATGTCGCCCGCTATACGCCCGATACATACGTGAACGAGATGAAAGCCAAGGCCGGCGCCGAGTTGATGCACACGCACAAGAGCTACTGGCCGGTGCTGAAGAAGCTGATTGCGGCGGAACTGGTGCACGCTATGGCGCATATCACCGGCGGCGGTATCACTGACAATTTGCCGCGGGTGCTCCCCAAGGGCACGAGCGCGGTGGTGGAAATGGGCACCTGGCCGGTGCTGCCGGTGTTTACTCACATGCAGCACATCGGCAACGTGCCCCAGGACGACATGATGCGGACTTTCAATATGGGGATTGGCATGGTGCTGGTGGTGCCGGCAAAGAAATTCAAGCGGGTGCAGAGCATCGTGGAGAAGGCGGGAGAAAAAGCCTACCTCATTGGGCGGATCGTCAAAGGCGACCGCAAGGTTGTGTACGCCTGAACATGGCTGCCCTCAAAAAACTTGGCATCCTGCTTTCCGGTCGCGGCTCGAATTTTGAGGCCATCGCGGATTCTATCGCGGCGGGCCGGCTTGCGGCTGAGATTGCCATTGTCATCTCCAATCGGGCCGATGCGCCGGGGCTCGAATCGGCGAAGCGGCGCGGGCTGAAAGCGCTGCTGATTCCTTCCAAGGGACGAACTCGCGAAGAACACGACGAGGAAGTCGTCGCGGCGCTCAAAGGCGCCCAAGTCGATCTGGTCTGTCTGGCCGGTTACATGCGCTTGCTCTCCCCGGAGTTTGTGCGCGCATTTCCCAATCGCATTGTGAATATTCATCCTTCATTGCTGCCGGCGTTCCCAGGCATGGAGGCGCAGAAGCAGGCGCTGGAGTACGGCGTGAAAATCACAGGCTGCACCGTCCACTTTGTGGACGAGCATCTGGATCACGGGCCGATTATTCTGCAAAAGACCGTTCCGGTTCTTGAGGGCGAGGACGTGCATGCGCTCTCGGCACGAATCCTGGAGCAGGAACACCTGGCATATTCAGAGGCGATAGAGCTCGTGTTGTCAGGGGAAGTAGAAGTGCAGGAAAGAAGAGTCGTACGTAAGAGCGCGCGCCTGGAGAGCAGGTAGATGCTGAAGGTCAAGCTGCTCACTGCCACCGCAAAAGCGCCTACGGTTGCTCATCCCGGAGAAGATCTGGGCTATGACATTTACGCCGCGGAAACCATCACCCTGGAGGCGCGCGGGCACGCCATAGTGTCTACGGGAATCGCAATCGAGTGTACTGCGCTCTCGGGCGAACCCATGGGTGCCCTGTTGCGCGACAAATCGTCCATGGCGGCGCGGCGGCTGGCGTTGACCGGCGGCGTGATCGATGCCGGCTATCGCGGCGAGATCAAGGTTTTGTTGGAAAACCTGAGCGACCTACCGGCGACGGTCCGTGCGGGAGATAAGATCGCCAACCTGATTCCCTTTCCGGTGCTGACGGGCGAGGTGCAGGTGGTCGATGATCTCAACGAATCGAGCCGCAAGGCGGGCGGGTTTGGGTCTTCAGGAAGATAAAGTAGCTTGCTCTGAAATCCCGAAGCGCAGCGAAGGATCCCTATTGGCCAAAAAATCTTGGCCGCGAACATACGTGCAACGCTAATTGATTGCGTGATGGATTGCAATTGATCCTGTTTCTCTGCTTTGCACCTGGGCTGTCATAGAAGTGTGATGGACAGCTTTCAATCGGCCTTCACGTTGCGATAGGGATCCCTCTGCCGCTGCGCGGCATTCGGGATTTCACATAGGCTTTCCATATAATCAATCTCTAATGGCAAACTTTCCTCCTGTTGACGAACAACTGGCTTACATCAAGAAGGGCGCGGCGGAGATCATCCATGAGCGCGAGCTGCGCGAGCGCCTGGAAAATTCGCTGAAGTCCGGCAAGCCGCTCCGCGTGAAGGCGGGCTTTGATCCTACCGCGCCGGACCTGCACGTTGGCCACACGGTGCTCATCCGCAAACTGAAGCATTTTCAGGACCTGGGACACACGGTGATCTTCCTGATCGGCGACTTCACCGGGATGATCGGCGATCCGACGGGACGTTCGGTAACGCGGCCGCCATTGACGAGGGCAGACATCGAGCGCAACGCGGAAACGTACAAGGCGCAGGTGTTCAAGATCCTCGATTCGCAAAAGACTGTGGTGGACTTCAACTCGCGCTGGTTTTCCAAGATGGCTACGGAAGACTTCATCCGCTTGTGCGCCAAATTCACGGTGTCACAGATGCTGGAGCGCGAGGAGTTTCACAAACGCTTCCAGGAA
>Ga0137395_10000381_pt1 | contig 18181 bp, 17 predicted proteins | sample czobulk216metaG_FD_108283 | JGI IMG/M metagenome (GOLD analysis project Ga0137395, IMG submission 108283) | Vadose zone soil microbial communities from Angelo Coast Range Reserve, California, USA - czobulk2.16 metaG | ecosystem: Environmental > Terrestrial > Soil > Vadose zone | place: USA...
AGTGCCCAAATGCCCCGACCCATGTCCATCTGGGCTCCCGGGCCCTCGTCCAGCTCGACACGTACTACTGTGACTGATGTTGCCCACTCGCTATCTGCCCGGATGCCCAGGCGCATCGGCTTTAGCCCATGCCCTCACGTCAGCAGGCCGCCGCAGTCAATGTCCGGGCCGCGATGCGGGTCGCCGGAGCCGAATTCGAGCTGAAGGACCTGGCCCGGACAATCGACGGCTACTCGGCCACCTTCCAGACGGGCATGGTCACGCATGTCGAGTCCGGCCTCGACGAGGCCGTCGTCGAGGATGAGCCGCCCACGCCCGCCCTTCATGAGCTCATCCGGAGGGTCCAAGCGGTCTTCGCCGGGATGACATGACCCGACTGCTAACCCGACGACCTACTAGCGGGCCTGCCTTGTCACAATAGCTGCCACACCCTGGCACTTCGACCCCAAACAAGTAAGCCGTGTCGAGGAGTTAGGTCACGACAAGCACAGGATAGGTAGTCCCGTGCTCCGCTCTCTTTCTATCGAGGCCGGCGCGCGGCCCGCTGATGGCGAGCGTAGTGGCGATCTCCTCCACGCCCGCGACGGCCTCCGCCAGGTCGCGGAAGACCAGCAACCCTTCCCCGGTGGGCAGGTGATCGCTCAGACCGGTGTCTTCAATGAGCACCGGTCGACCCGAGGCCAAGTAACAGGCGCTGCGATCGCTGAACCAGCCTGTCCGGAGCTCCCGGTGGATCGGCTTCGGACATCCGAACTCGGCGCGCGACCGCCGGAGGTACCGCTGGTAGCCGGATACCGTGCCCGCGACACGCGGCCCATTCTGTCCCGCCAGCCCTAGCTCGCACAAGCCGGGGTCGTCCGGCCCGACGACGACGGCCTAGCGACGGAACGCCGGTAGCACCTCGCGGCCGAACAGACGCAGCGAGCGCAAAGCCTCGCGGTGGCTCATGTCGCCGAAGTTCATGTTCATGAGCAGTAGGTTCACGCCGACGGACTCCAGCGCCTCGATCTGCCGGATGCAGCGCTCCGGGCTGCCGATCACCAGCCGCTCCCACGCCTCGTCGAGCGAGGGCTCGTGCTCGACCGGATCGGAGGACACGACCCCGCCGCGCACGCTCTCGCTACCGAAGTGCAGGTGGTGCCACGTGCGGTGCGTCTTCGTCACGTGTGGCAACGCCTCGCGGGCGGCGGCGTCTGTCTCCGCGACGTAGGCGATCCGCAGCACGCCGAGGTCGCTGGCCGCTTCGGTCTTGCCCGCCTCCTTCAGGGTGCTGCGGTAGAGCTCGACCTTCTCGGCCACGCGGTCGAGCGGGTCGCGGAAGACGGTGCTGAGGACTCGGTGGCCGTGGCCGATGGCGTAGGTAAAGGACTCGGGATTCAGGGCGGCGATCCAGATCGGCGGGTGCGGCTGCTGCAGCGGCCGCGGCAACACCGTGGTGGCCGGGAACTGGTAGAAGCGCCCGGTGTGGGCCACGTCGTCCTCCTTCCACGCCCGCAGGATGATCTCGAGCGACTCCTGCGTGCGTGCCCGCCCCTCGTCGAACGGGATGCCGTAGCGCGCGAACTCGTACGGATAGGCGCCACGGCCCACGCCGATGTCGAGGCGGCCGCCGGTGAGCACATCCGCCACCGCGATCTCGCCGGCCAGCCGCAGCGGATGATAGAACGGGAGCACCAGCACCCCGGTGCCGAAGCGCACGCGTCGCGTCTGGCTGGCCGCCTTGATGGCGAACATCAGCGGCTGGGGGCACGCGCTGTAGCTGACGAAGTGATGCTCGGCCAGCCACACGATCTCCAGGCCCTGCTCCTCGGCGTAGGCGACCTCCTCCAGGAGATCGCCGTACATCGCGTCGAAGGCGCGGCCCGGGCCCGACCACTCGAACAGCAGGAACAGTCCGAATCTCATGCTAGGTCGCCAGGAACTTCTTCCACTGCTCGAGCAGCGGCACCTCGTTGTCCATCCACCATTCTGGATTGCGCAACAGCACCGACGGCATGTCGTAGTTCACGACCTCGCGCTTGGCCTTGGCGTCGAGCTGAGCCCACGCGGCCCGGTTGGTGGGGCCGTGCGGGTAGATCACGGGCCGCTCGGCCTGCGGCTTGGCCTGCGAGGCGAAGGCGATGAACTTCATGGCCGCGTCCTTGCGCTTCGAGATCTTGGACACCGCGTAGAACGTCTGGTCGAGAATGGCCTGGTTCACCTCGACCGCCAGAGGCTTGCCCTCGCGGGCCAGCACCACCACACGCGCGCCCCAGCCGTAGCCGAGCTGCACCTCCTCGTCGGCGAAGAACTGCGCGAACTGCGCGCCAGACTGCCACCACGTCATCTGGGGCTTGATGTCGGCGAGCTTCGAGAAGGCGAGCTTGGTGTCGATGGGATAGACCTTGGCCAGCGGCACCCCGGCCGCCATCACGGCGGCCTCGAAGTTGTCGCGCGGCGTCCAGCCTGGCCCGGTGCGACGCCCGGGGAAGCGCTTGAGGTCCCACAGCTCGGCCCACGTCTTCGGGTGGCTGCCGGTCGGAAACCGCTTGGTGTTGTACGTGATGTCGACCGCGTACACCTCGAAGGCAATGCCGTACGGGTGGACCGCGGGCGCATACATGTCGGTGGCCTTCACGACACCGGCGTCGATCTTCTCGTACAGGCCGTCGGCGGCGCCCCGCCAGAGCCAGGCGCTGCCCGGCTGGATGATGTCCCACTCCGCATTGTTGCTCTGGACCTGCGCCTTCAGCATGGCGAGCTGGTTGGTGGCACTCACCTGCTTGATCTGGATACCGGTGGCGGCGGTGAATGGGTCGTAGACGGCCTTCTTGAGCGACTCCTCGTGCGCGCCACCCCACCCCACGACCACGAGCTCCTCGGCGGCCGCCGCCCCGCGCGGCCGGGCGAACGTCCCGGCCGCACCCAGCACCGCGCCGGTGGTCTTCAGAAACTCTCGCCTCGACACGGACGTGCCCATGGACGCCTCCTCCTGTGGGGCTCAGGCCCCTCCGGTGATTCGTTCGGTGCGACGGCGCAGCCAGGCCGAGGCCAGCAGCGCCAGGGTCGTCACGGCGATGAGCTGGCTCGACACCGCCGCCACCACCGGGTTCAGCTCGTACCGGATACCGTCGAACATCAGCTTCGGCAACGTCGGGTTCGACCCCGACACGAACATGGCGACCACGATCTCGTCGAACGAGATCAGGAACGCGAAGATAGCGCCGCTGGCGATCCCGGGCCAGAGCAGCGGAAGCATCACGGTGGTGAACGTGCGCAGCGGGCCGGCCCCCAGACTGCGCGCCGCGCGCTCCAGCGAGCGATCGAGCTTGTAGAGCACGGCGCTGACGTTGAGCACCACGAACGGCAGCGCCAGCACGGTGTGCGCCAGCACCAGCCCCACCGCGCTCCCGATGAGCCGCCACCGCGCGTACACATTGTAGAGCCCGATCGAGAGGACGATCGTCGGCACCACGATCGGCGAGACGATCAGCGCGCGCAGCGCGCTCTTGCCGGGCACGGCCAGGCGCACCAGCGCGATGGACGCCAGGGTTCCGAGGGTGGTGGCCAGCACGGTCACCATCACCCCGATCTGGAGGCTGCGCACGGTCGCGTTCCACCAGGCCGCGCTCGACCAGTACGCCTCGTACCAGCGCACGGACAGCGTGCGCGGCGGGAACTCCAGGAAGCGGCCCCCGCTGAACGACATCGCGATCACCAGCAGGCTCGGCGCGGCCAGGAACGCCATCACCAGGCCGGTGACGACCCAGACGAGCGGCGACGTGCGCTCGCCCATCAGGCCCACACCCGGTCCAGCCCGACCAGGCGGTCGAAGCCGACCACCAGGGCCGCGGTCAGCACCAGCAGCACCATGGCCGCAGCCGAGGCCAGGCTCCAGTCCAGCAGGTCGACGACCTGCGTCTCGATCACCATCGCCAGCGTGATCACGCGCGAGCCACCGAGGAGAGCGGGCGTGATGAAGAAACCGAGCCCCTGGACAAAGACGAGCAGCGCCGCGGTGGCCATGCCCGGCATGCTCAGCGGCAGCGTCAGCGAGTAGAAGCGCCGCCACGGCCCCGCCCCCATGCTCTGGGCGGCGCGGGACAGCCGCGGATCGATGCTCCGCAGCGAGGCGTACAGCGGCAGGATGGCGAACGGCAGCAGCACCTGGGCCATGCCGATGACCACACCGGTCTCGTTGTACATGAGTCGCAGGGGCTCGTCGATCACGCGCAGCCAGCGCAGGACGTTGTTCAGCACCCCGTTCGCCTGGAGCAGCACCATCCACGCGTACGTCCGCACCAGGATGCTGGTCCACAGCGGCAGCAGCACGAATACCATGAGCACGCGGAGCCACGCCGGCCCCACGCGGGTCATCACGTACGCGACCGGGTAAGCGGCGAGCAGGCAGACGAGCGTCACCACCACGCTGATCCGCGTCGTGCGGAGCAGCACGTCGATGTAGACCGAGCTCTCGGCCAGGCGGCGATACGCCTCGAGCCCGGCGCCGCCGGGCCCGCCGCCCCCCACGCTCAACACGAACAGACGGCCGAGCGGATAGAGATAGACGGCCACGAGCAGCAGCAGCGCGGGGCCCACGAGCAGACCGGCCTGACGCCATGTCGAGCGGGCGCTCATCCGAATACCCGCCAGTCGTCGGGGCGCGACCTCACGAACACCTCCTGGCCGGGTCCGAAGATCGTCTCCTGCCCACGATAGGGCCGGCTCACGTTCACGACCAGGCCGGATCCAAGCTCCACGTCGTACCGCACGAGCTCGCCCCGGAAGGTCGCTCCGCGGACTAGCCCGCGCCAGCAGTTGACGCCGCCCGCAATCGTGGCCAGATCGAGACGCTCGGGCCGGAGGGTGAGCCGCACCCGCTTGCCGGCCGACGGCCGCGCGGCCGTCGTCACCGTGACCTCGATGCCATCCGCGATCTCGACCCGGACCACGCCCGTTTCCGCCCCGGCCACGACGCCGTCGAGCGTGTTGACGTCGCCGAGGAAGCCGGCCACGAAGTCCGTGGCCGGGTGCTCGTAGAGCGCCAGCGGCGAGCCGATCTGCACCACGTCTCCGACGTTCATGATCGCGATCCGGTCGGAGAGCGCCAGGGCCTCCTGTTGATCGTGCGTCACATAGAGCGTGGTCACCCCGAGCGTCCGCTGCAGATCCTTCAGCTCGCTCTGCATCTCCTCGCGCAGCTTCTTGTCGAGCGCCCCCAGCGGCTCGTCCATGAGGAGGAGCGACGGCCGGTACACGAGCGCGCGGGCCACCGCCACCCGCTGCTGTTGCCCGCCCGAGAGCTGGCGAGGATAGCGCCCGGCGAAGCCGGACATGCGGACGGCGTCCAGCACCCGGGCCACGCGCTCGGCGACCTCGGTCGAGGGCACCCGTCGTGTTCGCAGCGGGTACGCCACGTTGTCGAATACGCTCATGTGCGGAAACAGAGCGTAGCTCTGGAATACCATGCCGATGTCCCGCTTCTCGGGTGGGCGCGCGACGACCGAGGCGCCGCGGATCCGGATCTCCCCCGAGGTCGGCGCCTCGAAGCCGGCGATCAGCATGAGCGTCGTCGTCTTGCCGGAGCCGCTCGGACCCAGCAGCGTGACGAACTCACCCTCGAAGACGTCGAGCGAGACGTTGTTGACCGCGATAGCTCGACCGTAGTGCTTCGAGACCGCGCGCAACGTCACGAGTGGCTCGCTCATGGGCGGCGTCAGCCTAGCCCGGCGCCCGGCCGGGCGCAACGGCCGGACGGCCGCGCCGCGGCGGAGTGCCGAGCTTTCTCGGGGTCGGCCTCACGTGTCGTCCAGAAACGCGCGCACCTCGCGCACGACCTCCGCCGTCGCCTCGATCAACAGGCTATGGCGATACCGTGGCAGGATCACGAGGCGTGAGCGCGCGATGCGCTCGTGAATGGCCCTCGCCATCGTCGGGGTCGAGCCGGTGTCGTGCTCGCCGGTCATCACCAGCGTCGGACAGCTGATCTTGCCGAGCTCGTCGACGGGGTCGGACTCGGCGAATACCCGATACGCCGCGGCATAGCCCACGGGGTCGTTGGCCAGCACCCGCTGGATCTGTCGCTCCACGATCTCCGGGTTACCGGCACGGAATTCGGGCGTGAACCATCGCTCGATCGCGGCCCCGACGGTCATGCTCGCGCCACCCCGTCCGAGCTCGTCGGCGCGCTTCACCACCGCGGCTCGCTGCTCGGGCGTTCGACCCGCCACCGCGCTCACGATCCCGAGCGCCCGCACGCGCTCCGGATGTCGCACCGTGAACGCGGGCGCGATCATGCCGCCGAACGAGAAGCCGACGAGCGTCGTCCGATCGACCGATTGCGCGGCGAGCAGTGCGGCGAGGTCGGCGACATAGTCGCCGAGGGAGTACGGCCCCCGCGGCTTGCCGGACTTCCCGTGGCCCCGCAGGTCGTAACGGAGCAGCGTGAAGTCGTCGCGCAGCGCGGCCACGACGCGGTCCCAGGCCTGAAGGTACGAGCCGACCCCGTGAAGCAGCGTCACGTGACGGCCGCGCCCCTCGACCTCGAAGTTGATCGCGACGCCGTCGCGGGACGTGATCATCACGCCGGAGCCGGTGTCGTCGCGAAGTGCGGCATCACCTGGCGCCCGAAGAGCTCGAGGGAGCGCATCGCGACGTCGTGCGGCAAGCCGAAGCTCGCGCCGTAACAGTAGTGATCGACGCCGAGCCGCTCGTAGTGTCGGATGCGCTCCATCACGTGATCGGGGGTGCCGAACATCAGGTTGTCGCGCAAGACCTCGGGAGTCAGCGGCGGGGCGGCGCCGTCGGAAGCCGTCGGATCCATCGGGGTCGCGAAGCCGTTCACCACCCCCGCCGCGTTGTAGAAGAGCCCGTTGAAGACGCGCACGTCCTCCACCGCGGTCTCCGCCGGGAGACGCCAGTCCCTCGCGTCCTCGTACACGCAGGTCCGGCGCAGCACCATGAAGGGCGGACGGCGTGCTCCGGGATGGTCGGCGAGGGCCTTCGCGAGCCGCCCGGCCAGATTCTCGACCTCGCGGTCCGGCTTGCTCAGCGGCGTCGCCATGACCCCGAGACCATGCCGCACCGTCCAGTCGTACGTGTCGGGGTCGCGGGCCGCCACCCACAGTGGCGGGTGGGGCCGCTGCAGGGGCTTGGGAACCGAGGTCGCCCGGGGGAACTTCCAGATGGTGCCATCGTGCGCGTAGTCCCCCTCCCACAGCTTCTGCACCGCCGGAATCAGCTCTCGGAGATGGGCGCCCCCGAGCTCCTGAGGCATTCCCCCGGCCATCCGGCCGAACTCGTACTGGTAGGCCCCACGCCCGAACCCGACCTCGAGGCGGCCGTTCGTGAGGATGTCGGTGAGCGCGATCTCCCCGGCCGCGCGCAACGGATTCCAGTACGGCGCGGTGATCACCGCGGTGCCGAGACGTATCCTTCGGGCGTGCTCGGCCCAGTGCATGATGAGCAGGAGCGGGTTCGGGGCGATCGTGTACTCGATCGAGTGATGCTCGGCGGCCCACGCGACGTCGAAGCCGAGCGCCTCAGCCGCGACGACCATCTCGAGCGCCTCCGCGACCACCCGCTCCATCGGAACGTCCGGGCGCCGGCGCGTCATGTTGACCGCGATCGAGAACTTCACGAGCTCCCTCTCATACCATGACGCCCTTCAACCCCAGGCGCGGGTTGAGCGCGATGTTGAGCCCATCGCCCAGCGCGTTCAGGAGCACGACGAGGGTGAAGATGGCCGCGCCCGGGAATGTCGGCACCCACCACGCGGTGGTCGCGCTCTCCAGGCCGTTCGTCAGCATCTGGCCGAGGCTGACCACGTTGGGATCGCCCACCCCGAGAAAGCTCAGCGAGGCCTCGGTCAGGATGCCGTAGGAGCCGAGCAGCGCCACTATGGCGATGACGGGCGGCAGCGTGTTCGGCAACAGCTCGCGGAAGATGATGCGCCGGTCGGGCGCGCCGAGGGCGCGCGCGCTCACCACGAAGGCTTCCTCGCGCAGTGAGAGCACCTCCGCGCGCACGATGCGGGAGATCTGGGGCCAGGCGGTGACCCCGAGGAGCAACACGACGCTTCCGAGCCCGCCGCCGAAGATGAACGCCACCAGGAGCACGAGGAAGAACGTCGGGATGATCAGCAGACCGTCCGCGAGCCGCATGATCGTGTGCTCGACCCATCCTCCGTAAAATCCCGCGAGCAGTCCGAGGACGATCCCGATCGTGGTCGCGGTCGCGGCCACCGCGATCCCCACCAAGAGCGACGTGCTGACCCCGTGCAGCAGGCGCACGAGCACGTCGCGGCCGAGGTAGTCGGTGCCGAGGGGATGGCGGGTCGACGGCGGCGCCAGGGCATCGGCCGACAGCCCGTGCGGATCGGTCGCGAAGAATCTGGCCGTGACCGGCACCACCGCCGTGATCGCCGCCAGCATCACCAGCGCCACCACCGCCTGGCGTTGGCGCCGGAAGACCCGCCAGAACCGGGCGCTGCCCCGGACGGTGGCGAGGTCAGCCATACCGGATCCTCGGATCGAGCACGCCGTAGGCCAGGTCGATGAGGAGGTTGGTGAGGACGACCGAGGTGCCGATCACGATGAAGACCGCGATGACGACGGGATAGTCGTGCTGCAGGATCGCGTTGAAGGTGAGCCGGCCCATGCCGGGCCACGCGAAGACCACCTCGGTCATCACCGCCCCCGCGAACATGGTGCCGAGATACAGACCCAGCATGGTGAGGACGGGGCGCGACGCGTTGCGGAGCGCGTGATGGTAGAAGACCCGACCTTCCGAGAGGCCCTTCATGCGCGCCGTCGTGAGGTACGGCTTGCGTGACTCCTCCAGCATCGAGGCCCGCGTGAGCCGGGCGAACGCGGCCAGGTACCACCAGGTGAGCACGCAGATCGGCAGCAGCATGTGCAGGCCGACGTCGAGCGCGTGGGCGAGGCCTCGGGCCGAGGTTCCGAGCGTCGTCATGCCCTGGGTCGGCAGCCAGCGGAGGGTGCTGGCGAAGACGATGATCAGCAGGATGCCCAGCCAGAAGGGTGGCGTGGAGTACCCGATCATCGAGAGCGAGCCGATGGCGTAGTCCCACACCGAATTCACGCGGCGGGCGGTGGAGACGCCGAGCAGCACGCCGACCAGGGCGGCCAGGAGGATACTCGGCCCCATGAGCAAGAGGGTGTTGGGGGCGATGCGCCTCAGCATGGCGCTGACCGGCTCGTGATTGAGCTTGGAGTAGCCGAGATCGCCGCGGGCCACGTTCCGCACGTACGCGAGGTATTGCTCCCACGCCGGCCGGTCCAGTCCCCACTGCCGCCGGATCTCGTCGAGCGTCTCCGCGCTCACGGACTGGGCCCCGTAGAGATACAGCACCGGATCTCCGGGGGCCATCTGGATGATGGCGAAGCAGAGGCTGACCACCACGAGGACCAGCACCGCGCTCTGCACGAGCCGCCATCCCACGTAGCCCCAGAGCGACATCTCGGGTCGCCGCTCCGCCCTACGAAGACCCCGGCAGCGCGACGACGTCGAAGCGCCGCCGCCGAGGAGACTCCTCCAGCGGGTAGCGCGCGATGAGGGCTCCGATGGCGGGGTCGTGGGGCGCCGTCAACGCCGCCTCGGATTCCCACTCGAGATAGCTGACGTAGGTTCGCTCGGCTCCGTGCTCGCGGTGCAGGCGGCAGCTCCGGCAGCCGGGCTCCCGGAGAATCAAGGTCAGGACCTGACCGAACAGCGCCTCGAACTCTCGCTCGGCGCCGGGCTGGACGTGAAATTCATTGATGACGATCAGCATTCGGCTCCCCCTCAGCTCCGCTCGACCGCCACCCGCCCCCCGCACATGACCAGCTTGATGCGCCCCTGATCCTCGAGCACGGTGATGTCGTCCAGCGGGTTGCCGTCCACCACGAGCAGGTCGGCCTGCTTGCCCGGCTCGAGCGTGCCCAGATCGTCTCCACGCCCGAGCGCCAGCGCGGCATTCCTGGTCGCGGCCACGAGGCTCTCCATGGGCGTGAGCCCGGCCTCGACCATCAGGGTCAGCTCGTAGGCGTTCTTGCCGAAGTACTCGCGCAGGCCGCGGCCGGTGTCGGTGCCCATGGCGATCACCACGCCGGCCTCGTGGGCCTTCTTGAAGCTGGTGGTGCCCGCGGCCTGGGCGGCCTCGAACTTCCTCATGACGTGGGGGGGCGAGCCCGACTTGCGACGGTGGCTGATCGCCCGCTCGGACCGCGCGGCCAGGGTGGGCACCAGCGTCCCGCCCTGCTTGGCCAGGAGCTCGATGGCCTCGTCGTCCATGTAGATGCCGTGCTCGATGGTGTCCACTCCCGCCCGGACCGCCCGCTTGACGCTCTCGGCGGAATGGGCGTGACTGGCCACCCGCTTGCCGTACGCGTGCGATTCATCGACCAGGACGGCCAGCTCCTCGTCGGTCCAGTTGCGCCACCAGATCTCCTCGCCGTGCCCGCCCGCTCCCCCGGACGTGGAGGTCTTGATCAGGTCCACGCCGTCACGGACCATCCGCCGGATCACCTTGCGCACCTCCCAGGGGCTGTCGGCCAGGTACGCGGGGTCTCGAACCCAGTTCCTGGGCAGAAATACGTCGCGGTGGCCGGCCGTCTGGCTGACCCAGCCCCCGGCCACGATGCGCGGGCCCGGCACCAATCCGAGCTGGATGGCGTCGCGCAGCGCCAGCACCTCGGGGTTGCCCGGGTTCATGAAGCTGGAGACATCGCGAATGGTCGTGAACCCCGCCTCCAGGAGCAGCCGGACGTTGCGGGTCGCCCACAGCGTCAGCATCTGGGTCGTGCTCTGGAGCATGCCGAACAGGATATGCGGCTCGCGCGGGTCGGTCACGCCGTTGACGAGGTGGACGTGCAGGTCCATGAGGCCGGGTAGCACCGTCCGGTCCCGCGCATCGATGACCGTGGCCTCGGGCGACGGCGGGCTGACGATCCCGGGCTCGATGCGCTCGACCAGATCGTTGGCCAGATGCAGGGTCACGTTCTGCTGGACCGGCCCGCCCGTCCCGTCGATGAGCCGTCCACAGCGGATCAGGACTTGCTTTGCCACGACGCTCCTCCGAATTTGGGCATCACCTCACGGGCAAAGAGCTTGAGAGACCGGACCGCGACGTCGTGAGGGAGGCCAAAGCTCGCGTTGTAGTTGAAGACGTCCACTCCGACGGCCTCGTACTGGCGCAGCTTGGCCACGACCTCGTCCGGAGTGCCGAACATCATGTTGGCGCGCATGGCCTCGGGTCGGTAGTCGCCGCGCGCATCGCTGGCCGCCAGGTCGATGGGCTGCGGGAATCCGTTGATGACCGGACTCTTGTTCTGGAACAGTCCCATGAAGATCCGCACCCCTTCCCGCATGGCGTCGACCGGGACCCGCCAGTCCGCCGGGTCCTCGTACACGCAAGTCATCCGCGAGGTCGAGAAGCGAGGACGTGGCTTGCCAGGATGGTGGGCCATCGCCGTCTTCATCTTTCCCAGCAGGTTTTCGACCTCGCCGAATGGGAGCCGATGAGCCGTGGTCATCAGATTCAGCCCGTGCCCTACCGCCCAGTCAAAGGTGTCCGGGTCTCGGGCGGCAACCCAGATCGGTGGGCGCGGGCGCTGGATGGGCTTGGGCGTGGCGGTGGCCTGCGGGAAGCTCCAGTGCTGGCCGTGATGCTCGTAGTCGCCGGCCCACAGCCCGAGCACGGCATCCAGGGTCTCACGCAGGTGCTCACCGCCGCGCTCCTGCGGCAGGCCCCCGAGCATGCGGTCGAACTCGTACTGGAATGCCCCGCGGGCCAGCCCGAGCTCGAGCCGGCCACCGGTGAGCAAGTCGGCCATGCCGGCCTCACCGGCCAGGCGGATCGGGTGCCAGTAGGGAACCACCACGACCGCGGTCCCCAGCCGGATGCGCCGGGTATGGCCGGCCCAGTGGACCAGCTGCATGAGGGGGTTGGGGCCGATGTAGTACTCGTGGCCATGGTGCTCGACCGCCCAGGCGATCTCGAATCCGGCCTCCTCGGCCAGGGTCAGGAGCTCGAGCAGATGCTCCGAGGCCTCCACCATCGATTGGTCCGGAGACTGTCGCTCCATGTGGAGGGCGATGCTGAATCTCACGGGTCACCTCCGGGCGTCCGCGCGGGATCCCCGCGCGGAATGGTCAGCGATTCAGCCAGACCGTCTCGACCGACTGCATCGTGCCGGTCAGCGACTCGGCGCTGCGCAAGCCCTCCACCGCGCGGTACCAGAGATCCACTCCCACCGCGTTGTAGAGCGGGATCATCGGCGCCTGATCGTAGACGATCCGCTGGACCTGCTGGTACATCGCCTTGCGCTTCTCCTGGTTCGCGGTGGCGCGGGCCGACTCGATCAGCTCGGTGGCCTGCGCGTTGTCCCACTGCGCGAAGTTGGAGCCCCCCGGCTTGAGGTTGCGGGCGCTCAGGTAGTCCAGGATGATCGAGGGATCGACCTGTCGCGAGACGAAGACGCTCCAGAGACAGGCGGCGGTGTCTCGCTCCTGGCGGATGCGGCCGATGTAGGTGCTCCAGGTGTAGGCCTTGATGCTCGCGTCGATCCCGACCTGCGCGAGCATCGCCTTCAAGGCTTCCGAGAGCTTCACGCGAAACCCCTCGGTGGCGAGAATGGTGACCGTGAATCGGTTCGCGCCCTTCTTCGGGAATCCCGCCTCGTCGAGCAGCCGGTTGGCCTTGGCCACGTTGTACTCGGACTTGATCGAGGCATCGTGCGCCCACCGGAGCGCGGGGAGATCGCCGACGCTCGAGTCCTGCACGCGGCCGAAGCCCTGCAGGAGCGCGCGGATGATCAGCTCCTTGTTGAGCGCGAAGCCGATCGCCTGCCGCACCTTGACGTTGTCGAACGGAGGCTGGGCGCAGTTCATGAAGACGTTCTGGTTGAAGTTCTGCGGGAACTCGGTGGTCACCATGTTGGCGGGCTTGGCTTGGACGAGCTGCCGGACCTGCGCGTAGGGCAGTCCCCCCGGGATGCCTTGCGAGAACACCGCGTCCAGCTCGCCGTTCTTGAAGGACTCGATACCGGTGGCGGCGTCGGCCACGACCTTGAAGATCACCCGGTCGACGTACGGGCGGCCCTTGCGGAAATAGCTCGGGTTGGCGTCGAACGAGAGGAAATCCGACCGCTGCCACTCCTTGAGAATGAAGGGTCCGGTCCCGACGGGCTTCGTCAGATTCGGGTTCTTCTGGGGATCGGTGCCGGCCCAGAGATGCTTCGGCAAGATTCCGAGCTGGGAGAGGCCCGGCATCATGAGGACATTCGGCCCGTTGAACCGGAAGACCGCGGTGTACTTGTTCGGCGTCTCGACGGTCTTGAGATTCGGCACGTACCCCGCGAGCGGCGATCCCATCTTGGGATCGAGGATCGACTCGAAGGTGAACTTCACGTCCTCCGCGGTCAGCTCCCTCCCGTCGTGGAACATGACCCCGGGCTGGAGCTGGAAGGTCACCGTGTCGGCCTCCGGCGAGACCGTCCAGCTGCGAGCCACGCCGGGCACCAGCTCGCCGCTCGGGCCGTAGTCGGTGAGGCCGTTGTAGACCATGCGCATGACTTCCGGCCAGTTGTTGCCCTCGAGCACGGGGTTGAATCCCACCGCAGGCTCGCTCTGCAGGACCTTGAACGTCCCCCCGCGCTTTGGATCGGCGCCGCGCGCCGCGCGTGTCGCGAGGGGCGAGACGACACTGCCCGCGACGGCGGTCATGGCCGCCCCGCGGAGGAAAGCTCGGCGGGTCATCGACAATGGCGAGGGTAGCGCGGGCCGATGGTTGCTCATGTGAGACTCCTCACTCCGGTCGACGTCTCCGCGACCGGCGGACGTGGGTGATGCCGAGGAGGTGAACGCCATCGTCTAGCGGCGATTTTTACCTGGGCTTAATTTTCGTAAGTGAGGCGAATTCTAGGGGCGGGCCACCCTCGGTGTCAAGGTGCCCGACACTTGACACGCTCTCCGCGCCGATGGCATCGTAAACAGTCCTCGCCGTCGGCAAAGGAGCGATTTGGATGCGGAGCCTCCGATTCTGCCTGTCGTGCATTCTCGCGTGCGCCGTCGTCACGACGGCGCTGCGCCAGACAACGTGAGCGACATCGGCACGCGGCTCCGGGCCCACCGCCGGGCGGCCAACATCACGCTGCGCCAGGTGGCGGAGAAGAGCGGCCTGACGGCCGCCTACCTCTCACAGGTCGAAACCGGGCGAACGACGCCCTCGATCGCGTCCGCCAAGCGGATCGCGGCGGCGTATGGACTGTCGCTCGTCGGACTTCTCGCGGAGGACGACGACCGCGGGGACAGTATTGTCCAGCGCCGAGAGGAGCGGCGCCTGCTGATATCGGCCCGGAGCGGCGCGATCAAGGAGCTACTGGTGCATCGGCAGGGGGGCAAGCTGCTCGAGCCACTCTACGTCGTCATTCCGCCCGGGAAGGGATCGGATGGCCAGTACGACCACGCGGGTGAGGAGTTCGGCTTCGTGCTGTCCGGAACGCTGGAGCTCAGCGTCGAGGACAAGGTCCATCGGATCCGAAAAGGCGACGCCTTCTACCTCAAGTCCACGCGGCGACATGGCTTCCGGAATCCCAATCGGAGATCCCGGACGATCGTACTGTGGGTCATCACTCCGCCCTCGTTCTGACTACCGCTTCGAGCGCGCGACGACACCACGATCCAAACGTTCGACCTGCTTCACCGCGTCTTCGTGCGGCAGTTGGCCTGGTTCCACGCGTGGTTCCAACGTAGCCGGTTGCACGCCGACGCAGCGGCGCGGAGCATCATGGAGGTTGTGTTGGATTGTCGGGGTTTGTGTCGTGTTGCGTCTCGGTGGGGCCGCCGGGGAGTCCTTACGAATCAGTTGCTCTGCCATTCAGCTCCTCCCGCTTCAATCTCTCCGGTTGAGATGGTTGTGACAGGGCGCCGTCACACACCCGGTCCCCACCTGCTGGAACAGCCGGTATGACTGACACTTAGAAGAGAGGTTGAGGATTCCTTATCCTGGTGTCCGTCCAGGAGCGACGGGAGCTCAGTTTCCTCGTCCGCTTGACACGCGAATCATCGCGGGTGTAGAAAAAATATCGGCTGGCTGGCGTCGTGGACGCTGTAGTGCCAGGCCAACCTCAGACGGTAAGGCACTAGCACACCTCCTCTGGGGCGGGTGGCAACACCCCTGATCGCCGCTCCGTGCCGGAACAACGGCATCCAGCACGACGGCCGCGCCACATCAAACGGCGCATGGCCAACCCCTATCGCCGGGCTCGAAAGGAGAGCCCTGCGCACATGGGGTATCCGGCACCCTTTCCCCGTTTCATCGCCGGTCCATGTTCGCCGACTGAGGATGTTTGCTTCCAGCAATCCCACTCCGTCCGCTACGGAGAATAAAGAGAAAAAAGAATGAATCCAGAGTTAATTTTCTTTTTTCTCTCACCGATTGCCAGAACACCTTCACTCAAGGAGAAGGGAAGAGCCAATAAGGGGGCCACCACCATGACCACCAGAAGCGAGAACGTATGAAGATCATGTGCCGACGCTGTGTGGACGAAGGAAAGCCCGCCGCACTGCTCGGTGAGCGAGAACCGTTTGATAATTCGGCGGTGTTCCCCTTCTCCCCTGCTTGTCTTGAGCATGAGCGGCAATTCGAGGAAGCATTGTCCGAGAAACTGGGCCGACCGTGGCACCAAGCATTGGCCGAAGCATTGGCCGAGTACCTTACTCTTATTGTCCTGTGTAACCCCGATCCTCCCCGGCCGACACCGCTGCTATGGCCATCGCAATTCGACGCTGCGCAACGACTGCTACGAAGTCGCGGCAAGCCGCCGTTCCTCCCTCCTCGAGCCCATGAAGAGCTGCGCAAACTCGCACAGCAGTGGAAGCAAGATCATGCGGAGCTCGTGGATAAGTGGTTTCAGGAAGGGATCGTGTGGGCGGTCTCCCAGCTGGAGACGCCACGGAGAATCCGACTAGGCCGAAGGTGGGTACGAGATGACGCTGGGACAGTAGCTAGGCTCCGGCCGGGGGATCTCGATGTACAGGACGGCATCAAATGGCTCATTGCCGAAGCCAGAGCCTATGCGAAAGCCAAGGCGCTCGACGAGCCTTACCCGAGCTCGTCGCACGACGCTCTCACTCGAATGGAGCCCATGAAAGAAGATCGCGACGAGCCAAGGGTTCAGCCGGATGATCCGACTTGGGACATTGAGGAAGAGACGATACGTGCAACCCTCGATAGCGTACTTACGCCGAAGCAGCGTCGCCTCCTCGCTCACCTGATTGAAGGCGTTGACGCCGCTCGGCTTCCCGATCTCCTCAACTGCTCACCGGCTACTGTACGGGTTCACCTCCACAACCTTCGCGAAAAGGCTCACAAGATTCTGAAAATTCTTTCTGTCTAAACGCTCACACCTAAAAGTTCGCTTCTTCCGCGTAGGAGCCCTTGTTCAGGGGATTCCAGAGGAGGAGGCAGGCAGTGGCGTTCGCAGTCTGTTTCGCTACCCCCGAATCGAGCGCTGGCCAACGCCAGTTGGTGCCAGGTAGGGCCGTCCACGGACGACGCCGCGCTGGCTCCTTCACAAGGTCACTAGCCTGGCAAAGGTCGTCCTCAGCATGAGACCGGATGACGACCGGCCGTCACCTGTTGAGGGTGCGTTGGCCTACGCCCAGCGTGGGTGGTTGGTCTTCCCGGTGTTCGAGGCCACCGAAGACGGGCGCTGCGCCTGCGGCAACCCGGAGTGTCAGAACCCGGGCAAGCACCCAAGAACGCCGCATGGAGTGAAGGATGCCACGACCGACGAGGCCAGCATTCGAGGGTGGTGGACCAAGTGGCCGAATGCCAACGTGGCGATTGCCACCGGGGCACGGTCAGGGTTGATCGTTCTCGATATCGACCCTCGGCACCAGGGGGACGAGAGTCTTGATGCGCTGGAGGACAAATACGGCCCGTTGCCGAAGACGCCTCGCGCGAAGTCAGGCGGGAGTGGTCAGCACATCTATCTGGAGCACCCTGGTCCAGAGCATATCGTCCGGAATGTCCAGGGCTTCGGCGGCTTCCCGGGGGTCGACCTCAAGGGTGACGGGGGCTACGTCATTGCAGAACCGAGCCGCCATGCGAGTGGCCAGCACTACGGATGGCGGCGGGCCAGCCACCCAGATCTCCTCGCTGTCGCTCCGACCCCCCGTTGGGTCCTCGATCTCGCTCGGGCCCCCTCCGATGATCGTCACGGACGCGGCGACACGCGGGACTGGCTCAAGCTCCTCCAGGGCGTGGAGTCTGGCCGCCGACATCACGTCGCCGCTCAGATCGCCGGGCACTATCTTGCACTCCGATGGAAGCCTGAAGAAGTCGAGGCTCTTCTTCTGGGATTTGCTGCTCAATGCCAGCCACCGCACGATCCAGAGGACGTTCGCCGGATCGTTTCCGACCTCGCCGCCGTGGAGACGGGAAAGGCCATGACGCGCAGGGCGCTCCTTACGGTGTCTCGGAGCAGCACACCTGCTTGGCCCGTCCTGAAAGCCGAGGCTCTGCACGGCCTTAGCGGGGAGATCGTCCGGACCATAGATCCCCACACGGAAGCCGACCCGGTCGCCGTCCTCGTCACGGTGCTGACGGCATTCGGCAACCTGGTTGGTGACGGGCCTCATTTCCTCGTCGAGGCCACTTCCCACCCGTGCCGGCTCTTCCCGGTCCTCGTCGGCCAGACCGCGAAGGCGCGCAAAGGAACCGCCTGGTCGACACCCCGCCACATGCTCGGCCAGATTGACAAAGCATGGCTCGACACGCGGGTGACCGGCGGCCTCTCGAGTGGGGAAGGACTCATCAATGCAGTTCGCGACCCCCGCGTCGAGTCCCGCCCCGTGAAGGACAAAGGTCGTGTCGTCGGCTATGAAGACATCGTCGCAGACAAAGGCGAGAACGATAAGCGGCTCTTTATCGTGGAAGAGGAGTTCTCACAAGCCCTCAAAGTGATGAAGCGTGAGGGCAACATTCTCAGTCCGGTCATCCGCCAGGCCTGGGATTCTGGCAACCTCCGTCCGCTGACGAAGAACAATCCGATCCGGGCCACGGGCGCCCACATCAGCATCCTCGGGCACATTACGCAAGCCGAACTGCTGCGGCATCTGAACGATACCGAGCAGGGGAATGGATTCGCGAATCGGTTCACTTGGGTTCTGGTCAGGCGCTCAAAGAAACTCCTCA
>Ga0137395_10000382_pt1 | contig 18141 bp, 18 predicted proteins | sample czobulk216metaG_FD_108283 | JGI IMG/M metagenome (GOLD analysis project Ga0137395, IMG submission 108283) | Vadose zone soil microbial communities from Angelo Coast Range Reserve, California, USA - czobulk2.16 metaG | ecosystem: Environmental > Terrestrial > Soil > Vadose zone | place: USA...
CCCAAAGCAACCCCGCGCGAATCTCGCCTTGCGCGAGCAGCCGCACGACCTCCGTCATGGCTTTCTCGGCCGCCTGCTGCGCATCGCGGATCTTGTCTGCCTCCTCGCGAGTTTTGTGCCGCCGCTCGGCCTCGAACAGGGACTGATCCACCTCGACGTCAAGGCCCGCTTCGCGGAGCGCTTCCAGGTAGCCGGCCTGCAATCGCGGCGAAACCCGCGCTTCCGCCCGGTCTTGCTCCCGCAGGAGCCTGGCGGCGAGCACCGCGTACGACCTGTAAGGTCCCTGCTCCGCGTAGCCCGCCTCTCGAAACGACAGGATGCGCGACGCCCTCGACTCGGCTCGCGCTCGGTCGATCTCGAGCGGGCTGGCGACAAGGATGTCGTCGCCGGACGCTTGCCGGATGTACAGCGCGCTCTCGACGTCCATGCCGGTGGCGTAGATGAAGTCGGCGTCGCCGTGGCCGCTCGGGATGAGGACGAGCGGGCTGGGCCCCGCTGACCGGCGCGCCCGTTTGCGCGGTGTGGCCACGCTGGCCGGGGTCGTGTCGCGCCAGAGGCCCGCGGCCTCGACGGCATGCGCGACGGCCTGGAGCAAGGCGTCGTCACCACGCGGTCGCATTGCCTTTTTTCCGCGGCCGTCGAGATTGAGCTTCTCCTGGACCTCGTAGCCGCTCGTGTACGCAACCTCGTAGCCGAGGTCGCGAAGCTGGGCGAGATCCCGCCGGAGCGTGCGGTCGGAGACTCCTGCCTTGTCAGCGAGCTCAAGCGGGTTCAGACCTGGCTCGGCGATGATCGCCGCCAGCACCCTGAGCAGCCGAGCCAGACGCTCAGCCCGATTCAAGACTTACTAGACCACTAGTTTGGGCGGCAAACCAAAGATCGCCTGGCGTTCTGTGCGTCTCCTCAAGGCGCAGCGTCCGCTGGGGTCACCGCGGCGCAGCCGCGGGAGTGAGGCATCTGTCCTCACCCGTGCCTTCTTAGCCGATTTCTTCCCAGGATGTGGTGGCGTTGCCCTCGAACGGATCGGGCTCAGCCTCCTCCTGGTTGCCGACCTTCTGGTGGAACCGGCTGGCGATCATCTGGTAGGCCATCGCCTTCGGGATCCCCAGCTTTGTCAGTGACTTGACCTCGTCGGCCATCACCTTGTCGCGGGCGGCCTCGATCGCGGCCAGCACCTCTTCGACAGACGCCTTTCCTTTGGCCATGGACCCCGCATTCTACCGAAGCGCCGGGGCCACCAAGTCGCTGCCCCTAATCGATCCTTAGACTTAACCGTCGTATCCACCGGACGGCTTGCTTCTGGGGTGTGAATGGCTGCTGATTACTCTCCCGACAAGATCCGCAACGTGGTGTTGCTCGGCCACTCGCACGACGGCAAGACCACCCTCGCCGAGGCCATGCTCTTCGCTTCAGGTGGCCTCCAGCGCATGGGCTCCACCGACCAGAACACGACGGCGATGGATACCGAGCCTGAGGAACAGAGGCGCAAGATCTCGATCAATCTCGGAGTCGGGTTCGCCGAGCACAACGGGTTCAAGATCAACATCCTCGACGCGCCCGGCTTTCTGGACTTCGCCGGTCAGGCCTTGAGCGGGCTGCGCGCGGCTGAGGGCGCCGTGGTGGTCGTGGGACCGAACGACCATCTCGCCGTCGGCACCGAGGTCGCGTGGGAGCAGTGCAACGCTCGCAACAAGCCGCGCATCGTGGTAGTGAACAAGCTCGATAAGGAGCATGCGGATTTCTACGGCGCGGTGAAGGCGATGCGCGACACCCTCTCGCCGCGGCCGTTCCCACTCCACCTGCCCATCGGGACGGAGCAGGACTTCCGCGGCGTTGTCGACCTGCTGCATCTCAAGGCCTTCGTGACCACCGAGGACGGCAAGGGCGGTGAGGTCCCCATCCCCGACGACATGCAGAAGCTCGTCGAGGAGTACCGGGGACAGCTCATCGAGGCGGCCGCGGAGAGCGACGACGCGCTGCTCGAGAAGTACCTCGACGCCGGCACGTTGAACGAAGAGGAGATCCAGCGAGGCTTGCGCGAGGGAATCCTCGCCGGCAAGGTGGCGCCGGTGCTGTGCTGCTCGGCGACGAAGCTGCTGGGCGTGCGCACGCTGATGTCGACGCTTTGCGAGCTGCTGCCGCCGCCCGAGGTCGACCTCTCGAAACCCACTCAGGCGTTCGTCTTCAGCACCGGCGGCGACCAGTTCGGGCGCGTCAGCTACTTCAAGGTCGTGGCTGGAACGCTCAAGCCAGACCAGCACCTCACGAACGTCAACCGAAGCGCCGACGAGCGCCTGGCGCAAATCTTCTTCCCGCGCGGCAAGGAGCACGTGGCCGCGACCGAGATCCACGCCGGCGACATCGGCGCTGCGACCAAGCTCGCGCACACCCTCACCGGCGACACGCTGGGCGCCAAGGACGGCGCCACGATGGCGCCGATCGATCTGCCTGGCGCGGCGTACAGCGTGGCGATCACGCCCAAGGCGCGCGGCGACGAGGAGAAAATCTCGAGCGGACTCGCCCGCCTGTCGGAAGAGGATCCGACGCTGCACGTGGACCGGCCCGAGGAGACGCACCAGCTGGTCATCTCGGGCCTCGGCGATGTGCACCTGGACGTGACGCTGGAGAAGCTGAAGCGCAAATACGGCGTCGAGGCGACCACGGCGACACCGAAGGTGGCTTACCGCGAAACCGTCTCTGGCCACAGTCGAGCCGAGGGCAGGCACGTCAAGCAATCCGGAGGGCATGGCCAGTACGGAATTTGCGTCATCGAGGTGTCGCCGACCAAGCGCGGCGAAGGCTTCGTGTGGGAGGACAAGATCTTCGGCGGCGCCATCCCCCAGAACTTCCGGGCCTCGGTGCAGAAGGGGATCGTGGACAACATGGCCAAGGGAGTGGTCGCGGGCTACCCCATGGTCGACGTGAAGGTGACGCTCGTCGATGGCAAGTACCACCAGGTGGACTCCAATGACATGGCCTTCCAGATCGCGGGGTCCGTGGCCATCCGTAGGGCCTCGCTCGACGCCGGCCCCGTGCTTCTGGAACCGGTCGTCGAAGCGGAGATCCGGGTCCCGGAGAAGAACCTCGGCGACATCATGTCGGACCTCAACGGCCGCCGCGGCAAGATCATGGGCACCGAGCCTGATGACGGGTATCAGAAGGTGCGCGCGACTGTGCCCGAGTCAGAGATGCTGCGGTTTGCACTGGACCTGCGCTCGATCACGCAGGGCCGAGGAAGCTTCAGCAAGAAGTTCTCGCACTACGACGAGATGCCCGCCCACCTGGCCAAGGGCATCATCGAAGAGTTCCAGAAGCAGCACGAAGCAGCGTCCTGACAAACGCCTCCCCACTAGCATCTCATTGGTGAGCCAGCCCTCTGCTCACGACGTCGTGATCATCGGCGGCGGTGTCACCGGCGCCGGCATCGCGCGCGACCTCTCGCTTCGCGGGCTGTCGGTGCTTCTGCTCGAGAAAGGCGACTGGGGCGCGGGCACCAGCGGCGCGTCGAGCTGGATGATCCACGGCGGGCCTCGCTACCTGGAGTTCGACTGGGACACGACTCGCCTTTCGACGACTGACGCCGGTCACATCGTCACGATCGCGCGCAACATCGTATATCGCGTCCTCTTCATCATCCCGGTCCTTCCGCACGACAAGAACAACATCGAGCGAATGGAGACGGCGATGGAGGTGTACGACCGCTTCCAGCCGTTGAAGAAGTCACACCCCCACACCCGGCTGACGCCGCAGGAGGCACTCCAGATCGAGCCGGGGCTGGCGCCAGACATGGTCGGCGCCGTGACGATGGAGGAGTGGGGCGTCGACCCGCACCGGCTCGTGTTCGCGAACGTGCAGGACGCGGTTGCGAACGGCGCCCGCGCTTTGAACCACACGAAGGCCGTGGAGCTGCTGCGCGACGGCGGCGCCGTCATCGGCGTGCGCTACCGGACCTCGGACGGCGTGTACAGCGAGGCTCGAGCGAAGGTCGTGGTCAACGCCGCCGGCCCTTGGGTTCCCGAGGTCGGGCATATGGCCGGTGTCGAGGTGCAGCTGCGTCCCGCCAAGGGCATCCATATCGTCTATCCGCACCGCATCTCGCGGTTCGCGATCAGCGCGGAATCGATCGACGGCCGCGACCTCCTGATGGTGTCGCACGCGGGCTTCACACTTCTCGGCACGACCGACGACGACTTCTACGGTGACCTCGATTCGGTCGAGGTGCAGCGCGACGAGGTCGACTACCTGCTGCAGGGATTCGAGCGCGTCTTCCCGGCGATTCGCAAGTTCCGTCCCGTACGCACGACCACAGGCGTGCGGCCGACGCTCTACAAGTGGCGGCGTTACGAGGACGAGCTGTCGCGCCGGTACCAGATCTTCGATCATGCCGCCGAGGGCGTCGATGGTTTCGTCACCATCGCCGGCGGCAAGCTCTCGATGTACCGGCTGATGGCCGAGGAGACGTCAGACGCGGTGTGCCGCAAGCTCGGACATCAGTCGCCCTGTGTCACGGCTACGCGCCCGCTCCCCGGAAGCGAATCGGACATGGAGCCTGCCGAAGAGCTCGCACGCCGGTGCGGGATCTCCGCTCTGGCCGCGGTCAGGCTGCAGAGCCGGCACGGATCTCGGGCGGCAGAGGTGCTGGACGGCGCGGCCGCGGGACGGCTCGTCTGCCGGTGCGAGCCGCTCACCGAAGCAGAGCTGTCCTACTCCGCTCGTCGCGAGCAGGTCCGCACGCTCGCCGATGCGTTCCGGCGCGTGAGCCTCGCCGGTGGACCTTGTGCTGGCGCGGCGTGCGTCATGCGCGCCGCCGAGATCATCGGCCGCGAGCTCGGATGGAGCGCGTCGCAGCGGTTTGACGCAGTGCGCGAATTCGTGCAGTCGTCGTGGCTCGGACGAGCACCGGTCCTGACTCATGCAGGATGGGCGCAGGAAGAGCTCGTGCAGGGTGCAACGCGAGGCCTGTTCGTGTAATGGGCCGAACAGATTCGCTCGCCAAGCTGGCGCTTGCATACGGCATGCACCTCACGCGCAGGCGATTGACGCCCGCGCGCTCACAGCTCAAGCCCCTGATCGAGATGTACGCCGCGGACGGGCTGGCGCCGCTGACGCCTGAGGAACAGGAGCAGCACCCTCAGCTCATCGGATGCATCAACTGCGGGCTGTGCGCGTTTGCCGCGGGACGGCTGGCGAGCACTCGGCTACCGGACCTTGCCTCTTCCTACTCGCGCCTTTACTCGCGCCTGGGTGACGCGGCCGGTGACCTCGATGGCGAGGAGCCGGATTGGGAGGCCGCATCCGCCGCCTGCCCGGTGGGTGTGCCGTTGGAGGGCGTGGCCACGATGGTGCGCCGGCTGGCGGTCGGCTGAGGGCGAGGTCCCACCCGCCAACCCGAGACACCCATTCTCAGCACGGGCTCAGCGCGGCCTCACTCTGACGGTCAGCTTCCAGCTCCGAAGGCGGCGCGGGCGACCGCAGCGGAAGAGCGAGCTTGCCCTGGAGCTCGAATGACGGCTACAGGTCGGGTGGCGCTTGTAGTTGCCAGTTACCCACATTCTGTATACAGTCTGGGGAAATCACACTACATCTAGCCCCAATGGTCAATACCCTTGTGCGTCTATTCCGGCGGTGGCCGGCCGTGGAGGCGTTCCTGATGCGCTTTTTGGGGCGGTTCACGACCTGGCCGGTGGACGATTTCGACCGGTCCTTCCGCCCTCCGGCACCCATGTCCATGCCCCCGGCCGAGTTCGAGATGAGCTTCATGAAGCTGCACGCCGAGGGCCGCTTCGACGAGATGTGGGAGATGATCGCCGAGGACGCACAGCACTCCTGGGGCGGGCGCGAGATGTTCATCCATGACATGCCCCGCCTCGGTGACGACACGGAGCTGCTCGACGTGCAAGTGCTGAACGTGGAAGTTCTGGAGTCGTGGACCGACAGCCGGCACGACCGCACTTACAGCAACGTCGCGCAAATGGTTTTGCGATATCGAGTGCGCGAGCACTGGAAAGATTGGACGCTCGATCGCCAGGTGCACCTGATTCCCGCAGCAGGCGGCTGGCGCACGCTTTTTTACCCTACAAATACGAAAAGTGGCGCGGGGAGCCGCTGATATAGTGGGTCTTGAATGCTCCAGCGAACGATCGAAGAGCAAGACCAGCATTTCAGATGGCATCGAAGACGCCAGCAGGCGATGACTCCGCGACGCATGCTGCGCGAATCAGATGAGCTGCTGTACTGGGTCGAAGAGTGCATGGTGCAAGAGATGCGCATCGTGCCCGGATGGCTTGTCGCTCGATTGATGGTCGTGCTGCGTCACGCACATCCGGAATTGCCCGCGCGCCTCGGCCGCCAGCGCAAGCCAACGCAGGTGATGGAGATCATCTACGACGCGCAGGCGGCGCTCATGGAGCAGGCGTGCCAGAGCCGCGGCCCGGCTGACGTGATCCCTCTGTTCGCGGGCGCTCGCCGGCGCCAGCTCAGCGAGGCGGTCCAGGTCTCTTAGACTCGTTCGCGTGCGGGTCGATCTGCATCTTCACTCGCGCTATTCGCATGACAGCTCCACCTCGCTTGATGCGCTGATCGCTCGCGCTCGCGAATGTGGTCTCGATCGCATCGCATTGACGGATCACAACACCGCCGAAGGCGCGCTCGAGTTGGCGAAGCTCGCTCCTGAGCTGACAATCGTCGGCGAGGAGGCGAAGACTCGAGAGGGTGAGCTCATCGGCCTTTTCATCACGCGACGCGTGCCGCCCTACCTGCGACCAGAGGAGGCGATGGACCTGATCCACGAGATGGGTGGCCTCACCTACATCCCGCATCCACTCGACCGCAACCGATCGCACTTTCGCAGCGAGCGCATCGTCGAGCTCGCCGATCGCATCGACATCATCGAGACGTACAACCCGTGGGCCGAACCGAGCGCGAATCGCGCCGCCGCTGAGCTGGCTGCCGAGCTCGGCAAGGTCGCAGCTACGGGCTCGGACTCGCACGGAATCGACGAGATCGGACGCAGCTGGATGGAGGTCGACGAATACGAAGGGCCTTCGGACTTCCTCGAAAAACTGGCGCGGGCGCGCCACGTCGTCACCTCTGAGAGCGGCACTACGCGTCGAGCTTGACCGCTGAGCTTCTCGTCGCGGGGTCGATCGCACTCGACACGCTCGACGGATCTTTCGGTCACCTCGAGAACGAGCTGGGCGGCTCTGCGCTCTACTTCGCGCTGGCCGCAAGCCTGATCGCACCGGTGCGAGTCGTCGCACCCGTGGGAAGGGATCAAGCCGGCGTGGTCGAAGACCTCGTTGGTTCACGACCGGCCGATCTCAGCTATCTGGAGGTGATCGACGCGCCGACGTACCGATGGCGCGCGCACCAGGAAGGCGGCCGCAACATCGATTTCGGCAGCCAGGACTCCATCTACGACCGCTGGCAACCAAGGCTGCCAGACGGCTACGCGGGGTGGGCGTTCGTCGGCTCGATGCGCCCTGACCGGCAAGCGCAGGTGGCCTCCGCCCTGACCACCTCGAGCTTGCTGGCGGCGGACGCGATGCTGTCGTACGTCCAAGCCCAACCTGCCGAGGCAAGGGATGTGCTGCGCCGCGCGGGCTGGTATTTCTGCAACCACGAGGAGTTCGCCTCCCTGGGCGGCGTCGAGCCACAGGAGTTCAGGCGTCGTTGGTCGCTCGAGGGCCTCGTCGTCAAGTCCGGCGCGCGCGGCGTCACCGCCTACACCGACGATGGATCGGAGCACGTGCCGGCTCTGCGCACGCACCCCGTCGTCGATACGACCGGCGCCGGTGACGCGACCGCGGCCGGCATGCTCGCGCACTGGCTTGTGTCGGGCAAACAGTCGAACTCTGTTCGCGAAGCATTGGTGTGGGGTGTCGCGTGCGCATCCATCACAATCGAAGACATCGGGCTGCGCAGCATCGCGCGCGCGTCGCGAGCGCGGCTGGACTCACGCGTCGAGGAGGTGATGGAATGCCTGCGCGGCGAATCGTCATCACCGTCGGCGACCTGACCGATCAAGACGTCGACGCCATCGTCAACGCGGCCAACAACGACCTGGTACTCGGAGGCGGAGTGGCGGGCGCGATCAGGCGGCGCGGCGGTCCGTCGATCCAGGACGAATGCACCGCGCACGGACCGGTCCGCGTCGGCGAGGCCGCCGTCACGGGCGGCGGCCAGTTGAAGGCGCGTCACGTGATCCACGCGGCCAGCATGGCGCTCGGCGGGCGCACGACCGCTACCTCGTTGCACGCGTCCATGACCGCAACTTTTGAAATTGCACGTCGCAGCGCCTTCGCAACCGTCGCTGTGCCGGCGGTCGGAACAGGCATCGCCGGTTTTCCGCTGGATGAGTGCGCGCGCATCATGGCGACATGCCTGAGCCGTGCGTTTCATGACGGATGGGAGCCGTCAGAGGTGCGATTTGTCCTCTACGACGAGGCCGCGCGGAGGGCTTTTGAGCCTCCGTTTCTGACGACGTTCGACGATGTTTTGGGGCATGGAAAATCGGATGCTTTCTGAACTCGGGTTGTATTCAAGTTGGAGGGCCCCTAGAATGGGCCAAGTCGCCCGGGCAACCGGATACTTTTTAAAGGATGGTGAATCAGTGGAAGGCTACTGTCTGAAAGACAAGAAGAAGGTCGAAATGAAAGACCCCGTGCCCATAACGATGAAGAACGGGAAGCCGGCAACCGTAGGCACATGTCCGTTCTGCGGCACGAAGATCTACAAGATCGGCAAGTCGACCGTATAAAGAAAACGGGGAGTGAGGGACCGCCTGGGCCGGCGGTCCTTTTCCTCTTCGATCGTTTCGTCAGGTGGTGATCGGTGGTTCCAGGGCGCCGAGAAGAATCTCGGTCGCTGATACGGCGTCATCGACCCCAAGTGTTTTGAAGATCTCAACATTCGACGGATTGTTCACGCGCGCGATCGTCTTCTTCACGTTGAAGTGACGCTTGGCCATCTGGAGGGCGATGAGGTTGTCCTCATCGTCCGCGGTGACCGCGACGATCGCATCTGCGCGCTCGATGCCTGTCTGGGACAGGAACTTCACCTCGCATCCGTCGCCGCGCATGACGATGCTGCCGAGCTGCGTCTCGAGCCAGTCTGCTCGGCGGCCGTCCTTTTCGATGAGCGTCACTTCGTGGCCGCGGTCGAGCAGGTCGCGCGAAAGGTAGTAACCGACGGTGCCTCCACCGACGACGATCACGTACATGAATGCGGCCTCACTGCTGCAGCAGCGTCTTCTCGATGCGCTTGGCGCCATCGATGGTCGGGCAGATCGTGTGCAGCCCGAGCTTTTCGTAAGCCTCCGCGCGCTCGGGGTCGTAGATACGGCAGACCACGCGTGGAACCTTGAATACGTGCTTGGCGACCTGCGCGGCCATGATGTTGCGGTTGTCGCCTTCGGTCACCGCCACGAAGCCGTCCGCGTCCTCCACGCCGGCCCTGCGCAGCACCTCCGCGTCGGTGCCATTGCCGACGACCTGGTTGCCTTTGAAATCGTTGGTCAGGACCCCCCGCTGGGATGCCCGGGAGAACTGGTTCGGGTCGCGGTCGATGATGGTCACGTCGTGTCCGCCGCGGTCCATTTCGGCCGCGATCTGGGATCCGACGCGACCGCAGCCAACGATCACGATCTTCAAATCGAATCGATTATAGGGAGGCCTGTGCAGGCGCCATCCGGGCCCGACACGCGTGCTCTAGCATGGTTGGCCGTGCGCTTCCCGTTCACGCTGCTGGGCCTCATGGCGATCGCCATCGGGGTGTGGGTGGCGGTGTATCTGACCGTGCACCCCGGGATGGATCCCGTGTCCAACGGGCTGGCGTTTGCTACGGCGGTAGGCGCTCTGGCATTTGGCGGGTATGTGCTGGTGCGCCGGCTGCGGCGCGGCCCGGACAACTAGCAGTCGATATGGCCGCTGACCACTTCCACGGACCGGTCGCCAAAAAGGTGATGGTCGCCGTGGGCGGCCAGGGCATCGACGCGGAGGTGGTGCGGCTCGCGTGCAGCATGACGGACACGCACGGCGGGAAGATCTACGGCGTCCACATCATCGAGGTCAACCGCTCGCTGCCTTTGGGCGCGGTGCTCGACGAGGTGGTGGAACGCGGGGAGAAGATCCTGGACGAGGTCGAACAGCTCGCGACGGAGGCCCAGCTGAACGTTGAGACGGAGCTGGTGCAGGCGCGGGACACGGGGCCGGCGCTGGTGGACGAGGCGGTGGAGTGGGGCGCGGAGCTGCTCGTCATGGGGCTGCCGTACAAGCGGCGGTTCGGCGAGTTCAACCTCGGCAAGACGGTGCCGTACGTTCTGAAGAACGCCAACTGCCGGGTGCTTCTGTTTCGCGAGCACCGAGAGCACCTGGCCTAAGCCGCCGCCGCCGACCCGCCCCATACCGCCCGTCGGGCCCGCCCCCCACCCCCGGTGCGGCTCCCGCCCCCAGCCTGCACACCGCCACTCACGTTAGAAATCTCAAAACCGGATGACAACCCAGCTTGTTAACGTCTCGGCCGTGACCGACGAGGCGATCAAGCGCAGACCGCACTACTTCGCCCGGCTGCTTGCCGAGCTGAACAGCATCGGCGGCGAGCACGACGTGTTCATCAAGGTGATCATCGTCGAGCGCGTCGGCAAGGCCCTCGTCCTCATCGCGCTCGGCATCGGCCTGCTGGTCGCCGGGCGGCAGGGGTGGCTGACCCAGTGGGCCGCCTCAGCTCAGCAGCAGCTGAACCTCGACACAGACGAAACGATCATCGAGCAGGTGTTCTTCCGCCTGCTCGTGTTGATCGGCAACTTCCCTCACATGACCCTGCTCGCCATCGGCGCGTTTGCCTACGCGCTGCTCGAAGGCACCGAAGGCATTGGCCTTGCGATGCGCCGCCGATGGGCCGAGTACCTGACCGTAATCGCGACAGGCGTACTCATTCCCTTCGAGGCTTACGAGGTCGTGCACAAGGTGACGCTGTTCCGCGTCGGCGCGCTGCTACTGAACCTGGCTGTGGTGGGCTACCTTGCCTACCGCAAGCGGCTGTTCGTCGGCATCTGACCGCGGCGTGAGCCACCGGCTAGGAAAGCCGGAGCGGTGCGCGACATAAGTCAGCAGCGCGGCCAGCGTCTTGAGCCCGTAGACAGTCGACGTCTTGAAGCTCACCGAGCTCGCGTCCTCGTGGTACCGGCCAATCGCCGGAACTTCGCCGATCTTGAAGCCGAACGTCGCCGCCTGGATGAGGACCTGCGTGTCGAACACGAAGTCGTCGCTGTTCTCGAGAAAAGGAATCGTGTTCAGGAACCGACGCGAGTAGGCGCGGTATCCGGTGTGGTATTCGGACAGCTTCAGGCCCAGGATCCGGTTCTCGGTCGCCGTCAGGAACCGGTTGCCGAACCGCTTCCACCAGGGCATGCCCGCCTTGGCCGGGTCGAGGCCCAGCCAGCGCGAACCGAGGACGATGTCGGCCTCGCCGTCCTCGATGACTCGACACAGGTTCGGAATGATGGCCGGGTCGTACTGGCCGTCGGGGTGGAGCATCACGACCACGTCCGCGCCCATCTGCAGGGCCCGCCGGTAGCAGGTCTTCTGGTTGCCTCCGTATCCAAGGTTTCGCTCGTGGCGGATCACATCCAGGTTCAACGCGGTCGCCACGCTGACCGTCGCATCGGCGCTCGCGTCGTCGACGAGAAGAATCCGGTCGGCGTGGCCCTTGGGGATGTCGCCCACCACCTCGGCCAGCGTCTTGGCCGCGCGATAAGCAGGCAGCACGATCACGCGATGTGGTCGCGGCCCCTGCCATCGCTGCTCAGGAAGCGCGACGGGATCTGGGCGCACCGCCATCCGTTCGAGGGTCAAGAACGCGGCGATCAGGAGCGCGCCCGCAGCCGCGAACCAAAGGCTTGTCGCCAGGCTGAGGTTGATGGCGGCGTACGCCAGCCCGAGCACGAGCGCCGCAATTCCCGGCCACCTCAGGCTGCCGTCCAGCGCGAGGTCGGCCAGTGCGAATCCGGGAATGACGAGCAGTGCCAGGTCGTGCACGTTCTGATGCGGACTCAGCACCAGCGAGGCTGCCACGGCCAAAGCGAAATCGAGGCGCGGTTTGTCGGGCCGCCAGCTCAGCGAGACGGCCACGAGCGCGAGCAGCCCGACCAGGATCGCGAAGGCGATCACCTTTCCGCCTCCGGGCAGGATCTCCAGGATGTGCCGCAGCGAGTAGACCGCGGTATCCGTGTAGACGGCCTGCCCGTGAGTCGGCAGCTGCCCGCCGATCGCCCACGCGCCGACGGAGCTCACGTACTCGAGCACTGGGTTGAAACCGAAGCCGGCGACAGACACGAGCGCCAGGGCCAGCACACCTCCCGCGAAACCGGCCATGGCCCGCCATGAACGCCGGGTGATGAACAGCACCGGGATGAGGAGCAGAAGCTGTGGCTTGGAGAACGCGAGCGCGCTGAGCAGGCCGGCCCAGCCTGCGCGTCCGCGCGACCACGCCGTGTACGCGCCGGCAAGGGGAACGAGAACGACGAGGTCGGACTGGCCCTGGAGGATCGTCACGAAAAGTGGGAGGAAACCGGCGATGAGCGACGCCGCGACGATGACCGCGCGCCCGTGCACTCGCAGGCTGCCCCGCACGAGGATGACGGTCAGCGTGATGAGCAGCGCGACGTTGAATGCGGTCATCGCGTAGTAAGCGGCGCGATAGCTCAGGAACGCGAGCGGCGAGATGAGCAGCGTGTAGAACGGCGGATGGAAGTACGGCAGGACGATGAACGTGTCTGCCGGTCGATTGGTGATGGCGATCTCGTACTGCTTCTGGGTGAGGATGTCGTAGACGCTCGAAGGGCCCTGCTTGACGAAGATCTCCGCGGCTGCGTAGAACGAGAAGAAGTCAGGCCCCTGCAGGTTGCCGCTGATGAAAACAAACCAGTTGGCCGCCCATGCGAGGAAGCATCCGATGCCGGCTCCGGCTGCTCCCGCGAATATGAGGCGCTGCCAGCGGCGGACCGCCCAGCGCTTCATCGACCCGTTTCGAGACGAGCCGCAAAGCGCTCGGGCAGCTGTGCTTTGCGTATCGCCTGCTGTGCTCCTCCGATGTCGTAGGTCACGCGCCTGAACTCGAACGTTCCCTCGTCCACATCCCAGATGCCGTAGCTCGCCATCGGTATGCCGTCACGCGGCTGGCCGATGCTGCCGGGATTCACAAGCGCGGGGCCGGCGAGCCGGAAAGTGTCGACGCGGTAGTCGTGGGTGACCTGCCCGTCCGAGATGCCGAATATGCCAGGTACGTGCGTGTGGCCGTGAAGGCACAGCTTGCCGCGGAGCAGCTCGAGGTTGGCGTGGGCGACCGCGCTGTCGAGCACGTATTCGTAGATGTGGTCGCGCGGGCTGGCATGGACGAGCAGGACATTTTCCTTGGTGTGGCTGTCGGGTAGATCGCGCAGCCATTCGAGACGTTCCTGACCGATCACGTCGACCGTCCATCGCACCACCGTGGCCGCGTCGTCGTTGAACCACTCGAGGATCTCAGGATCCGTGCAGGCGCGATCGTGGTTGCCGACGAGAGTGAGCCAGCCCTTCCCCATCACCTCGTCGACACAACGTTTCGGATCGCCGCCATAACCGACGACATCACCGAGGCAAAGCGTCTCATCCACGGGAGGGCAGTCCTCCATGACCGCTTCGAGGCCTTGCCAGTTGGCGTGAATGTCCGAGAAGACGGCGATCCTCACGCGGGTTTCTCGTAGAGGCGTGGATAGATGTGGTCGAACAGAATTCGCAGTATCGCTGCGAGGGGCACCGCGACGAACATGCCGAGGATTCCGGCCCAGCTGAAACCCGCGATCAGGGCGACGATGACAAGCAGCGGCGGCAGTCGCACCGCGTCGCCCATCACCTTCGGGTAGACGAAGTTGAGGATCACGTTCGAGACCACGAAGTAAAGGATTACGACGAGCAGCGCTTTCAACGGGCCGCCTGCAGCAAGTCCCACCAGCACCGCGGGCAGCGCGCCGAGGAATGGACCGAGGTAAGGAATGATCGCCGTGATTCCGGCGAGGAGGCCGAGCGCGACGGCGTCTGGCAGCCCGAGCACCGCGCAGCCGATGCCGCTGAGGATGCCGATCATGCCGGCGACGATGATCTGTCCCCTTACATACGCGTAGAGCATTCGGCGCACGCGGCGCCAGATCTGATCGAAGTCCGTGCGGTAGTCGCTCGGCACCATGCGCCGCAGCACGCGGCGAACCGAATGCTCGTCCAGTGCGAGCAGAAACGCGACCACGAACATCAGGAGGATCTGGAGCAGAGTCGTCAGCGCGGTGAGGCCGATGCTGACCGCGTTGCCGAACTGGCCGAGCAGGTAGTCGCGTAGGTGCGAGCTCACGGTCTCGGTCGAGGTAGCCAGGTTGACGTTGATGCCGAAGATGCTGACCGGCGAGCCCTGGAGCTCGGTGATCCGGCGCTGGGCTTCGGCGGCCAGGGTTGGCGCCTGCGACTGGAGCTGGCCGACCTCGCCGATGAAGAGCGGTAGAACGAGCAGCACGATGCCTGCCAGGACCAGCAGGATCGCCACAAAGATCAGAGCGATGGCAAGGATTCGGGGCAGGCCGAGCTCGGTCAGGCGGTGGATCGCAGGCTGGATGAGAAACGCGATCGCCGCGCCAAGCACGAAGGCGCCGAGCACGTCGCGGATGAGGTAGAGGACGAGCACCGCGACCAGGGCCGAGCTGAGCCCGAACGTGATCTGGAGGCACAGACGCCGGCGGCGCGGATCGAGCGACCAGGCGACCGCGACGGCTGTCGGCACGGGCGCCGGCTCGGCGGATTCCGGCTCGTGCGGGGAGGCCGCCGGACGAGGGTTGCGCAAGGTACGCAGCAGTATGAATGAGGCATCTCGGAGGGCGTCCCGCTTAGCCTCTGGAGCGATTTGGTCGAATTTACTCGCCCGGCGAGCTCGCTGCGGCAGTCCTCAGCATGGCCTCCTCGTACTCGCGGCCGTGCAGGGGGTTCACGGTGCGGCGGCCGGCGGCCAGGGCGAACATGGCGAGGAGGATCAGGCCGATCGCGAGCACGCCGTAGGCGACGACTGGCCCGTTTTGCTTATACGCGTAGGTGACGATGCCACCGACGGCAGCGCCTGCAATGCTCGCAGTCTGGACGAAGGCGAAGCGCGTGGCCATCACGCTGCCGCGGTTCGACGCATCTGCGGCCTCCACGAGTGCCGTCTGATTGGCGACCCAGTAAATCGCATTGCCCAGGGAGGCAACGAAGAGAGCCGCAGCAACGACATAGACCTCGCTGGTTAGAGTCAGCGCAAACGCAAACACGCCGGTCACAAGCAGGCCGATGCCCGCGATACGCATGGATCCGATCGCCTGGGAGCGACCGACAACAAGGGATCCGATAAACAGGCCGGCCGACAGCACGAGTTCGAGGCCTGAGTAGGTGGCGTCTCCTGCTCGCGGCTCGATGCGATACGCGAGAGCGAGAAGAGCCGGAAAGCTCATTGCAAGCAGGAAGCCGGCGGCTGCTGCCACTGTCAGGTGCGCGCGGGCCCCGTCGAGCGCCCAAGCCCGGCGCCAAGCGCCAGTCACACGCATCGTTGTCGTCCCGCCGCCAAGGCTTCGGATTCCCGCAACGAGCAGGGCAGCGAGGGCGAAGGTCACTGCGTCCCCGATAAACAGAACCGTTGTCGGGTGGAGGATTCCGACCTGGTGCGCCAGTGCGAAGGTCGCGCCGGCGAGTCCGAAGCCCAAGGCGCCGCACGCGCTCATGGTCGCGGTCAGCATGGCGTTCGCCTTACCGACCTGACCGGGCGCAACCAACGTTGGCACCGCTGCTTGCTTGGCCGGCGCAACGACAGAGTTGATGGCCGCGAGCACAAACAAGACCGGGACCAACACCCAGATGGAGAAGGCGGCCAGGAATGGAGTCGCGATCAAGATTGCCGCACGCATCAATTCGAGGTAAACGACCAGGCGTTTACGGGGGAACCGATCGGCGATGCCCCCTAGTGCGCCACTCATCAAAATCGTCGCCGCCGCCTGGGCAATGAACGCGATCGCCACTACCCGCGTATCACCGCCGGTTGCCGCATAGATCGAAATCAGGGCCGCTACCTGAGTGAGCGGATCACCCAGGCCCGAGATGCCGATCGCTGCGAGCAGCCGCGCAAAGCCGGGATTGGCCCTGAGCACACTCCATGCCGTGATCCGCCTTGGCACGTGCGGCTTGTCCGCGAGGGGGAGTGCTTCCATTCCGTGCAGTGCCCGGAGTGCGTCCACGACATTCGGGTCGTACCAATGTCCGGCCCGGCGGCTGATGTCCTCGACACCTTCGAGTGGAGTCATCAGCGATCGTCTGTACAGACGGGTGCCGGTGATCGTGTCGAATGAGTCAGCGACTGACAGGATGCGTGAGCCGAACGGGATTACTTCGCCTTTGAGGCCGGCAGGATAACCACTACCGTCCCACCGCTCATGGTGGTAGCGCACGAGCGGGGCAACGTCCGTCAGGGCTGAGTGCTGGCCGATCATGTCGGCCCCGATATCGGGGTGCTTGCGCATGATCTCCCACTCTTCGTCGGTCAGCGGCCCGGGCTTGTTGAGGATGTCGTCCCTGATGCCAATCTTTCCGAGGTCGTGCAGCGAGCCGGCCGTCCTCAGCAGATCGCATTCGCTGTCACCGAGCTCGAGGTGTTCGCCCAGCCGCCCGGAAAGTTCGGCCACTCGAATTGAGTGAGACTCGGTGTAACGGTCACGAGCGTCGAGGGCCTGTGCGGCAAGCTCAAGGGTCTGATCCTTGAGCTCGGTCTGGCGTTGGGCATCGGCGACGTTTCCCCTAACGGCAAGGATGAATCCAAAAAGTGCCGGCGCCATGAGGTACCCGACCGGCGCATCGGCTAGAACCATGTAAATAATTCCGCCGGAGAAACCGAGGATGGCCGTGGATATGAGAGTGGATACGCCCGCGACGTTCTGAACGAGAGTCGACCAGAATGGCGTCCGGTTCGCGAAAGACACGACACGAGCAGCCATGAAGTAATTGATGACCACCCACGCGGTCACGTACAAGGCCGTCTTTATCGGCAGATTCCACCACTCCCGAGGCGCGATCGCTGCCACCGCAAGCGACGGCACAACGTGAGCTATGCCCAACATCGCACGGTTAAAAAGGAGCGCCCACCATGATGTGTCGCGTCCTGGAACTCTGCCATCGAACGTAGCGAGCCAGGCGACAATCCCAACGCCTCCGCCAGGTGCAATCAGGCCCGTCGCGATGAGCAGTGGATCGACAACAGTCTGGACGCCATTCCGCCACCGAATTGGCAGCAGCGCCGCAATCTGCGTTCCGACCGCAAGGTACAACAGAAGGAAGACCTGCTGGTCCAGCCGGACCGGTCTTAATACCCATCCGACCACGAGCGCAGCAAGGCTCGCAGCTATGGCAAGCGCAACGTAAACCTTCGCTCGGCCTGGGAGGGCTCTAAACGGTGGCAACGCCAGGCATTCTAGCCGCGGGTTGCGCGGGCCAAGTCACCAAGAGCCCCAGGCGGGCTGCCGCCCTTCGGACAGGCTCCGCCCTACCGAGCCAAGCGCCTAACTATGACCGCCCTAGACCAGCCAGCCCCCGACGACGTGTGGTCTGCTTGTGCTGCGAAGTAGCCGCCTCCACATACGCGCCATTGTCAACTCTCTCCTCCCCTTTAATCCGCCGCTACAGCCGTACGAATTGTCCAAGTCACGGTTTCACCTAGGAGTGTCCGAGAGAGGTACAGACCTGTGAATCGTCAATTCCAATGTGCCTGGGTCATTGAAATTGATGATCCCGACGCACTGCGCCAGGCGAGACCGCTAGAGATCCGCCAGCGTTATCAGTCCCAACTTCAAGGCGGTGCTCACAGCCTCGCCTCGGTTTGACGCGCCAAGCTTGCGAAATATGTTGCGGAGGTGCGTTTCAACCGAAGGCAGAGCCAAACCGGTGTCGTGGGCCAGCTTCTTGCTTGTATGGCCTTTCGCAGCACCGCGAAGGATTTGCATCTCGCGCGAGGTCAAGGCAGTAGTACGCGCACGGGACAAAGGCGTGTTCTCGCCAATCCGTCGAAGTACTTCTGGAATCATCTTGCGCGGCACCGGGGTCTCGCTTC
>Ga0137395_10000384_pt1 | contig 18098 bp, 12 predicted proteins | sample czobulk216metaG_FD_108283 | JGI IMG/M metagenome (GOLD analysis project Ga0137395, IMG submission 108283) | Vadose zone soil microbial communities from Angelo Coast Range Reserve, California, USA - czobulk2.16 metaG | ecosystem: Environmental > Terrestrial > Soil > Vadose zone | place: USA...
CCGCTGACTCGATCTCGCCGAACGTCGGGCTGGCGATGTTGCCGTCGACGGCGCCTGCGCCGTAGAACTGCGGGTGATTGAAGACGTTGAACGCCTCGAGGCGGATTTCGAGGCTCCGTCTCTTGTCGAAGGCGACGCGCTTGATGAGCGCGAGATCGAAGTTTTCTATCCCCGGTCCGTAGAAGAACCGCCTCGGCGCATTCCCGAGCTGGCCGAGCGCCGGCAGGCTGAAGCAGTCCGTGTTGAACGCCGGACCTTTCGCCGGATCGTGATTGATCTTCAGGTCGCAGCCCGGCACGTAGTTCGGCGCGTCCACGAGATTGTTGTTCACGCCGTTGCCGAACGTGCCGAGCAGCGACGTGTCCGTCGGGTTGTACAGCGTTACGGGAAACCCGCTGCTCAGCCTCGTGGTGCCTGAGATCCCCCAGCCGGCGGTGAGCGGGTTATTCCGGCCGAAGAGCCGCTCGAACGGCAACTCGTAGTTGTAGCTGACGACGAAGTTGTGGCGCAGATCGAACGCCGATGGCGCTTCCGACAGCGCGACGTTGAACGGGTTGACCTGTTCGCCGAGGTTCGACGCCACGTCGATCGACTTGCTGTACGTGTAGCCCGCCAGAATGCTGGCCGGGCCTTTCGTGTAGTGCAAGTTCAGCTCCACGCCGTTGTAGCGCGAATAGCCGATGGACGTCTGTTTCGTGACCGTGCCGTAATCAGGGCCGAGCACGGTCCGGGTGCTGTTGATCACTGTCCCGTTCTTGCGCGTGAAGACGCCGTTCTCCGCGAACGGTCCGCACGTCGCGCTGCCCGGCGCGACCTGGCTCTCTTCGCTGACGCTGAGGCACAGGGCCGGATTCCCTGGATTGGCCTGCTGAATCACCAGCATGTTGTGCCCGCGCGTGCCGACGTAGCTCGCGGTCACGACCATGTTCGGCGCCAGCTCGCGCTGCACCGAGAACATGAAGTTCGCCGAGTACGGCGTCTTGTTGTCCGCGCCGAAGAACGGATCGGCGTTCACCGGCAGGAACTGCGACCAGTCGATGTTCGTGATCGGCCTGCTCTGTGACGCGCCGAACGTCGGGAACTGTTGCGGGAACCGCTGGCCGTTGTTCGTGCCGTCGGCGGCAGTGATGAAGGGCGTCTCGAACAGCGGCGGTGCGGGGCTGAGGTAGTTGTAGCCGTACGGCGGCACGCCGTACATGATGCCGGCCGATAATCCCTGAAACGCCGTGTAGAACAATCCGTAGCTCGCGCGGAGGCTGGTCTTTTCGTTCGGCGAGTACGCGACGCCGACGCGCGGCGAGATGTTGCCGAACCGCGTCGGCGACAGCCCGCGCGAGATGCCGGTGTCCCCGGGGAACACGAGGCCGTTCGGCGCGTTGGGATACACCTGCGATTGCTGTCCCGGCACGATCGTCTGGATCTGGTTGTCCTTCTCGTACCACGGCGCCATGATGTCCCAGCGCACGCCGTAGTTGATCGTCACGTTCGACTTCGCCCGCCAGCTGTCCTGCGCGAACACGCCGCCGTACTGATTGCGCAGGTAGAACACGCCGCCCGACGACTGGATGTAGTTGCTCGGCGCGCCGATCAGAAAATCGGCGAAGTCGGATCCGGTCTCGGTGCCGGCAAACGTGAACGTTCCGTTGAACGTCGCGTTCGGCTCGAGCCGCACCTGCTGAAACTGGTACTGGCCGCCGAACTTCAGCGTGTGCGATCCGAACACCTTCGAAACGCTGTCGCTCAGGTGCAGCGTGTCGCCCGTCTGGTTGACGCCGGTGATCGTCACCCCCATCGTGAACGTGTTGAACACGAGGTTCTCGATGCCGTCGAACTGCGGGGCAAGCACGACGATGCCGGGCGTGCCTGGGCCCGTGACGAACCCCTGCTGCGCGATCTTCACCTCGGTGCCGCCGTGTGGGACGCCGACGTTGTTCGCGTTGCGGGTAAGGCTCACGTGAAAGTCGTTCGCCATGTTCGATCCGAACGTCTTTCCGCTGCCGAACGTCCACAGCTGCGCGCGGCCAATCGTCTGCGCGTCGAAACCGGGGACGTTCGCGCCGCCTTGCTGTCCGGGATACGGGTTGTCGAGCGTGTAGTCGTCGACGAAGTAGTAGCCCGTGAGCAGGCCGAACAGCTTCGTGTTGCCATCGAGCCGGACCGAACCTTTGTCGTCACGCACCGTCTGCGCGAACGCACCGGTCGACAGCGTATTGCTGCCGGCATTCGGCGACGGCACGTACGCGAGCAGCTTCTGCGCTGGAGACGACCACGCGCGCTGCGGGATGACCGCGCCGGGAAACACGCACTGGGCCGTCGTGCGGCAGGCGCCCGTGTAGTACGGCTCGCCCGACCTGACAGCGTAGCCCAGCCGCTGCGAAAGCACGCTCGCCCAGTACGGCCCGTTCACGGCGCCGTCGAGAGCGTCGGCAATATCCGAGAAGTTTCCCGCCCGATTCAAGAGCGACGGTACCGAGATGTTGCCCGTCTCGATGCCCTGCGTCGTGCGCGTCGCCTGATAGTCCGCGAAAAAGAAAAGCTTGCCATGTCTGAGCGGGCCGCCGACCGTCGCGCCCGGCTGGTTCTGCTTGAACTCAGCGCGCTCGGGCGAGAAGTAGTTGCGGGCGTCGAGGTTCGTGTTGCGGAAGAACTCGAACATGTTCCCGTGAAACATATCGCTGCCCGACTTCGTGACGACGTTGACGATGCCGCCGTTGTAGTTGCCGTACTCCGGATCGAAGTTGTTCGTCAGCAGGCGGAACTCTTCGATCGAATCGAGGTTCGGGACGACGCCGGTGCCGCCGTTCATGCGCTCCTGCACGTCGCTGCCGTTGACGTAGAAGCCGTTCGCCGTTTCGCGCTGGCCGCTCACCGACACGATGCCTGGGTTGAGCGCGCCCGACGGGGCGACCGGGCCGGTCACGCCCGCCATGATCACGCTGTTCGGTTGGATGGTGGTCGTCGGAATGACGCCCGGCTGAATCGACAGCAGATCCGTGTAGCTGCGGCCATTGAGCGACAGCGACGTCATCGTCTGCGACGGCACGACATCGCCGAGCTGCGTCGAGACCGTGTCGACCCGCACCGCGTTCACCGACACCGTGACTGTTTCGGACTGCTCTCCGAGCTCGAGCGTGGCATTGATCTGAAGCTGGCCGTCGGCGTCCACCTGGATGCCAGCGCGCTTCTGCGGCTTGAACCCGTCGATCTGCATCGTGACGTCGTAACGGGCGACCGGAAGCTTTGGGAAGGAGTACAGGCCCTGGCCGTCGGTTGTCGTGCTGAACATGGTCCCCAGGACCGTGTTTACCGCCGTGACGCTGACGCCCGGGACTACGGCCCCGCTCGGGTCCTTGACGGTCCCGCCCAAACTGCCGCCGACTTGAGCCAACCCAGTCGAGGCAAGACTTAGAAGTACTGCCGTAAAGATCGCAAAGATAAGGAGTTTCCTGTTCATCTGCGCGCACCGTATCACGCCCCTTTTGAATCGCAGCTTGACGCACTGGTCAACAGATGGTCAGTGCGCGGTCAGTGACCTCGAGTTGACCAACGGATAAGTCCCTATTTCCTCGAAAGTTCGCTACAGTGCCTGCGCATTGCGAGTCCGCCGCGTCCTCTTTCAGGTGCACCTCTGGATGGGTCTCGTGGCGGCGGCTTACGTCTGCCTGATCGGGGTCACCGGTGCCGCGCTGGTCTTCCGGCCGGAGATGCAGAGGGCGGCATTTGCCGGGATCTTCGACCCACGGCGGCCGCCAGGCACCGCCGACGCGCCCGCCGGCGACATCGTCTCGAAGCTTCAGGCGGCGTACCCGCACTCCCAGCTTCTCGGGATCGACTACCCGACGGCCCGCCGCGGCACGTATCTCTCCTACCTTGTCCAGAGCAACCAGCTCGTGACGGCGTATTCGGACCCGGTTTCGGGCGCTGTCATTGGCGAGTTGCCGAAGCGGTCGTGGATTACTCGACTGCAGGATCTGCATTTCGATCTGCTGGCCGGCCGGACCGGCCGCGCCGTCAACGGCGCGGCGGCGTTCGCGCTCGTCGTGATGTTCGCGACGGGGCTCGTCATCTGGTGGCCCGGTGTCACGCGCTGGACGCGCGCTTTCTTTGTCGATTTCTCCAAGCCGTGGCCGCGGATCGTCTGGGAAGTGCACGGCGCCGTGGGCGTCTGGTTGTTCGCGCTGCTGATGCTGTGGGCGGTGTCAGGCGTGGAGTTCGCGTTCCCGCGTCAGTTCCGTCGCGCGGTCAACGCCGTGCTGCCGCTCACGGTCGCTCGTACGCCTGAATCGATGCCGCGCGCCGGTGCCGGTCTGACCGTCGACGCGCTGCCGGGCCTCGTCGCTGAGGCTCACCAGCTCGTGCCCGGCGCGAAGATGGGCCGCATCGTCATGCCGTCGACGCCGACGGCGCCGATTCAACTGCTCATGGCCTACAAAGACCACGGCGACTTCGACCGGAGCGACGAGGTGATGCTGTACTTCGATCAGTACTCAGGCCACCTCATCGAGCGGCAGGATACGGCGCTCGTGGCGATGAGTGCCGGCGACCAGCTCATGAAGTGGATGGGACCCCTCCATGTCGGGTCGTTCGCCGGCCTCGGCGTGAAGATCCTGTGGGCCGTGCTCGCGCTCAGCTTTCCACTCCTCGCGGTCACGGGCATCGTGATGTGGTGGCGCCGCGTGGTGAGCTAGCGTTCCGGGTGGTGTTTTTCCTCCATCGCGTGGCGCGCGCGTCTTGACAAGACTGGAGCGAGCACGACATAGTTCGCGTCGTGTTGGTGTCTGGCCTCTTCGGGGCCAGACTTAAAAGGGAACTCGGTGAAATTCCGAGACTGCCCCGCAGCGGTAATCGAGAACGAACGTCGTCAACAGCACTGGTCCTCACCGGACCGGGAAGCGACGACCAGTAGGCGTCGATACAGATCGACCTGCTCGTAAGTCCGAAGACCTGCCCACATGGCCGACCTGACGGTCGGCGGTTCGGCCTGGACGCCTCGCGGGAGGGCGGCTCCGATCGGCAGTACCCCTTCGTACTGTTTGCGCGGACTCCACTCTGACGCGTCCAGTTCACTTCGAACAGTGACGCGAGGTCAGAGTGCACAACTTCTGGACGCTGAACTTTCTCTCCTACGAAAACAGAACGGCCAGCCGCGCGGCTCCGCTGCTGTTCGCGCTGTTCATCGCGTGCCAGCTGGCGCTGCTGCTCGGGTTCATCCGCTATGCCTTCAGACCTACATGGAACGAGCAGTTGGCGTCGGGGTTCGGCACGATTGTGCTCGCCTGCCTGTCGTGCAATCTCGTGCTCTGCTTTGGTGAATACTTTTTTCACCGCTACATTCTTCACATCGAGACCGTCCGGTTTCTCCGGAGCCTGTGCAGCGGCCATCTGCTGCATCACAAGCTGACCTTCATCAAGTTCGACGACCACGCCGGAACCGTTCGCAGCTCGTATCCGATCACGGATATCGATCAGGATGAGCAGTCCACGTTTCCGCCATGGGCGCTCGTCCCGTTTTTCGCGTTCTTCACGCCGTTTCTTGCGCCGATGGCGTTCTCGTTTCCCCGGGTGCCGATCCTGATCGCCGGCTACACCGCGATTGCCGTCGCGCACTTCCTCTACGAAACCATTCACGCGATGCACCACCAGCCATACGAAAGCTTCTGGAAGCCGCGCATCGAGCAGTCCCCGCTCGGCGGCGCGTGGGCGTGGCTCTACGGTTTCCACCAGGCGCATCACACGTACTACCGGTGCAACCTGAACGTGGCGGGGTTCTTCGGCGTGCCGCTCGCCGACCTGGTGTTCGGCACCTACAAGCGGCCGGCTGCCTTGCTGGTGGACGGCGCGGCGGCAACACGAGAGGACGCGCGCCGGCTGATCACGCAGCCTCGGTGGCCGATCTCATGGCTTGATCGCGTCGTGTTCAAGCGACGGCGCTGGATGTCCAAGCAGGAATAGTCCAGTTCGACACGCTGGCCACAGGGCGTACTCCACCTCCTCCATGTACCGGAAGAAGCAGCCCTGAGGCGTTGCCATCGGCCACCATTCCAGCGCACATGACGTCCGCGATTGTGGCCTCGCCGCGCTTCGCGGACTGCACGGGGCGCCTGTTCACTGCCTCGGACGCGCCGATTCGTGTCGCGCGGTTGTTTTCAGGTGACAAGCACCCGGTGTAGCCGCGCACGGCCGAGCATTCATCCGTTGTCGGACCCGTGCACTACTGAAGGGAGAGCTTGGACGCGGCCATTTGCACGAGAACGCGCCGCATCGAGTGCTGCGCGGATGGCGTTGGCACGAGAGCCACGGCGCGTGCGGGCGGAAATGTCGCTGGCAGGGCGGCGACGAGCCGCCACGCGAGCGCGTCAGCCGGCAAGCCAGCCGTTGCAGGGCGCAACGGACCGGCGTCGGGGTGCAAGCGGGGTTCGCCCGACTACGCCGACGCCGAGCCGCCCGGCATTGAGGGCAACTTCGTCGTGACCGGCGACTCATCCAGCAGCACGACATCCGGATGGTGGCGTTCGAAGAACCGCATTTCCCACTCCGACGGGAACAGGATCACGTTGCGCTCCTGCCTGTCGACCGCCATCACGCTGCCTCCGGTCGGCGACGGTAACGGGCCGCGGGCCGGCCCGAGCCATCGGGCGATTTCGTATCCCGCCGGTTCGATCTCGGCCGTCACGCCGTATTCGCTCTTGAGCCGAAAGGCGATCACGTCGTACTGCAGCGCCCCGACGACGCCCACGATGGGCTCGCGTCGGCCCGTCGCCGTGTAGAAGACCTGCATCAGCCCTTCTTCCTCGAGCTGCTTCACGCCCGCATCGAACTGCTTGTAGCGCGTGTCCTTCAGCCGCACGCGGCCGAAGCGTTCGGCGGGAAAGCGCGGCAGGTCGGGAAATCGCAGCGCCGGGCCCGAATGGAGCGTGTCGCCGATCGCGAAATGTCCGGGATTGACGAGGCCGATGATGTCTCCGGCGTACGCGACCTCAATCGTCTCGCGTTCGCGGCCGAAGAACCGGTACACGCGCGACGCTCTCAACGGCTTACCCAGCCGGCTGTTGGACAGCGTCATGTCCTTGGTGAAGCAGCCGGAGCAGACGCGGACGAACGCGATTCGATCTCGATGACGCGGATCCATGTTCGCCTGAATCTTGAACACGAAACCGGTGACACGCTCGTCGGTCGGGTTCACCACGCCCGTATCGCTCGGGCGGGCCTGGGGAGGAGGGGCGAACTCGACGAGCGCCTGGAGGAATGGCTCGAGACCGAAGTTCGTCAGCGCGCTGCCGAAGAAAACTGGCGTCTGCCTGCCGGCTCGATACTCTCCCACGTCGAACGCCGTGCCCGCCTCGCGGATCACGTCCAGCGAGTCGCGGAAGTGTGCGTACAGGTCGCTGCCGATCAGCTCTCGCGCGGCCGGATCGTCGAGCGACGACAACTCGACGGGCGCCCGATACTGGCCCTGTGCCTCCCGCTCGTAGCGAAACAGCGTCTGGCCCTGGATGTCGTACACGCCGCGAAACCGTTCCGCGCTGCCGATTGGCCAGTTCACCGGGGCCGCGGCAATCCCCAGCGTACGCTCGATGTCGTCCACCAGTTCGAGCGGATCGCGCGCGGGGCGGTCGAACTTGTTCACGAACGTGAGAATCGGCAACCTGTGGCGGCGGCAGACCTCGAAGAGCTTGCGCGTCTGGTCCTCGACGCCGTTGGCCGCGTCGATGACCATTACGACGCCGTCGGCGGCGATGAGCGCCCGATAGGTGTCCTCGCTGAAGTCGTTGTGCCCGGGCGTGTCGATGAGCGACATGCGCCGGCCCTGCAGTTCGAATTCGAGAGCCGCAGACGTGATCGAGATGCCACGCTGCTGCTCGAGTTCCATCCAGTCTGACGTGGCATGCCGGCGGGCGTGACGTCCCCGGACGGCGCCTGCGAGCTCGATCGCGCCGGCGTAGAGCAGGAGCTTCTCGGTCAACGTCGTTTTACCCGCGTCCGGGTGCGAGATGATCGCGAAGGTGCGCCGCCTGGCGACCTCCCTCTCGATCTGCGCAAGAGACGAGGACGCCAGGGGGCTCTGAGACTCTTCGGGGGCGGGCTCTGAAACGGGACTCACTCCTTCAGTGTACCGTTAACGCAGAGATCGTCCGTCTCAGCGCGTCACTTGACGCGATCGCCTCCAAGCGTGACCGTCGCGCCCGTGCGCGCGGTGATGGGGAGCGCCGGGAATCCGAACGCGGCTTCGTATTTCGCGTTCGCCAGATTCTCGATGCTGAGATACCACTTCAGTCGCGGATGGATCTGGTACGAGCCGCTGAGGTCGATCTTGGCGTACGCAGCGTCCAGGCCCTTATTCGGCAGCAGCATCGAATTGCCGAAGGACGCATCGCTCATGAACGTGCTGTCGTCCTGCCTGCCGGAGAAGTACTCCGCGAGGGCGATCTGCGCCTTCCCCATCACGTACGAAACGAGGATGCTGCCTGAGTTCGTTGGCCGCCGAAACGGCCGGTTGCCGATGAGCGGGGAGAACGCGCCGATCTGAATGCCGGGAAACGCCGGGTTGGTGGCCGGCTTCAGCGCGCCGCCTGAGAGCGACGCCTTCACGGTCGCGTCGAGGTACGTGTACGAACCGGCCACGCGCACCATCGTGCCCAGCATCGCGTCGAGCGACAGTTCCAGGCCGCGAGCGTCGTAGGACTGCGAATTGACGTAGGCACCGAAGCCCGAGGCCGCGGCCGCCGCCTGGGACACGCCCAGTTGCGGCAGAACGGTGTTGCTCACGAACTCGATGAGGTTTTCGTACGAATTGTCGAAATACGTGGCGCGCGCCCGGACACGTCCCTGGACGAGACCCTGCTCGACGCCCACGTCGAACGAGCGGGCACGTTCGGGCGCGATCGGGCCCACGCCGGGGACGGCCGCGGCCAGCTTGAAGAGCGACGACAGTTCCTGGAAGATGGCGGGCGCCTTGATGCCTTTGCCAGCGTTCAGGCTCAGCTTCGTGTCCCCAAGGCTCGATGTCGATGACGGACTCCGCAAGTACAACGCGACCGACACGCGGGGCGACACGGCGTTCCCGAAGACGGCGTTGTGCTCGAACCCGGCGCCCCCGCTGACGAACAGACGCTGATATGTGCCGCGCCCCTCGAGGAATGCGCCCCCGTTGTCGCGCGTGCTTTGTGACTTCGGCGCGGACGCGCCGCCCAGCTGCGTGAAGCCGTCCTCGCGTTCATAGCGGCCACCGCCGGACACGTCGAGGCCTGGAAGAACCCGGACGCTCGTCGAACCCGTGATCAGGTTGCGGGTCGTGTGCGAATCGAAGAGCGATGGAAAGGTGCCGCCGAAGTCGAGAATGCCGCGGCCGGTGACGGAGTAGCCGTTCGCCCCCCGCAGCGTCACGGTCTGGCCGAGATAGTTCGCGCCGAAGCCAAACGGATCGAAGGGCGTCCCGGTCGGCGACGGATTGGAGGAGTGGGTGTTCTGCACCATCGATGCGAAGCGCACCGAGGTCTGCCACCGCGTGTTGATCTGCGTTTGCGCGGTCACACCGACGTGCGTGAAGTCGCCCTTCTGCGTCGAGTCGTCTGCGATCTGAAAGAGCGTAAAGCCGTTTGGACTGCCATAGGTCGAGTCGGCCCTTCGGATCGTCCCGCTGACATCGGTGTTGTTGCCGAGCACGACGCTGAATCGTCCGGCATACGTGCCGTTCTTGTACGTGTTGTTCGGTGTGTTGTTGTCGGTTCTGAAGTAGGCGTACTCGGAGAAGTAGTCGACTCGCCGCATGGCGCCGCCAAGTGACGCGGATGTACGCACGGTCCCCAGGTTGCCGCCGTCGAGCGAATATCCGAACTCCGGAATCCGGGAGCGGCCCCGCCTGGTCGTGATGTTCACGACGCCGGCCAGCGAGTCGGTGCCGAACAGCATGCTGTTCGACTCGCGCAGCACTTCGACGCGATCGACGCCGGTCGCGGCCACAGTGCCGAAATCGAAGCCGCCGCCGATGTCGTTCGCCGGCACGCCGTCGACGAGCACTTTATTGAAGTTCGAATTGCCGCCGCGGACAAAGAGCGAGGTGGCGCCGCCGCGGCCTCCCGTCTGGACGATCTGGGCGCCAGGGACCAGCCGCAGGGCCTCGAGCACGTCAACCTTGCCAAGCGTGTCGAGCGTCTGGCTGTCGATCACGGTCACCTGGGCGCCAATCTGTGACGGGAGGACGTCGGTGGCTGCGGCCGTGACCGACACGTTCTGCTCGAGCGGACCAATCGCCAGCGCGACTTCGACCGAGACCATGCCGCTCCTGCCGACGAACACCGCGTCGGTCGTGCGGGTCTGGAAGCCCGGCGAGCTCGCTTGGATTTGATACCGTCCTTCGGCGAGCCTGTCGAACGAGAAGTCACCTTTCGAATCCGATGTCCCGCTCTTGACCTCCTGGCCCGCCAGCATCAGCGTCAGGCTGGCGCCGCTGACGCGGCCGCCAAGGGGATCGACGACGCTGCCGGTGATGGAGCCACCGTTTTGCGCCCAGGATGAGGGTGCCGCAAGCAGCACGAGCGCTGCGACCGTGAGGATGACACGACGAACGACGACACAGTTGGAGTGCATGCTCTCTGTTCTCCGCAGAAAGTCGAACGCGTTTGATGTCTGGGTAGGTCTCCTGGCTCGGAGGTGCAGGACGCCTTAGTCGCGTCTTGCGGCGGCTTCACCTTCCCCGGCACATTGCCGAGTGGTTGTCGAAGCCGCGTCCTCACTTACAGTGGCGGGACCGCGCCGGATTCACACCGGACTTCCCTGTTATGCCCCTCGTGGGCACCCAGACAGGAACGAAAGTTATACCACGAAGTCGGCGGGAGCAGGCAAGGTGGCCAATTGCTTGAGGCAGTCGGGGCAGAGGCAATCGTCGTAGCGTTCCTTCATCGTCGCAAGCGTCGTCGCGTCGAGCTTGATGTCGCGGCACCAGCAGCCGAGCAGGCCGCCGCAGTCGAACGAGACACCGCACTTCGAGCACCGTTTTTCTTTGGCGAACATATGTCAGGCAGCCGTAGTGGCCACTACGTCTTTTGAGTGTAGACGAAGTCGACGGTCGCCGTCTGGCCGGCCTTCACGTCGACGGCCTTCGTCATCGTGCCGAACGCTTCGTGCCACGCGGTGACGGTCCGCTTCCCCACCGGCACGTTGGCGATCGTGAAGGTGCCTTTTGCGTCGCTGACAGCGAAATATGGGTGCGAGACAATGCCGACCCATGCCGTCATCCAGCGATGCACATCGCAGCCAATCCGCAGCATCTCTTCTTCCTTGAGCGGGACATCCCGCTGCATGCCTTTGACGGGCTCCGCGAAGTTGAACCCGTTGCCCTTGCCCGAATCGCTGTGGACGTTGTGCAGCAGGTTGTCTCCGTTCTTGAGACGAAGCGCCTGGCCCACGCGGGCGCCCACGACGCGCGGACGGTAGAAGCAGGCCACCTGATCGATCTCGACAGGCTGCGACGGCACCGGCGTCGCCGGGAACGATCCGTCGAGTTTCACGAAGACATCGCCCAGCGTGTTGTTGTCGCCGACCAGGTACACCTGATTGACCGGTCGCTTGCCGGCATTGGCCGCCGCGCACATGGGATCCATCCCCATGCGGATGACGCGATTGCCCGGCTCTTTGCCCGTGAAGGTGATTCGGCCCTTTATCGTCCCGGTTGCGCCCTGAGCGGACGTGGCCGGCGCGCGGACGCCGGCCACGAGAGCCAGCGCCGCAAAGGCCGCAAGCGTGAGGGTCCTTACGACGTCTTTCGAACCGAGCCCTTCTTCAGAACGTCGGGCGTGTTGAGCGGGTACCAGTACTTGAGGTGACATTGCTCGCAGGCCTCGTCAATCGTTTCGCCGGCATCCGACAGCGCGTCCGCATCCTTCTTGTCGATGGCGGCGAGCGCCTTCACACCAGCGTCATGCAAACCGTGTGCGAACTTGATGAAGCTCGCACGGTCGGCATCGATGACGGCTTTGATCTCTTCAGGGCCGAGCTCGATGCCCGGATTCTCGGACTTCTCGCCCGGCTTTGCGACCAGACGTCCGTCCATGATGAGGAGGTTCGTCCCCTCGATCATCGCGATCGCGCGCCGGCGGACTTCCTTCCACTCCATATCCGTCCGCGGCCGGCGCTCTTCCGTTCCCTTCTTGGTGACGATCGTCGCGACCGACTCCCACATATAGTCGGCGGACGGATCGACCACCGAATCCATGATGTCCTTGATTGTCGCCGTCGTCCGGAATTCGGCGGCGGCGGTTTCGGCCGGTTTCGCGGCAGCAGGCGCCGCGGTCTGCTGAGGCGCCGAGCAGGCTACGGCGAGGATCACGGCTCCGCCGGCCACGCACAGCCCCCAGAAAGTGATCGGTCTCATACGAACGACCTCATCGAACAACGCACAGTCAATTGCAGAATGGCAGAATGGCAAAATTGCAGAATTGATTTGCAGGAACGAAAACGCGCGAATGCAGAAAGAGACTGCAGGATTTGAGTCGTTAGATCAAATCCTGCAATCCTGAAACTCGGCAATCTTGCAATTGTTTCTTAGTCGAACGTTCCGCCCCATTTCCAGCCGTCGGACGGCCGGGTGATGGTGCGCATCCGCAGCCGGTGATCTTCGGGGTTGCGGCCCGGGTTCCCCGTGATGATCACGTGGTCGCCCGGCTTCAGCGTCTCGCGCGTCACACCCTGTCGATTGAGCTGCAGACCGGCGCCCCACTCGACGGCGAAGCGCACGGCGTTGCCCTGCGCGTCCTTGCCCTCGACATGGACGAACGAGTGCGGGTTCCTGAACAGGAACTGCACGAGATCGCCTTCGACGGACTCGGTCTTGTCTTCGAAGTAGGTGGCCGCGAATGAGTGATGCGCGTACGCGGGTGCCGCCGTATAAGCCAGCACGGCGACGAACGTCCCACCCATCAGTGCGAGAAGCAACGTGCGTTTCATCGGATTCCTCCGGGCGAGCAACCAGGAACTCGCCGTATACGAGCAAGAAGATATCACGGAGATTATCGAATCAGCCCCACCGGACACACAAGTAGCGGTCACCGGTCGGTCAGTGACCTGCGAGTGACCTTCGCGTTCACCTGTTTTCAATAACTTAGGGCAAGCCCTTCGACTGGCTGGGCGAGCCGCGCGCGGCGAGTGGACGTTTGGAAATCGTCAATTCGCGATGGGTGATATAGGAGATGTCCACGGGCGTCTCGTCCATCGCTCGAACACGCAGGACGACCTGATAATACCTGGGCAATTTCGTGCTGGGCGTCTTCAAGCGCGCGACGAGTTGCCGCGCCAGATCGGGATCCGTAAGCGCCTGCACCGCGCCCATGACGCTCGCCACCTGATTGCCTTCCAGATACAGGATCGATCCGTTGCCATAGAGCCCCGGCAGGTTGCTGATGAGCGCGTGGCTTTCTTCGATGTCCTGCGAGCCTTGCACGCCTTTGGACATCTCGTCTTTGAGAAACGACTGTTCGCCCGGACCAGGCTTGACGATCTTCACGCCCTCGGGCGTCAGCACGAACGCCGGATCCACTGGCGGAATCGACTGAATCTGCGGCTTTCCGACAGTCGAGCCGACGAAGATCACGTCGCCCATCGCGATTTCGCCCATCGAGAGCAGATCGCTGCGGATCGGAAAGACATTGTGCTTGCGCTGCCCGAGGAACTGGCCGAGCAGAAAAGCTGCGTTTGCGGTGCCGACGCCGGTCACGCTCGAGGACGCGCTGCTCGATCCCGCGGCGCCGGTGGCCAGCGTGACCATCAGCGGACGATCTGACGACAGCAGCGGCGACCACAGCTCCTGCAAGTCGGACGTCCACGGCGCCGGAGCCGCCGCCGCAACGGGGCTGGACGCCTGCTGGACGCTGAGCAGCCGGACGGCGAGATACCCGGCGGCGACGAGCGCCACCGCCAGCAACAACGCGAGCGCGATCTCGCGATGCGAGATCGTCCGCGACGGGGGCGGCAGGGCCACAGCCTCCGGCTCGGGCGCAACCGGACGCAGCGCGAACGTGAGCGCGAAGCCGCCCTTCGGGAGATCGACGACGATCGGATCCTCGACGCCGTCGGTCCGGTAGTACTCCGTCAGCTTCTGGCGGAGACGGCCGACGTGCATGCGGACGACGGATTCCTGTCGCGGGTCGTAGCTGGACGGCTTGCCGAAGACATCAAGGCCGACGGTGTATTCCTTCAGATTCTGGGCGTCGCCCGAAAGCGACTTCTCGGTGAGGTACGTCAGAAGGTTACGGTGAACCTCCGACGTCTTGAAGGTCTTGCTGGAGATAATCCGCTGGACCTGGACCTGATTCGCGTCCAGTTCGGGGGGCATAACTGCGATCTTACTAGGGAGTAGAGGTTGGAGGTTAGGGGTGGCCTAACCCCTAACCCCTGACCCCTAACCTCTAACCTCTAACCTCTACTTCTTCGCCGGAGCGGCGGCAGGCTTTGCGGGCGCCGCGCTTTTCACATTGTTCTTGATCGCGGGAATCGACTGCAGGTACGCCCAGATCGCTTTGATGTCCTCGTCCGAAAAGACCTTGTAGAGCTCCCACGGCATCGGCGGGAGTAAATCCTCGCCCTCCGGTTTCTTGCCGGTGCGCAGCGTCTTGATGAACGACGCTTCGGTGTAGCGCTTCTTGAGGCCCGTTTCCGGATCGGGCGATAGGTTCGCGCCGTAACTGATCCCCCACGGGCCCGCCCACGCTGTCAGGTCGAGCGATGCGTGAATCTCACCAGGATTCTGCGACGGCGCCTGCGTGGTCTGCGGACGGCCCGAGAAGGGCCGCTTCGGATCCGGATGCTGCTGCGGGTCGAGCTTCGGCGAATGACAGTCGTTGCACGCGCCAATCGTCATCAGGTACTTACCGCGTGCAATCTTCGCGGCGTCAGTCGATGCCGGGGCCGCAGGCTTTGTCGCCGATTGCGCCATCAATCCGGCGACGCCGAGCATCATTCCCACGCCAAGCATGCTCGCGCGAATTCCCTTGCTCATGAATCCCTCCTGAAAGTGGCGGGATTATAATCCGCCGCTATGAAGCCACGAAACATCGGGCTGATCGTCGCAGCTGCGTCGATCGCGCTCGGCGGCGCCGCCGAAGGCGCGACCTGCGAGAGCCTGTCGTCGCTCACGCTGCCCAATACGACGATCACGATGGCCCAGACGGTTGCCGCGGGATCGTTGGTCGCGCCAGGTCGAGGTGGCGGACCGGGCCAGGCGCTGGCAGATTTGCCTGCTTTTTGTCGCGTCCAGGCCACGCTGCGCCCGTCGGCCGACTCGAATATCAAGATGGAGCTGTGGTTACCTTCGGCTGGGTGGAACGGCAAGTTCCGCGGCACGGGCAACGGAGGTCTCGGCGGTGGTGCGGGCGTCGGAGCGGGCGCGCTCGCAAACGGCGTGCGCCGCGGCTACGCGACAGCAGGCAACAACACGGGCCACGAAGGCGATTCGAGCTACGCGCTGTCGCACCCCGAGCAGATCAAGGACTTCGGTTACCGGTCGGCGCACGAGATGACCGTCACTTCGAAGGCGATCATCAGAGCGTTCTACGGCACGGCGCCGACACCGTCGTACATGGCCGAAGGCGGAGGCGGCACCATCGCGGCGCTCAGCTCCGCGCAACGCTACGCCGACGACTACGACACGATCGCCATTACGGGCATGTCGTCGTACCTCACGCGACACACGTTCGGCCAGATGTGGATCTGGCAGGCGACGCACAAAGACGCCGCGAGCTTCATCCCGCCGGCAAAGTATCCGGTCCTTCACCAGGCGGTGCTCAACGCGTGCGACGCGCTCGACGGCATCAAGGACGGCGTGGTCGGCGACGTCGCACACTGCAAGTTCGATCCGGGCGTCACGGAATGTAAGGCCGCAGACGGCCCCGACTGCCTGACCCCGCCGCAGGTTGAGGCCGCCCGGAAGATCTACGCCGGCCCGAAGAATCCGCGGACGGGCGCGGAAATTTACTCTCCCCTCTACCCCGGCAGCGAGTTGAGCTGGGGACAGCTCGCCGGCAGCGACGTCCCGCTCGGCATTCCCGTCGAGTTCTTCAAGTACTACGTCTTCCGCGATCCAAACTGGGACTACAAGACGCGGCCGATCAACTTCGACGGCGACGTCGAGCTGTCGAACCGGCCGGAGATCCAGCCGGTGAACGCGGTCGATCCCGACTTGAAGAAGTTCTTCGCCCGTGGCGGCAAGCTGCTGCTGGTGGACGGCTGGGCCGATACCGCCGTGCCGCCCAAAGTCGCCATCAACTACTACAACGCCGTCGTCGCCAGACTCGGGGCGCGCACCGTGAAGGAGTCGATGCGGTTTTTCATGGTGCCGGGAATGGGACACGGTCCGGGGACCGCGGGGCCGGAGAATTTCAACTTCGATGCGTTGACGCTGATCGAGCAGTGGAAAGAAAAAGGCGTCGTGCCGGACGAGCTCATCGTGGCGCATTTCAAGGACGGCATGGAGGTCGGTAAACGTCTCGTGTGCCAGTATCCGCAGGTGGCGACGTACAAAGGCAGCGGCAACCCGGAGGACCCGAAAAGCTACAGTTGTAAGTAGTTAATCGAGGACGTCGCTCTTACGGACGGGCGGTTTTGGGCCGAAAATGCGCCTGCCCAGGTTGGCAGCGAAGTTGCGATAATAAGGACGGAACAGGTAGGTACCCTATGACCAGAGTCCTTATTACCGCTGCCTTGTCGCTGGCACTGCTCGGCGCCGCAACTCCCTCGCAAGCCCAACACCGTCGCAATGGATCGGGTTCCTCGGGCGGCACTGCCGCACCGCGCAGTTCGGGCGGCACAGCCACGCCGCGCGGCAGCGGTGGCGGCACCGTTGTCGTGGCACCCCGAGTGTCGGGCGGCTATTACGGACGCCCCTACTACTACGGATCACGGTTCTCCCTCGGGTTCTACGCCGGCTACCCCTACTACTATCCTTACTACTCTCCGTACAGCTACTACGGCGGCTACTACGGCTATCCATACGCCGGCGATTACGCGTATGGCCCGTACGGCGGTTACGCAGTCGGGGTGGGCAGCGCTTACGGCGGCGTGCGGATCATGGACGCACCGCGAGAGGCTCCTGTCTATGCGGACGGCTATTACGTCGGCACCGTCAACGATTTCGACGGCGTGTTCCAGCACCTCGACCTCGAGCCCGGAACTCACCACGTCGAAATCCGGACGAAGGGCGAACCGGCGATCGCATTCGACGTCAACATCCGGCCGGGCGAAAACATCACGTATCACGCAAGATGAAAGTTGAAAGTTCAAAGTGTAAAGGGCAAAGTAAGTTTGAAACTTTGCCCTTACTTTGAACTTTCAACTTTGCGCTTCTGACTTTCGGGCTCCCATCTACCGCCTGGCGCTCCCGACCACGGTCGTTCTCGTCGTGGTCGCGCTCGCGCCTTCGCTCATCAGCCAGGCGCCCCCACTAACCGTTCTTTCGAAAGAAGGGCGTCGCTCGCTCGCGACCACGCTCGTCAACGATCAGGAGTTCGTCGCGCTCGACGATGTGGCGGCGATGTTCCAGCTGAGCGTGCGTGAAGACGGCACGGGTTCGATCACCGCGAGCTACAAGGGCAGGACGATCGTGCTGACGCCCGACCAGCCGCTCGCATCCGTGAACGGACGGCTCGTCTCGCTGCCGGTCGCGCCGCGAGCGGCCGGCCCCGGACGCCGGTGGCTCGTGCCCTACGAATTCATCCGCGCGCTGGCGCTCGTATACGACTCGAAGATCGACCTGCGCAAACCGTCGCACCTGGTGGTCGTCGGGGACTTGCGCGTCCCTCGCGTCCAGCTGCGCTACGAAGCGGCCGGAGCCGTGGGCCACCTGACGATCGACGCCACGCCGCGTGCGGCGAGCACCATCGGCAAAGACGGCGATCATCTCGCCGTGAAATTCGACGCCGACGCAATCGACGTCATGACCTCCAACGCGCGGTTCGCCCCACAAGGCCTGATTCAGGCGGTCCGTGTCGCCGACGCCACGACGCTCACGTTCGATCTCGGTCCGCGATTCGGCACATTCAGAGCCACGAGCACGTCCACGGATGCCTCGGCTCGTCTCGCGATCGACGTCACCGCTCAGTCGCCGGAGACCG
>Ga0137395_10000386_pt1 | contig 18037 bp, 17 predicted proteins | sample czobulk216metaG_FD_108283 | JGI IMG/M metagenome (GOLD analysis project Ga0137395, IMG submission 108283) | Vadose zone soil microbial communities from Angelo Coast Range Reserve, California, USA - czobulk2.16 metaG | ecosystem: Environmental > Terrestrial > Soil > Vadose zone | place: USA...
TGAAATGCCCATGGTATCGGGCCCAGCAGCATTGCCCTGAGTGAGCGTACACCTGCCATCGACTCCCCAGCCGGAAGCATTGAAGCCATTTGAATTCAGAAGTAGATTCGAACGGGTGCTGGGGGCTCCAGAAATCACACCCATGCGCGCAGGGCCGAATATCTCGCCGATCTGATGATATTCGCTGTTGTCCTGGCTGATCCATACATGGCAGCCGCCCCAGTTCGGGTTGGCTACCCTCACTGGCATCGCGGTGGTCATGGCATATGAGCTCATGCCGTTGGAATTTTCCAGCTGCGCTCCCCACAAATGCAGCGTTCCGGCAGAAGCAAGGTTGTAAACAAACACCCGGATCATTGTTGCCGATGGACCCATGGTGCCGGTCACCGAGAAACGTTGCCAGCTCGACGTGATGGGGAATGCGGTATTGATTATGACCGCCCCGGTCTGGTCTTCAATCAGCAGGTTTGCCGAATTTGTGCCTGACGGCGTTTTCACCCAACAGCTGAACGTGAAAGTTTGGTTCGCGACGGGTAGGGATGGCGTAACATCTTGCCTGATATAGGCGCCGGTGCCGGCCACGGAGTACGCAACCGCATCGGCTGTGACGCCGCCGATGGGATCCGTGGCCGCATTGGCCGTTACCGTCGTATTGCCGTCGATCCAGACTGCATTATCAAACTGCTCGGAATACAAAAGCAGATTTCCCAGGGCCCCGCCTGAAACTGCCATCCAGATTTCATGCTGGCCACTTCGTGACATCAGAAATGGCGCTTCAAAAACGATCGGAGAGTTCACCGCGCCGGGGTCGGCATTGGCCTGCGGGACAAAGCCGCCCGGCCCCTGCTGCGGGTACAGCGTTGGTGAGGCCGTGCCAAAGGGAAAGTCCTCCGCGTCTATCTCAAGCTGCCCATTATCGTTTTCACGAATGGCGGTGATGCGTACCGGCTTCCTGTTGTATCCCAGCTCCGGAACAGTCAGGGTCACCAGGTCCATGGGCTCCAGCAAGTTGAATTGCCAGCCGAGCGTGAGCGTGTATGTTGCGCGGATCTCGACTTCCCTTTTGCGCAGGAAATTCGCCACCTGTTTGGCCACGGACGTGGTGGTGATGGCATGCGCCTGCTTGGGCGAAGCCTTACGCAGCCCGTACACCGCGATCATGGCGTCGTCTTTGTCTTCGGCGATCTCAACGTTATAGTCGTTGGCTCGATTCAGGAATTCCACTGAGACTGAGTTCATCACGTCGGCAATCGACGGCCGCTTCACCGTGACCGGAGTCAGCAAGTCATTGTTGCTGAGGTCGTAGATAGGAGTGGTATTGGGTAAGAAAGTTGCTCCGTTGCCCACGGCAGTCATGTCACCGTATGGAACGACTTTTAACACTCCTTCGCTCCAGACCGCGGCGGAGTTTGTGACATCCAGAAGTTCCTGAATCCAGTCAGCGGCGGATTTTTGTGCGTCAAGCACAGGCGACAAAAAAATGCCGTTGGCCAGGCAGTAATTTGAATACTGCGTCAGATCGCCAAGAGGCACTTGCGGCTCCGGTTTGACCGTTACGGTTGCGCCGGTGCCGATATTCCAACCCGCAAATGTCCGCTGGGCAGCCGTCGCAAGATTGACTCCGTCAGTGACCTTGAACAATGCTGGATCGCGTGCCAGGATGTTAATGGAATCTGAAACCGAATTGACGGTATTGAAGACGATCTGGAGATCGGCGGCGCCGGTGCCGGTAAATGGCAACGCCAGATTCTGTGTAACTCCCGGCTGAATGGTGGCTGTGGCCCCGGCGTGGTTTGTGCTCACATTCACGGGCACCGTGCCGGCGTTGGTTACCATGATATTTACCTGGTACGCCACACCCGCAGTGTCCAGGCCGAAGTCGAGATAATACTTAAAGAAGGTGCTGCCGCCGCTGCTTTGAATGCGATAAGACCCTGTGCCCAGTCCATAGAACGGATTGGAAAGCAGGTCGGTGATCACATCGCGGGGATTGCAATCCGTGATTCCGGCGCTGAACGGCAGAATTCCCAATACTTCAAAAGAAAGGTTCGGCAGCGTTCCACTCTCGCCCAGGTCCATAGCGGAAGAGGCCACGTAAGCCACGCCGCCATATCCAAGGTCCTGGCCTGGGTGCCGGGAGGTGAGATAGCTCCAAGGCGTTTGTGGACGCGTTCCGGTAAATAGGGTCAGGTTGAGCTTTTGCTGTGGCTGTCCGTTGGAATTCGAATCGGGTATAGAATAAACATAGGTGATCGTCATCACCTTGCCTGCGTCCCCGGCTGAAAACGTATGTTGCCCGGTATTGGGATCGAGCGTGTATTGTCCAGCGCCGGGCGAACTCGACACCAGGCTCATCGGCGTCTGCTGATTGCCGGCAAATGTAGTGAAGCCATCAGAGCCGTAGTCGTTGACCAGAAGGCTGAATGCATCCTGGCGCCCGACGCCGCGGCCGGAGTGGAAAATGCGCCCATCGCCCGGCGGCAGGAAAAAACCTCCGCCGCCTGGGACTGTGAACTGAGTGGACGTCGTCAGCAGGGTCAGCCGTCCCTTGGTGTCCCACACGTTGTGTATATTCTGCACGGGGCCGAGCGCCAGCGCGGTAGCGACAGCGGTCTGATAGGTATAGGTCGTATTGCTGATCGCGTTTCCGCCCCCGGAGCCAAGTCCCTTGCCGCCCACCTTCTGCGTAGACGTGTGCGGAATCGCGGCAAAATCACCACTCCACAGCAAGCGTCCGGAAATTCGATTTTGCCCGTAAACGATTGGGATTACCTGGCCATAAGAGCTGGTCTGCACGCGGAGCGCGTTGAGAAGGTTGGGTTTTGACGCGAGAGCATTCTTGCCGCCGCCTTTTCCGCCCATTAAGCCCATATCGCTGCGCTCCAAACCCACTAGAAGTTTTATTTGTTCTGAGACTCGCCTGCTTTACGTAAAGTCCGCTCGGCAGGCCAATCAGTCTCACGGCTGAGTGCTGAATGCTGAGTGCTGATTGCTATTTCGAAAAACCTGTGTTGCCGGCTCAGCAGCTCGCCATCACGCAAAGCGTCGCCCAGCAGCACGCCGTGAGGAATATACGCATGAATCACGATCGGCCAATTGATGACGATGGCCCCGTGCGAATACGTCCTGCCGAAACGGAATACAACAAAGTCCGCCGGTTGCGGCGGCCCGGTGATCTCTCGCACAAACCGGTCGATCTCTTTGAGATAGAGCTCCTCTGATCTGTGGAGGTGCCACTGCACCGAGTACTCCGGCGGCTGATAGTCAGCCGGCAGTACTCCGCACGCCTGGTATACCGCCAAAGGAAACATCGCACAGTCGGCCCCGGCCCCTTTGATCCGGCCATGATGGTGGTATGGAGTGCCAAGCCACTCCCTGGCTGCGCGAACGATGTTGGTCCGCTGCTCAGCCGTGAGTTGCTTCATTGGGATCTTGCCTATATGTCTCGGTCGCAAACTTCCTGGATAAGAAATGGCGTTACTAACCCGAACATCCGGGTGCCGGCGCGCAGGGCTTCCTGGTAAGTCTTATGGAACCCGCCGAAGGTCTGCTTGCCGATCAACACAAATTGCCCGCGGTGGGTTGGCAGCCACTCGGACTTATGCCGGCGAAAGAAATCCAGTTCGTTGGCGAGTTGGGCTGCTGCGTGTTGCCGAAGTACTTGTCCTGCATTTTGCATTTGGCTCATTGCTTTGCTCCTGTCATATCGCCGTCTCCGGCGCAGGCACGTAAGGAAAGCCTTCAAAATTGACGAGATTGTTGAATTTGCTCGTGCAGGTGGCCTGGGTCTTGTCGCACCCGGGATAAGCGGTAAAGGCGTCGCCTGCGTTAGGTACGAAAGGGAGTGGAGAATTAAAGTAAATGACTCCTCCCAAAAACTGACGAATCGCTTTTACCAGACCGTTGTTAGCGCCACTGGTGAAGATGAGCTGGCCATTATCGAAGTATGTGTCCGCCTGGGCTGACGCGGTGATGATCTTGTTGACCGTGCTTCCACTCTGCACCACGAGATTGTTGGCAAAGCTGGCTTTGAACAATCCGCAGCGCGGATCAAAGAGCGTGTTGGTGCAGCCCGGCTGCAGGATGATCGCCGGAAGCTGCATATTCAGGTACGCGGTACCGGCATTGACGGTAATTTTGGCCGTAGCGCGCGTGAGTTCTTCCACCGGGCCAATAAAGCCGGAAAACCTGACCACGGTGCCGATCTGGGTCGAACTTGAATCCATGAACAGACGATCGATTCGAAAACCTGCGCCGTCAAACAATCCTTGCCCGATGGCCTGAAGAATCGGCACACCATTGACCTTGTCGCTCAAGCTCGCTGCAATGGCGACTTCAAGCGTGGCCACCTCCATGCCCAGCTTTTCTTCGATCGCGGAGCGGGCGATGTTCGGCGGCCCAGTCAGAAATGTATTTCCCAGGACCACCAGGTTTGTGTCCCACGTGGTGTAGCGCAGCGCCGTGCCGTTCTTGAGGGTTATGGTATAGAGGTCGGCCATGCGGATTTCAGTGGCCGTCTGGAGCCACGTCACCAGATTGTTGCCGCCGATGTTTGTAGGCGATTTCATTTGCGCACCGAGATGAGCTGGACTTCCTTGCACTCATAGAGATTGAAGTAGAAGTTGCTGAATTCGATTCCCTCTTTGCCGCTGCGCGAGCTCCCGGTGTGGAAGCGGACCCGCTGCAACATGATGAAATCCGCGGTGATACTTGCCCCCACGGCCGGCGCAGCAGTAAACGTGACAATGCCGTTCGCAATCGTGTAGTCGGTTCCCTGCACTTTGCTCACCCCATTCAGGTAGATGGTGGCGGTCTGGTTCATGGGATTCTGGACGGCCTCTAAGAATCCGCCGATGTTGCGCACTATTTGAAAAGCTTTGGCCGTCCCGTCACCGGTGCCTATTGGCTGCCCGGAATAGACTGAGTCCTCCAGGCGACCGGTCAGGTCGGATTCATTCAGAAGAAAGTCATCGAACTGGCCGCCGCGCGCCAGAAAAAACCCGGCCAGCGTCTCCAGCGGAGTCTGCTCATTTTCGTCCCGGCTTTTGGGATCATTCAGCAGGTATTCATAGGAAAGTTTGTACTCCCAGACCGGGTTCTGAAAATTCTGGATGCGGACTTCCCGCCCGGCGAGTGATTCCTGAATTTCTGTCGAGAACGTCGGCGTTTTCGTGACGCTCCAGGCAAGGCCGCGAATTTTGGGAAACAGTAAATTTGACATTTATGTAGGCTCTTCCCGGAAAATAAAAAGCAGCCCGCAGGCTGCTGGGGGGTGAATCACAATCGGAGTGCTACTGGCCGGAGTCTCGTATTTTCTGGTATTCACTCAAACATTTTTTCTCGGCAGCTTTTTCGCGGCCTTTCTCTGAAAGTACCCCAGGACTGAAAACCACCTTTGCTTCAGCCATGCAATACATTCCGGCATTTGCTGCCTGCTGGAAGGCCTTCAAGTCACGCCGCGGATCCGACTGATATTGCCTGACCGCCAGTGCCGACCATGCAATGAGAATCTTGAGCATTTCCTTATCGGCATCGGTAGTTGCCTTGTGCGTTGCAACGTCAATGGCTTTTTCCGCGTCGAGCTTGCGCGTCTGGTAGCCATCGTCCGGCGTACGAATATCTGGAATCCGGCCAATCGCGTCTGAGGCAGCAGTGCCTGCCTCCTTGAATTCCGGGGATAGCTTGACTTGTTCCGGAGGCGCTTGCTTGGATTCATCCTTACCCGGCGGTTGTGAACTGGATTGGCCGAGAGCTAGCACCACATAGGAGCACACTACAATAAACACTAAGCTGATCTGCCGCATCTTCCCTCCAAGAGAGCAAATCTTATTATTCATGTTCCTATTGGTCAACACTACATTCTGGAGAGATGAGAATTCTTTACATTATTAAAACTCCGCCTTTCTTTATTAAGACGTCGCTTTTCTTTTTAAAACACGGGCCACTTCATTTCCGATCATATTTGCGTGCCTGCGGATATGGGTTCGGAACGAATCAGCGTCCACGGCATTCACAGCGTGGTTGACCACAACCGTGACGCCCCCTCCTCCGCCGCCATCGATTACACCACGCATGCGATCAGCGACACCGGCCGGCAGAACCATTTCATTGCGGTGCAACATGGTCAGCTGATCGCCGGGCACCAGGTATTGGCCGCCTTCAGCGGAGCCGAAGGCTTCCACAGCAGTAAAGGCGACAGCCGCAGCAATTGCGCCCGCTGGTGGTCCGCCCCACGCTGCTGCCCAGTGATAGGCTTTACCCGCCGCATCAATTGCATTGCGCAGCGCGCTTTTCCCGCTCTCCGCCTCTTCTACCGATTCCCGTATCGCCGCATTCACAAGAAATTGCACCAGCTGCTGCTCGAGTGAAGAAATAAATTTCACCGCCATATCATCGGCCATCTCGGCCCAGGCCTGGGAAAGGGTCTGGGTGCCCTGAATCCAACCGCTTAAGGCGCTGCTGATACTGGAAGAAATAGTTTTCGCCAGGTCCTGCCAGCGCTTCTGCTCCTGCCTGGTGGTGGTCTGATCAACTTTCTGCATCTCCAGAGCGCTCTTGTCATGGAGCTTCTGTATTTGGGCTTCCAGACGCGCATACTCTTCCGAGTCTTTGCTGTAAAGCGATTGCTTGATACGAATTATCTGAGTGGCGGCATCGCGCTCAGCCTGAAGCTCTTCCTTTATGCGTTTATCGTGTTCTTTAAGGCTGATGCGGCCCATCTCAAGATCGAAATCTGTGGCGTGGCGCTTGAGTTCACCAAGAGCCTCTTCATGCGAAGCTTCGGCGTCCAAGCCAATGACGGCCTTCCGCGTGAACTCATCATAGGCCTTGATTTTGGCGTCGTTCTCTTCCTTGGCTGCCCGCAATGTCTCCTGCGTTTGCCTGGCCAGTTCCCTCTGCTGCTCGTCTTGCTCGCGCTTGCGTTCCCTGACGCCCTCACTCTTGATTCTAGTTAGCGCGGCCTCATGGTCTTTGGCCAAGGCCTGAATTTCGCGATCGAGCGTGGCAATCTGCGCTCCATTGTGATCAGGGTCAAGCCTCATCAATGCCAGGCGCTCACGGAGCGCTTCCAGTTTGACCTGATACAAGCGGTTCTCAAAGGCGATTTCAGCGGCTATATTCTGGTCAGCGCTGGTATGCGTGAGTTCCTTGATACCATTCCACTTGGCCCTTTCCGCGTTGATGGCGGCTTCCTGGACACGGAGGCGGCCGGCTATCTCGGCCTCCGCGATGGCCCGCAACTCAGTATTCTGCTGCTGCCCGAAAGTCCCAGTGAGACTCCGCATCTGATCGAAGAGCAGTTTTTCCTTCTGTTGAGCAACCCCAAGCTCATTGTTTAAGCGCGGTAAATCCAGAAAATACGCGCGCGCGTTGAAGAGATCGCGGTCGGCGGCCTTGGTCCTCGCCTCCTCGAGGTCAGACGTCAGCCTTGTTACATCGTTGTGCGCCTGGTCCAGTTGCGGTTTAAGCTTTCCTATATCGATGGCGGTCTGCTGGGACGCCGTCTTGCCCATCTTTTCGTAAGCTTCATCCAGCGTTTTGATCTGGGCGGCATAGTCAGCTATGACCTTGTTGGATGACTTGATCTGGGCATCGAGGGCCTTTTGCTCGTCGGTATAGATGAAGGTGTCGGCGATCAGCTGGCTCAGCTTGTCCGCCAAGTCGGCAACGACCTGCACGAATGCGATAATTTCCGCCGGACTGAATGCCAGTTCGAATGTAAGCCCCAGGCTTTTGCCCAGTTCGGTCAAAGATTTGAACGCCCCAGCGAGGTCGCCGTCAAGAACATGGCTCATGGCCTCGGCCGCCTGCTTGCTCTCTTCCATTGACTGTTTGACCTGCTTGAGAGCTTGTTCGGCGCCTGAGCTATTTGCCTGTATCTCGAAACTGAAACTTTCGGTCATACTGATTCTCCAGGGCGGTTGAGAGAGCAATAAAATGCGGCCTCTTGTTGAGGACCGCGTTGTTGAATTATCAGGATAGTGCTGATCGCGTCAGACGCGCCCGTAGTTGGCAAGATTCCCGATCGGAGAAACTTGACTTCGGCTGAGGAGGAGTGTTCCCTAACGAGTCGGGGGCGGCACGGTCCCAGAGGGCTCTATCTGCCAGCCATAGCCGGGATATTTTTTGACTTTAACGCTCTCACTCTGAGCCACACCATCTTCAGGCGCAGGAACCGGCATGGTGTGGTGATATGCATGAACCCACTTTTTCAACTGGTCGCGCTGAGCGGTATCCAAGATTTTATAAACTTCTCCGTTCTGGCGGAGCATGCGGCCAAGATCTGTGAGACGCCATCGATACACGAAATCAATTTGAGTAGAGTCCTTGCCAGCAACAATATTCGTAATCTTCACAAGTTCTGAAGTGGCTAGAATGAGAGTCATTTGCTGATAGTCACAGCCTTTGCGCGGAGGAACGCTTTTAGCCAGAATATCGCCGGCTGCCAGCGCTCTCTTTCCTTTATCTGTTAACGACACTTTCCAAAATCCTGGCCTATCAGGGGTTTCCGTGACATATCCAGCTCGTTCGGCAATGAGTGTAGAGAAACTTATCCCTGGATCCAGATACGCTGGAAGTTCTTCGCCGTTTGCAGATATCTGAATGCAATCCGTGCCCACCTTGCCAGTTTCCACGTAAATCGTGGTTTTATCCCCCAAAGACGATCTAATCCCTTTGGTGGCCGTGTCTTCGTCCAGTTTGTCACCGTGCGAACAGCCGATCAGGATGCATGTCAACAGAATGAGTAGTTTCCGCATGTCACCTCTCCGCGAGAAATGCGGTATGTTACTATCCGCTGCGATGCTGGTCAATCCAGAGTTCCAGCGAAGGAGGCTATTGAGTCCGATATATTTCCGGCAGTTTCTTGGTTGAGCTCCCGCCGACCATCGCCACTGCCTGGGACAATTCAGTAAATTGGTTTCCTTTTTGAACAGCACGTTTTGTCTGCCTGCCACCACCAATCAAGTAAGCAGCTACCAGAACGTGGGTTGGAGGATTCTCCTGCCAGTAGGCCATGAGATCGTTGACATCCCAAAGGGTGAGATTTCTAATTTCGTACAGAGTCCATCCGGTAGCAGTGGCGATGTGGCCAAAGATGAATGGCCAGTCCGCTATACCGGTACCGGCGTCGGTTCCCCCGCAGCCGCCTTTTTGAGTCCGGAGACTTCGAGCACCGTGTTGAAAAGAACATTGAAATCATCGAAGGTAAGGCCATTTTCAAGCTGTTCCGCTGTGAGGTCCTGGTGCACTTTCCTGACTGCGTTCAGGATCACAGGCAAATATCGCAGCAAAGAGCTAAGGCCGGAGCTCTCAGCCGCAGCTTTTTCCTGAAACAGGGCATCGAGTTGCCGCAGTTCTCCGAGCGTAAGCGATGAGACAGTAAGCTGTCCCATTGACGTAGGTACGGTCTGTTGTTTAAGCATCAATCCTCCTGATCGAGATGTTGCAGTCTGTTGCGATGAAACAAAACGGGCCTGGCCCAGAGCCAGACCCGCGACCCCTTTATTCGTTGGAATAGATATCGATTACCTGGCCGGCGGCGTTCGCGAAAGCTTCAAAGTCGAACTCAGGAATGATGAAGTCTTCCTGCTTGGTGGTGAAGCTCAGCTTGGAAGCCACAACCGAATACAACAGCACGGAGAACTGGTTGGTGTTGTACACGGTCTCCAGCAGCACCTGGATGGTGGGTGCGAAGCCCATGAGCTGATTGGTGATGTTGAGCTGCGAACCGGCCGCCGCGGCGGTAAAGGTGTACGAAATCTGGACGACGGTGGTGTTTTCCGTGGTATTGAAGGTATATACGCCGGCTGAAACAGAATATTGCCCAACCGCGGGCGCCGACGCGACTTTGGTTAGTGGAAGCCCCGTCGCGCTGTATCGTACGCCCCAGTCCTGAACAAACTGGGCAGAGTTGGCCACGGTAACAGTACCCGTGGTGATGGTGCCACTTTCATCGAGGGCAACTTTCTTCATGCCGGCCTGCATGGTCTGGCCAAAGAACATGTCGTTGAGCATCTTGCCGTTGATGGAAGCGAACTTGGACTTGCCGGTGATCTTGCATTTTCCGCGAGCCACAGCTTCAGGAAACTGCTTCTGACCGTAAAGCTGCTTTACGTCGCCCGAGATGTCAAGAGAGACGTCTTGCAGCGTTCCGAATTTCATGGGAGTAGGGTTGGCGGCCGTATTACCGGTCACCGGAAATCCCCATAGTGTGCCTGCGCCAAATTCAAACATTTCTTCTTTCTCCTTTTGGGGAGTCCACCCTGCACTCCCATAAATTGAAGCGGCTGAGGCCGCTGAACTGAATGTGGTTTTTATGCGGTGGTAAGAATCTCTATCGGCACGACGGCCAGGGCCATGGAGCCGACCACGTTTTCGACGATTTCAATCTTTCCTTCAATGCGGCAGTGTGAAACCTTGCCGCCTAGAGACTGCGCGATTCCCGGAGTGACGTTACGAATAGCAGCCTCCACCGCGTCCAGGAGCGCGTTAAGTTCGGTGGAAGGGACCGAATTCGGTTCACTGTCACCCGCGGTATACAGAACAAGATCAACCGTCATTTTGGCGCGCAGGGGCAGTCCGTTCAGGCTGGCGCCGGTGAGTTCGTCCTTCTGCACCTGATACAAGGACGGACGGTCGGCGGGTGAGAGTTGCGAGGGATCCTGCCAGCGCCGGCTGACCGTTTTGAACGGACCGGCCGGCGCCAGCAGCGCGCTTTGCAACGTGGCAAACAATGCGGAATAGATTTGTTCACGGGGAAAAATCATTGCGACGCCTGCACCTGTTGAATTGCCTGCTCAATCAGATCGGGCAATGCTTTATGAAGATCATTGATTGCGGGACGGAGGTAGGGCCGCGGCGGCAAGTAGGGACGGTGGCCCTTCTTCGTCTTAAACGGGCCTCGCCGCCCGGCGAAGCCTCCGTATTCATGAATGGCGGCGTAGGGCAGCTTCGATCCGATGCTGACGGTAAGAGTCTGCTCGTCAGATTTGGCCTCAATCGACTGCAAGACCGAATTCAGCAGGTTCCCGCTGCGGGAGGTAAGCAGGGCACTTGAACTGCCCTTGCTGGCAGAGCCCGCAAAATATTTTGGGACCGAGCTACGCAGCGATTGATAAATGAGCGGCTCCAGTGCCTTGTAAATATCGGCAACAAGACGAGGAGCAAGTCCGGCAAGCCGCTGCTTGAGCTGTTGTACAGCCGAGTCGTCAATGGTTACTGTAATCATCGAGCGAGCCTCCGATATTGGGTGAAGATCGCCATGGAACGCGGCGGAACATCGCTCATATCGAAGCCGATGGATACCTGGCCGCTCATGCTGTTGGATCTTTCGCCAATGCGAACGCGCTGGCGGTAGATGAGCGCAAACGCTTCAATAGCGGCCTGCTTCAGATCCAGCGGGACACTGGAATAGCCCGCGGTATAAGAAATCTGGACGTTCTGCACGCCGCGACAGAAACGAAAACCGCGCAGCAGGATGCGCCGGGTGTCCCACAAGAATCCTGCGGTAACAGGGTTGGTTGCCTGCTGGATGGGAACGTTATCAATGCTGACACCGGTGACCGCGATGATGGGAAACTGGCGCGGGAGCAAACGGTCTGAATCATTCCCGTCATAGCTTTCAGCTAACGCGCCCAGCACCGACGCCAGGATGTGCGGGCGATTAATGTACTGCAAGACTTGCAGGCTGGCGTTGGAAATAAGGCTTTGCAGCGTGACATCGTCATTGTTGCCCTGGTTGGGCAGCCATGCTTTGAGTTCTGCAATGGAGCAAAGATCATCAGGAGCGGCAGCCATTTGGGTTCTCCGAGAGTTGAATTACAGACGCTGAGGAACCTGCAGGAACAGGTCCCTCAGCGCAGCGCTGACCGGGTCAAAATGAGAGAAGGCAGTCCGGGTGGGACCCAAAAACTGCCTTCCCTTTCCTCACCTGATGGTTGTCAGGATCGGAATATCAAGCAGCGGCTTGCGGGCGGCGAAACCGCTGGTGACGCTAGCCGTTAGCCACATTCGCAATGACGCCAAGGGAGAACGGCGCCCGGCAGACGAGCACCTCATCGGCATACACGCCATAAACATACTGACGTGAAACCACGGGCCACTCGATCTGGTAGTAGTCGCGGCGGCAGCGGACAAAGGACACGTTGTCCACGCCGGAAAGCGGGTAAGGAATTTCCGAACTGTTGAAGAAGATGGAGCCCGGAGCCAGGTTGGGATGGATGCGGATATCCAGGAACTGCTGCGTGAACTTGTTCCAGTACTTGGCAATACTGGCGCCACCCAACAGGGCCGGCTTGTCGTCATCCGATCCGGTCCCGCCCGGCAAGGTGAAACGGAAGAGCGGAATGCCACCAGAAGCGACGATCTTCTTATTAATGTTGCGCGCTTCCTGCGAGTTGACCCAGATCTCCGTGGGGCTGAGACGCTTGTTGTCCCAGAACCACTGGAGGGCGGTGTCAATCTCGACGACTCCATTCGCCTGGTCGGCGGAAAGAGTGTTGCCGTCAAGAGAGGCGAAGTATCCCGCGTTGGATTTCAGAGCTTGCGTGAGAAAGCCATCGAATACAAGCGCGTTAGCTGATCCGTCAGTGTTGGAATTGGCGGCGGTGGCGAGCTGGGTACCAGTCGTGATCGCACCGAAAGTTGCCTTATTTACGGTGGTGATTGCGCTGAGTGTGGCGTTGGCTGCGGTGGTGCCGAGGTACCACGCGTATCCCGCGGCCCCCTTCACAGCGGCAACACTCACCTGAACACTCTGGTTGGCTGCGGTGGTGGTAAAGGAAGCAGATGGGCTGATGGCGCTGGCACCCGCACCGTACTGAGTTGAGGTACCGTCAATATTGACGCGGGTTACCTGACCATAGGGCACTCCGGCGAGGGAGACAGTAGAGTTGGCCAGAGCACGGGCCGTGAGCGCAGTAACGAAAGCAAACAAGGCTGTGCCATTGGCAAAAGTCCCGGCAGTCGCCCCCACAGCAATCGTCGGCGCGGGAGCAGTTCCCAAAGGCATGGACGCATTGCCATTGAGGATGACGTTTTCCTCCCCGATCATGACCGCGCGCAGCAATGACTGCACCAGAGTGGCTTTGTTGTCGAACTCTTTGCCGCCGGACCAGACGGCTTCCCAGTCGATTGAGGCTTCAAGGCCAAGCCCGGCGTAGGAGGCGATATAGTCCGTTTCAGTCACACTCATTTCTGCCGAGCGCCGGCCCTGGGCCACGCCGAGTTCGAAGTTCTGAGTGTTGACCCCGGTGATGGCTTTCCAACGCGTGGCCAAGTCGCCACGGTCACTGACCTGACGAGGTAGGCGGTTACGCAGCGGCGTGATGACCGGATAGAGCTGGAGCGCCGGTCCGCGAAGATCAAATGCATTCAAATTGCCAGGAGCGCCGCTGATTTGCGCCTGACCGATGGTGGTTTTGTTCAAGGTGGACAGGTCCGCCTTGTTGAGCAGATCAAACGTCTGCTGACTCAGATCGCCAAACATATTTTTCAGTTCCTTTTCTCCGCCGGTAGATATTGCGGTTTCTTGTGGTGGTTTAAGCACAGAAGAATCTGGAGCTCTCAGCGCAGATACACAGATGCCGGCTGAGGTTTTTGCAGCGTCCGCTTGAGCAGCTCGTGGACGCTGGGCTCGCCTGCAGACTTGGCCAGGGCCGGCCGGGCATCGTCTTCTTTGGTTATGGTGTGCGTGGGCACGCCGGTGCGCGCCACTCGCCCTGCGGGTTCCTGCGGCACTACGAGCTTTTCCACCAGTGACAGGAGGTTGCTCAGCGACCGCTGGATCTCCTGGTTATTGCTCTCCATTTCGCTGCGCAAGCCGGCCACTTCCTGCTCCATCTCCGCCAGCTTGGCGAGCGCAGATGCGGAATTGGCCTGGGCCTTTTCCAATTGCACTTTGTCATTTGCTTCCAGCATTGTGATCTGCTCTCCTGTCTTTACTCCGGAGCGTCGATCGCCCGGGATTTTTTTCATGTTTGCTGAGGTCGCGTGGGTGAACTTGCGAACTTCGCAGGTGCCGTCGGCCTTGACGGCGGTGAAATGCGCGCCCGGGACGCAAGGGTTATCCACCACGCTGATCTCTACCGGACTGGCGGTGAAGCGGACATACTCGCCGTCTTTCCACGCCTTCACGTAGGCGCCGCCGATCGAGAAACCGGTGTAGACGCCCAGCATGCACTTTTGCCAGGCAACGCTGTCGACGATGCGTGCACCCACGCGGACCTGCTTCAGGTCGTCGTCGAAGGCGATGGCGACGAGCTTGCCGACAGCGCTGGGCTCGTGCATTTCGCGCACGTTGCCCAGGCTCTTGCCGTCAGTGGCTTTGGCGATTTCGTCACTCCACCGTTTGAAATATGGCTTGGAGGATTCGTAGTCGAAAATCTCACCTTCTTTGTCGACCACTTCCGCGGTGGCAACGCCCCATACTTCGTGTTTCGACTCGTCGATCTTGGCGATCTGAGCGAAGAGATGAACTGATTTCATGTTGGCTCCAAAGGAAAAGGCAGCCGATGGGCTGCCTTGTATGCCGCCCCTTAAAAGGGGCTTGATTTTATTTTGCCGATAACCTAGCGCTACCGCGCTGGGCTACTGCTCGCTGGGCGCTGGATGATCTTAGGGAGAGAGTTTGTCGTTACATTCTGTGGGGTGAGGACCGGCCACAGCCGAGAGCGGCTGTGCCACATGAGTTTCGCCGGGTTGAACATCTTCTGACGATTCGGAGTTTGGCAATGAGCTTTTGATCTCCAGAGGAAAGATTCCTCTGGTGGTAATCACAGCATTGCCGGCCCCGATGGGATGCTTGCCAAGTTCCTGGCGCACCTCGTCAATGGAGAGCACACCGGCGCGGACATAAATGTCATCAACCTTTGCCTGCTCCAGGGCGTTCAAAGTGCGGTCCTGCTCCCAGACAAATTCGATGTCGCTGAAGCCGAAATGGCGATTGACGATGAAGTTGATGGTGTCAGCCAGGTAGCCGAGGACCGGCACAAGGCCTTCCGCGGCGGCCTGCTCGACACTGGTCTCTGCCGTGGCGCGGTTCATCACGCTGACAAATTGCTGCGGCGAGAGACCAAAGGCGTAACAGACGATGCGGGTGATCCATTCATCGAGCGCGTCCTTGAGCATGGGATCGCGGGTGAACTGAAGAGTGCCGCACTCCGGAACAAAGGTGATGCGACGACGTCGCGCGGAATTGCCGGCGAGCGCGCTGTCAAACCATTCCTGAAATTCGCTGATCTGGTCTGCCGACCATTCTTTTGGGACCTGGGCCACGGCTTCCGGTACGTTGCCTTCAGTGTAGTAATTGAGCAAGTGAATCTGCCGGCGCAAGCCGATGTTGATGGTAAGAATGATCTGCTCGACGGGCGAGAAGCCGAAAAACTTATGCGCCCTGACGTTTCGAGGCCGGTAGATGAGCTGGTCAGCGGTGAAGTCCACGGCCGGCATGCCCTTGAGAATTTGCTGATAGGCCACGCCGGGCGGTGCGGGCGTACGGCCCATGGCGTCAATTTTGCGCGCAATGGTGGCTCCGTCGATTACTTCAAGAGCGTAGAGCGGTTTGCCAGGGGACCACAATTCGCCGGCTTGATCGACAATGGGAACAAGGACCGGCGCGTCCAGGACGAGCAGATCTTCAAGCAGCAGCCGAACCCACTGCTGCCAGCTATGCTCACGATCGGGATAAGAAAAGAAGTCAGTCAATTGCGCCAGCCGGGGGTCTTTCTCCTGGTTGTCTTCACCGCCGAAGGTGCTGTTGCCGTTGCCAGCGCGCTTTGGCTGACCAGGCTGGCGCTTCAGGCGAAAGGCCCAGGGCATGCGGCTGACCTGGTCTTTGCGCGTCTCAATGCAGAGGCGCACCAGATCAAAGGAATCGGCCAGCGAACGCATCTGATCAAAAGAAATCGGCTCGAGATTTCTGGGCTGAATGTTGATGTTGTAGCCAACCGGATAGTCGAGAGTCCGGGGTGGAGTTCCTGCCGGAGCGCTGGGTGGCATGGGCAGATCGGGCCCAAACCAGACGTTGATGGTGTTCCGGAGCTTGCGTCCGACGCGAGCTGCGAAGCCAGACTCCAGCAACCCAGGTTCTAGCACCCCAGGATCCAGCGCTGTTACTTTTCCGCCATTGAGTATTTCAGCCATAGTTAAGCGATCCCCACCTTCACGCCCATGATGGCGGAAGTTTCAATGATGAATTCAATCAGAACATTCTTCCGGTAGGCCGCTTTCATGGGCTCATCCTGAATGCGGAGGCTTTCATGCCAGCGGCATTGGCCGGCGTCGTCAATGATGTATTCGCCAATCCAGTTCATTTTGTCGCTTCGCTCCAAACCGCTTTCGCAGCGTTGAACAATCAAGTGTCTTCAGCGCTCGGGGCAGGCAGCTCGGCGCGTGGTCGGCCGGGCTGCTCTATTTTCCTCGCTTCGCTCCAAAATCGCTTCAGCAGCGTTGAAAAGATTGAGGGTGTTTTAGTAGCCGACAATCACGCGGTCGGTGCAGGTTCCGGCGGTGGCGACGTCATTTTTCTCAAAGAAAGAGACGGCCAGTTGCGGCAATCGGACAGTGGTCCCGAGCGTTCCGCTGGTGACGTTGGGGGCGAGTTCGCTGGCGAGAAACGCCTGTTGCGCGCCGGATGCCATGTTGGTAGCAATGTTGTAGCTGTTGTAGAAAACGAAAGTCGGGTTGGACTGGCCCTGATCGTCCGCGGTGTAGACGTTCATCACCAGATCAAAGTTCTGAGTGCAAGAGACGAATACTGTCATCTTGGTGGCGTCGCCGACGCGAATAATGTTGGTGTTGGTGGTGGCGCCACCAACGGCAGCCGGCAAAGTTACGGCGCTGTGAGCGAGGTCGGTTGGGGAATAGACCAGGTGAGGCATGGGGCGCGGCAGCAAGGGTTTGCCGTTTTTATCCAGTTCAGGAAACTGACTGGAGGTTTGAGAGAAGACAACCAAAGTCGTCACGAGCAACAGGGCGAGAATTGAAAGGGATGCGGTTTTCTTATTCACGAAATGTCTCCATATTTGTTAGGTTGCAGGAGCTTAAAGCCCCAGACTTAAAAGCTGTTACGGCCCTTTTCGTTTCGCACACCCATGCCTAAAGGCATAGGTTATGCATGCCCTGATACTTGTCTCGTGTTTTGGCTGAACGTTTTTGCCGGCTCACGCCATGCGGCAGCGGAGCCGATCCCTCACCCTTGCGGTCTCACCAAAGGCTCGACCTCGGGGTTCGGGATGGCATATCGAACACGGACAGACCGCGGGACGCTGGCACGGCGCTGGAAACGCGACCGTCTTTTCCGCCTTATCATCCTTATCGTGGGAAACGGATTCAGTTCGAGCTGGCAATCGAGGCAGAGAGATCGCAGGGAAGTTGAATTTGGCCGGCGCTCGTCCGAGGTAAGGGGCGCGTTGCATTCCTGGCAGCGTGGCGGTCCCACGCGGCCGTTGTGATCGTGTGCCATGAAGATACCTCTGCACGCCAGCGTGCTTTCGGGCGCGAAAAGGCGCACGAGGCACAATTGGCGGCCAGCATTCAGTGAGAGTTATTGATGAGTAGACGGTTTTGAGAACCAGGTCATCACGCAGCGTGAGGGGACGAAAGACCAGAGAGGTCCTATCGCTCCGACTTCCGGTGCGAGCCGCATTGTCTCTGCTGAGGCAGAGAGTGCGACAGCGCACGCGAGCGCTGAGGATGATATGGCTGTAGCAGGCGCAGTGAACACGCGGACTACAGAATGGTTACGCTGTTGGGTAAAGCCAGCGCCGCACCCGGCTATGCAAAGCCAACTTCCGCCTTGCATAGACTTCTTATACGACATTTCACGTTCTGATGTCAACAGAAAAACGCGTATTCTGAATAAATAAGTGTACTTATCGTATTATCAGACACAATGCAGTGTTGACAACGACTTAGACATTATTTAGACTTAAGACACTTATGGCGCGCGATACCTACAAGCAGGCTTACGAGACAGCGAAACTCGATCTGCTGCAACAGCTGCAGAAAAGAGACCAACTGGACCAGAAGATCCGCA
>Ga0137395_10000387_pt1 | contig 18030 bp, 8 predicted proteins | sample czobulk216metaG_FD_108283 | JGI IMG/M metagenome (GOLD analysis project Ga0137395, IMG submission 108283) | Vadose zone soil microbial communities from Angelo Coast Range Reserve, California, USA - czobulk2.16 metaG | ecosystem: Environmental > Terrestrial > Soil > Vadose zone | place: USA...
CTCCACTGCCTCCGGACGTTCAGTGGTATCTCGCATCAGCAGTACCGGTTTGCCTAAGAACGGAGCTTCCTCCTGGATCCCTCCGGAATCAGTAATGATCAGAAAACACTTTTGCATAAGATACGCAAACGGAAGGTATTCCTGGGGTGCGATTAGATGAATATTTCTTACCTTGCCCAGAATCTGGTGTACAGGCTTCCTGACATTGGGATTCAGATGCACTGGGTAAACGATCTCCACGTCATCCCGCTCCGCCAACGTGCGCAGCGCCTGACAAATTCTTTCAAAACCCTCACCGAAGTTTTCCCGGCGATGTCCTGTGACCAGGACCAGACGCCGCTGGGAATCGAGATAAGCGAATTGTTGCTCAAGGGATGACATCAGGCGCGGATTCGTCTTGAAACGGCAGACCACATCGCGCAGCGCGTCGATGACAGTGTTTCCGGTCACCACAATTGACTGGGAATCGACCCCTTCCGCCAGCAGGTTGCGCCGCGCCCCTTCAGTGGGGGCATAGTGGAAGGTAGAGAGTATGCCGGTAAGGCTTCGGTTGACCTCCTCCGGCCAAGGCGCAGATTTGTTGCCGGTCCGCAACCCTGCCTCAATGTGGCCGACCGGAATGTTTTCATAAAATGCCGCGAGACTGGATGCAAACGTCGTGGTGGTGTCACCCTGCACCAGGACCAGGTCGGGCCGCCATTCGCGATAAAGATCGCGCATGCCGCAAAGCACCCCGGCGGTCAGCTCAGCCAACTGCTGATCCGGTCTCATCAGATCCAGGTCAAAATCAGGTTTGATATCGAAGATGGCAAGCACCTGGTCCAGCATGTGACGGTGCTGAGCGGAGACACAGACCTTGGTGGTGAAAGACCTGGCTTTGCGCAGTTCCTGGATGACCGGCGCCATCTTGATGGCTTCTGGCCGCGTCCCGAACGCCACGAGGACCCGCTTGAGGCTCAATTGTTCAGCAGTTTCACCATTTTTTGTAACTTTAGCTGACAAAGTATGACCTCAACTATCGCAAAGTTCCGGTCTTAAGCGTTTTTGATTGCATTTCAAGTTCCTTGCCTGAAGTAAACCAAAGAGCGCCCACCACGAGAAGCTGGGATTAAGGCAACAATACTTTTACTGCTGCGGCCCCCAGCACGAACTGAGTCACTACCAGGGTCCAATCCTTGAAGCCGCGCGTGACGGCGCCTTTATCGAGCTTCTCTGGAACCACCACTGTATCCCCGGGCATGAGCCGCAGACTATTAAAATTCGAGCTTACCAGCCGATGAAATGACTGGCTGCTCAGAGTTGAACCATCCGCGCGGATGACAAAGGCGCGACGATGGTCGCCGTCGCGGCTCACTCCGCCGGACAGGCGCAGGTAGTCATTCACGGTCTTGCCGGTTTTATAGATAAAAGCATTGCTGTTGTAAACGCTGCCCAAGACGTTGACAGTGGCCGGGCGGAAGGGCAGCAGCAGGCGGTCGCCATCCTCAAGTACCAGATCAGGAAAGGCGTCTAAAGTATTAGCGCTCGGCTTTAGTTCCAGCACGATCCGTCCGCTGGCCTTAAGCTCGTGCAGTTTTTCCAGCAAGCGGCGCTGGCCTTCCAGAGTCTGCCGCTCGGCAAGCGCTTCCTCACCGGAAAGGTTTCTTTGTGCTCCGGCATTGCGCTCAATTGCCTTGGCCAGATCGTCAATGTACTGGTCCATGCGCCGTTGCTGTTCTTCGCGGGTGGATTCGCGCGTAAACTCAGCGCCATAAGGGTATGCCTGGGGAGTAAATCCTCCCACGCGAACCAACAGATGCCGAAGAGTCTCTCCCGGTTCGACCTGGTAAACCCCAGCGGAACGAAATTCCCCTTCCAGGCGAACGAACTTGCTTTGCTGCCCGATTGGAACTTGCATGTCCGCTTGGGAGAAGACAGTGATTACGTCACCCGGTTGCAGCGGGAGGTTTTGAGCCTCATCCCCGGCAATGGCCTTCCCTAAGTTAAACGGCAGCAGATGGGTCGTCAGATCATCTGGGTTCATGCGTTGAATGACTGCATACTCCCAGTTGATCTCAGCCGCGGAACGCTTGACTTCGTTCTTAAGTTCCTCTTGTTTCGCTCGCTGGGTCTCAATTCGGTCTGTTCGCCTTTCCGGATTCTCGTCGCGGCGAGTTCCTGGCGCCTGGTTCGGCTGATCACGGTCCCGGTTGACCGGAGGCGGCTGATCCTGTTGGTCACGCTGATCCTCTCGATCGGTGGAGGTCGAAGAGCGTTCACGGCGGTTGGTCTGAGTTTGATCACTTCGTTCGCGATCTTCGCGAAGCTGGAAGCTCTCGCCGTCTGGATTAAGCGCAAGGCGGTTCTGGCGCTTCCAGTATTCATAAGTCACCAGAACATCGCGGCTGGGAATCAAGTCTTTCACGCGCAGGCCGTCACTCCATGGGTAGCGGCCCGGCACTGCGACGTTGCCACGAAGGGTGACGGCGTTCTCAAATCGAGGTGAGATGTGCAGGAAGCGCACTACATCGCCATCGTGCAGTTCCTTCTTGATTCCCTCTGCCGTAAGAGGAATCTCGTCGGCCCGGCGCACGTGGCGCTCGTTAATGCGTTCGACGATCGCGCGCTGACCCGCGGCCGTGGTGGTGAGACCGCCGGCGTAGCTGATGGCGTCGGCCAGCGTGTCATGCTCTTTGAGTTCGAAGATGGCAGGAACGTTGACGCTGCCGGAAAGAGCGGCCAGGCGTCCGACGGGCGCGACGTAAATCACGTCGCCGGGAAGAAGCTGGGCGTCTTTGGATTTGTCACCGCGGACGATGAGGTCATAAAGGTCGAAGCTGGTGACGTCGCGGCCCTGGCGCTTCAACTGGACGTTGCGCATGGAGCCGTGATTCGAGGGGCCGCCGGAAGCAAACAAGGCGTTGACCAGCGTGCTGAGCGAACTCACGGTGTAAACGCCGGGACGGCGGACTTGTCCGACGACAAAGATCTGAATAGAGCGGAGCTGGCCCAGAGTGACGCTCAGCTCAAAGTTCTTGAAGACGCGGCCGATGGCGCTTTTGAGAGCGTCATTGATCTGGTCATAACGCAGGCCAGCGACGCTGATGGCGCCGACTTTTGGGAGATAGATGGAGCCGGTGCGGTCGACCATGGCGCGATAGTTGATATCGATCTGCCCCCAGGAACGGACAACCAGCTCGTCGCCGGGGCCGATCAGGTAGTCGGGTGTGACAGGTACGCGATCGAGCGGAGCGAAGGTGGAAGGAACGTTGCGAAAAAGGTTTTGACCAAAGATAGGAAGCCGCCGTCCGAGAGAGCTGGCCACAAAATCCTGGAACTCGGTGTCGGGCTCAGGAGGCAGACGGAATTCAGCGCCAGGGACCAAGTCCGGCCGCGGTCGTTGCTGCAGCTCTTCTGGCGTTTCCCGGTCCCTGATTGGGTTACGCTGCTCCTGCTCCGAAGGCGTGTTGGTGATTTGAACACCCCTCGGGCGCTCAGGAGAGACGGTGGGCCGTTCAGTCTGCGCGACCGCACTAACGGCAGGAAGAAGGACAAATGAAAGAACCACTGCAGATCGTGACACGTTTCTCTTTCACGGGAGGAACCAGACAGAACACAGTAATTCGAATCGCAAAAAACTTGAGCCGGAAGCCGGGTGTGTCCTTGAGGTCCCTACCACGGGCTAAATCGCTGAGTATTGTTGCCGTTGCTGAGACCAGAATATACCGTAAGTTTCCACAGCTTGACTAGCGATGGTTGTAGTTAGTGATGGTAAATATCACAATGGAATTCTACTTTGGCGAGAAATGCCTGGCGCGGTGAAAGCGGCGGGCCGTCGGTTGGTTCACACCGATGAATGCCTGGTGGAGAAAAGGCTGTGCTTACACAGAGAGTCGCAAGGACCGATCGGATTACGTGCCTGGGAAAACCCTTCATTTGACCTGCTTCGCCGAGCATCATAAAATCAATGATGCCAGCCAGTCCGGCTGAGCATCGTGTTCAACTTGCTGCCCCCTCGTTCAACGGCAGGACAGCTGACTCTGGATCAGCATATCGGGGTTCGAATCCCTGGGGGGCAGCCAATCTTTTGAATCAGTTACAGGCATCTCATTCTTGTCATCGCTTGGCGTTGGCACCGCGTTCGCGCCTGGTTTGCGGATGTTCGCAAAGTTGTCTTGATTCCAGCCGCGTCCAGGGTGTTAATCCACTCCAATGGTTCGCGTTTTGGAGGCGGTTCTCGGCAAACCAAAACGCTAACACATCCCGCAACAGTCGCGGCCGGCTCAGAAACCTAGATGAGTTAGCTTGAATGAGTCCGGATTACCCATTTGCCGCACTTGGTGGTGAAGGCCCTGAGCGCGCCGACATGGCAATCCGCTGATCTGTTGGCCTTCAGAGGCGAGGATTCGAGCACATAAATGCCTATGTTGCCCACCTAGCGGGCCTGGGGGTGTCTGTTGCAGAACCGCGGTGGACTTGTCGGAAATCTTCCAGGACAAATCATAGGTAGACCTCATTGTCCGGCAGCCAGGAATGCAGAGATCGAGTTACCTTATTCCACTTAAAATACGAAGCAACTCCAGATTTGGACTGTCCTGGCTCAGTTCCCAGAACATCACGCCACCTAGATGATGACGCCTGATATACGCCATTTTCGCGCGCAGCGCTTCTGGACAGTCATAACTCCAAAAAGTTGAATTATTCAAAACAGTGCAAGTGACAGCCTTGGAGGAGTATTTCCGGTCGGCCTCTGGCGGTAGGTCCTTCAACTCGCGATAGCTCCCGCCAGACTCGGCGGGCGCGAGCGCTGGCTGATAAAGACCATGATTGACATCCTTAACGCCCTGCCAGCCTTTGCCGTAAAAGGGCACTCCAAAAATGATTTTTTTCGCCGGCACGCGCGCCTGCAGAAAGCCACGCAGAGCGTAGTCTCCATATCGTTTGTCCAGCGGCGCTTTGGAGGGATCAGCCGGATCATGGAATAGAGCACTGTGAAAGTTCGTCGTCCGCTCCGTGTTCCAATGCAGGTCGTAAGCCATGATCGAAATGTAATCCAGGTATTCGCTGATTTCCTTCAACTCAAAATTCTTGTAGTACTCCTCTTCTGCCGGCAGGGCGGCAGTAAGCAGATATCCGGGGTGCAACGCATCCAGTTGACGGCGGAATTCGGCCACTAAAGCGGTGAAATTTGCTTTGTCCTCGGGACGTCCCTGATGGACGCCGCCCTCGACCGGATACTCCCAATCAATATCGATGCCGTCAAAAATGCCCGCTCCATCGATACCTGGAGCGAAATGGCCGGCAATAAAGGTTTGTACGCAGGAGCGGACGAAATCGCGCACGTGATCAGGCGCGGCCGCGCTGGTGAAACCCTCCGACTGTCCCCATCCTCCGAAGGAGACGACGATCTTCAGATTGGGATAGAGATGCTTCAGCTCCTGAAGCTGATGAAAAGTGCCGCGCAGCTGGTTCGGACCGGGCGGGTCCGCGCTGCCGTCCACGCTGGAAGCAGCATCGTATTCATGGTCCAGCGCTACGTCACGATTCGCGATCTGGCACTGGTCATTGGCTACGTGGCCAAAGGCGTAGTCCAGTTGCGTAAGCAGACTCGCCGCCCCACTCGTCACAATGCTTTTTACCGGGTACTTGCCGGACGCTCCAGACTCAGTGAAGTAACCGATGATCTGGCCTTGGTGGTGTTGGTTTTTCGCAGCGACCGTGGAACAGTAGGCGATCAATGCCGCCAGAACGAATACCAAGCGTTGATACTTGTAGCCAGGGAACATTCTATTTTCACCGGAATTCATCAATTCGCGATCTCCCCGCCAATGATGGTGTGAACCACCTGTCCCTCAGGCGTGAGCACAACCAAATCAGCCCGCCTTCCCGGCGCCACCAGGCCTCGCTGGTCCGAGATTCCAAGAAGCTGTGCCGGATTCAAAGTCGCCAGCCTGACTGCCTGCTGGAGCTGCCATCCCGCGAAGGTCATCACGTTGCGGATTGCGCGATCAAGGGTCAGAACGCTACCTGCCAGTTTGCCCTGGTATTCGCAGCGACCGTTGCTTACCTGCACCTCGAAGCCTCCGAGTTTGTAGACTCCGTCCGGCATGCCCGTTGCACTGATCGCATCAGTGATGAGTATGGCCCGGTCCGCACCCTTCGCGCGTAGGAACAGGCTCAACACGCTCGGGTGAACATGAATGCCGTCCGCGATAATATCGGCGCTCAAATCGTCGTTGTCCAGAACTGCGCCCAGAATGCCCGGGTCGCGATGATCGAGCGCGCGCATGGCATTGAAGGTGTGCGTTGCATGATCGGCGCCGGCGGAAATCCCTGTTTGCGCCTGTTCGTAAGTAGCATTTGAGTGTCCCAGGCTGGAGTGCACGCCCAGCGTTCGAGCATACCTAATTGTTTCCACAGCGCCCGGAAGCTCCGGCGCGATCGTCATCATACGAATGTTCCCGGCAGAGGCCTGCCAGAAGCGGTCAAACGCCTGCGGAGAAGGCGGTAGAAGATTCTCCGGAGGATGCACGCCTCGTTTTTCGTGGCTGATGAACGGGCCTTCGAGATGAATGCCAAGCGGAGACGCGCGATCGTGATTCCTGTTTGCCGTGACGACCGCTTTGCCCAGGCCGTCTAATGCTTCGAGAATTCTTTCGTGAGGCGCCGTGACCGTGGTTGGCAGATACGAGGTAACGCCGTGTTTGACGAGTTGGAGCTCGATCTGCGCCAGGGCGGACTCATCAGCTTCCATGGCATCTCTGCCCGCGCCGCCGTGGATGTGAATATCGATGAATCCAGGAGCCAGGATCAAACCCTGAAAATCAAGTCGCCGGCCCGCGGGAATTTCCGTAGCGCTGCGAGACTGCAACGCAATGATGTGTCCATCTTCCACAGCCACCACCGGAGATTCAATCCATTCGACCGGGGTAACCAGACGCGCGGCGGTGATGGCGGTGGACATGAGAATGTGTCAGATCAATTCTGTTTACTAACCGATCAGGGCACGGCTTGCGTCGATTCACGAATCACCAGCTCAGCAGGGAGCTTGCGATGAATGGCGGAGCCGCTGCGGTTCTCGGCCGCTGAACTGATACCGTCAATAAGAATGCTGACGGCGCTAGCGCCCATGGCCTCCATGGGCTGGCGAACCGTGGTGAGCGCAGGCACAAAGAGGTGCGATGGATTTACGTCGTCAAAGCCGATGATCGAACACTCTTGCGGTACCTTGATGCCGGCTTTGGCCAGGGCCCGCAGCGCGCCAAAGGCGGTCATATCGTCATAGGCCATCAGCGCGGTAAACGAGCGCTTTTGTTTTAACAGCTCTTCAGTGATGCGGAAAGCATCATCAACGCCGGCGTTCAGGTTCACCTGGTCAGGCAAATCAACAACCAGCTTGGGGTCGAGTTCGAGCCGGGTGTCCCGGGCGAAGCGCTGCACTCCTCGCCACCGCGCCTTGCTGCTGGAGAGCGCCCGTGGACCGCGTACAAAGGCGATCTTGCGGTGACCGAGCGAATACAGGTGCGCTACGGCGGAATAGGCCCCGCCTTCATCATCAACCGTCACTGAGCTGGTTGCGTTCGACTCCAGTTCGCGGCCGATGATGACGGTGGGAATTTTGCCCCGCTCAAGGTCGGCCAGAAGATTAATATCCAGGTAGAGCCAATTGGCCAGCACCAGCAAGCCTTCCACGCGGCGCTCCAGCATCATCTCCAGATATCGTTCAAAGCGGGCACGTTCATTGTGGGCATCCGCAAGGATGGAAAGATACGATTCCTGGTACAGCGATTTTTCAATCCCGCGCAGGATCAGCGTGCAATATGGGTCCGTGATATCGAAAAGGATCACGCCGACGGTGTGATTTCTCTTGCTGCGCAGGGATTTGGCAAAAATATTGGGATGGTAGCCGAGCTTCTTGGCCGCCTTGTGAATGCGCGCCTTGGTAGCAGGCGGAATGTAGCGGGCCAGGGGCGCGTTGTTCAGAACTATGGAAACCGTGCTGGCGGCAAAGCCACTCTGCCGCGCTACATCGCGGATGGTTGCAGTTGCCTTCTTGACGCCCTGCCTTTTCATTCTTCTCCGCTTTGCCTTGTGGCGGTAAGACGTGTGAGCTGGACCGAACCTCTATTCTCGCATTGATTGGCGATTAATGTTCAATAAAATTTAGACACAAAATATCTACTTTTCCAATTGTTTTATTGAAACGATTCGTTATAATTGCGTTCCGGTTCTCTTTGTTTCGCAGGAGGCGGGCCATGGCGGCATTCTCCATTGGAGTCGACCTTGGAGGCACCAATCTGCGCGTCGCCGCCGTGGAACAGAGCGGCACGCAGCTTGAAGGCGTGAATGCGCTCACCGAAATCAACCGCGGCCGCGAAAAAGTCGTCGATGAAATCACCGAGGCCGTGCGCTTCCTGACCAACAAGTATTCCCCTTCGCACAGGTTCCTGGGGCTGGGAATCGGCATTCCCGGAATCATTGACTTGCAGAGCGGCACTCTCCATTCGGCTTCAAACCTCCCAGACTGGAGCGGATACCCGGTGCGCGACGATCTCGAATTGCGGCTGGGAACATCCGTGATCCTGGAAAATGACGCAAATTGCGCTGCCGTGGGTGAAAAATGGCTCGGCGCCGGGAAGCATGTTGAAGACCTCTGCATGATCACCTTGGGTACCGGCGTAGGCGGCGGTTTTGTTGTGAATGGCCGCCCCTGGCATGGAGTTCTGGGGATGGCAGGCGAGCTCGGCCACATGACCGTGATCCCGGAAGGCAAGGCATGCCCGTGCGGCAACCATGGCTGCCTGGAGCAATATGCCTCAGCAACCGCTATTCGTCGAGCTGCGGTTGAGGCCGCAGACGCAGGCGACTCGCCGTGCCTGGCCACAGCCAGGGAGCAGGACCCAACGTTGAGCGCGCGGACGGTACACAGGTGCGCGCAAACTGGCGATCCGGCCGCCCACCGTATCTTTGCTGCCGCCGGGACGGCCCTGGGAATCGCACTGGCCAACCTGATCAATGCTTTTAACCTTCCCGTATACGTGATCGGCGGCGGCGTATCCCGCGCCTGGGACCAGTTCTCCCCGGCCATGTTTCAGGAATTGACGGAGCGCTCCATCGTCTTTCGCGCCGGAGAGCAGCAGAAGCAGAGCCATCGCGCAACGGAGGTTAAGCCTGCCCAATTGCAGGACCGCGCCGGATTGATCGGCGCCGCGCGCCTACCCATGATCATGCAGCCCGGGCGTTGTTGCTCGCTGGCAGTCTAGGGCCCCATTCGGATGGATGGCGGCCGCACGACCCAGGCGACAGGGCCCTGCCTCACAACGCCAAAACAGGACGCATTTTGATCCAGTTGCTGAAGTCGTTAATCCCTTGAGATCATCTAAGCAAAAAAAATCTCTTCGACCCTCTTGACAGGAGCACCCGCATTTGTGACAATCTCGCCCGTGTTTATGAAATCGTTTCAATAAACAACAAAGAAGTTCAATAAAAGGATCAGGTGCTCTCAGGGTGTGGCTCCTCACACCTGCACTTCTGGAGGTCATATGCTGCGTTTGATGAATTCGCAATCGGGTCTCCACTCCAACGGCTGTCGAGCAGGTGTTGGGCGAACCAACTTCCACAGGGCGCTTACCAGAAGCGTCCTCTTATTATTTCTAGCGTCGGGCGTTCTGCTGTCATCCTTCGCACGGGCGCAGGAAGTGACCGCATCCATTGTCGGGACAGTCCTTGATCCCAATGACGCAGCCGTGCACGGAGCCACGGTAACCGCGAAAGATATCGACCGGGGAACCGTTCTCACCACCACCACCAATGACGCCGGAGCTTTCAATATTTCCGGCGTTCCCGTCGGACGGTACGAAGTAAAGGCAGAAGCCAAGGGTTTTCAGACCGCGATCAACCCGGCTTTGACGCTCACGCTGAACCAGACAGCAAGGTTGAACTTCAAACTGAGGGTGGGCCAGGCGACAGAAACCGTGGAAGTCTCTGCCGTGGCGCCGCTGCTGCAAACCGATACTTCGCTGCTCGGCAACGTGGTGGATTCGGTTACGGTCTCTTCATTGCCGCTTTCCACGCACAACACCAACCAATTGACGCTGATATCAGCGCCGGGCGTGATTACACCAAACCTTTTTGGATTCCAGGCGGCGCAGAACTCCTTCGGCACCGGCCGGCCTTACGTGAACGGAGCGCGCGAGCAGGAGAACAACTTCCTTCTGGATGGCATGGACAACAACCAGCCCGACAACAATGACGTGGGTTATGTGCCCTCTCCCGAAGCCGTTCAGGAATTCAATCTGATTACCGGCAGCGCGCCGGCGGATTTCGGCAACTACCTGGGCGGTGTGGTGAACGTGACGGTGAAATCCGGGACCAACGACTTCCATGGTTCTCTCTACGAGTACCTTCGCCGGGGCGGCTTGAATGCCAATAGCTGGCAAAACAACCATGCCTGCGCTCAGAACGCTGACGGGATAACTTTCAGTTGCGGGAGAAACCAGGCCGGCAAGCAGATCGCTCCCAGGGCGGCGCTGCACTACGATGATTTTGGATTTACCTTTGGCGGGCCCCTCATCCAAAACAAACTGTTTTTCTTCGCAGATTATGCGGAGTCACTCTTTTCCCAACCGGCGACCGTCGCGCAATTGAACCTGATTCCCGACCAGCAACGCCTCGGCAATTTTTCCGCGCTTTGCCCCGAAGGATTCACCGGAGGTGTATGTAACAACCTGGCGCACCAGCTCTTTGATCCGGGGTCCAGCGCGAACCCGGCAACGCGCACGGCATTTGGCAACAACCAGATTCCGATAGGGAGGTTCAATTCGGCGGCCCATTCCATTGTTACTTCGCCGTTCTATCCTGGCGGCGCGGTTGCCAACAACATCAATCAGTTTAAAACCAACTCCTATCAGGGCGACCTCAAGATTGATTTTGTTCCTTCCCAGAAAGATCACCTGATGGGCCGGTATTCGCAGCAGTTCATTACCGCCCCGCAGAGCAACAGTCTGCAACTTCTGGGAGATCAGGATCGTACCTTCCCTCTGAAGAACTTCGTCCTCGACGAGACGCATACTTTCTCCGCCTCGCTGCTCAATGATGCGCGCCTGGGATTCCAGTATTTTCCGGTGACAGAGGGATTCTCCAATCCCACAGGACAAAACCTGGGGGCAGCGTTCGGCATTGCCGGTGTAACTGTGAGTTTCCTACCGCAGATGACCTTTGCCGGAACGAACGTGGGGCCGATCGGCAACAGCGACCTGGTCCAATCGTTTCATGACACCACTTGGCAGTTTGAAGATACCGCTACCTGGACCCATGGCCGGCATGTGTTTCACGGCGGTTTCCAAGCCTACCACTACATCATGAATGACCTTTATCCGGGCAATGCCGGTCTGGCCGGGCAGTTTATCTTCAATGGTCAATTCACCGGCAACAATGGCGTTTCCGCCGGCAATGCTGTCGCCGATTTTCTGCTCGGTCTCCCTCAAGATGTTCAGCAGGGGAGCGGTGGCGGCGGGAACAAGTATCTGCGCAACAGTCTCTTTGGGATCTTCGCGCAGGACAACTGGCGCATCAAAAACAATCTGACGCTAAACCTTGGCCTTCGCTATGAGCTGACAACGGCGCGCCAGACGAATAACGGCCAGGATGTGAATTTCAACCTGGTCACGGGAGCACCGACCATAGGGTCGGGATACAACACGTACACCGGAATTGGAAACTTCCAGCCGCGTCTTGGCTTGGCCTGGCAGCCACATTGGGACTCCATTTGGACTAGAAACACCGTAATTCGCGCTGCCTATGGTATTTCCAGCTTCATGGAAGCTAACGGCGTTAACAACCTGCCCTACCAGAATCCTCCATTCGTGGGAGCTCACGAGCTCATCAATCCGTCCAGTCAGGCTTTGCCTACCAGCACGTTGAGCCAGGGATTCAGCGGATTTCCGGCTTCTGCCTGCACGGTAGCGGCGTTACAAACGCTTTCGCCGGCCTGTCTCAGTGGCGCTACGCTCCACCTGACCAACCCGAACCTGCAGCCTGCGGTGGACCAGCAGTGGAATCTGACCATCCAGCGCCAACTGGGAAGCAGGACGTCAGTTTCAGTCGGATATGTGGGCAACAAGATCGATCACATGTCCGATATCTTTATCTTTAACCAGAAGGTGCTGAATCCTAACGGAACTGTTTCGCCTGGGCCGTTTGCACAGGCACTTATCAACTGTTGCGGCGCGGGCAACTCGCCGACAATACGCTTTAATGATTCCAGCGGTATTCAGCGCTACAACGCACTGCAAGTCAGCTTGGAACAGCGCGCATGGCAAGGTTTGCAATTTCGCACGAACTATACCTGGTCCAAGTGCATGAGCAACAGCCTGGGTTACTTCGGCCCGTTCGGCGACGAGGAAGCGCTTCCCGGAACCACGAGCCAGACCGGCTTCGGGTTCTTCTTCCAGAACGCCTACAACGCCAAGGGCGACTATGGACGTTGCATCTCCGATGCTGCCGGTCTCTTCAATGGGTACATGATGTATGACCTGCCCTTTGGAAAAGGCCGCCGGTTTGGTGGAGGCGCGGATCCGGTGGTCAATGCTGTGATTGGCGGGTGGAGTATTGCCTCGAACTTTACGCTGCATACCGGCTTTGCGCTTTATCCTCACGGTGCAGACAAGTCAGGAACCGGCAGCGCTTCGCCCCGTCCTAATTGCGTCGCCGGAGTTTCTCAATCAGGGAGCGGCCAATTCACCAATCCTAATGATCCAACCACTCCCGGGGTATTCGGCCCCCATTTCCTCAATCCTGCATCGGTAACAGATGCGAACCCTGGAACGTTTGGCACCTGCGCTGCGGGCGCGTTCCGCGGACCAGGATTGGCCACTTCTGATCTGAGTATCGTCAAGGCATTCCAGATTTCGGAGAGGACGAACTTCCAGTTTTTGACTCAGTTCATCAATCTCACGAATACACCGATCCTTGGCGCTCCCAGCACGAGTACCGGCCCTACCTTCGGGGTAATCACATCGTCTAACCCTGGCCGCCAGGTGCAGTTTGGCATGAAGCTAATATTCTGACCTCGTTCAAGGTGGTAACTCGCTCAACCCCGGCATTCTGTCTCATTGCAGAATGCCGGGCTAAATAACGCCACTCAGCGCGGGCGGATGTGCGAGCACTGACCCGGTGTGCTGGTCACCGGCGCCTCGCACGCATCCCGTTGACCCAAGGACGCGTTGATGGGGCGAGGAGTGGAACGTGAATCAAGCACCGGCCAAAGCGAAACCCAAGTTCCCGCACCACATGATCCGGGAAATTTATGAGCAGCCCGACGCTGTTCGCCGGGTGCTCAAAGACCATATTGATGACCACGGCAGGATCCGCCTGCCGCAGCTACCCTTTACCTCAGATCAGATTCGGTCCTTCTCGAAAATCACAATCGCCGCCAGCGGTTCCAGCCGTCATGCCGGAATGGTGGGCGAATTCATGTTCGAGCGTATGGCTGGCATCGACGTGGAAGTGGATTTCGCCAGCCAATATTGCTATCGCGACCCGGTGGTTGCGCCGGAGGAGCTCACCGTTTTTCTGTCTCAGTCCGGAACCACCATCGACACGATAACCGCGTTGCAAGTCGCCCGGCGCAAGCATGCCAGGTCGCTGGCGATCTGCAACGTCCCGGAAACTCCTTTGACGCAGCTTGCGGATGCGACTTTTCTGACCCATGCCGGCGAAGAGGTGGCCATTGCCGCGACGAAGAGTTTCACCACACAATTGACGGCCCTGTTCCTGCTGGCCGCATATTTTGCGCAAGAGCGTGGAACGCTGAACGCTACCACGCGCCTGGCGCTGGATGAGCTACAGAATCTTCCCGATCGGATGGAAGAGGCTTTACAGACCGACGAACGCAGCCGCGAGTACGCTAAACAGCTCTACCGATTCAAGGACTTCATCTTCATCGGGCGGGACATCGACTATCCCATCGCACTGGAAGGCGCGTTGAAGCTCAAGGAAGTTTCCTACATCCACGCTGAAGGTTATCCCACCGGCGAACTCAAGCATGGTCCAACGGCACTGGTCAATGAACAGCTCCCGATTGTCGTTCTGGCTGCCCACGATTCACGTGACCCGGATTCGATACTGCGATACCAGCGGAGCGTCTCTAATATCCGCGAATTCATTGAACGTGAAATCCCCGTCCTCTCAATCGTGCCCGAGAGTGATCGGGAGATCGAGAAGATCGCTCCCTGCGTTCTTCGCGTGCCGGACGTGCCCCTGCTGCTGCAGCCGATGATGGAAGTGATACCGTTGCAGCTGCTGGCATATCACATCGCCGTGCTCTGCGGACGCGATGTCGATCGCCCGCGCCACCTTTCTAAGTCGGTCGTGGTGGAATAGCCCAGGCTCGCGAAGTTCCAGAATCATTCTTCTTTTGAAAACGGGTTCAAAGATAATCGCCGGGTCTCTAAAATCAAGCTTGGGAGTGCGAGCAATGCGCCCTCATCTTTCCGTGTGCGTCCTGTGTGGGGGCAGCCAATCTTTTGAATTCACTTATCACCGACGCCCTGATCGCTCAGAGGACCTCGAGCATCGCTAGCCAACTAGTCGCGTGACGCGCGCATTACCAGCCTTTTGGCACGTTTTTACCCGGGGCCGGGGATGGCAGATCTGGCGACCAACCCGGATCGGGCGCGACCGGATCGGGCTGATTTGCACCCAGATTCCTGGCATCAATAGCGGCGCGAATAAAATTTTCCGGCGGCACCGGCGACCCAGCCAGTCTCCGCAGCAGGGCCAGTTGTCCGGTATGGGTCATGGCATCCGCCAACGGCCCTTGCAGCAATTGCTCCATGGTCACGGGGCGCGCCGGAGTATTTTCCAGCGCCGCGCTCAAGTCTTCCAGCACCTGATGAAAGCGCTCGACTTCTTCAGCGAACGTCGCCAGCTTGTCCGGCTGCCACACGCCGCCGCGGAAGTAGGTCCGCGCGTATCCCAGCACACCGGTCATGTGCCACACCAATTCATGGGGCGTGCGCGCGTTGCAGCCGGCGCTGAATTCGGAAAAAGACGCCGGCGCGCCGCGCAGGGCTTTCTGTGTGCGATACGCAATGGCGGCGAGAAAATGCTTCAGCAGTTTCTGCTCGGCAGTCATGTGAGGATTTTACTTCTTTGAACTTGGCGCGTCATCGCTGCGCCGGCGCATAAGGCAACTTTTGAGTTGCTTTGCACGCGAAGCCGGAACTAGAATGCCGAGACTTTCCCGGGAGGTCATTCATGTTCACGCTACGGCGTTCCACATTCGTGTTGTTGATCGGACTCACTCTCAGCAGTCTCGCGCTCGGGCAAACACAAATTACAACCGGCGTCATCCAGGGGACCGTCTTTGATCCTTCCGGGGCCGTCTTGCCCGGCGCCGACGTGACGGCCGCGAACGTGAGCACTCAGGCAGCAATTACACAGAAAACCGATGGCGACGGCCGCTTCGTGTTCCTCTCCCTCTCGCCCGGAAGGTATTCGGTTACCGCGTCCAAGTCAGGGTTCTCCAAGCTGGTGCAAAAGGACGTGGAATTGACCGTGGGTCAGGCCCTGAATCTAAAAATGACGCTTAGGGTCTCCGCCACTAGTGAAGTAGTGGAGGTCACCGGGACTCCGATCATCGAAACTACGCAAACCGCTTCAAGCACCACGCTGGATGAACGCACGGTCAGCGAGACGCCGATCCTGGGCCGAAAGTTTGAAGACCTTCTTACTCTCACACCTGGCGTGAGTGTGGTGCAGGGCCCTGACGGCGACGAGATCAGTTTTGCCGGCCAGCGCGGCATCTTCAACAACATCAGCCTTGATGGCGGCGACTACAACAACGGCTTCTTCGGTGAACAAGTCGGCGGACAGCGGGCAGCGATCGACATCACCCTGGACGCGGTCAAGGAGTTTCAGGTCATCGCCAGCGGCGCCAGCGCGGAATTCGGACGCAGCGCCGGCGGCGTGGTCAATGTGGTTACGAAATCCGGCACTGACGAGCTGCACGGCACCATCTTCCACTACCAGCGCCTGGAAGCGCTCACCGCCAACACTTCTGACGGCAAGCCGCTGCAGGACTTTCAGCGTGAGCAGTTCGGCGCCACCATCGGCGGCCCTATCGTGAAACACAAAATGTTTTACTTCGGCGCGGTCGAGCAGATTCTGGAAAACCTTACCCGGCCGAACCTGAGCGTTCAGACCGGCAACGCCGCCTGTCCGGTTCCCTCACCCACTCTGGCCGCAAACTCCGCTTTGCTGGGAAGCAATGCCGACTGCCAGCGCCTGGCATTGCTCAACTTTTTCCAGACCAGCCGGGGTCAGGCCGAAGGATTGCCGATAAAGCATCCTATCCGCAACACCGCTCTGCTGGGCAAATTTGATTGGACGCTCAACTCCAGGAACAACATGAGCGCGTCCTATAATTTTGATCGGTCCAACAATGAGAACCAGACCTTTGATGTTCCTACATATGGCAATTCCGCCAACGGCATTGAAGGTCCTTCCAAGATCAATTCCGTCAACTTCAATCTTTTCAGCACGATTTCGGCCAGGCGTGTGAATGAAGCGCACGTAGGTTTCTCCCGCGAGGATCGTCCCCGTGCCGCGGTGAACTCCAAGGTTCCGGCCGATACCGCCATGGGGTTCGGCACCACGTTCCGTTTCGGCGAGCCTTTCTTCCTCGAGCCTGGCGTTGATGAAACGTTCAAGCGCATCCAGATTCGCGATGCCTTTTCTGTGCTCGCCGGAAAGCACGCCGTAAAGTTTGGCGGCGAATGGCTGCACAGCAACAACTCGCAGGTCTTCCGCGGCTTCTTTACCGGCCGATATATCTTTGACTCCGTGCTCGGCTTCCTGCATTACGCTTCACCCGCAAGCCTGGGCCCCGGCTTTGGCCCGGGTACGGGCGAATGTCCAGGCGGCACGTTTGCCGCCCTGAGCGCTGCGTGTCCCAGCAGCCCGCTTCTTCTTTACTTGCAGCACGCGGGTACTAACGGGACCACCACCGATGCCGCCGGCTTCTCCGATATCAGCAACAATAACTACGCGTTCTTTATTCAGGATAAGTGGCAGATCCGGCCCAATCTTTCACTCGATTACGGTCTGCGCTGGGAAGCACAGATCTTTCCAGATCCGGTCATCCCTCCGGCGCAAACAGCTTACGGCGTGAACCTGAGCGATCCGCGCTTCCCCTCGAATGGGAAGATTCCTAATGCCACCAAAATGTTCCAGCCCCGGCTCGGACTGGCGTGGGACGTTCGCGGTAACGGCAAATCGGCGCTCCGCGCCAGTTGGGGCATCTATGATGCGCAGCAGAACATGCTGACGCAAGTAGGCGCCATTACCACCAACGGCGTCCAGCAGCAGACGATCTTCGCCGGTGACGTACCGGGTGGCTTTGTCGGCGCGACCGGTTTCAACACCCCTGGGCCCACATGGCCCAATCCCATCACGCCCACGGCCGTAGCGCCTGGAACGTTCCCCCCTGGTGCCGGCGTGACCGTCTTTGACAAGAATTACAACAATCCCCGCACATACCAGGCGACTTTCGGCTACACCCAGGAACTCGCTCCCAACTGGGCGGGTTATCTTGATCTCACGTGGGCCAAAGGCGTCTATCTGACACGTTTCGTCGATCCCAACACCGGCTCAACCGTTGTTCTGCCTACCAATGGCGACGTTGCAAGTTACACCGGCCCGGCGCCCTTCCCGAACCTTGGCTCCGTCACTGATACACAGAGCTCCGCGCACTCGCTCTATCGCGGATTTACCATCGGGACGCGCAAGCAATTCAGCAAGGGTTTCCAGATGGAAGCGAACTATGTGCTTTCTGAGGACCTTGACGACGATTCCAACGAGCGCGATCCTTTCACCTTCCGCTACTTCAATAAGTTCAACTTCCGCAAGGATTACACGTTCTCTGACCGCGACAGCCGCCACAAGTTCAACCTTTACGCTTACACCAGGCTGCCTGCGGGATTCCAGTTCAGCGGACGCATCCAGGCCCACACCGCCCAGCCCATCACGGACAATCCTCTGGGCGACGGC
>Ga0137395_10000388_pt1 | contig 18025 bp, 16 predicted proteins | sample czobulk216metaG_FD_108283 | JGI IMG/M metagenome (GOLD analysis project Ga0137395, IMG submission 108283) | Vadose zone soil microbial communities from Angelo Coast Range Reserve, California, USA - czobulk2.16 metaG | ecosystem: Environmental > Terrestrial > Soil > Vadose zone | place: USA...
CTCTTCATAATGAGTTCGGCAAGCATCATCGAGAAACTCGCTGATGGTGGGCAAACTTTCTATGATGGGCTGGTCTTCCGGAACTTTGCAGTCGAAGACTCGCAACGGATTGGTTACCGCGCGTCGCCGGCAATCAACGCACATTTTATCGACCACGGGGGCCAATGCCTGGCGCAGGGCTTCGCTGAATTTTGCGCGGTCTGCGGGGCAGCCCACCGAATTCAGTTCGAGTGTCCAGCTTGCGACGCCAACGCGGTCGAGCAATGTGGCCAGAAGTTCCAGGATCTCGGCATCCCGTGCTGGAGAGGTGCTGCCGGCGGCGACTGGTCCAATGACTTCGGCTCCGATCTGGTAGAACTGGCGGTAACGGCCCTTTTGCGGACGCTCGCGGCGGAATTGCGGGCCGATATAAAAGAGCTTGTTGAGACCGCGGTCCCAAAGTTTGTGCTCAATGTATGCGCGAACCACCCCGGCGGTGTTTTCAGGGCGCAGAGTCAGCGATTGGCCTTTATCGCTTTCAGCGCGGCCGCGATCTTCCCAAGTGAACATTTCTTTCGCGACGATATCCGTCTCTTCGCCAACTCCGCGGGCGAAGAGTTCGGTTGATTCGAAGATAGGCGTACGAATTTCGTGGAAATTGTAGGCGCGAAAGACGTCGCGGACGGCGGCCTCGACAAAGTTCCAGAGCGCGGTATCCGGCGGTAGGAGGTCGCGAGTTCCTCGGGGAGACTTGATCATTTGTATTTGTCTTTTATCTATTTGCCAGTCGCTGTTCGTTGTTCGAAACACTTCGGCATCATTGCGCTTGTGCGCGACTTAACAGTTCATCTTCAGTTTATCTTCGAAAAGGCATTTTGCGGATTTTGCCGGCGATCTGGCAACGATGGACGGAAATGTGCACTCGGTTGATACTACTCGCCAGCCCTAATCTATATCTATCCGATGCGTCGCATACAGTTTATCGAGATCCACGAGCAGCCGTGGTTTCCATCGTCGATCAGAGACGAAATTACCGATACGCTTCAGTTCGGGTTCAGACAGCTGAAGGTGTACGCGCCCATCATCCCGAGGTTGCAAAGCGCGTTGGAAGCTATGGCGTGCCGGTCTACTGCCGGCGCAGCGATTGTAGATTTGTGTTCAGGGGGCGGCGGACCGTGGTTCATTCTCTCCAGAAAACTTAAAGCGCTAACGCCCGCTGGAAAGCCGCAAAGCCTACAGATTTGGCTCACCGATAAATATCCAAACCTGGTTGCATATCAAAATGTGGCGGCAGCTTCCGAGAATCGCATCGCTTCCTACCCGCACCCAGTGGATGCCATGAATGTTCCCCGCGAGCTGAAGGGATTTCGGACGATGTTCACATCGTTCCATCACTTCCCCCCGGAGCAGGCCCGCGCTATATTGCAAAATGCGGTCGACGCGGGTGAGGGAATCGGCATATTCGAAATAACCAGGCGAGCGCCCGCCGCTATGGGACTTATGTTTACGTGGGTCTTCTTCTTATTGCTCGGTACTCCTTGGGTGCGTCCATTCCGATGGTCGCGGTTGCTCTGGACTTATCTTGTTCCCATCATTCCGCTGGCATTGATGTTCGATGGAGTGGTGTCTTGCCTTCGAACCTATCGCCCATCTGAACTTCAGGATATTGTCAGGAAATTGACCAATAGCCAGTATCGCTGGGATATCGGAGAACACGCGGGAAGGTATGGCGAACCCCGGGTAACGTATTTGATTGGTTATCCGCAGGCAGCGGCCTCGGAAACTAATCAGTAGTTTTCTGAATTATATCTGCGTTGTGTAGAGACGCAGTTTTGCCCGCGAGAATAATCACTGCCAGGGGAGACGGGGCAAGCCTCGTCTCTACACAATGGCGTAAGGACAATCACAACCAACCGGGCCGCCTCGGCTCACGCGTTGGCGTAATAGGCCGTGTTCTTTGCCAGGAATTCTTTTTTATCCTCAGGGAGTTCATCCGCTGCAAAAATTGAATCTGAGTTGCAAACCGGAATGCAGGCACCGCAATCGATGCAACCCTCGGGATCGACATAAAGCTGCGTGGCGGTCTCAAACTGCGCTTCGTCTTTTTTCGGATGAATGCAATCGGTCGGACAAACGTCCACGCAAAGCTCGTCCTTGATACAGTCGTCGGTGATTACGTATGCCATTAGTCCTTCTCCTCAGTTGGTTGTGTAGCAGTTTCCTCACTGATGCTAGCGGTGGAGATCCGTCCGGGCAGTGATTCGCGTCACAATGTTGGCTGATTCCGTCACGCAGAACGGTGATCGTAGTCACACGTGAAATCAGGCTTGATGCGCTATAAAGTGATCAAGTTGCAATCCTGAAAACACAGAATTGCCCGGCCTTACCCCACGACCCCACAAGCCGCCCCCCAGGCGGCGGGCCGGGCAACTTCAAAAGGAACTTTTAAATCCCAATGGCGCTTAGCAATTAAAGAATATTGGTAGTTTTCCGCTAACTGCTTCTTCTCTCCATCAAGTAAGACTTTTTATATGCAACATAGTTGTCGACATAACGAAGAATAGTCTCCTCGTCTTTCTTGTCGAGAGCGCGGTGGAATTTCCCTGGGGAGCCCATCCAGAGGGAGTTTGGCTCAACAACCGTCTTCTCGGTAATCAAAGTGCCGGCAGCAATTATGGAGCCAGAGCCGATCACCGCGCCGTTCAGGATGATGCAGCCCATGCCGATTAGGCAGCGGGCCTCGATCGTGCAGCCGTGAAGTATGGCGCCATGGCCCACGGTGACGTAGTCGCCCACATGGACGCCGTATTGCCCCTTCATGCCGTGTAGAACGCAGTTGTCCTGAATGTTTGAATAGTGTCCAACACGAATCTGATGAACATCGCCGCGGAGCACGGCGTTCATCCAGATGCTGGAATGCTCGCCCACTATGACGTCACCGATGAGCTGAGCGGAGTCGTCGACGTAACAGGTTTCCGGAAACTGAGGGGTGATGCCTTTGTAAGAGCGGATCATGGGTTTATCAGATGCTGCTGGGGCGCGAAGAGTCAACATATCATGGAGAGGTTGTCAGAGTCAGTTGATCGGTCCAGCTGACGTGATTGCTCTTCGACATTGACATTGTTCGAGATGCTTAATATCTCGCGAATGAAGTAAACTTCGCACATGCCAACCTCGCGCCAAGGGTCCGTGCGTCTGTTCCGTTTTTCCGGGATCGATGTTTTTTTGCATTGGTCGTGGTTTCTGGTGGCAGCATTCGAAATCCAGAACCGGGCGGGACGTTATTCCTCGATCACATGGAATGCGCTGGAGTATCTGGCGCTATTTGTGATTGTGATGCTGCATGAGTTTGGGCACGCGCTGGCTTGCCGCCAAGTGGGTGGACGGGCAGACCAGATCGTGCTGTGGCCTCTCGGCGGTGTGGCGTATGTGGATCCGCCGCAGCGCCCCGGCGCCACTCTCTGGAGCATCGCCGCGGGACCGCTGGTGAATGTGGCGCTCGCGCCGATTCTCTACATAACCCTCACTGTGGGCCGATCGCTAGGCTGGGCGACGACCATGCCGGACGCCTACATGCTATTGCGATCAATGTTGATTATTGACGTAGTCCTGCTGGTCTTCAATATTCTGCCTATCTATCCGCTCGATGGCGGACAAATTCTCCGTTCGCTTCTTTGGTTTGTGATGGGGCGCGCGCGAAGTTTATTCGCGGCGGCGATAGTCGGCTTAATCGGTATTACCGCATTCATTGGATTCGCGATCTGGAGTCGTTCCGTTTGGAACGCCGCAATCGCAGTCTTCCTGCTCATGAATTGCTGGAACGGGCTGAAGCATGCGCAGGCACTGTTGCGTTTCGCAAAGCTGCCGCGCCGGGAAGGCTTCGCCTGTCCCAATTGCAAAACTGCGCCGCCGATCGGAGAGTACTGGAAGTGTTCGCAGTGCCATCGGCCGTTCGATACGTTCTCAACCCAGGGTGTCTGTCCGCATTGCGGGGCGAGGTATGCTACGACGAAGTGTCTGGACTGCGGAGCGATGAATCCCATCGCCGAATGGTCGGCTCACAACTATGTGCCGACGCATGTGTACTCGCCGCAACCTTAGGTTGCACTTTCTAGCGCAATTGCTCGCAAGCTGTTCCGGAGCCTGAGCAAGACCGCTCCTAGTGCGGCCAGCATGACGAGCCAGACAGCGAATAGCGATTTCACCACCCAACCGGGAGCTGCTCCGACGCGCCGCAGCAGAAACGGCAGAAAATTCCACGTAGTGATGTGAATGTAATCCCACTTATCCTCGGACATGGTGTCATTGTTTAAGCCCCATGCATCCATCCGGTCGAAGGCAAAAGCCACCATGTTTTTGAAACGCAGCGCAATGACGAATGTCGGATGGCCGAGCGTCTCCATCTGATAGATTTCCAGCGGCAACCAGAAGGCCAATGAAGCTAGTTGAATGACCAGGCTAACTATGATCAGCACGCACCCGGCCGTCCAGATCGCCTTGCCCAACTGCTTTCGATATCGCATCAGCAGCGGGACGGCAACAAGCGTTGCCATCTCGGCGGCGGTCGAAACATAGCGGTCTCCCCAAGCGAAGTCGCCACTCCAATACGTGTATCGCGCGTAGAAGGAAATATAGCCGAGCAATAGCAGAAACGAAGCCACGCCATAGGCACGCACCTCGGGAGTAAGCCGCCTCCATAGCAAAATCAAAACGATAATTGCCAGGACCAGTAGAGGATCGAAAAGAAAAATCGATTTCTCCGGTTGCAGGAGTGGGCCAAGGAAACCAATGTGAAATGGAGTGCTCCAGGGAAAACTTGCGGGCAGCGTAGGATCTCGCTGGCGGTATTCTTGTGCAAATAGCGATAGATAAGTATTAGTAAAAGATCCGAAACGATAAAACTGATACGCGCGATCGACTAACAGAAAAAATAAATAGATCGGCGCGGCGACCTTGCCGTAATCCACGATGCGCCGCCATAGTTCGCGGCCCCGTATTCCTTCAAAGCAAACAATTAAGAGAAGAAAAACTCCACACGCAATCAGATCCAAGCCAGTAGTAAGGCGCGTAAGCAGGTTTAGCCCCAGCGCACTGGAGCCGATGAGCAGGGCGCGGCGGTTATTCGTGCGCAGCCATTTGTATTGATAGGAAAATCCAGTCAGCGTCAGCAACATGATGTAGTTGTTCTCCATCATGTTCTGCGTGTAATGGAGATGTGTGGTGCAGAACATCAATGCCAGCACGCCGGCGACCGCCGCGCTTGTGCTGAAACGCAACTGGTGCAGCAAGCGGAAGGCGACCAGCGCGGTGAGAATGTTTACCAAAATGCTGGTGATGCAGCTAACGACAATGCCGCGCACGGACGGGTCATCGGTGTAGGTAGAGAAGATTGACCAGTGCTCGATCCACGTGCCCAGAAGATCGGCGGGCAGCATGATCAGCGACTGGCCGATGCCATACCAGCTATAAAGTCGCCCGCCGCGTCCGTGCAGCCCAAACTCCGGATAATCACTGGGGAAAACCTGCGGCTCCGAAGTCCAGAGCCAGTGCGTTGTTTGCAGCCGGTGCATGGTGTCGGCTGTTCCTAATTCGCCCGACTGAACCACGAAAGCAAGCAGGCCCGCCGTCAAACACAAAAGAAAAAGCGGATCGCGCAGCCATCGTCCTAAGCTGGAAGCCATGGCATGGATGTTAATTCGTAAGTGGAGGTTTCTCAGCGAAAATTCTGGAATCACGCCTTTACAAACCTAGGTTGCTGAACTACATTTCCTGCTACTAGGATTCCTTTGGACGAAGGTGTCTATGAATCCATTGACGATACTTCGCACAGTATTTTTCGTTTTGCTAATAGCCACCATTGCGACCGCTAAGGACAAGACGCCTCCCACCTATCAGCAGGGGACGATCAGTGGTTGGGAGACCCGTATGGATACCAATACTTCCGGCGGGTATGACAATACGCCTGTCCACACCAGCACCCGCCACACGAAGGTTTACGAATTGAGGAGCGCCGCCCTGGCGTACAAAATTGACGATTGCGGCTCCTTCCAGGCAGGAAAATTCACGGCAGGGCAGACCGTGGAGTATCGAGTGGATGACAAAAGACTCTACATTCGCCGTGATGACGGCAAAGAATACAAATGCAAAATTGAGGGGACCAAAACCATAGAGGGGGTTAAAACAGATGCTCCTTCCGCCTCGCACTAGCTTGGCCCATCAGGTTCGCTCAGCGCGCGCTCTCGCGGAATCATGAACTGCTGCTCCAACGACCGCTGATTTCCCTTTACAAAACGAGTTGTGACTCTAGCGTTCTGCGAAATACACTCCTGTACAATTTCCCCAAATGCAACGGCTGACGCAAGTCTCGTCGATTCGTTTGCTTGGCCTGGGGAAGATTTGCCTGCAGCGGATTGCCCTCAGTTCGTTTGTCTTCGCGTGGATTGTATTAGTAGGAGCGATATCGGCCGCTGCTGAGCCCATCGATTCTCTAAAGCCCACCAATTACGTCAACGATTTCGCAGGGGTACTGAATTCGGCCACGGTGACCCGGCTGAATGACTTATGTCTGCAGGTCGATCAGAAAGCGCATGCGCAGATCGCCGTTGCTACGGTGAAATCTGTTGACGGTCAGGATGTGGTCAGCTACGCGGTAGCGCTCTATCAGAAATGGGGGATCGGCGCGAAGGGGAAGGATCGCGGGGTGCTGATCCTGATCGCAACGCAGGACCACAAATACTGGACGACCGTCGGATACGGCTTGGAGGGCATCCTTCCGGACGGTAAGGTCGGCGGATTCGGCAGGGAAATGGTGCCGCTGCTGAGGAGTGGAGATTATGCGGGGGCAGTCACGCTGATTGCGTCCCGCGTCGCCACGGTGATTGCGCAAGATGCCGGCGTGACCTTGGATAATCAGCCGCAGATTCGTCCGGCCGCGCCTCGCCGCCAAAATTCGCCCGGTGCCGGCACAGTAATCATTTTAGTTTTCATTTTTTTCTTCATCGTGCTTCCCGTCTTGCGCGCGATATTTCGCGGCGGCGGTGGGGGAGGCAGTGGTGGTCTGGGATTTTTGCTCGGAATGTTACTCGGCTCTGGTGGTGGGGGTTATCGCGGGGGCGGTGGTGGATTTGGCGGGGGTGGATTCGGTGGCTTTGGGGGAGGCGGCGGGGGCGGAGGATTTGGTGGATTCGGCGGTGGCAGTACGGGCGGCGGCGGAGCTGGTGGCAGTTGGTAATGGAGCGCCGGGCGTCCTCGCCCGGCCTTGGCCACTCTTGACAGGCGAGACGCCCGTCGCTCGATCTGTCAGAGAGTAAGAGGAACAGAATGGATTCGGAAAAGCAAAAATTGGTTAGCGAATTTGTCGAGAGAATGCGGGCGGCGGCGGGAAATAATCTGCTGTCGGTAATTCTCTACGGCTCGGCGGCTGCGGGAGATTATGTTCCCGACCACTCTGATGTAAATCTGTTGTGCGTTCTCGGCGACACGTCATTCGCCTCGATTCAGGCGCTGGCTCCCGCTGTCGGATGGTGGGACAAAAAGAAGCATCGGGCCCCGCTTCTGCTGAGTGCCGAAGAAGTACGGCGGTCGGCGGACGTATTCTCCATCGAATTTTTGGACATGCGACGGCATTATCGATTGCTCTGGGGAGAAGACACTTTGAAATCGCTGGATATTCCCATGCGATTGCATCGCGCACAGCTGGAGTATGAACTGCGGGAAAAGACGATCCTGTTGCGGCAGCGATTGCTGATGGTATCGGCCGGTAGCAACAACGATGACGCGAAGTGGGATCTGCTGCTGCATTCGCTGCCGGCATTTGGCACGCTGTTCCGTCATGCGCTGATTGCGCTGGGCGATGCGGAAGTGGGATCGAAGCGGGAAGCGGCGGCTGCTCTCGCAGGTAAGTTGGGTATTGATGCGAGCGTCTTTGGCGAACTGCTCGATATACGCGAGCGCAAAAAAGACAGGAAGACGGTAAAGGTAGATGAGATATTCGCACGCTACCTGAAATTAGTTGAACAGGTGACCGTGGCAGTTGATAAGATGCTTGATCCGGCGGCCTAGTTGAATTTCAAAGTGGAGCGACGGGCGTCCTCGCCCGTCATAGTTTGGTCAAAGGTTTGGTCAAAGGCCGGGCGGGGACGCCCGGCGCATTGCCTAAATTATCGGCTAGATTTTTCAGGAGATTCAGGAGATTGATATGAACAAGGGCTTAATCGTACTGGTAGTCCTGGTTGTTATCGTGTTGGCGCTGTTTGGTCAGTACGTGGGAGTAAAAAATAACCTGGTGGCGAAAGATCAGTCGGTCAAGTCTGCATGGTCGCAGGTCGACATTGTGCTGCAGCGTCGGGCCGATCTAATCCCCAACCTGGTAGAGACGGTGAAAGGATATGCGCAGCAGGAAGTAACGGTCTTTGGCGACATCGCCAAGGCTCGGTCGGCACTGCTCTCGGCGCAAACTCCCTCCGATAAGATTGCCGCCAACGGGCAGTTGGATGGCGCGCTCGGGCGCTTGCTGTTGATCGTCGAGAATTATCCACAGCTAAAGTCGAACGAGAATTTTCTGCGTCTGCAGGATGAGTTGGCGGGAACCGAGAACCGGATCGCGGTTGAGCGCAAGCGCTATAACGACACGCTGCGGGATTACAACACTTATGTGTTGCAGTTCCCAAATAGCATTTATGCGGGATGGGCAGGCTATAAACAGAACCCGGCGTACTTCCAGGCCACTGAAGCTTCGCGGCAGGTTCCGAAGGTCGACTTTAATGCTAAGCCCGCGGCTCCAGCGACAGCTCCGGTGCACTAAGCATTACGAGACCGAACGAAACCGAACATATTCGCGGTACATACATCACATTTTCCTGTGCCGCCCTCTGCTATATAGATTTGTAGGGTTTCAGGAATCCCCTCCGATTCCGAAGTCTCGGACGCGAGGGGATAATTATGTGGCGTTGCAGTGGGCTGTTGCTGCTTTCGATTCGTAGATTTTTCACCCTACGTTTCTTCCTGATATTTCCCGTTCAACTCATCCTTCTTATTACCACTGGAGCTTCGGCGCAAGATGCTTCGACCGGCGCCGTCCGCGGCATTGTTTTGGACGCTCAGGGAGCAGTGGTTACAAATGCAGACATTGTCGCGATTCGGGTGAATACCGGGATCCGCTACCACGCGGCCACTGATTCTGCCGGAAGATTCGCGGTTGATCTTCTGCCTCCGGGAGAGTATTCGGCGCGGGCAGAAGCGGAAGGCATGTCGCCGCAAGTGTCCCCTGTGATTCGCGTAGACGCTGGCGCAGCCACGGTGTTGTCCTTCAAACTCAAGGTGCAGGGCCCGAAGGAAACGATTACCGTCACCGAACCTCCTCGCCTGGTAGAGATGAATCCGAGTTCGGTATCCGCACTGCTCGATGAGCGGGCCATCAAAGATCTGCCGCTGAACGGACGCCGGTTCACCGATCTGTTATTGCTGGTGCCGGGCGTGACGCAAGATCCGCGGGGTCTGACGTCGGGATCAAACGGCGATCTTTCTTATGGCGGAATCCGTGGCTATAACAACAGCTTCCTGGTGGATGGAGGCGACAACAACAACGGATTTTTCGCTCAGGCCATGGGACGCTATCGCTCGCCGTACCAATTTTCGGATGAGGTGGTGCAGGAATTCCGCGTTCAATCGAGTGGTTACGGCACGGAGTCCGGGCGGGCTGGCGGCGCGGTCGTGAACATCGTGACCAAGTCGGGTACGAATCAGTGGCATGGCAGCACGTTTTATTTTCTCCGCGACAGTGAATTCGGAGGCGCCGCGCCGGCGTTTGTAGGCTTTAATCCCAGCGATCAGCAGCACCAATTCGGCGGCACTCTCGGGGGACCGATCCAACGCAACAAAACATTCTTTTTTGCCGGCTACGACCAGCATATTTTTCATGTGCCCGCAATCGTGCAGTTCCGGAATGGTCAGACGGTGGTTACGCCTCAACTCGGGATATATCCGACCCCAGGAGATTACGAGATCTGCAATCCCGCGATCGGAGGGACGGCTTGTGACGAGAACCTCGTATTTGCCTCGGCGGCGCAGCTTTCCACCATGGGCGGCACGTTCCCGGCAAAGCTCCTTGGTAATACCGGCTTTGTGAAACTGGATCATCTGTTGGCTCCGCATGAGCACCTTTCATTCCGATTGAGCACGTCTCGGTATTACGGAACGAACAACGTGTTCCTCGACCCGGGAAGTCCGATCACGAATAATGGCATCAGCGGGAATGGAGAAGAACATGTGGCCACGGAGAGTGCATCGCTGAGTCTGGTAAGCGGCATCACTCCGCGGTTAACGAGTCATCTACGAGTGCAGTTTTCACGCGACCTCCAACAGTCGTTTCCGAACTCGACGGGAGTGCGAACCAGCATTTACAGCTGGATGGACTCCTTTGGGCAATCGTCAATCTTGCCCCGGCAAACGAGGGAACACCGTTTACATGTCGCGGAAACGATGAGCCTGAGCCGCGGACGAAATGAGTGGAAGTTCGGTGGCGATGGCATGTTGACGTGGGATTACAACTACTTTCCATCGCTGTACGGTGGCGAGTTTCTCTATAACAACATTGTCGTCAATCCTTTCACGTTTGTTCCGATGCACGGTGGACTCAACCTGACGCCGCTGCGCGCTTGGGCGCACAATGTGCCGCGATATTACATACAGAATTTTGGCAATCCGGTGTCGCACCCAGACAGCAATGATTATGCGGGATTCGTGCAGGACACAGTACGTCTGACGCCGAAGTTCAGCTTAAGCATGGGAGCGCGGTACGATCTGCAGACCTTTTCGAAGGCGGGAATGATGAGTAATCCGCTGTGGACTCCGGCTGGAAAGATGCCCCTACAGGAAAAGAATTTTGCGCCGCGGGTGGGAATCGGATATTCGCTCGGTGATGATCATCCGGTGATGGTGCGGGCGGGATTTGGGATTTTCTACACCCGCATTCCCCAGATTTATCAGTCGGCGGTAGCTAATAACAATGGCCTCAATGACAGCTTCCTCTTTCTGGATAACACCGATTACTACCAGCACCAGGTCTTCCCCTCTTATCCGAACCCAGCGTTCAACTGTCCCCGTGGCCCAACTTCGTGCACCTTGCCCGCTGAGTGGCAGCAGTTCGCCAGCAGCCAGGTGAACGCATTTTCTCCGAACTTTAAGACGCCCCGAGTGCAACAGGGAAGTTTGAGTCTGGAACGCGAACTGCCTGGCGGATTGATCGGGACACTCTCTTACCTGTACGTACATGGCGTCGATATGATCCGGGCACGAGATGTAAACCTTCCGCCGCCAACTTACTACAGCTATCCTATTTACGACCCGACCGGCAACAATTTTCAGAATGCGCTTTACAACGTGCAGTCGTTTTCGACATGGCAGACCACTTACAGCATCAGTTGTCCTTTTCCTCCCTGTATTAACATATTGAATCGGCCCATAACTCAGCTCGGGGCGATTGATCAGTTCGAAAGCGCGGCTTCGAGCATTTATCACGGCATGACCGTTTCACTCCACAAACAGATGTCGGCAGGGATGTATCTGCGGCTGGCCTATACGTGGGCGCATGCTATCGATAATGGACAGGATGCTCTGGTTGCGGGACAACCGGCAAGGGTGCAGAACTCGTATTCAACCAAAAGTGAGAAAGCGTCGAGTGTCACGGATCAGCGGCAACGGCTGACGCTCTCGGCAATCGAGGAGCCGCATCCGTTTGAGACAGGAGTATTGGGATCGATTTTCAATCACTGGAAAATCTCGGGCATTATGACGTATGGCAGCGGTCGCCCGACAAATGCAACCATCTCGGGCGATCCAAATCAGGACGGAAACACGAGCAACGACCGTTTGCCGCGCGCGGGTCGCAATTCCATTATCGGCCCGGACTATGCAAGCTCAGATCTGAGAATCACAAGAAAGGTGAACCTGGGCCGCGGGCTTCACCTTGAGCTCTCCGGCGATTCCTTCAATGTCTTTAACCGGGATAACATGAGATACGGATTGACCGACAACGGCTTCTACAATTCCGCGGGACAGTTTGTGAAGTATAGCCAAAAGGCAGGAAGCGCATACTATCCAGCTTATTATCAACAATCTACGACTTACCTGAAGCCTTCAAGTTCGTTTGCCCCTCGACAGATGCAAGTTTCGGTCAGATTAAATTTCTAGAGTTCATGAAAATTCTTTCACAATCTACTTGACTTAACAGGCCAATGCTTGCCATAACTAACGAGTCCAATAAAGACGAGTAGGGGGGTGTAGTCCGTTGGCGGAAGTTCGACTTCAAGAGGGTGAATCCCTCGAAAACGCGCTTCGGCGGTTTAAGCGAAAGGTACAAACTGAAGACATCATTAAAGAAGTAAAGCGTCATTCGTTTTACCTGAAGCCCGGCGAGAGAAAGCGAGTAAAAGAAGCGCTGGCTCGCAAGCGCAGCCGCAAGAAAGCACGCAAGGAACAGGACTAAGCAAAAACGGGCCGTTCGCAGACGTGCGGCCCGTTCCTCTCACTCGCAGTTGTTCAAATCGAACTCTTGCTATTAGTTAAGCAAGAAGCAACCTTGTAGAAAGCAGAGAATTTCCTCTCCAGAGATGGCGTAAGTTAGTAACCATGCGGTGCACACCGCTTGGCGGGCCGAGTCCAGGGGGTCATGAGGGGGATATAAATCTCCTGCCCACGATGTGAACCGGATTCCTTCTCTATTCGGGTCTCCCGTGCAGAGCAGGGACGCGGAATGGGAGCGCGTCTTCAATGGAATACCAGGACAAGATTTTAAAGTGCATCGATTGTGGCACGGATTTCGTGTTCACGGCCGGGGAACAGCTGTTTTTCCACGACAAGCAGTTCAAAAACGAACCCAAACGCTGCAAAAACTGTAAGGGCAAGCGCGTGTCAGTGCTAGGGGCCTCTTCGTCGCACGGACCGTCGCGCGGGAATTCCTACGCGAAGACTGAAACCCGGACAAACTGCTCGCAGTGCGGGAAAGAGACTACGGTTCCGTTCCGGCCTACGCAGGGACGCCCTGTACTGTGCCGCGAGTGCTTTCAACACGGGCGCCAAGTTGTTAGCGCCTGAATATTCTTGATTCTTGAAAGCCCTTGAAAGACTGCTAAGCGGCGAGCACGGATGCTATCCTGCGTGCCGCTTGCGGTCTTGCGCCTTGGTAGAGTGGTCGGGCTGCGTCTGATTACGGCCGTTGGTCTGGCTCTTATCGGCATGGCTAACGAGCAGGGCTTCCACTTGGCGCAAAAGCGCACTTGTGCCCAGCGGCTTGATTAACAATGAATCCGAATTGGCAGCACTCCAATCTTCCTCGACTCCATGCTCGCCTCTATTCTCGCCTCTGGGGTTTCCGGCTGGTGGGTATGCGGTGAGAAGAGCGGTGGCAGGGTTATAGGACTGACGACGCGCAACGCGCAAAACTTCCAACCCGGAGTCTTCCGTTTCCATCCGCAAGTCACTGATCACCATTTGGTAAATGCCCGACTGGAGTCGAGCAAAGGCTTCGGTTGAGCTGCCGGCAGTATCTACCTCAAACCCATGAAGTTCGAGAACAGCTTTCAGAGTGAGCAGGACGGCGAGATCGTCATCCACAAGAAGAATGCGGCGTTTCATGCGCGCCTCTTCGTTGCAGCGAGAAGTAGCGTTTCCATTCCGCCTGCGGCAATCCGCCGTAGGAATGTCCCAAGGCGGATATTGCGGTCGCTAGATGCTTCCGTCGCTTTCACTCGTTTAGTATAGGAGGGTGGCTCGCTTCTACATAGAGAATTTTGGCTGCCGCGCTACACAAGCCGATGGCGCCGCCATGGAACAGCAGTTTCTCGAACGGGGACTGGAGCGCGCTGTCGCCGCCCGCGATGCCGAAATTGTTGTCTTGAATACATGTACTGTGACCGATGGCGCTGACAAAGATGCGCGCGCATCGATACGACGACTGCATCGGATGAACCCAGGATGCCGCATCCTGGTGACCGGATGCTATGCGCAACGCGCGCCGGAAGAGTTGTCAGTGCTGCCCGGTGTGACCTGGGTTGTGGGAAACTCACACAAGCACCAGGCGGCCGAGATCGCGACATCTTCCTTAACTCCCTCCTTATCTCCGTCCTTAACTTTAACCCCCTCCTTATCCGCTCCATCGGTCCGTACATCAACGTCCGCGTTCGTTCCGCTGGGTCAGCTCTCTCGGGATCAAATTTCTCGGGATCAAAGTGCCTCCGTAATTGTCGGCGATATTTTCGCGCACACGGAATTGCTGGCCGCTCCCGTTTTCGAAGCCGCCAACGCACGAACGCGCCCAAACCTGAAGGTGCAAGATGGATGCAACAATCGCTGCTCTTTTTGCGTGATTCCCTATGTTCGGGGAAGCAGCCGTTCATTGCCGATGGAGCGTGTTATTGCCGAAGTTCGGACGCTCGTAGAAGCGGGCTATCGCGAAGTGGTGATTTCAGGAATTAATTTGGGAAGATGGGGAAGAGATCTCGAAAGCGGCTCTCAGCTCTCAGTCGTCAGCCCTCAGTCAAAAGCGTCAGCCAAATCACATCGACTGGAATCTCTGATTCGTGCCATTCTTCACCGGACATCGCTGGAGAAATTGCGTATCAGTTCGGTCGAGCCCATGGATTGGAGCGATGAGCTGATCAGTTTAATGGCGGGATCCGACAGGATTGCTAAGCATGCCCATGTGCCGATGCAGTCGGGCAGTGATGCGGTGTTGCGGCGTATGCATCGCAAGTATCGACCATGGCATTACCGGGAGAAAATTCTGAAGATTCGAGACGCGATGCCCACCGCGGCAATCGGCGCCGACGTGATGGTCGGGTTTCCCGGCGAGACGGAAGCGGAGTTTGCCGAAACTCGGCGCATGATCGAAGATCTGCCTTTCACCTATCTGCACGTGTTCACCTATTCACCGCGCCCGGGAACGCCCGCCGCGGCGCATCCTCGGCAAGTTCCGTCCATAGAAGCTCGCGAAAGGAATCGACAACTGCGGGAGATAGCAGCGCAAAAGAAAGCACTATTTATGCGCTCCATGGTCGGAACGATAATTCAAGCGATCACCTTGCAAACGGCCGGAGCGGAATTCACGGAAGCCACGGAAGCGTTGACCGACAATTACCTGAAGATGACGGTTGCGGGTCGCCACGAGGCCAATCGTTGGATGAACCTGAGAGTCAAAATGGCAGACGAAGAGTCGTTGCGAGGGGAACCCTTGACCACAACAACTGCAGACCGCACATGAGATCGAATATGCGGGTGCGGTGAATTGAATGGGCGAGCCCAAACAGGGCCTCGGCAGTGACTTATGGGTGTACCGAAACCAACAAACGCATTGACCTCAGTCTGTTTCCGGCTTACGATAGCGAAAATCCAGAAATGCGGGAGTGGTCCAAACCCATGTCAGAGTCAGCTTTTCGGTCTGTCGTGTGCTGTTTGCTGGCGATAGTGTTTCCGGCGCAAATGATGCTGGCGGACGAGAGAGCGGCAGCCATGGTGTACACGAATGGTTCGGCGTGGTTAAACGGGGCCGAGGCGCCGAAATCGGTGGCTGTGTTTTCCGGAGACTTGCTGCAGACGCGGCTCGATTCAACTGCCAGCATCCAAGCGAACGGATCGAATGTGATGGTGCTCGCAGATTCGCTCGTGAAGTTCGAAGGCCCCGCTGTGGAGCTTGAGCATGGGGCGGTACACGTGACCACTTCGCGAGGCCTGGCAGCACACGCTGGCGATGTCACCGTAAAGCCGGTGGCCGATTCGTGGACGGAATTTCAGGTGACTGACGTCGATGGACGCGTGCAAATTGCAGCTAATAAAGGCGACGTTACGGTTCAGGATGACAAGGGAACTACAACCGTGACGCAGGGCCAGCAGACCACGCGGGAAGATACCGCAGACAACGAAAAAAAGAAGAAAAAACACGGACATCGAGGGTCTGGGGCAGCACCCGCAGCGGGTGGTGGAATTATGAGTTCAACTCCAGCGATCGCGGTCGGGGCGGGAATCGTTGGTGGGGTTGGACTGTGGGTGTTGTTGCAGGACAGCAACCCCGTGAGTCCCTCATGCCGGACTCGTAATTGTCAGTGATTAGTTTGCGGTGGACGGGCGGGGATGTCGCTCCACCGGCATTTCGGATTTTTGCGGATAAGTGCTTCTTCTAGTCTTAATCCAGCATTAGTCTTAATCCACGAGTATCTTTCAATGTTCTCTTCAATAAGTACCAGGGTGGGCGACTGATCCATGTCGCGCTACGTTTCCTACCGTGATTTTGACTGGCTGCTCTTGGGATTCGTCCTGATGATCTGCGCCCTTGGAGTCATGCAGATTCACAGTGCCACCGAGCACACTAAGTTTGCCGGCGCGCACATCAAGCAAATCTACTGGATTCTGGCTGGCTTGTGCGCAATGTTTCTGGTCAGCCTCCTGAACTATCAAGCCTTGCTGGAACAGACCCATTGGATGTACATCGTGTCGCTGGCTTCCCTGATTGCGGTCAGATTGTTCGGCCAGAAATATCTCGGGGCTCGCCGCTGGATCAAGATGCCTGGGAATGGCCACTTTCAGCCTTCGGAGTGGGTAAAGTTGATCCTGATCCTCGCCGTTGCCAAATACTTCGCGGATTTGCACGAGCGCGAACTGTCCTGGTCAGATTTCCTGAAGGCTGGAGCCATCGTAGGCTTTCCCATGCTCCTCGTTCTGGCGCAACCTGATTTGGGCACGGCGTTAACTTATTTGCCGGTCGCGATCATGGGGTTGTTCTTGGGTGGACTGCGCTGGAAACAGGCGCTCATCGTCCTGGCAATTGCTGGGCTGCTGGTTCCGGTGGCGTGGATGAAAGTTTTGAAGCCGTATCAAAAAGACCGTTTGACTAGTTTCATGAGCCCCGACGCCGACCGGCAGGGGTCGGGCTATCAGGTCAATCAGTCATTGATCGCGGTTGGCTCGGGCGGGATCTTTGGCAGCAGTCAGGGATCACAGACGCATTTAGCTTTTTTGCCGGTGCCCCAAACCGACTTCATTTTCGCGGCATTCGCCGAAGAACATGGGTTTGTAGGAGCTCTAGGCGTTCTGCTGCTATACTTCATAGTGTTGATGCGGTTGACCCAGAATGCACAGACGGCGCCCGACCGCGCCGGAGCATTTCTGGTGATGGGTGTGGTAGCTGTGCTTAGCTTTCACATTCTGGTCAACGTTGGCATGGTGGTTGGCTTTATGCCAGTCACTGGAATACCTTTGCCGCTCATGAGTTACGGTGGGTCTTCCGTTCTTTTCATGTTCTTGGCGCTGGGGATGGTAATGAACGTCCGGATGCGCCGTTTCGTGAATTGACACGGTCGGCAGAAGCTGGGGCGCCCTTGAGACCGGCGCCGCGAATAAGATTTGGTTACACAACAAGATTAGTTACGAAGCAAGATTTCGAAGGCCCTCGCGAAAAAGGAGGGCAGAATGCCGGCAGAAGTCGAAGCCGGACAGGATTGAAGCCGGTCAGGCGGGGAACGGCCCCCTCAGCGGAATGCGAGAGAGTGGCCACAGACCTGACCAATGGCTCAACACGATCAGTGCAGACGAGTATTCATAATCCACTGCAGTGCAGGCCCGGAATGGAACTCCGGGAACGCGCCCACTCCTACCCGGAGCGGCGTTGATCGCTATCAATCCGTCGGTCCGCCTTGCGCTTCTGTTTCGGTGAAGAACCGGAGTAGAAATGAACAAGGAATTGTATGTATCAACCACGCCCCACGAAACCAAAGTGGGGATAACGGAAGACGATCAACTAGCGGAAATTTACCTCGAACGGGAAAACGAATATACCCTCGCAGGCTCGATTTACAAGGGCCGTGTGACGCGCGTGCTGCCAGGCATGCAATCGGCCTTCGTTGACATCGGGCTGGAACGCGATGCTTTTCTCTACGTCTCCGATTTCATGGATTTGGAACAGCAGGATGAAGACCTGGATGAAGCTATTCCTGCCAATCGTCCCGTAACGGAGTCCCGTCCTCGCAATGGCCAGGAAGCCGGCGGAGGCTCGACTGAA
>Ga0137395_10000389_pt1 | contig 18002 bp, 14 predicted proteins | sample czobulk216metaG_FD_108283 | JGI IMG/M metagenome (GOLD analysis project Ga0137395, IMG submission 108283) | Vadose zone soil microbial communities from Angelo Coast Range Reserve, California, USA - czobulk2.16 metaG | ecosystem: Environmental > Terrestrial > Soil > Vadose zone | place: USA...
GGTGGGTGATGCCGCAATTGCGGACGTTATCGATCCCCGCTCTCCTACGGGGCCCACACGCGCACTCCTGATCGTTGGTCCGCTGCCGGATCTTAAGCCGGAGACGGCGCGTGCCTGGACCGCGGGTGTAGACCTGACCCCACCGGCCATCCAGAAGTTCTCACTGTCGCTGACGTACTTCGATATCGACTACCAGGGCAAGATCCAACATCCAGGCCCAGAAACGCCGTTCTTCCTCACCCAGGAGGCGCAATTGGCCTCTCTGATCATACGCAACCCGACGAAGGCGCAGATCGATGCCGTTTGCACGAAGACACCGCTCTTTGGCGGGGATTGCAACCAACCGATCGCCGCAATTCTAGACGGCCGGTGGCGCAACCTTACCAGCCTCAAGACTCAGGGTGTGGATGCGGTGCTGGACTATTTTCTAGACACGGCATGGGGCAAGGTGAGCTCCAGCCTGAACGGCACCTATACGATTGACCAAAGGCAGCAGATAACCCCGACGGCGCCGGCCTTTGACCTCGTGGATACCGTCGGCAACCCACCGAGCTTGCGGCTGGTCGGGAACCTATCGTGGTCGCTGCGGGGCTGGACCGTCCAGACCACGGTGAACTACACCGGCGCCTACCGCGATCCGGGCTCGGCCCCGGCGCGAAGGGTGGATTCCTGGACGACGGTCGACCTCAATATCGGCTACCGGGCCGACGGCGGCTCGGGCTGGCTCGCCCATACACAATCCAATCTCGGGATTATCAACGTCTTCAACCAGCGCCCGCCGTTCGTCAACCAGTTTGACCTGACCTCGGGCACCTTCGGATACGACCCGGCCAATGCGACGCTGCTCGGCAGAGGGGTCAGTCTGCAGGTGGTGAAGCGTTGGGGGCTCTGAACCCGGCGTCCGAGCCCCTCACAAGAGTGGTTTGGGGCGCACCGGAACGCTGTTGCAGCCGCCTTTCCTGAAAACTTCCGGAAAACAGGAAGCCCCCTTCGCGCCCCTTTCATGCAGGCCGCGGCGCTTTGAGCACAAATGAGTCCCACTGGCATACCGCCAAAAGGGGATTCTCATGTTGCGTACCTGCGGACCTGTGATTGCGGTGGCGTTGCTCTTGGGTGCCTGTGGCGGCGGCGGCGATGCGATGCCGGCCCCCCATGACCTTCACTACGCACTCGGAACCGGGCAAGTCGGCTCGCCCTATGGTCCCTACCCGCCGACTGTCAGCGGCACGGTGACCGGATATTCCGTGAGTCCGGCTCTGCCGGCAGGCTTGACGCTCGACCCCACCTCCGGGGTGATCTCCGGGACGCCGGTCGCAGTGTCGTCCGGCACCTACACCGTCACGGCAAGCAATGGATCAGGTGCTGCGACGGCAGCCCTGACCCTGGTAATCCAGGGACCGCTCACGGCTGTGACCTACACCAGTCCCGTGACCGCGACGGTGGGTGCGGCATTCACGCCGTTGGTGCCAACACTCAGCGGGCATGCCGACAGTTTTACGGTCTTTCCCCCGCTGCCGGCCGGCCTGACGCTCGATCCGGTAACCGGCATCGTGTCCGGCACTCCGACCAGCGCAAGGCCTGCATTCACGTACTCGATCGCCGCCAGCAATGTGTACGGCTCATCCGTCGGCGCCGCCTTGTTACTGACCGTTGATCCGCCACCGGCCGGCACCGCGGTGCCCGGAGTGTTCCGCAGTGACACGGTCATCGGGCTCGGCTATGTGTCGGGCTCCCACAGTGGCTTGACCGACAAAAGTGGCGCCTTTACGTACGAGGAGGGCCAGGGCATTACCTTCTCCGTCGGGGCCGTGAGCATTGGCGCAGTCCCCACGGCAAAGAATCTGCTGACACCGGTGGACGTCGCCCAGGGGACGGGCACCTCAAACCGCGTCCTGAACGTGGTGCGATTTCTCATGATGCTGGACCAGGACGGTAACCCAAACAATGGCATTCAGATTTCGGCAGCCGTGAACGCTGCGGCGGCGAGCTGGGCGCCCGTTGATTTCGACACGGCGGACTTGCCCACAACGCTCGGCCCCATCATTCAGCAAGCCAGTGCCGCAGACGGCGTGTCTCACGTATTGCCCGATGCGGCCACCGCGCACGCGCATCTGCCTACGGCGTTCTACTGCACCCACTCCGGTAGCTACTACGGCACGTTTTTTGGGACAAGTTCAACGCCCGGGACAGGCGATTACTTCGGAACATCCGTCTTCCCCGACGGCAGCATGAACTCCAATGCTTCCGGCACCCTGAACTTCGATGTCCAGACGAACGACGCCGTGAGCCCGTTGCTTGATGGCACCTTCGCGCAGAGCGCTGCAAGCCCCAGCGTGAGCCTGCAGGGTTCTTTCGCTGATGCGACCTACCTCAGTGGCACCTATTTGGCTGACGTCGCGGGCAGTTTTCAGGCTGTTGCCGATGCGGGCGTCGCCGCGGCCTATAAATTCACCGGGACCTACACAAACACACCCAATGACTTAACGAAGAGCCCAAATTCGGGGCCTGTCAATTTTTGGATGGATGACTCGAACCAGGTCTCAGGCGGTATCTACTACGGTCTCCGCGGCACGGTGTCAGGCAACACGTTTACGGGAACGGTACGTTACCGGTCGCACCCCGGTGGTCCCCCGGGGGGGACCTTTCAGGTTTCAGGTACCTACTCGAACACCGCTTCCGGGATCACATTGAATGGGCAGTACAGCACGAGTGATTCGGTAATCACGTTCTCCACCGTCGGCTGCCGAGCGAACTAGGCGTGGGGCGTAAGCGTAGCTTTGCGACAGGTCTTGTGGACGGTGCCGTCGAGCGTCAGCACTGCCATGCTTCAATACCAGCGGGTGGCCGCTCGGACATGACACGGTTCGCTACCGGTCGTTGGTCGTGGAATCCGGGGCGCCGTGAAACTTCCGCAGCGGCGGAGCTTGCCGATTCGGAACTTCCGCGGAGTCGTCACCCGACATCGCGACGACCTGGCGGAAGGGTTGTCGGGGCGGGTCGGGCCGATTCCGGACTTTGGCCATGACACGCGTCGGCGCACTCATGGTCCTGTGCGCCCTGGCCGCCTGCGGCGATGGAGGGCAGGGTTCGCCGGCGGCGCCGAAATTGTCCTACAACGGTTCGACCCCATTTCCGGCCGTGGTCGGCGAGGCGATCGCACTGACTCCTGCCGTGTCGGGAAGGGCGGATTTATACACAGTAACCCCCTCATTGCCGTCGGGCTTATCGCTCAATGCGCGAAGCGGAGTCATATCGGGCACACCCACGCAGCCCAGCGCTCAGGCGGTTTTCGTGGTGAGCGCCACCGGCGCAGCCTTTCGCGTCACGTTTCCGCTGGTACTCAGCGTGACCGAGCCGCCGAATGGCCTTTCCTACGCCAGCCCGGTCAGCGCGACCGTAGGTGAAGCACTCGCACCGCTGAGCCCGAGCATTGCAGGAAGCGTTGATCGCTACGCCGTGTCGCCACCCCTGCCTCCTGGCATCGTACTCAATGGTTCCAGTGGGATCCTCTCGGGTACGCCAACGGAAGCGAGGAGCGTGGCGCCCTATACGATCACGGCGGACAGCCTGGCCGGCAGCACGCGCTTCGTTCTCGTGCTGACGGTGACGCCGTCGCGATCAGGAGCCATGGCGAGGCAAGCCCCGACGACCGGAACGCGATTCTAACTCGTCGACCGACCTCGCGGGCGGAGGTTCATCGGCGCGCCGGGCCCTTCCTGGAATCTTCCTGCATTAAGGACGCAATCTTCGGCCGATGTTCATGCACGAGAGCTGCCTGCGCGTCACAACTACCAGCGTTGAAGAGATCATGCGGGGGAGGGGGATGGCGGCTTTCCCTTGGCCCACGCGATGCAGAGTAGCCGCCGATAAACCAAGGAGCAATTCATGAAGCGTACATTCCTCGGAGCGACCGCTGCGGCGGTGTTGACCTTAAGCGGAGTAGCTGCCCATGCGGCGTGTGCAGACCCGAGAACAGTGGACCGGTCAGGCGCATTTCAAGTGATGCCCGCGCTGACACTGCAGAAGTCAATGAGCGGGAGCAATTCCAACAGCGAAAACGCCGGCGGAAATATCGTGGGTACTTGGCACGTGACCTACACGGCCGGAGGATCGCCATTTGGGGAGGCGTTTATTCAATGGCACAGCGACGGCACAGAATGGGAGAACATTAATTTCCCGGTCCTGGGCGGAAACATCTGTATGGGTTCATGGAAGCAGGTGGGGAGAAGGCAATTCTCCCGGAATCATATCGGCTGGTCCTATGACAACGGAAAGCTGTCCGGATACTTTACCGAGACCGAGACCGACGAGGTTGCGTTCGACGGTAATTCGTACAGTGGACTCAACGATTCGAAAATCTATGATCTGAACAACCATTTGCTCGCTGAGGTGCAGGGGACATCGGCAGCGACGCGAATCTCGCCCTGAGGTTTGTTGGTCTCCAGCTGGTCGTGCTCCCGTCGTCCGTTAGCCCTGGACGGCGGGAGCGCGCCGCCGGTCCGAAAACCTGAGTGGCCCCTGAGCCTCTCCGTTACAAAACTTTCACGGCGGTAACAGGGGTTCGAATCCCCTTGGGGACGCCAATATAATCAATATCTTACATGTCGCACCGCGCGTCACGGAACCTTTTGGGTAAGTTTCCCCACCGTCCGCGCGCACCCATGAGCAACCATAGGATGGCGCACTCGCGGTCCCCGGATCGTCGACGCAAAGAAGATCGAGCTGCGCGCCCGAGAAGATTGAGTAAGTGCCGTCTGCGGTCGAACTAAGCGGGATCGACCGGCGCACGGTTTTCTACCTGGAAGCTCGCGGCGCGGCTGCTTTGACCGCAGAGCATGCTTCGACGTATCGCTCAAGCTCTGCCGGGTGATGTAAGTTGGCGCACCGTCCTTTTGCGGATAGATCCGATCGAAACGGCAAGCATTGGCGAACTGCGTGCGCTGCAACTCGAGCGCCTGCGCCGGTCATTGCGTCATGCCTACAAAAACCTGGCGCACTACCGGCAGAGCTCGATGCAGCCGGAGTGCGCCCCCGAGAGCCTGCGCTTGCTCGAAGACTTGCGGCTGTTTCCCTTCACGACCAAGCAGCATCTGAGAGACAACTGTCCCTTCGGCATGTTTGCCGTGCCGCGCGAGCAGGTCGTGCGCATTCATGCGTGTTCCGGCCGACGGGTTACTCCCGAGCCATAGCGAGATCGTGCCATGTCGCCTCGCACAGTGTCGGCACCGGTCGGCTCGCCCGCATGCAGTCAGGATCCGGTCGCGGCCGCGATACAATCGACCCAGCAGTATAATTAGACCAGCATTGGCGGGGGCCACCATGGCGGATCTTTCGAGACGGGATCTTCTGCTCGCGGGTGGAACTGTAGCGTGGGCGCGCACTTCACCCTTGCTGGCCGCTACGACGCCATCGCTGCAGCGCGAGGCCGCGCGTGCGGTCCCATCCTCTCGAGCGGACGGAGTTCGCACGGGAGGCTCACGCACCGTGCGCATCGACGGGAAATATGAGGTGTGGGTGAAGCAGGTCGGAACTGGCAACACCCCGGTACTGACGCTGCACGGCGGTCCGGGATTCAATCACTTCTACCTCGAATGTTTGGAGGATTTTCTGCCGCAGGCGGATGTGCGTTTCTGGTACTACGACCAACTCGGCTGCGGATTCTCGGACTCTCCGGATGACGTCTCGCTCTGGACGGTCGATCGCTACCGGGAAGAGGTCGAGCAGGTTCGTCAGGCACTCGGTCTCGAGCGCTTTATCCTGTATGGACATTCGTGGGGCGGCATGCTCGGAATGGAGTACGCGTTGCGCTATCCGCAGCATCTCGCAGGACTGGTCGTGTCGAACATGACCGCGAGCGTGGCCGAGTACGTGAAATATGCGGCCGTCCTGGTGAGCCAGCTTCCTCCGGCCGCTCAAGCCGTCATCGCGCGTCATCGCGCGGAAGGAGACTTCGAGGCCCCCGAGTATCAGCAGGTACTGATGGAGGAGGTCTACAGCCGACACGTGTGTCGCCTCAGGCCCTGGCCGGAACCTCTGCAGAGGTGCTTTCGCATGATGAACGCGAAGGTCTACAACACCATGCAAGGCCCCGATGAGTTCAATATCGTCGGCAATTTCCGACAATGGGATATCTGGGACCGGCTGCATGGAATAAGCGTGCCCACGCTGTTGATTGCGGCGCGTCACGATGAAATGTCGCCTGCGCAAATCCAGCGGATGGGGAGCTTGATTCCTCACGCCCGCGTGGCGATCTGTGAGCACGGCAGTCATATGGCCATGTACGACGATCAGCGCTCATACTTCGACACCCTGATTCCGTTTCTGCATGATGCTTACGCTGCAAGGCGGACGTAGTCCACAGCACGACGCCGCAAGCTCAGGCCGTCTGTCATGATTTCCTTCGATCCCGCGCGTCTTGTCCCCGAGTTCTACTCCGATCCCTATCCAACCTACCGGGCGCTTCGGGAACAAGACCCGCTGCACCAATGTCCGGATGGCTCATGGTTTCTCACGCGTTATGCAGATCTGGATCGCATCTATCGTGACCGACGCTCGTTCAGCTCAGACAAGAAGGCCGTGTTCGCGCCGAAGTTCGGCGAACAATCGCCGCTGTACGAGCATCACACGAGCAGCCTCGTATTCAATGATCCCCCCTATCACACGCGAGTACGGCGGGCCATCGTCGGTGCGCTCAGTCCACGCGTGCTGAAGGACATGGAGCCCGGGCTCATCTCCCTGATCGATCGACTCATCGGGCAACTCGAGGTGCGCGGTGAATTCGATGCGATTGAAGACTTCGCCGCCGCGATTCCGGTCGAAGTCATCGGGAATCTGCTGAGTGTGCCCCAAGCAGAGCGTGGCCCGCTGCGCGGTTGGTCGCTTGCCATTCTCGGAGCCCTTGAGCCGGTGGTCAACCCTGAGCAGCAGCGGCGCGGCAATGCAGCCGTCACCGATTTCCTCGCCTACTTGCGCACCTTAATCCGGGAGCGGCGCAGGGGTCTCGCGGACGAGGATCAGAGCATGCTCGCCCGGCTCATTCGCGAGGAGCGTGCCGCCGAGCCCATTACCGAGACGGAGTTGCTTCACAACTGCGTATTTCTGCTGAACGCAGGACATGAAACCACGACGAACCTCATCGGCAACGCGTTACATCTGCTGCTCACTCATGAAGAACAGCTGCGGAAACTGCGTGCCGAGCCCACTCTCATCACCACCACCGTGGAGGAGGTTCTGCGCTGCGAGAGCCCGAATCAGCTCGGCAACCGCCTGGTCGTCGAGCCCGCTCAGATTGCGGACCAGCTATTGCAACCGGGCACGTATCTGCATCTATGCATCGGCGCAGCCAACCGGGATCCGGAGGTGTTCCCGGAGCCGGACAGGTTCGAAATTGGACGCGTTCCTAATCAGCATCTGGCATTCGCCGCGGGCAGCCACGCCTGCGCCGGCATGTCCGTTGCTCGGCTCGAAGCTCAGCTGGCGATCCCGCGGATCGTTCGCCGCTTTCCGCGACTGCGTGTGAAGGGGGAGGGGGTGCGCGGTGCGCGCGCGAGGTTCCGCGGATTTCGTTCTCTGCCGCTCGCAACGCACTGAGGAGCTCATCTCTTGGTGACTCGAGCCTTCCGGAACTATCCGTTCGTGCCCGAACGCCATGCGGCGCAGTTACCCGCGCTCGTGCGCGGCGTCGACCGCCAGCGCCACTCGGTTGCTATCGTAGGTGGCGGCATCGCCGGCTTTGCGTGCGCGCTTGCGCTCGCTAGCTACGGCGTACGCTCGGTCGTATTGGAGGCCGACGATACCGTGTGTGTGGGCAGCCGGGCGATCTGCATCTCCCGGCGCAGCATGGAGATCCTCGCGCGATGCGGGGCGCTCAAAGCCTTTCTGGCCAAGGGTCTGCCGTGGACAGGCGGTCGCAGTTTCTTCCGCAACGCCGAAGTGCTGCACTTTTCGATGCCGCACGACGGGAATCAGCGCCTGCCACCGATGATGAATCTTCAGCAGTACTACATCGAGAAGTTTCTGCTTGAGGCGGCTCAGGAGAGCGGGCTGGTCGAGGTGCGCTGGCAGAGCGTGGTGGGAGCTATCGAGGAAGCCGCGGACGGCGTGCGCGTGAACGTTGACACGCCGCTCGGCAGCTACGGACTGTCCGCCGATTGGCTTGTAGGATGCGACGGCGCGCGCAGCGTGGTGCGCGAGGCAGCAGGGTTGAAGCTTCAAGGGACGAGTTACGAAGGGAAGTATGTAATTGTCGACTTAGCGCTCCGCAGTGAGCGGGCCACGGAGCGGCTCGCTTGGTTCGATCCCCCCACAAATCCGGGTTCGACCATCCTGATGCATCGTCAGCCTGAGGACATCTGGCGCATCGACTATCAGTTGCGCGACGGCGAGGACTCTGAAGCAGCCGTGCGCCCGGAAAATGTTATTCCCCGTGTGGAGAGTCACCTGCGCATGATCGGCGAACGCGACGACTGGGCGCCGATCTGGATCAGCCTCTACAAGGCAAATGCGCTCACTCTGGAGTCCTACCGCAAGAGGAGGCTGCTTTTGGCCGGTGATGCAGCGCACCTCGTGCCGATCTTCGGTGTGCGGGGAGCGAATTCGGGGTTCGAGGACGCAGACAATCTTGCGTGGAAACTCGCGCTGGTGATTGCCGGTGTCGCCGGCGAGGAATTGCTCGACAGCTACTCGGCCGAGCGAGTCTACGCCGCGCGCGAGAATCTACGCCAGAGCACGAAGAGCACCGAATTCATGTCGCCGCCTTCCTTCGGATTTGAGCTAATGCGCACCGCGGTACTCGGACTTGCAGTCGAGCACGACTTTCTGCGCCCACTCATCAACCCGCGGCAAACTCAGCCGGTCAGCTACCTGGACTCATCGCTGAACGGGAGCTCGGTCGGGGAGTTCTCCGCGGGCCCCGTGCCCGGCTCCGTGGCGCAGGAGTGTCCGCTCACTCTCTTCGCGTCCGACGGGGTCCATGAAAGCCATGTGACGGACTTGCTCGGGCCGCGATTCACCGCCCTTTATTTTACGCAAAGTGCAGGGGTATCGAGGGAGCTCGGGCACCTCGAGCAGGCGCTGCGGGCATCGGGAATACCGTTTCGCCTCGTCATGCTCGCGCGCGAACACCCCGCGAACGGCTCGGCCGGGTGCGCGTGGGATCGCACCGGGCGGCTGTTTCCAATGTATGGCGCCGCGCCCGGCACTATTTATCTGCTGCGCCCGGACGGACACGTGCTCGCCCGTTGGCAGCGCGGCACCGCAGAGGGCGTCCGCAACGCGATCGCGCACACGCTGCACGCTTCGGGGTCCCATTCCAAGGAGTCTGCGCAATGATCGAGAGCGACCTCGACGCCCTTTACGGTGAGCTCTGCCGCACGCTCAGTGAAGTCGGCGAAGCCCACGCGCCACTCCTGCTTGCCCGCTTCGCTCTGCTCGCAATCGAGCAGATCGGTGACCCCGAGCGGGTGCGGGCGCTCCTGGCCAGTGCCCGTCACTGTGCGGACGGGTAAAATTGCCAGGGGATCATTCAAACTGACCTTTCCACTTGATCCCGACACTCCCGTGACCTTTACGAGGCCGCTCTATCCGTACCCGCTTTTTGCCACGGTGTCTGGGGCGGGGAGCCTGCGCCTTGCGAGTGTTCGCCGCGCCTGAGCGTTTTTGGGGATTGGTGAACCGCCACCGGCTTTGCCTGTACATTGTGGACCGGGGATCCCGGGGCGCCGCCGTGAAGTCCGATGGGCAGCTACACCTACCAACGCTTTCCCTATCGCACGCCCGATGAACTGGCGAGCGGCCGGCGCGCACGCCGCCCGGTTGCCATCGTCGGCGCCGGCCCGGTGGGTCTTTCGGCTGCGATCGACCTCGCGCAGCAGGGAGTGCCCTGTGTGGTCCTCGACGACAACGACTCGGTTTCGGACGGGAGCCGGGCGATCTGCTGGGCAAAACGCACGCTGGAGATTTTCGACCGCCTCGGCGTGGCGGAGCGGATGATCGCCAAGGGGGTCACCTGGAGAGTGGGGCGCATCTACCACGGCGACCGCGAGCTCTATCAGTTCGACCTGCTGCCGGAAGGCGGCCACAAGATGCCTGCGTTCATCAACCTGCAGCAGTACTACGTCGAGCAGTACCTGGTCGAGCGGGCCGGCGAGTTTCCGGAACTCATCGATCTGCGCTGGAAGAACCGCGTGACCGCGGTCGAGAATCTCGACGAGGGCGTACGGATCACCGTGGGGACGCCTGACGGGGAGTACCCCCTGGAATGTGACTGGCTGATCGCCGCGGACGGTGCCCGCAGCAGCGTGCGCGCCATGCGTGGACACAGCTTCGCGGGTCAGACGTTCGAGGATAAGTTCCTGATCGTCGACGTGCGCATGGAGGCGACCTATCCCAGCGACCGTCGCTTCTGGTTTCAGCCGTCATTCGATCCGGGCGAAAGCGTGTTGATCCACCGCCAGCCCGACAACGTGTTCCGCATCGACATTCAGCTCGATCGCGACGCCGATCCGGCCGTGGAGCGCGACGCGGCGCGCGCCATGCAGCGGGTACGCCGGGTCGTTGGCCCGCAGGTGCCGTGCGAGCTGGAATGGTGCTCCGTGTACACTTTCCGGTGTGCTCGGATGGCGCGCTTCATCGATGGCCACGTCATCTTCGCCGGGGACGCCGCGCACGTCGTAAGCCCCTTCGGCGCCCGCGGCGGCAATGGCGGGATCCAGGACGTGGATAACCTGTGCTGGAAGTTGGCCCGCGTGCTACGCGACGAGGCGCCGGCACGGCTGCTGGCGAGCTACGAGATCGAACGCGGCCGCGCGGCGGATGAGAACATCACCAACTCACGGCGCACCACGGCCTTCATGTCGCCCGGCTCAACCGTCGAGCGGCAGTTTCGCGATGCGGTGCTGGAGCTCGCTGCCGACTTCCCCTTTGCCCGCGGCCTAGTCAACTCCGGCAGGCTCTCGCAGCCGTGCGACTACGCAGGCTTGCCCGGAATCGGGCCCGAGGTGCTCAACGGCGCCATGAAGGCCGGCAGGCCCTGCAGCGACGCGCCCGTGATCCGCGCGGACGGCACGCCCGGCTGGCTGCTCGAGCAGCTGGGCGCAGTGCCCTGCGCCCTGGTGTTTGTGGAGGATGAGGCGCAGGCCGCGCGTGCTGAAGCGGATGGCGCCGACTGCGGTATCCGCGGCCTCAACGTGATCACCGTCGGCGCGCGCGCCACACGCGCAGCGGGACTCTCGGATCCTCAGGGCCTTGTCAGGTCGCGCTACGGCGGCGCCGCCGGTGTCACGTACCTGATCCGGCCCGACCAGCACGTGCTTGCGCGCTGGCCGCACTGCGACCCGCGCGCCTGGTGCACCGCGTGGGATGCATACGGCCGTTACGATGAGGGGAGAGCGTCAGCATGAGCGAGTTGCGAAGTGCGGATGGTTTCGGCCGGTACGGCGATGAGTTCTACGAGCGCCTGGTTGGGGCCCACCAGGGTCTGAGCGAGCGCCAGAGCGGCGTCCTGAACGCCAGGCTTATCCTGCTCTTGGCGAACCAGATCGGGGATCGCACAATCCTCGCGCAGGCTCTGGCCGCGGCACGCGCGTCTGTCAGCCCTGCGCCGGAGGCTGTCCGTGAATAAGAAGTTCGCTTCCCAGGCCGATCTTGGCGAGAAGGTGATCAGCTTCGATCGCCTGTCGGATCACGCGTTCGCCTACACCGCGCAGGGTGATCCCAATACAGGCGTCGTCATCGGCGACGAGGCGGTGCTGGTGATCGACACGCAGGCGACGCCCGTGATGGCGGCGGACGTGATCCGGCGGATCCGCTCGGTGAGCGACAAGCCGATCGACTTCGTGGTTCTCTCCCACTACCACGCCGTGCGCGTGCTCGGGGCGAGTGCCTACAACGCCCGGCACGTGATCGCCAGCCGCGACACCTATGATCTGATCGCCGAGCGCGGCGAGGCGGACATGAAGAGCGAAATCGAGCGCTTCCCGCGGTTGTTCCACGCGGTGGAATCGGTGCCGGGACTTACCTGGCCGAACCTGGTCTTCGAGCGCGCGCTCACGTTGTGGCTCGGCTCGCTCGAAGTGCAGATCATGCAGCTGGGCCGGGGCCATACCAAGGGCGACACGGTCGTGTGGCTGCCGGCCGAGCGGATCCTTTTCAGCGGCGACCTGGTCGAGTTCGAGGCCACTCCCTACGCGGGCGACTGCTACTTCGAGGACTGGCCGGGGACGCTCGATGCCGTGGCGGCACTGCAGCCCGGCAAGCTCGTGCCCGGGCGGGGAGCTGCACTACAGACGGCGGAGGCCGTGGCGCGCGGCCTTGCGGGGACGCGCAACTTCGTCTCCGAACTCTACGCCGCGGTAAAGAAGGGTGTGGCGGCCGGTCGCGATCTGAAGGCGATCTACTGCGAGGTCAGCGAGCAACTGCGGCCGAAATACGGCCACTGGGTGATCTTCGATCACTGCCTGCCGTTCGATGTTTCGCGCGCGTATGATGAAGCCACCCGTTTTCGCGACCCGCGCATCTGGACGGCCGAACGCGACCGGCAGCTGTGGAGCGCGCTGGAATCCTGATCCAGCGGGAGAGGCGTCGCGCTCTGATACAAGCGCGATGCGAGGTTGTGCAAGACGGGCCGCCAGGTTCGCGGTAAGAAGCGTGAGGGTTGCCGCCTCTTTTGGGCAGGCAGCCAGCGTCGACGGGAGGGTCCCATCAACACGTCAGGCCGCTTCCTTCGGGTCGTGGGCGCTTGCCTTGCGGCGGCTGCCGCGCTCGCCGCGCGGGCGCAGCTGCCCGCCGAGCCGTTGAGCGCCGAGCAGCTCGCGTCCCAGGCGAGCCCGCACTGGATCTGGGTCAATGACATCAACTTCTTCAGCATGCCGGACGGCCAGGCGTTTCTGGTCGACGGCGACAGCGGCCGGATGCTCGGCATGCTGAGCACCGGATACTCCTTCAATTCGCTGATCCTGCCGAAGTCCAGCGACGTCATTTATTCCCCGGAGAGCTACTACTCCCGCGGCACGCGGGGGACCCGCACCGATGTCATCACCCTGTACGACACCAAACACCTGCAGCCCCTCAGTGAGATCGTCATTCCGCCGAAGCGCTCTTCCAACATGCCGATGAGCGCCGCCGCCGCGCTGACCGACGACGAGCGATTCCTGGTGGTCTACAACTTCACTCCCGCACAGTCGGTATCCATCGTCGACGTGCGCGCGCGCAAGTTCATGGGCGAGATTGACACTGCCGGGTGCGCGCTGGTCTACCCGACAGGGCCGCGCACCTTCTTTTCCGTCTGCGGTGACGGGGCCATGCTGCTCGTTACGCTAGGGGAGGATGGCAAGCTCGCCAACCGCGTCCGCAGCCCGGTGCTGTTTGATGCCATGAGGGATCCGCTGACCGAAAAGGCAGTACGGGTCGGGGACACCTGGTACTTCGCCTCCTTTCAGGGCACGGTTTACCCGATTCACGCCACCGCCCGGGGCGTGGAGCTAGCGGCCAAGTGGCCGCTCGTCTCGGCCGACGAGCAGGCCCAGGGCTGGCGCAGCGGCGGCCTGCAGCACCTGGCCGTGCATCGCCCGAGCGGACGGCTGTTCGCGATCATGCACCGCGGGGGTCTGGAGACGCACAAGGACCCGGGGACGGATGTCTGGGTCTATGACCTGACAACCCGCAAGCGTGTGCAGCAGATCAGCACGAAGCACAAGTCCGGATCGATCGCCGTGTCCCAGGATGACAAGCCACTGCTGTTCACCTGTTTCATTGAGAGTAACGTGCTCGACATCTATGACGCGATTTCCGGTCGCTACCTGCGCTCCGTGGAAAGCCTCGGCCAGACCCCCACCGTCATGGTGACCCCGTGAACCGCATTGACGCGATGGTCGAGTCGGTCGCGCGGGACATGGCGCGGCGTGTTTCGCGTCGACGCCTGCTCGGCAGCTTGGGCGCGCTGCTCTTTGGCGCCGCGACCCTGCCGCTGCTGCCCGTCGCGCGCGGTGCCCCGGCGGGCACGCCCGCCGGTGGCACGGCTGCCGATCCGGGTGACCCCAAGACGTGCGAATACTGGCGCCACTGCGCGATCGACGGCTTCCTGTGCAGCTGCTGTGGCGGCTCGATCCACAGCTGCCCGCCGGGGACCGAGCCGTCGGCGATCACCTGGGTTGGCACCTGCCACAACCCGGGAGACGGCCGCGACTACATCGTCTCCTACAACGACTGCTGCGGTAAGGCGAGTTGCGGTCGCTGCCTGTGCAATCGAAACGAGAACGACAAGCCGCTGTATATGCCGTTTGCCGCCAATGACTACAACTGGTGCGCCGGCAGCCAGGTGGGAATTGCCTACAACTGCTCGACCTCGCGGATCGTGGGGGTCTCCAAATGAGGCGGCGACTGCGGCGTGCGATTCTCGCCCTCGCGGCTGTGGCGCCCGCCGGCGCGCTCGCCGCCGCGGATCCGCAGGCCAACTACATGCTTCACTGCATGGGGTGTCACGTGGCCGACGGCAGCGGATCCCCGGGCCGGGTGCCTTCGGTGCGGCAATCGCTGCCGGTACTGTCCGCAAGCGCCGCGGGCCGGCGCTTCCTCGTGCAGGTTCCCGGCGCGGCGCAGTCGCCGCTGTCGGATCTGGAACTCGCGCAGGTGCTCAGCTGGATGATCCGTAACCTGAGTGATTGGCGGGTGTCGAGCGATTTCCGGGACTTCAGTGCCGAGGAAGTCGCCCGCTACCGCAAGACTCCGCTCGTGGATGTCCGCGGTACCCGCGCGCAGCTGCTGGCTGCCCCCGCGGGCCGTAACTGAGGTCCTCCCGGTGTATCAGGCCTATCAGATCGCGCTGCAACGAGCACCCGAGCGCTTTGACTTCTTTCCGGCGCTCGTCGGGGAGCTGTTCTGCCCGACGAGGAGCAGTTCGGTCCGGCGATCATTCGCTACAGCCGAGCCGAGGATGCGATCGCTGGGCGAACGGCCGCGACGAAGGGCTCGCGGCCTCGGTCTGGGGCGCGGACCCCGGGGTACTGGCGCCGGTCGTGCAGCAGCTGCAGGCTGGAACGTGCCGTTTGGCGGCATCAAGGGCTCGGGCCTGGGTGTTGAATTCGGCCAGGAAGGTCTACAGGCCTGTACCACGATCAGGATCATCAACGCGGCGGCCTGAAGCCCTCAGCGGCGGGGAGGGCAGAGGCGGGTTTGATCCGCGGGCGCAGCGGTGACATTGTTGTATAGCGGATACACGGGCTGACCTTCGAATAACAACGGGCCGGCCGGCAGGGGAGGAAATATGGGTTCGATTCGTTGGGTGCTCGCGCTGGCGAGCATGTTCGGCACAACCATGGCCCTCGCGCAGACCGCTACGCCCGCAGCCGGCCAGCTCGAGGAGGTCGTCGTCACAGCGACGCGTCGCAGCGAGAGCCTGCAGGACGTGCCAATGTCCATTACGGCCCTCAACGCCGCGACTCTTGAACAGCGCTCGGTCAAGTCCTTCATCGACTACGCCGGCCAGGTGCCGAGTCTGGCCTTTGCCGACACCGGCGATGGCAGTGGCACGGCCCGCACCATCTCCATCCGCGGCGTGTCGGGCGACAACACAACGGGCTTCTACATCGACGAGACGCCGGTGCCGGACTCGATCGACCCGCGGGTCATCGACGTCGAGCGCATCGAGGTGCTGCGTGGACCCCAGGGAACTTTGTACGGCGCGCGTTCCATGGGCGGCACAGTGCGCATGATCACAACGCAGCCGGACCTGATCAACTTCTCCGGCCGGGTCAGTGCCAACGGTGGCAAGACCCAGGAAGCGAGCAACGCCGATTACGGCGTCGAGGGCGCAGTCAACATCCCGTTGATCCAGGGCACGATGGCCCTGCGAGCGGTGGCCTTCTACCAGCACGACGCGGGCTTCTTCAAGCGTCGCTTCCTGACCAATCCAGCAGACGCGACCAACGTGGGGGCCACCGCCAATCCCACGACACTCGGTAACCTGCCGACGAGCACCGTCGATGACGTCGCGCGGGACAACAGCTACGGGGCGGCCGCTTCCCTAGCCATCAAGGCGAGCGAGGGGCTCGTCATCACTCCGCGCGTCATGTTCCAGAAGGCCGACACGAACGGCCTGCTGTATGCGGACGGGGGCAGCTATCCACTCCCGGCGGTCGTCGGGCCGGTGAACATGCATCCGCAGGGCTTCCTGCAGGCGCGCTTCTTCAATCTGCCGGAAGAAAGCAAGGACTCCTGGGTGCTGGCCTCGCTCGCCGCCAGCTACGATGCGCGCTCCTTCAACTTCGTTTCCTCGACCTCGTACTTCGACCGCACGGTCGATGAGACCGAGGACCAAACGGACTTTTTGTGGCAGGCCCTCGAGGCGCCCTTTGACGGCATCCCGCTGGGGGATGTCACCAACCCCAACACGCCGCTGTACCACGCGGTTCCGATCCCCGCGACCATCCGCGAGCTCAAGCAGATCCATCGCTTCGTGCAGGAACTGCGCGTGACCTCGCGTGTGTCGGGCCCCTGGCAGTACGTCGCCGGCGTCTTCTTTTCCGATACGCGCGGCCGCGTGCCGTACGCGGGCTACTATCCGCCGTCGATCGCCCCGGGCATCAGCCAGACCGGCGGGTTCGTCGTGCAGGGGATCCCAGGGCTGCCGATCCCCGTGAACCCGCTGAACCCCGACGAGATCTTTGCCCAGGACTATCAGACCAAGGTGAGCGAGCCGGCGCTCTACGGCGAGCTCTCCTACGCATTCACCGAGGCCTGGAAGGCCACGGTCGGCTTGCGCGCCTACCGCGTGCACACCGAGACCGGCGGCTACCTCGAGGGCATCGCGTTCGGCGGCCCGCGCATCACGGATCCGAACACGTCCACTACCGAAAGCGGCGTCAACCCCAAGGTCGCACTCGAGTACAAGCTCTCACCCGACAAGCTGCTCTACGCGGACGCCGCGCGCGGCTTCAGGCCCGGCGGGCTGGTGCCCTCCATTCCCGGCAATAGCACGAGCGATCCGCTCGGATGCTTTGCTCAGCTGCAGGCGCTCGGCTACACGAGCGCGGCGCAGACCAAAAGCTACAGTTCCGACCGCCTGTGGAACTACGAGCTCGGCGCCAAGACCGCCTGGGATGACAACCGGCTGACCGTGGACGGGGCGGTGTACCTCACCAAGTGGGACCAGATCCAGCAGCTGGTGGCGCTGCCGTGCGGATTCCAGTTCCGCGCCAACTCCGGTCAGGCGGAGATCAAGGGTTTCGACCTGGTGATCCACGGGCGGCCGACCGCCAACCTCGATCTGAGCGCCGGCGCGGGCTTCCAGCACGCGCGGATCACGCAGGGGAGTCCACTGCTGCCGGCACTGCAGGACGGCGCTCGGGTGTACGAGGTGCCGGACTGGACCGCCAATGCCGCGGCCAGCTACACGGTCCCGCTCACCACGGAGAGCGCCCTCGTGAGCACGGTGACCTACTCCTACACGGGCGACAGCGTCAGTGCCAGCGTCAGCGCCAACGCCCCGCGCCTGCGTCCGGGCTACAACCTGCTCGACGCCCGGATCGCGTACCGCCTGCGCAACTACGAGTTCGCCTTCGTGGGCAAGAACCTCACGGGCAGCGAGGCCAATCTCGGCGACAATCGTTCGCTCGCCGCCGAAACGGTGGGGCGGCCGCGTATCGTGGTGAATGCTCCGCGCACGCTTGGGGTCGAGGTGCGGGCGAAGTTCTGAAATGCCCGCATACACCTAAGGCGTCTGGCCAGCGCTCACGGCGGTAGCAGGGGTTGGAATCCCCATGGGGACGCCAACAACACGCCGCCGCACGTCCATGTCTAGGCGGTGCCTAGAGCTCGGTGATCACGTAGGCGCGGCAACTGTTTGATGTCCGCTCCGCTCTCGCGTTCAGCGATACGAAGTTCATAGAGCTTCTGAAGATTTAGCCAGAACTCAGCGCTCGTCCCGAAGAAATGCCCCAAGCGTAGAGCGGTATCGCCGGTTATCGCACGATCTCCATTAAGAATGTGGGTGATGCGATTCGTGGGTA
>Ga0137395_10000390_pt1 | contig 17994 bp, 15 predicted proteins | sample czobulk216metaG_FD_108283 | JGI IMG/M metagenome (GOLD analysis project Ga0137395, IMG submission 108283) | Vadose zone soil microbial communities from Angelo Coast Range Reserve, California, USA - czobulk2.16 metaG | ecosystem: Environmental > Terrestrial > Soil > Vadose zone | place: USA...
GCGCAAGTCGGCTGAAGAGGCACGGGCGGCAGCAGATAATGCTTATCGACAGGCTATCGGTCTATCACCTGAGCAGTATGTCCAGTTGAAGCGGATCGAGATGGAGAATCGGGTGTGCGCGGATGGTAAGTGCACGTTCATTGAGAATGGCGGAGCGGTGCCTGCATTTAGTGTGAAGTAGTGAAATCCGAACTTAGATGCGGGCCTCCGCATCCCCTCCGGCCCTCTCTAGGCGATAAGGTCCCGGTAAGCATGCCAGGTCGCATAGCCGAGCAGCGGCGCGACGATTACCATGCCGACCAGCAGGGTCACGAAACCTAACACGGTGAGTCCCACAATGAGGCCGGCCCACACGAGCATGGCCGGCAGGTTGAGCAGGGTCGCGCGCAGGCTCGCGCGGATCGCATCGGAGGCGCTGGCGTGCCGGTCGATGATCAGCGGCACGGCCACGACCGACATCACAAAAACAATGCCCGCGAGCACCGCGCCGCATCCCACGTAGCCCAGGATCTGTGCCGCGTCCACCTCGGCCGATCCGCCCCACAGCACGACCGCGAGACTCGGCACCGAAGCATTGAGCACCGACTGCAGCAGGAAGGCGGACAGGACAAACCACGACAGCGCGATGAGCGCCAGCACGCCGCCGAAGTGCATGAGGCCGTCGGGGTTGCGCGTCAGTCCCTGCAGCGACTCGTCAAAACCCAACGGCTCGTGCGCCGCGCGCCGTCGCGCGAGTTCGCACAGACCGGTGGTCATCACCGGCCCGACGAGCAGATAACCTGTGACGGCCGCTGCGGTGAGGTACAGATGGGTGCTGCCGAGCATCAGCAGTACAGCTCCCAGAACCGCGATGAGCACCCCGTGAGCGAGACCTGCCCGGCCGATGTGTTTCAGGTCGTCCCAGCCGCGGCTCAGCCACTGCAGAGATTGCCGCATGGGCACGCGCCGGATTTCGAGCGGCAGGCTCGCAGGTTTCCCTACGCTGACGGACGTGGTCATGGACGTCTCCTGCCATGAGAGCGCGACGCGCTCGGGCCGGGCTTCAGTGCTCGTCTGCATAGTACGCTTCCGCCCGCGCGAGGGGATGGTGGGTGCGGGCGGCACGCCGGTACACTTCGCATGCACTGCGCCCCCGTAGCTCAGTGGATAGAGCGACCGCCTCCTAAGCGGTAGGTCGTCGGTTCAACTCCGGCCGGGGGCGCCACCACCCCATATCAGGGAGTAGCACCGAGTACCGTGCTGCTCGCAAAAAGCCTGTAAAAATCGGCTTTTCTGTCAACACCTTGCTTCATCCGGTATCGGCGCAAATCGGGGGTACCCGTGCGTACGACGGGTACAATGACGGGTACGGCAAAACCCAAACGGGTACAAAACGGGTACATCGATGGCTGGAACCGACTTTCTGACCGACGCGCGCATCCGCGCCGCCTCGCGAAAGTCCTCGCCCTACAAGCTCCGGGACGGCGCTGGTCTCTACCTTCTGGTAACGCCCGGCGGCGCGAAGCAATGGCGGCTGCGCTACACGGCCGGCGGCCGCGAAACCATGCTCAGTCTGGGGACCTATCCAGCCACCTCGCTTAAGGCCGTACGCGCACGGCGTGCCGAACTTCGCTCGGCAGTGGAAGCCGGCAGAAATCCGGCGCTTGAGCGACGAGCCGCGAGGATTAATGGCGCGAACACCTTCGAGGCCATTGCGCGCGAATGGCTCGGCAAACAGCCATTCGCGCCCAAGACGCTCGAGAAAGCCAGTTGGATGTTCGAGGATCTGCTGTTCCCCTACATCGGCTCGCGGCCGATCGCGGCACTCACGCCGCCCGAACTTCTGGAAGTCTTTAGAAGACTTGAGCGGCGCGGAAAGAACGAGACGGCGCACCGAATCAAGCAGCGCGTAGGGCAAGTGGCCCGTTACGCAATCGCGACCGGGCGAGCCGTGCGCGACCCGACCGCCGATCTGCGCGGCGCGCTGGTGCCCATCAAGGTCACCAATCGCGCAGCAATCACCGAGCCCCGCCAGGTGGCCCAGCTGCTTCGGGCAATCGATGGTTATCGAGGCCACTTCGCGGTCGAGACCGCTCTGCAGCTTGCACCCCTGGTGTTTGTACGGCCCGGCGAACTCCGCGCGGCAGAGTGGAGCGAGTTCGATCTCGATGCTGCCGAATGGCGGATTGCAGCGCATCGGATGAAGATGCGCCAGATGCACATCGTGCCGCTCGCGCAACAGGCGGTCGGGCTGCTGCGGGAGATCCACCCGCGCACCGGACGCGGTCGCTACGTCTTTCCCTCACCGCGCACCGCGCAGCGGCCCCTGAGCGACAACGCGATCACGGCGGCGTTGCGGCGCATGGGTTACACCGGCGCACAGATGAGTTGGCACGGGTTTCGCGCGATGGCATCCACGCTGCTGAACGAGCAGGGATATTCGCCCGATGTGATTGAGCTGCAGCTTGCGCACCAGGAGCGCAACGAAGTTCGTGCGGCCTACAACCGCGCGCAGCGAATGGATGAGCGGCGCGGCATGATGCAGGCGTGGGCTGACTACCTGGATGAATTGCGCACGATGGGAATTGTCCTGCCGTTCAGGCCGCCCGAAAGAGCGACAACCGCCTGAAATCTTCGTGAGGCAGGGACTCAGAGATCGTGCGAGATCCTCGGCTCTCAGGTGAGAGATCGGCTGAAAGTCCGCCCGCTGCACGCTACGCAACAGAGTGTTGCTGAGTTGCCGACGCTTCGGAAGCCTACACTACACACGCCAGCGGCGTTGCTCCTCCACTGGCAGATCGTAGCCGGCCAGGAAGCCAGCGAGCCGTTGCCCCTCGATCGCGGCGTCAACGTCCGGGCGGATGAGATGGCGGGGCGGCAGCGGCACGCCCCGGTGTCGCAGCAGGGGAGCCAGGCGGCGCCAGTGAAGCCCGTCGCCCGATTTCCCGTGCACCCCGAGGGCGACCACCGCATAACCGTGGTGCGCATACTCGGCGACCTGATCGGCAATCACGGCGAGCAGCAAGCTATGCTGGCCCGGTGGGGGAAGGTGCAGCACCCCGTAGCCGCTGGCTTCCAGCAAGCGCATCACGTCGGGCAGCGCCGCACGGATCGGGTCCGGCGGATTGATCAGTGCGTCGGGCACCAGCGCCATACGCCAACCGCGCGCGTCACCGCTCACGGCGCCGCCGATTTGTCGCGACGTGTGACCGCAGCGACTTCGCGACTATCCAGGAACTGCTCGAGGTCGCGCCGCGAGCCCGCCTCATCGAAGCGGCCCATGTCCAAGGCCCAGCCCGTGGCCGGCAGGGCTGGCAGGCCGCGGCGCGCCAGCTCAGCTTCCAGTTCCTCGATCCAAATGCCTCGGCGCGGCACGATCTCCCAGTCATCTTCCGGCCGGTTGGGCCGCCCGCCCCAATCGGGCTTGCTGGAAGTGAAACGCACGCCGCTGGAGGGACTGCCGTCGAGCCCAATCAGAATCACCTCGTCGCCACGGCGCAGATGCTGCTCGATCAGCGGCGCGATCGCCTGCGCGAGGCGCCGGCAGTGGGCCCGATAGGCCGGAGTGTCGTACTGCTCGTAGACGGCCCACCAACGCCGCACGCCGGCGAAGGCAAGCTCGGGGCATGGCAGCTGCAGGAACTCGTACCCGCGGCTGCGCAGTGCCTCCACGACCGGATTGACCAGACCCCTGTAGTTGGCGCCCTGGCAGACCTTGGCGTTCTGGTTTAGGAGGCAGTTGGCGACCAGTGCCACCTTGCGGGGTGCCTTCTTCTCCATGGCTTGCTCGCTACGCGTGATGCGTCCTCCAGTGCTCTGCGATGGCTGCCCGATTGCACAGCCAGACGCCCTCGTGACGCTCGATGTGCTCGAGCAGATGCGCCAACGCGCCAATCCTGCCGGGGCGACCGATGATCCGACCGTGCAGGCCGACGCTCATCATGCGCGGTCGCCCTTCGGCTCCGCTACGGTAGAGCCAGTCGAACGCGTCCCGGCAATACGTGAAGAACTCATCGCCCGTGCTGAAATCGCCCCCGCGCTGCAAGCGGCTGTCATTGTTATCGAGGCTGTAGGGGATGATCAGATGCCGCTGGCCTGAGACTTCGGTCCAGTAGGGGAGATCATCGTTGTAGGCATCGCTGTCGTAGAGAAAGCCGCCGGTCTCCACGACGAGCCGCCGCGTGTTCGGGCTCGGGCGGCCCGTGTACCAACCCACTGGCTTGCGGCCGACGAGACGGGTGATGGTCTCGATATTGCGTCGCATGTCGGCGCGCTCCACCTCCTCCGGAACGAACTGATAGTCGATCCAGCGCTGACCGTGACAGGCGACTTCGATGCCACTGCCCGCGAGCTCGGCTGCAACCTCGGGATTGCGCTCCAACGCCATCCCGACGGCGAACACGGTGGCGGGCGCGCCCATGCTCTTCAGCAGTCGCATGATCTCCCAGAAGCCCACGCGACTGCCGTATTCGAACAGCGATTCGACGTTCATGTTGCGCACGCCAGGCAGGGCATCGACGGCGCCGAGGTCGGTCAGCACCGACTCCGAATGACTGTCGCCGTGCAGCACGCAAGCCTCTCCACCTTCTTCGTAGTTCAGCACCAGGGATACGGCAATGCGGGCCTCACCCGGCCAGTGGGGATTCGGTGGGTGGGAGGCGTAGCCGGCGAGGTCGCGGGGGTAAGGTTCTTTCGTGGTCATCTTGCCTCACGCTGCGGGCCCGAGCCGCGCTCGGCCACAATCCAGTCCATGTAGGCATGCAGCGCCTCGCGCATGGGGCGCGGCTTCCAGCCTGTCTCGTTGTTGAGACGCGAGATGTCATAGGCACCCCACATGCCGTCCTTGAGGGTGGGGTCCTGCAGGATATCGGCCTGCTCGGGAGGCACGATCTCGGCGCCAAAGCCCGGCGCCTTTTCCGCCGCCCAGCCGACCATATCGCCGATCGTCGCGGTCGCACCGTAGGCGACGTTGTAGGCACTGTAACGCAGGCGTGGCGCGCGCAGCAGAGAGACCATGGCGCGCGCGACATCCTCGGAATGGATGTAGTCGCCCAACGCATCGAGCGTATTGACCCGCACGCGCCTGAGCCCATCGACTGCCAGGTGGGCAATTCGGTTGGGCGTATGGCGCATATTCCGGGTTGCGGTGACGCGGTCCATGGTCCCGTAAACGGAGGACGGACGTACCGATGCGGTCGACAGGCCGAAGAGGTCACCGTAACGCTCGGTAATTAGCTCGGAGGCAAGCTTGGAGATGCCGTAGAGCCGGCGTGGCATCACGTAACCGTCCTCGGGGAGTGGCTCACCGGGACGATCCGGCCCGTGATGCTTGTAGACGGCACCTGAGCTGACGTACAGGAACCTCTTGAAGTTCGGCAGTGTGCGCGCCCACTCGAGCACCGCGACCGTACCCATCACATTGACGTCGATGATTCGAGCGGGGTGTTCCGCCTCGGGCTCGCGCTTGGCCTCGGAGGCGCTGCCGCGCGATATGGGCGTAATGGTTGCGCCGTGGACGATGTGAGTGACGCCATGGCCCGCGAGCGCCCCATGCCAGGTCTCGGGCTGCGTCACATCGGCGCTCACGACGGACAGCCGCTTCATGACCGGGGCGAAGTAGCGCTGGGCAGCGGCATCGAGCGGAGCAGAGTCCAGCACCACGAGGCGTGCGTCGGGATCGGCGTCCAGCCAGTGGCGGCCGAGCACGCTCATCACGAACCCCGTCGCACCCGTCACCAGCAATGTCATCAAGGACTCCTTCGCAAGCCCGATCAAAGGGGAAATTCCAGCAACAGCCCGAGGAGTGCGCGCGTTCCGACCGCGAAGTCCTCCACCGACATGGCTTCGTCCGGATTGTGGCTGCCATGCCCGTTGCGGACAAAGATCATGGCGCTCGGAATACCGACCTTGCAGAACACAGCCGCGTCGTGACCGGCGCCGCTCGCCATCTCGAAGGGCTCATCCAGCAGGCTCATCAACCGGGATCGCAGGCGGCTGTCCATCACAGCCGGGGGAGAGTCGCTGGTCGTGCCGAGATCGATGTCGACACGGTAAGCGGCACCGATGCGCGCCGCCGCAGCGCGTGCCTCGGCCGCGACGCTCTCCATGGTCGTGTCGGACAGGCTCCGCAGGTCGAGCACGAAGCGCGTTTCGCCGGCAATCTTGCTAGGCCCATGCATCGCGGGGTCGGTGAACAACTCACCCGAGGTGAGAACCAGATCGGCTCCGGCCGCTTCCTGCTCGAGCCACACGGCCTCCATGTGATGAAGGAACGCGACGGTTGCCGCGACGGCATCCCGCCGGTAGGGACGGGCGACGGCACCCGAATGGCCGTACTCCCCGCTGCAGCGCGCATTGCGAAACCGTTTGCAGCCGCGGATGCCGCTCACGACTGCAGCCGGTAGTCCCCGGCCGACGAGCGTCGGGCCCTGTTCGATGTGCAGCTCGAGGTAGGCGCGGATCCGGGATGGATCCAGCAGCCTCCGCCGTTCGCGGATCGGCTGCGGATCGAAGCCCTGGCTCGTCAGCGTCGCTTCGAGAGTCTGGCCGTTGTCGGATCTCGCAATCGACAGACAGGCCGGATCGAGCAGTCCAAAAGCGCCGCCGCTTCCCAGGTACGCAATGTCGAACCAGGCGGACTCCTCGGCACGAATCGCCATCACGGACAGATCGCACTTCGGCGTCACTCCCGCGCGGCGCATCGCGGATAACACGCACAAGCCGGCGACTACCCCCGCTGCCCCGTCGAAATTGCCTCCCTGGGGAACGCTGTCGAGGTGCGAACCCATGATGATGCGCGGTGCGCTCCGGTCCTGTCCCGGCAGCGTCACGAACAAGTTGCCGATCGCATCGACCGAGACCTCGAGCGCCCTGGCGCCGGCGGCCGACCGCAGGATGTCATGCGCCGCCTGCTCACCGGCGCCGTAGCTGTCGCGCACAATGCCGCGGCCGCGGCGCGTCGCGCGGCTGAGCGCATCAAAGAGCGAAGCGGCCAGGTCGAGGTCGGGTTGGAGCGCGGCGGACATGGGGACATTCTCGAGAGGGAAGTGCGCTGGTCCCGTGATCTCTATAATCCGAAGCTACCGAGGGGAAGCGGGGTGGCGAAGCCAATGTCGAGTCTACTCGCGGGCAAGGTTGCCGTCGTCACCGGAGCCAGTTCGGGGATCGGTCGAGCGATTGCCATCAGCTTTGCAAGCGAAGGGGCGGCGGTCGTCATCGCGGATATCACCGAGGAGCCCGTCGAAGGCGGCGACTCGACGCTCGACCTCATTACCCGAGCCGGCGGTACGGCGTCCTTTCAGAAGACCGACGTCGGCCGCTGGGACCAGGTCGACTCGCTGATCGGTGCCACGGTCGCGCGTCACGGACGGCTCGACGTCATGGTCAACAATGCCGCGACCTATTCCGGCACCGCGTTGCTGCAGACCGAACCTGCGCAATGGGAGCAGGTGATGCGCGTCAATCTGACGGGCATGTTCAACGGCTGCAAGCGCGCGGTCCAGCAGATGATCACTCAGGAGCCGCGGGAGGAGGTCAGGGGTCGCCTGATCAACCTGGGATCCCAGCAAGGCATCGTGAGTTCGCCGGGCGACCTGCCGTACGGCGTGAGCAAAGCCGGAGCGATCTATATCACGCGGCAGATCGCCGTCGACTATGCCAAGCAACTCATCGTGTGCAACTGCATATCTCCAGGCAAGATCGTTACAGGCGCCGGAGGACTCGCGAAGGACCCGGCACGGCTGGAATATCAGCGGCGCCGCACGCCCTGGCCGCGCTTCGGCCGACCGCAGGACGTCGCCAATGCCGCGGTCTTCCTGGCGAGCGACCGAGCCAGCTTCATCACCGGCTCGAATCTGGTCATCGACGGCGGCTGGCTGGCAGGCTGACTGCCGCGGCCCGGTCCGGAGCGTTTGCTGTGTCAGCGGTTCGCGATCGCGTAGACCTTGCCCTGGTAGGGCGACTTGTCGAGTTGATCCAGTGCCATCACGTACACGGTCTTCTCGTCCGGGCTCAATGCCAGATTCGGGACGCCCGGTGAGGGCAGTTGCAGCGTCCGCAGCAGCGTTCCCGCGGCATCGACCACGAAGATGATGCCGGCGAGCGGGGCATGGACGTCGCGCGGATTCTGGCCGATGTAGAGCAGCCCCCTGGAATCGATCTTCACGCCATCCGGATAGATGTGGCCGACGTGATGTGTGAGCTCATCGAGATCCAGAAAGACGCGGCGGTCCGAGAGCGACGCACGGGGCCCGATCTTGAACTGAATCAGCCGGTGATCCTCGGTCTCGATCGCATACAGGATCTGGCCGTCATTGGAAACCACGATACCGTTAGCGCTGTGCACGTCGGTGGCCTCCTGGGTGATCGTGCCGTCGGCCGCGACGTAAAAGATCTTGCCGTCGATCACGGGGCCGGGCGCGGTGCCGGAGCACGTGAAGTAGATGCCCCCGTGACGGTCGGGCGCAAAGTCGTTGGGGCCGACGAAGGGATGCCCGTCCTTGTCGTGCGAGTAGGGCGGCAGATCCTTGCCGTCGGCGGAGATGCGGCCGATCGTGCCGCTGTCATAGCAGGTGGTGAGGAATTCGCCGCGCGCCGTGGGAATGACCGCCGACGGGCCGCAGCCCGGGTTGGACCAGAAGATGCTGTTCTTCGCACCGTCCCAGGTGGTCACCGAATTACGACCGTACTCCACGTAGTAGAGCTTGCCGTGGTACCAGATCGGCCCCTCGGCAAAGTGCGCATCGTCGTTGAGGACCCTGACGTCGGCGGCGCGCGCATAGGCCGCCGCGCATGCCAGGACGAGCAGGCCCAACAGAGAGTTTCTCAAGGAACCTCTCCCTTCGGTCCCGCCCAGGCGCCGCTGTGGCCCACGCGCCGCAGGTCCGCAGCAACCGTCCTTGCGGCGAGGAAAAAATGCCACGTCGCCCAAAACCCCGTGGGCGCCAGCAGCAGCAGCGCCCAGCGGAGTGATGCGGCGTCGGACCCGTGCGCGCCGGCAAACCAGTCGCTCAGCATCCCGACGACTTGCGGCGCGACGATCAGATTGAACACGTTGCCCACCAGACCCGACCAGGCGGTGAAGGTCGCTCGCATATGGCTTGGCGCCAGATTTGCCACCAACGCCATGCAAGGGCCAATGAAGAAGTAGATCGCGGGGATGTATACCCAGAACATCACCCTGGCCACCCACAGAGAGTGCGTCCAGTACGCTGCTATCGACGGAAGGGTGGCGCAGCCGATGACCAATCCCAGTGCCCCCAGCACGCGGCGCGGATCTGACATGAACGGCCGGGACATGAGCCAGGCGGCGGCGACCGTCGCCAGGATGCCGCCGATCAGATGAACGTGACCGGTGATCGCCCCGGCCTGGGCAACGTTCAGCCCGTAGGTTCGCAGCAGAAATGTTGGGGTCCACCAGACGAGCCCCCATCCCCACAGGCAGCAGACGCCGCTCCCCATGATGACGTGGAACGCGGCCCGCTGACGCCACAGGAACGCCAACGACTCTGAGAACGAGGCCTTCCCCTCGGCAGCGACCGCATCGAGTTGTCCGCGCCTTGGCTCGCGAATGGTCAGGAAGAAGAGCACGCCCAACAGCACTCCCGGCACGCCCAGGGCGAAGAACGCCCCACGCCACCCGTAGGTCTGCGCAACGGCGCCCGCCACGTCGGCTGCGAGCCAGGCGCCGACGGGGGCGCCCAACGCGAAGACGCTCAGGGCCATCGCACGTCGCTCGGCAGGAAAACAGTCCGACACGAGCGACGTCGAGGGCGGCGTCGCCCCCGCCTCACCCACCCCCGCACCGATGCGGCTGATCAGGAACTGCCAGTAGCTCGGTGCCAACCCGCAGAACACGGTGAAGGCGGACCACACGATCAGGGACGCCGCCACGATGTTGCGCCGATTGGAACGGTCGGCGAGCCAGGCGATCGGAATTCCGCACACGACGTAGAAAAGAGCGAGCGGCGGGCCGGTCAGAAACGCGGCGCCCGTGTCGGTAAGCTTCAATTCGAGTCGGATGGGTTCAAATACGGTGGTAACGACGTAGCGGGCGGCGATATTGATGGCGTAAACCACGCACATCACGATGAGGACGTACCAGCGCTGAGCGAGCGATGCGATCCCGGTTCGCGCCGTCGCAATCGCATTGCTGCTCAAGCTATCGAACCTCGCTTGGACACCGGCTCTGCCCGCGCGGGGCCGCGTCGCCGCTGGAGCGGACCGCCGGGCGCGCATTCGGGAACGGCCGTGCGCGCGCTCGGCGCGAAATGATGACCCGGAAAACAGGTGGGCGTGCTTGCTAGCCAGTATGCAATCCGCTATATGCCGATGCAACGCGCGTCGGCGGGACTTTCGCTGGCGTTCCCAAAATAAATTCCTCGCCTCCTCGGCAGGTGGGCCGTGATGCGAGGCGGCGGCAATTACCAGGGGGAGGCTCCGCTCAATGAAGATCAATCCGAAGTGCGCTGCCGCAGTTGCAGCTATTCTAGGAACGCGCTTGGGCGCGGTGGCGGCTGCCGATCGGTCGGCGACGACTGAGGCCAGCGCCTCCACCGCCGGAATCCAGGAAGTCGTCGTCACTGCACAGCGGCGCTCCGAAAACGCGCAGGACGTACCAATCGCGATTCAGGCATTCACCGGGGACACGCTCAAGGAACTGAACGTAACGAGCTTCGACGATCTGCTGCGGTATCTGCCCAACGTGACCGCACCCTCCTCGGGACCGGGCCAGGACCAGGTCTTCATGCGGGGCCTTAGCGCCGGGAGCGTGGCGACTCAATCGGGAGGCTCGATCAGCGGCTTCCCGAACGTGGCCATCTATCTAGACGAGCAGTCGGGTCAGCTGCCGGGCCGAAACCTCGATGTGTACGCGGCGGATCTCGAGCGCGTCGAGGTGCTCGAGGGGCCGCAGGGGACTCTCTTCGGCGCTGGCGCCCAGGCCGGTGTCATCCGCTTCATCACCAACAAGCCGAAGCTCAATGTGACTGAGGCGAGCGTTTCCGGAGGTTACGGGGTGACTGCGGGCGGTGACCCCAATTCCGACATCACGGCCGTCCTCAATTTGCCCTTGATCACCGACACGCTCGCGGTGCGCGGCGTGGTCTACGATGACCGGCGCGGCGGCTACATCAACAACGTGGCGGGCACCTTCACGCGCAACGCGGCAAGAGACCTCAGCATTCACTATGCGAACTTCGCCACCGCCTGCTCGAGCGGCGTGCCGGTCGGTGGTGTGTGCACTGCGCCCGGGGCGACCGTCACGGCCTTCGGCGTGCCGCCCGGCTCGCCGGTGATCGACAACAACGCACTTGCCAGCAGGGCAATCAATCCGGTGACCTACCAGGGCGTCCGCGTGTCCGCTCTGTGGAAAATTCGTGATGACTGGACCGCTCTCGTCACCCAGAGCTACCAGAGCATGGATGCCGAAGGCGTCTTCTACCAGATGCCGATCGCTTCAGACGGCGCACCGTTAGCTCAGCAGTCGGTCAACCTGTTCAACAACTCCTACAACAAGGACAAGTTCGAGAACACGGCGTTGGTGATCAATGGCCGACTCGGCGACCTCAGGGTGGTCTACGCGGGCTCGTATCTCGTGCGCGACGTGAGCACGGTGCAGGACTACACCAATTATGCGCGCGGTAAGTACGCGGACTATTACCAGTGCACCCATGGCCCGGCCGTCGACAACGGCCTGCCTTCGACCTGTTACTCGCCAAGCACCACCTGGAATGAGACGGAGCGCAACACGCATCTGAGTCAGGAGATCCGGCTCAGCACCCCCGATGAGTGGCGCATGCGCGCCATCGCAGGAGCCTTCTGGGAAAACCTGCAGATTTACGACCAGTTGAATTGGGACTACAAGACGCTGCCGCCTTGCACAGCGAGCGTAATGTTCGGTTGCCTGACAGATATCGGACCCATTCCGGGCTCGGACCTGAACAACCCCGCTCTGGTGCGCCCCGGCGTGGGCTTCTTCAATGATGTCAAGCGTGGCTACAAGCAGAGGGCAGCTTTCGCCTCACTCGACTTCGACATCGTTCCCAAGGTGCTGACCGTCACGGCGGGAACGCGCTATTACCATTTCGACAACGTCGAGAAGGGCGCCGTCGTGGGCAGCGCAAGCTTCAACCCTGCGGTTCCTTCCTGCTACAACGGGCCTCCGGCGCCGTGCACGAGATTGGCCACCGACATCGACACCTTGAACAACCAGACGACCTACAAGGGCTTCAAGAGCCGCGCGAATCTGACCTGGCACATCCGGCAGGATGTGCTGGCTTATTACACCTGGTCCCAGGGCTTCCGTCCCGGAGCCTTCAACCGATTCACGGCCTGCTACGTTCCGGACGCGAGCGGTATCGGTCAGTACTGCTCGCCGCTCGCGTACGAGTCCGATAAGTTGACCAACAAGGAGTTCGGCTGGAAGACGGAATTCCTCAACCGCCACCTGCAGTGGAACGGGGCGGTCTACCAGGAAGACTGGAAGAACGTTCAGGTCTCCTTCTTCGACCCGGGTGTCCTCGGGAATATAGGCTTCAACACCAACGGACCGGACTACCGGATCCGCGGAGTGGAGACTTCGTTCATCGCCGTGCTCGTCGAGGGCCTGACGGCCCAGGGCGCCGCGTCCTGGAACAGCAGCGAGCAGACCAATTCGCCGTTCCTGATTGCGAACAATCCCGCGCTGCTCGCGAATCCGGCGAGCGCGGGGGAGTTCGGAAAGCCGGTCCTCGTCTTCGGGAATCCGTACGGTCAGCTGGGCACCTCGAGCGCCAACTCGCCCCCGTTCCAGTTCAACCTGCGCTTGCGGTATCAATGGGTGATGAGCTCCTACAACCTGTTCGCTCAGACGGGTGCGACACACACCGCACATTCGTATACGCAATTTGGCAGCAACCCGGCACTCTCGGCCGGGGGGAACATCAGCACCAATCAGCTGCGGTTCGAGAATCCGCCATTTACGGAGTACGACGCATCGCTCGGGGTCGCGAAGGATGCCTGGTCGGCGGAGCTCTATGCTCAGAACCTCACAAACGTAATTGCGAGCACGTGGACGTCGGACGCGCAATTTTCGCTGCAGCAGCAAATCACCAGGCCGCGGGTGCTGGGGGTTAGGCTCGGATACAAGTTCTGACCCCAGCCCAGGACGGACAAGCGACCAGCTCGGGTCACTCGGGAGACCAGGCCATGACGTGCGGTGAGGCCGTGATGAAGCTCCTCGCGGCCTACGAGGTGGACACGGTCTTCGGCATGGCCGGGACGATGACCCTCGATCTGTATCGCGGCATCGCGCTTACCGGGATCCGCCACGTGCAGTGTCGCAACGAGCAGGGCGCCAGCCTCATGGCCGACGGCTACGCGCGCGCGACCGGCAAGCCCGGGGTCTGCACGATCATCGGCGGCCCCGGCGTCACCAACGCGGCGACCGGCATCGCCCAGGCTTACTGCGATTCGCAGCCCATGCTGGTGCTTTCGGGGGCGTCTGCCACCCTCACGCATGGGAAAGGCTGGGGAGCGATCCATGAGCTCGATGACCAGGCGGCGGTGACCGCCGGGTTCACCGCCTTCAGCGCCATGGTCCGGCATCCGGAGGAGCTCCCGGAGCTGATCGCGCGTGCCTATGCGGTGTTTCGTGGCAGCCGGCCTCGCCCGGTGCACCTGTCGCTGCCTCGAGACGTCCTGCCGCTACCCGTCGACGCCGAGTGGAAGACCCGCCGCGCTCCATCCTTGCCGATGCCGGACCCTGCGGCGATAGAGGAGGCCGCGGATTGTCTGGCGCGGGCGAAGTACCCGCTGATTTTCCTCGGTGGCGGCGCCGTCGGCACGCGCAAGCCGCTGACCGAGATCGCCGAGCGTCTCGGGGCTCCGGTTCTTTCAAGCAATGCCGGCAAGGGGATACTGCCGAGTTCCCACCCGTTATCGCTCGGCTGCTCGATCCTGCAGGAGGCGAGCCAGCAGGCACTGGCCGACGCCGACGTGGTGCTGCTGGTCGGCTCGGAAGTCGCCGCAGGCGACCACTTCCTCCCGAAACTCGAAATATCGGGCGACATCATTCGGATCGACATCGATCCCAGGGAACTGACCTCGATGTATTCCGCGGCGGTACCCATTCAGGCCGACGCCCGTGCCGCGATGCGCGCCTTGTCGTCAGCCCTGGCTACCCGGAAGCCGACGGCGCAGCGGTCGGACGGCGAGCACCGGGTCAGGGAAATCCTCGCGCGCAATGCCGCGAAGATGACCGCCCTCGAGAAGCTGCACGCGCGCGTGTGGAAGATACTGCGTTCGGCCCTTCCTGCGGACGCCATCGTGATGGGTGACGCCACGCAGATCGTGTACACCGGCACCTTTGCAATGCCGGTGGAAATGGAGCGCTGCTGGTACTACTCCGGCAATTATTGTGCCCTCGGTCCGGCCCTGCCGCTGGCCGTTGGCGCCAAGATCGGCGCGCCGCATCGCCCGGTGGTTGCCGTCGCGGGCGACGGCGGCATCATGTTCACTGTCAATGAGCTGGCCACCGCGGCGGAGGAACGCCTCGCGCTTCCGGTCATCGTGTGGAACAACGACGCCCTGAAGGCGATCGCGGACGGGATGGACGAGCGGCAGATTCCGCGCATCGGCGTCGAGCCCAGGAGCCCGGACTTCCTGCGATTGGCGGAGAGCCTCGGCTGTCGTGCCACGCGCGCCGCGAGCGCCGAGCACCTGGCGCAATCCGTGCGCGAGGCTCTCGTCGCGGATCGTCCGACCCTGATCGAGGTTCGAGAGGAAAGCCCGTGGCTGAAGGTCTAGCCGACGGCGGGCTCAGCCCGGATGCAGTGCGCGGGGACGGCGCACCGGATTCTGATCGTTGATCTCGTCGCGTGGCCGATAGGGGGCCTCGAGGAAGGCCCGGTCCCCGGCATCGAGCTCAAGCCCCAGCGCCTCCACGGCGATGTCGAGATGCGCCGTCTTCGCGGCACCCACGATCGGAACGTTGTGATTGGGGCTGCCCGCGACCCACGCCATCGCGACGTGTGCCGCGCTCACGCCCCGACGCGCCGCGACTTCGCGCACGCGGCGTGCGATCTCGCGATCGATAGCGTCGCCATAGAATTCCTGGTGGACGTCGTGGGCCGTGCGCGCGGTCCCCCCGTCGCGCGCGAGGAAGCCGCGCGCTAAAGGACTGAAGGTCGTGACGGCGATACCCTGGTCGCGACAGTAGGGGAGCATCTCCCGCTCCTCCTCACGGTAGAGCAGGTTGTACTGGCACTGCATGTTGACAAATGGCGTCCAGCCGTTCATCGCCGCCACATGGTTCATCTTGGCGAATTGCCAGGTATACATCGTGGACGCGCCGAGGTAGCGCACCTTGCCGGCACGGACCGTATCGTGCAGCGCCTCCATGGTCTCCTCGACGGGCGTGCCCGCATCGAAGGCATGGATCACATAGAGGTCGACGTAGTCGGTACCCATGCGCGCCAGCGAGCGGTCGATCGAGGTCGCGATGTGCTTGGCCGACAGGCCCCGATCCTTCGGGTCGTCGCTCATCGGGTAGTAGACCTTGGTCGCGAGCACCAGCCGCTCGCGCGCGGTCATCCTGAGCACGTTTCGGCCGACGACCTCCTCGTTGCGACCGATCGAATACCAGTCCGCCATGTCGAAGAAGCTGATGCCGAGGTCAAGGGCGCGCCGCAGGATGGGAATCGAGTCGCGCTCGTCGAGCACCCAGCTCTTCCAGGCGGAGCTGCCCATCGACATCGTGCCGAGGCAAAGCTGCGACACCTTGAGGCCGCCGCTCTGCCCGAACCGGACGTAATCCATGCGAGGTCCTCAGTCGTACCAGCCGGGCGACTTGATCGCATTCTTGAAGAACGTGGTGCTGTGGCCGATCCAGAGCTGCGCGTTCTTCTCCTTCAGGAACCGCTCGATCACCTCCCGCGATCTCGGAGTGCCCGTGCTCGCCTCCTCCTTCGGCATGCGGTGGAGCGTGCGCTCCTCGGCGTAGTGGTAGAGATCTCCCGAGATCACGACGCCGCCCGTGTTTGCGAGCTTCACATAGAGTGACTGGTGCCCCGCGGTATGCCCGGGCGTGAACTTGAGAATCACAGTGCCGTCGCCGAATACGTCGTGATCGCCGTCGAACACCTCCTTGCGGGCATGGGCGAGCGCCGCGTAGAGCGCGACATACGCGGGATCCGCGTTAGGGCCGAGCATGAAATCGATCTCCGCTTTCTGCGCCAGCCAGGTGGAGCCCGCGTAGTCGTTGGCGTTGCCGACGTGATCCCAATGCGAGTGCGAGATCGCGAGGTAGGTGATGTCCCCGGGCGTCACACCGATATCGGCAAGCTGGCCCCGGAGGGTATTGAACTTGATCTGTCCGTAGCCACCGTCCACATTCTCGTAGAGCGGCCGGCCCACCAGGCGATCGGACAACCCGGTATCGAAGAGCAGGATCCCCCTCGGGTGAATCACCAGGAAGCACGGCACCGACATGTTGGTATCGGCCACTTCTTCGCGTGTGAGCTTGTAGTCCTCGGGACGGTTGTAGACGAGCGCGCCGCAATCGATCACGTAGAGCCGCGGCGAGCTGACCTTCGGGAGCGGCGCGAGCCCTGGCAGGTGCGGCGGGGCCGGTGCATCCGCGGCGCTCGCCGGCGCGGCAGCCGCGCAGCTCAGCACGAGAGCCAGGAGGAGTGCGCGGCCAACAGGAGCGCAGCGGGCAGTCAACTTGGCGACGAAGCTCTTGGAGTTCATTGGTGCCCAGGGATTCTCGATCGCGGTGAGCGCATCTTACGCGGAAAGCGAGACAGGGCGCTGCTGAGCAATGTGCGACGCTATGCATCCCGGCTCAGTCTTGGGGCTACTGCTATACACGGCGTGCCGTGCAGCCGGGCGACTGGCCGCGAGTCGATCCACTGCACAACATCGCTCTCAAGCCACGCGACGGAGTTTTCAGCCAGCCGTCGCCGGCTGGGAAATTTGCCGGCTAGTTCGAGGCGGTAGATGGTCATGCGCGATAGTCCGGTCGCTTGCATAGCTTCGAAGGGTTTTCGCAGGTGCAGTCGCAGTGGCCCGGGGGCTCGCTCCGCGGCGTCGTTCTTTAGGGGCGGCGCGCCGAGCAGCGGTCCCGAGCAGCGAGTTGAGGGCCCAGCTGCGCGTGTGACTTTGTTAAGTTTTGGCAGTTTTTGGACCCTATTGCAGGATTGGTAGCTGGCCGCTGCCGTCACACAATCACACTCATGACTGCGGACGCATTCATCCAGTGTCGCGTGCCGTCGGAGATGAAGTCCCTTGTGCGCGCGCTGGCCGAACGCCAGGGGATCACCGAGTCGAGACTCATCAAGCAGCTCCTTGAGGTTGTGCTTCGGGCCGCCGCGCTCGCGGACGTGCCGGCAGCGGCGGCGCCGCACAAGGTGAGCCGCGAGACGCGGCTCTACGTGCGGTTAGCGCCAGAGGATTGGCGGCTGCTCAAGGAGCGCTCGAACGCGCGGGGGATGGCTTCGGCGACCTACGTCTCGCTCCTCGTCCGCTCCCACCTTCGGGGTGTCGCACCGCTACCGAAGGCGGAGTACCTGGCGCTCAAGCACTCGGTGGTGGAGCTCACGGCGATGGGTCGTAACCTGAATCAGATCGCCCGGGCGATTAACCAGGGAGGCAGACCGGCCCTGCCGGGACGGGCTGAAGTCGGCGTCATGCTTAAGGTCGCAGAGGGGCTGCGGGATCATTTCAGGGCGTTGTTGAGCGCCAACGAGCGTTCATGGAGACGGGGTCATGCCGAAACATCTCATTGACGTCGGAGGCGGCAGAGGGTGGCTGGACATCGGGAGCTACGCCCGGCAGGGACCTGGGCGGCGCGATCGGCTGTCGCCGGCCGAGATCCAAGTCATCGCCCGCACCGTCCACCGCACCCCTGAGGTCATGGTCAAAGTCCTGAACCGGGGAGGGCAGAACCTCGGAGCCGTCGCCCCGCCATATCGACTACCTGACCCGCAAGGGCGAGCTGGAGATCGAGACCGACGACGGTGAGCGACTTAAGGGCAA